>Ga0190267_10000329_pt1 | contig 10600 bp, 8 predicted proteins | sample Popmic239T_FD_140332 | JGI IMG/M metagenome (GOLD analysis project Ga0190267, IMG submission 140332) | Populus adjacent soil microbial communities from riparian zone of Oak Creek, Arizona, USA - 239 T | ecosystem: Environmental > Terrestrial > Soil > Riparian zone | place: USA: Arizona... | reverse complement strand
CCGCACACGCTGCTCGTGCTCTCCGACCTGAGCCGCGCCCTGCGCGAGGAGGAGCGCGCCGCCTGGCAGCGGCTCATCCGCGTGCTCAGCCACGAGATCAACAACTCGCTCGCGCCCATCAAGAGCATCGCCGGCAGCCTGCAGCACATCCTCGGCCGCCGCCCGCGCCCGCACGACTGGGAGGAGGACTTCGCCGGCGGCCTCTCGGTGATCGCCGGCCGCTCCGAGGCGCTCTCGCGCTTCATGGCGAGCTACGCGCTCCTCGCGCGCCTCCCCAAGCCGCGCCTGCAGGCGCTCGACGTGGCCACCTGGGTCGGGCGCGTCGCGCGCCTCGAGACGCGCCTCCGCGTCGCCGTGGAGCCCGGCCCGCCGACGGTGGTCGAGGCCGACGGCGACCAGCTCGACCAGCTCCTCATCAACCTGCTGCGCAACGCGGCGGACGCGGCGCTGGAGACCGGGGGCCGGGTGGAGGTGGGGTGGGCGCGGCACGGCGGCCAGCTGGCGCTGTGGGTAGAGGACGAGGGCCCCGGGCTGGCCGGATCGGAGAACCTGTTCGTCCCCTTCTTCACCACCAAGCCCAGCGGCACGGGGATCGGGCTGGTGCTCAGCCGCCAGATCGTGGAGGCCCACGGCGGCTCGCTGATCCTGGAGAACCGCGAAGACACCCGCGGCTGCCGCGCCCGCATCCTCCTCCCCCTCCGCTGAGCATCGCGCCCAACGAACCGAGGAGAGGCACGGATTCGCGCCTCTCCTCGTCCATGCCCCCTGCCCCCTGCCCCCTGCCCCCTGTCCCCTGTCCCCTGTCCCCTGTCCCCTATCCCCCGCGGTTCCCCCGCCCCAGCATCGCCTCCGCCACCTCCAGCACGTGGCGCTTGCCGGGAAAGCGGATCAGCCGCATGGCCTCGTCGTACGTGGCCCAGCGGTACTCCTCCGCCTCGCGGGAGATGGTCACCCGCTCCTCGTCGGTGGCGGCGAGGAAGTAGACCACCTTCTTGACGATGAGCGTGCGCTCCTCACCCTTGCCCTGGGTAAAGACGTAGCGCTCCTCCTCGCGATATCCGTCGAACACGGAGATCTGGCTTTCGCCGATCCCCGCCTCTTCCCATAGCTCGCGCACCGCCGCCTGCGCCTCGGTCTCCCCGGGCTCCACTCCGCCCTTGGGAAACTCCCAGATGGGACGCCGCGTCAACGCCGAGCGCATCAGCAGGTAGCGCCGCGCCTCTCCCCCGTTGCGAAAGAGCACGACGCCGGCCGCCGTCTGCGAAACCCGTCTCATCCAACCCTCCGGCGTGTAAGAGGTGGACGCTCTTGAGGCGCAATCTGCTACGGGGACAGCCTACAGGCAACCGGCATGATGGTTGCCCGCCGCGCCGCCGTCGAAAAATCCCCCCGCATGCGGCGCCGAAATGGACACCCGATCGCCTTCAGACGTTCCCTCCCCCGCCCCCGCCGCGCCCGAGCGGCCGCTGGGCGAGCTGGTGCGCACCCTCTCCCGCGACGCCGCGCACCTGGTGCGGCAGGAGATCGCCCTGGCGCGCGCGGAGGTGCGGCAGAACGTGCGCGCCGCGGCCCGAGACACGGTGCTCATCGTCATGGGCGGAACGGTCGCGGCGCTGGGGGGGCTGGTGCTGCTGGCGGCGCTGGTCGTCGCCGCGGGGGACCTGCTGGGGGACCGCTACGCGCTGGGGGCGCTGCTGGTGGGCCTGGTGCTGCTGGCGATCGGCGGCGGGCTCGCCTTCGCGGGCATCGGCAAGGCGCGGCGCGCGCGGCTGGCGCCGGAGGAGGCGCTCGCCGCCCTGCGCGAGACGGGCGCGTGGGCCCGCGCGGAGGTGGCGCAGGTCCGCGCCCGCGCCCCGGACGGACGCGGTGCCGGCGGGACCACGGACGCTTCGACGCATCCGCCGGCGGCGCATCATCCCCCCATCCGCCCCGGCAAGCGGGACGATGCGCATGGAGAGGATGACGCGCGGGGAACGCCGCGCGAAGACCAGGCGCGCGCAAGGAGAGAGAAGCAGCCGCTCCCCGTCACCGCGCCGCTGTGGAGGCGCGTGCTGCACGAGTTCAAGGCGGACGACGTGAGCAACCAGGCCGCCAAGGTGGCCTACTACTTCTTTCTCTCCCTGCCGCCCGCGGTGATGGCGCTCTTCGGGCTGACGGGCTTCTTCGGGGGGAGGCAGACGGGGGACTGGCTCACGCAGCGGCTCACCACCTCGCTGCCGGCGGAGGCGTCGGCGCTGGTCACGGGGTTCGTGCGGGACGTGGTGCACGGCAACGCGCCGGGGCCGCTTTCCATTGGCCTGCTGCTGGCGCTGTGGGCGGGATCCAACGTGTTCACCGCGCTGGAAGACACGCTGAACCTGGCGTTCGGCATCCGCGCGGAGCGGCCGTTCGTGAAGAAGAAGGCCGTCGCGGTGGGGATGCTGGCGGCGTGCGCGGTGCTGTTCCTGGCCGGCAGCGCGGTGCTGGTGGGCGGCGGGGGGATCGCGAGCGCGCTGGGGCTGGGGCGCACGGGGCAGGCGGTGTGGGCGGTGCTGCAGTGGCCGCTGGGCTTCGCGCTCATCACCGCCACCTTCTGGCTCATCTACTACGTTCTCCCCAACAAGGACCAGCGGGGGTGCAGGATGACGCTGCTCAAGGCGTCCGCCGTCTCCGCCGCCCTGTTCGTGATCGCGTCCGTGGCGTTCCGGCTGTACATGGCCAACTTCAACTCGTACAGCGCCACGTACGGCCTGCTGGGCACGGTGATCGTGCTGCTGCTGTGGATGTACGTCACCTCGCTCGTCATCCTCCTTGGCGGCGAGGTAGCCTCGGAGATGGAGCGCGGCGCCTGAATCATCACGGATCAGACCGAACCCGGAAAGACAACACCTTCAGGAGTACAGAGGAACAGGGTCAGACAGAGGAAAAGAGATGGCGTTTCTGCTCGCTTTCTCTGTCTGACTCCGTTCCTCTGTACGCTTATTCTTTTTCGGAAGTGTGTACAATGTGCCAAACCCGCTGAAACTGGACGCGGGCGGAGTGGGCACAAAGAGCGGGCTGGGGTATCGGCACCCCAGCCCGCTGCGTAGGGCTCTGGACGGCGGGAAGTCTTTACGCGGGGTTCCCCAGCCCCAACCGATTTTTCGCGATTGCCTACGCTGACCCAACCCGCCCACGCGCGGCGTCGCGCCGTTAGCCGAACGGCGACGCTCTCACGATAGCCATGAACCGTCCGGGCGGACCTTCAAAATGTTGGTCAACGCTGCCTGCCTTTCGGTCGGAAGGTCACCAACAGGAACACGGCAGAAGCACCGCGCCCGTCCAGCAATACGCCGGGCGGGCGCGCGAGTTTCACCACGTCGCCTTCATCAGGTCGTTGCGGAGTTGATCCAACTCAGTGATTCTCTGATCTATCGCGCCCAGCAGATATCCTTGCCAGCCTTCCGGCGGTTTCCTGCCGTGCTTGCCCTCTAGCCGCATCAGCCTGTAGGTGTGGGGCTTCACGGCCAGATATGCGGATATGTCCTGCGCAGTCAGCCCCAAGTCCTGCGCGCGGTCTGTCGCCTCTTTGAACGTCACCCGGTCCCCCTCTGGTTAGAGCGCGGCGCTGTTGCGGTTGTGGAGTTTCTTCCCCTCAATCCGCTTCACAAGCTCAATCATCCGCTGTCCATCATCACAGAACCGATACGAGTACCGGAACGCGGCCTCAGACACGTAGCGATGCAGGTGGAGGGGGGACACGCTGTGATAGATGCCGATGATCCCGCGCTGTAGAAGCGAGAAGAAGCCCTCGACGCTGTTGGTGTGCGTCACGAACCCATCCGGCTCCTTGCGGGCGTATTCCTTCACGGTGTGATTCACGGTGTAGTGCCCGCCCCGGAAGCCCTCGCCAATCCCGTTGTACAGGTTCAGAGAGTCCGTCACCACGCGGACCGTCCGGTGCGCGTACATCTCCACGGCCAGCTTCAGAGTCTGCGCGTTGACGCTGGCGACGGGGGACGCGTACGCCTTGCCCCCACGCTGCACGATCGCGATTACGGGGGTCTTGAGGGTGCCGCGCCCACGCTTGGACTTCGGGATCTCCTTGCCCTCTGCCGCCGCCCGCTCGCGCGCCTGCTTGGACGCAGAGCGCGGCTTACCGCCGATGTAGGCCTCATCAACCTCCACCGTCCCCAGCAGCATTTCGTGCGGCTCATCCGCCATTGCGTAGCGGATGCGGTTCAGGAGGAACAGGCTGGACTTGTAGGAAAGCCCGCTCTGCCGCTGAAACTGCTTGGCGGCGTAGCCCTTTTTCCCCGCCGTCATGAAGTGCAGCGCCATCGTCCAGAAGCGGAGCGGGATGTTGCTGTCCTCCATCACCGTTCCGACCTTCACCGTGTACATGCGCGAGCAATCGCGGCAGCGCCAGCGGCGGCGCGCATCGTTCTTGATCGTGTACGCGTTCACGCTGCCACAGCGGACGCACGTCGGGCAGTCACTCCAACGGTGACGCTCCCAGAATTCAACGGCGGCATCCTCATCCACCATCGCCCGCTGGGCAATCTCAATCTCCGGGTTCTTGCGGGCGCCAACCTTGGGCATGGTTCGGTGCGGCTTCGGGTGAGACTGCCATTCTGCCTGGATGAGAACAAATATATTCTCATGCCTCCACGTGGTCAAGACGGTTGGTTGACCGCGCCGCAACTGGGTCAACCAAATGGACATGTTTGGACATATAGGGACGTATAGGGACGTATAGGGCACGTATGAGCACCCCCAACTCCTTCGGGTTGGCTACGGGTGTTTGCGGGCGGACTTCGGGATTCGGTCAATTTGGCAGAAACACCAGTACGGACCTACTGAATAGAGACGCCTATACACTGTATAGCCACGGCCATAAACTGGGTTGACCCGGTTTTGACCCGTGGTGATTCTAGGTCTTGACCCCCGCCTCAATCGTTCATACCTTGAACGTCGGTTGGCAGGCAACCCGCCCCTTCACCCGTACGGGAGATTCCCTCCAATGGTAGACCGCAGCGCAGCATATCGCGTGGCGCTTGCTGGGCTCCAAGAGGAACTGACCGAGCTGGCGGAGCGCGCCGCGAAGGTACGCACCAGCATCGACGTCATTGCCGATCTACTTGGCTTGGATTCCGGCGCGGCCGCAGCGCCCGCTACCGCCCATGATGAAGCAACCCCGATCGCGCCTGTTGCTTCAAACAACCCCGCTTCGACGGGGCCGACGATTGCAGAGGCGGCGCAGATCGTTCTGCGCGAAGCGGGTCGGCACATGCGGGCACTACCCATCACTGAACAGATCGTTGAGTTGGGCTTGATCAAGCCCTCTGGTGACCTTGCGGAGTTGCGCGCCAGCGTAGGGAGCGTGCTGGCGAAGAATGCCCGCAAGCGGCGAATCTTCACCAAGCCCGCCAAGGGGTTGTTCGGGCTGGTGGAGTGGGGTGACGGGCCGGCGCCGAGGTAGTCCGACTCCGAGTATTTGAACCTGATGTTCTCGGATGATGAGGAGGATGAGGACGAGCCTGACGTGCCGGAGGAGCAAAAGGAAGCGGCCGGGGGCTGATGACCCCCGACCGCTCCAGATGGCCCCCACCCAAACCCTGTGAGAAAGGACGGGTTGCCATGACAACATGTTATGCCGGGTCGATCAGCCGCCATTCGGCCCGGTGAACTGGGGGAGGGTGTGCCTCCCTCTCCCAAGGCGGCGATCTCCAACCGCTGGCGCAGGCCAATCCCTGCCCGGCGGCGGCGCGGGTGGTGGAACGGTAGACACAGCGGATTTGCAATCCGCCGGTTGAGAGGCCATGCGGGTTCGACTCCCGCCCCGCGCACGATAAGTGCTCCACCCGCTAGGTGATGAATCTAGCGGGTGTGAGCCGCGTTTTCAAGATAAATTGTAACTAGGTTCCGATGCCTCGGAAGAAACCCCCGGCGGCCGCTGGCGATTCACGCGGCGAGGATGCACCCCTTCCACCAGTTGAGCCGGATAAACTGGCAGAGGCGGCAAGGCGGATGCTGCGTAAGCCAAAGCCGCCTGGCGGGTGGGGCAAGCCGGGAAAGCCAACGCGAGAGGGGGACGGCAAGTAGCCGTCCCCCTCTTTGCGTCCCTCACTCTTTCAGCCACTCCGGCTGGCCGCTGCCGCTCCCTTGGTGCGCTTGCACTGGGTGGCGGGCCACGCGTTGGTGCACTATCCTGTCTGGATAGGTGGACTTCATGCGTTGGCCCTTCAACTGTATCGCTGCGTGCGTCCCGACCTGCGCCAACACCGCATCCCGCCACCGCCCGCGCCCCTTGAACGCCTGCACGTGCTCGAACAGGTAGAGAGCACGGTGGGGCTCGTCCTGTGGCGTGCGCTGGTGGACGTACGGCTGTGGACTTCCGCGCCTGCCGAGCGGCGGCACCTGTTCCACGCGCCTACCGACGAAGTGCGAGAGCGATTTGCGCTGGCCCGCGCAGAGACGCCGGAGTTGGCGCCCGCGCTGGGGACGTTCGCGCTGCTGCTGCAAGCGCCGGAGTTGCTGGATGCCGCGCAGGTAGCGGACGCGTGTGCGTTCGTGCACACGTGGGCAGACGAACGCGGCCTAATGCTGACCGCGCTGCTCTTTGCGGAAACCGCCGCGCACGCGGAAGACGACAACCCAGCCCGCGCGAATCTGGCGGCGCGGAATGCTCGCAGAGCTATGGAATACGACCGCGCCGGGGCGTGGCACATGCGCGCCTACAAACTCGCGGTGCGGGCGAAGAATGATGGTGAAAAGGTCTGGGCGCTGATCGGCTATGGGGCCATGATGAAGGCTACCGGCAGATACGCGGAAGCCCGCCGATTCTTCCAGCGTGCCGCCCGCGCGGCGAAAGGAACCGGCAGGCGCAAGGAGGCAGGCATGGCTCACCATGACCTTATGAGCATAGCGGTTGAGATGGGCAACTTCCGTCTGGCGGAAGTGCACACCAACGCCGCGCTGGCGCTGTACCCGAACGACCATCCGCGTATCCCGGCACTCGCGCATGACTTCGCCTTTGTCCTGCTGCGCCAGCATCACTATACGGCCGCGCTGTCGCTGCTGGAGCGCGTTGTGTCGCTGATCCGGCGGCCTGAGGAGCAAGCTATCGTCCTGTCTTCGCTGGCGTGGGCAGCAGCAGGCGCCGGGCGCACGAAGCGTCTAGCGGAAGCAGAGCGGACGGCGGTGGAGTTGGTGGGGATCTTCGAGGACTACGCGCCGGCGGTGTTCCTGCACTTGGCCGAAGGCTGGCGTGCGTGTGGGGATTGGGAGCGCGCCGACCGTTACGCGGATGCGGCCATGCTAGCCGCCCAGCGCCGTAAGGAACCACACCTAGCGCGCGAAGCGGCCGACCTGCGTGAAACCATCGAGAAGCGCGGCGGCGCCGCGCTGGACGCGCCGCCAGCCCCGCGCACCAGGGGCGTGCTCCGCGACCTGTCCACGCAGCTTCGTGGATGGAAGCAGGCTCCGGGGTAAGCACGGCCCCCGGAGCTTGCGCCACTCTCACCCCCCAGAGCCCAGCGTGTGCCCGCCGCGCTGGGTTGCCGAGTCTCCGGAAACCGTCTGGGTGGACGGTGTGCCGGACTCAGTGCGTCCGCCTGAACCCAGCGTGTGTCCGCCGTCGAATGACGGACCGGCGGGGAGCAGCGGCGCGGTAGCCTCACCACATGCGGCGGCGCCTGCCGCCAGCGCCAAGCCTAGCACGACTTTCCTTGCTTTCACGGTATGTCTCCGGGATTGAGAGTGCGGGTGTCGCGGGACGGCACTTAATCTACGGGGGGCACACCGAATCAGCCACGAACCTAGACTAGCCTGAAGACGCCAACAATCGGTGTTTCGGCGCGTGCGAGCCGCCATTAGCGTTGGCCGCATGGATACCAACGATCGCGCGGCCGCGTCCGCCAAAGGCGCCGTCTCCGGGCGGCACACGCTGGGCAGCCTGCCGGAGTCCCAAGAGCCGCTGGACCCGGCGGCCTTGCCCAGCCTGCCGCCGATCCCGCCGGACGACAACCTGACGGACGGGGCCGAACCGTCCCACACGATCTACGCCGCCGACTGGTACGCGGCTCGCGAACGGGTGGACGGAGCAAGCCCCGGGACGCGCCCGTTGCTCGTCAGCCTCTTGGACGTGGTAGAGGCTGGCTGGCTGGCCGTAAGGGAGTTGCAACACTGGTACGATGCCAACAGTGCGCGTGCGCGGCAGGATGACGCCTATGGGCACCTGCTGGCCTTCGTGGATGGCGACGTGGTGGACCTGTACCGCGAGGTGGCGCGTGGAGTCGCGGAGTTGGTGCCGGGCTGGGCAGGGTGGGAGTCGGACGCCGATCCGGATGACGTGGCGGGCGACGTCATAACTTTCGTCCGGTACTTGGCCGTCCTGAATCTCGCGGTGCAGGTGGCGGAAGTGCCGGAGTCGTTCGCCGTGCTGGTGGCGTCGGTGGAGGCGAGGTTGCACGGGTGGGGCACCGGAGCGGCGGCGCTGATTACGAAGGTCGCGGACCGGATCTGGAGAACGTGACGCGGGGGTATCAGGACCACCGCGCAATCCCTGTGGAGGTGCTTCAGGACTTCGGGCGCACGCGCGCGGAGATCATCACCATCCGGGCAGCAGCTAAGAGAAGTGGGGATCGGTCACTCGACGTTTCACAAATTCATCTTGGGGCGCACCAGGCCACAGCCGCGCGTGCGGCGGCTGCTGGGCCTGTGGTTCATCGCACGGCAGAACGAAGCGTCCGATATCGACATCGTGCGGCCCTACGTCCCCGCGCTCTACGTCCTCTTGGCGGCCCTTCCCGAGCACGAACAGCGCCCGCGCAGAGGCGATTGCGGCGCTCCGGTCCATCTATGAGGGCCGCGCGCCTGTCCCGCGATGGCTTGAATTGCTGCACACTCCATGAAGCCAGAGCCGATGGATGCGGCAGACGAAGCGGCGGCGGCGCTCGCGGTCATCGAAGGCTACTTCCCACCAGAGGACCGGGAGAGGGTGCGGCTGGGGTTTCTGGACAGGATGGCGGCGGAATTCGCCGCGTCAGGGATGGAGCCGCCTGAGTGGATAGAGGAGTTGCGGCGGCGGAACGGATAGGAATCGGGAAGGGTTCGCTTCTGGCTCATATCCGGCTACATTCGGAATCATCCGGGTGCAGCCGGATTCCTTGTGCCCCAAGGCGAATCGTAGAGGTTCACCCCCTCCCGTCCAGTTTGGCACATAGTACACACTCCCGTTCTTTTTTCAGGATCAGTATCAGGCTTCGTATCGGTGAAAACAGCGGAAACGGCACGAGCAGACTCTGTTGACTCTGCTGACTCTGTGTGAGGCCATTCTTAGGAGATTCCGCCGGCAGGGTCCTTCAGTCGGCGCCACAATCCATCGTAACGAAGCGGCCCGGAGCGGCGCACGGCCGGCCCCGCGATGTTGCGACGCCGCGAGCGCGGGTTAAGTTAGCGGATAGGATGCGCCCCGGACGCGCCTTCGTATCGATACCCTCCCACCCGATCCACCGTGCAGCTCCCCGCCCCACCGCAACCGGCTTCCGCGACCCCGCACACGCTTCGCGTGCTGGTGATCGGCGCGTCGCCGCTGGCGGCGCGCGCGGCGCGTATGCTGGACGGCGCCGCGGGCGTGGACGCGCGCGTGCCGGACGGCGACGCGGCGGGGCTGCTGGCCGCGGGCGGCTGGGACGCCGTGCTGGCGGATGCCTCCGCCGGCAGCCTGGAGGCGCTGCGGCAGGCGCGGGAGGCGGGGTGGAAGATCCCGCTGGTGCTGCTGGCGGGCGCACGCGACGCGCGGGTGGACGGCGACGCGCAGGCGCTGGGCGCCGCCGACGTGGTGGAGGCGGCGGAGCTCTCCGCGCCGCTGCTGCGCCGCGCCCTGCGCTACGCGGTGGAGTCGTACGTGACGCGACACAAGGAGGTGGAGCAGGCCCTGCGCGCCGGAGAGGTGCAGTTCCGCGCCGTGTTCGAAGAGGCGCCCATCGGCATGGCGCTGATGGACATGGGCGGCCACCTGGTGCGCACCAACCGGGCACTGCAGGCCCTGCTGGGCTACACCGGCGACGAGCTGGCGGGCACCATCTTCAGCCAGCTCACGCACCGCGACGACATCGCCAACGACTGGGAGATGTTCGGCGACCTGGTGGCGGGCGACATCAACCACTACCAGATCGTCAAGCGCTACCTGCGCCGCGACGGGGGGATCGTCTGGGGGCGGATGTCGGTGGCGCTGGTGCGCGCGCCCGACGGACAGCCGCACTACGCCATCAAGATGGTGGAGAACGTCACCGAGCGGCACGAGGCGGTAGAGGCGCTGCGGATGCGCGAGCGCGAGTTCCGCTCGCTGCTGGAGCACGGCCGCGAGGTGATCAGCGTGCTGGACGACGACGGCGACCTGCGCTACACCAGCCCCGCGGTGGAGCGGGTGCTGGGGTACGGGCGCGGGGAGCTGCCGGGCACCTACCTGGGCGAGCTGGTGCACCCCGACGACGTGCCCGCCATGCTGGAGCTCTTCGACCGCGCCATCCAGGCGCCCGGCCGGCCGCGCATGGCGGAGCTGCGCATGCGGCACCGCGACGGCTCGTGGCGGGTGCTGGAGACGGTGGGCACCAGCCTGATCGACGACCCGGCGGTG
>Ga0190267_10000328_pt1 | contig 10605 bp, 17 predicted proteins | sample Popmic239T_FD_140332 | JGI IMG/M metagenome (GOLD analysis project Ga0190267, IMG submission 140332) | Populus adjacent soil microbial communities from riparian zone of Oak Creek, Arizona, USA - 239 T | ecosystem: Environmental > Terrestrial > Soil > Riparian zone | place: USA: Arizona... | reverse complement strand
CGCCGTTCACGGCGACGAGCTCGTCGTCGAAGCGTCCTGCTTCGGCGGCGGCCACCCAGCGCTGCTGCGAACGCAGCGCGAAGGCGTCCTGATCCTCGCGCGAAACGTGCCAGCGCTCGGCGACGTTCTCCCCCGTCTCGCCCATCGACTCAGTCGAATGGAGCTCCTCCATCCGCGGGTTGATCATCCGCCAGCCGAGCGTGGTGTCGTGCATCGTCTGCGGGCCACGGGGGAGACCGCGCTCGGGCTTCTCGACCACCCACGGCGCCCGGCTCATCGACTCGACCCCTCCGGCCAGGTAGAAGTCGCCCTCGCCGGCCTTGATCGCCCGCGCGGCGTTGTTCACGGCCTCCAGGCCGGAGGCGCAGAGGCGGTTGACGGTGGCGCCGGGGACGCTCTGCGGCAGGCCGGCGAGCAGCGCCGCCATCCGGGCGACGTCGCGGTTGTCCTCGCCCGACTGGTTGGCGGCGCCGAAGTAGATATCGGTGATCCGCTCCGGGTCGACGCCGCTGCGCTCGACCACGGCGCGGATTACGTGCGCGGCGAGGTCGTCGGGGCGGACGCCGGAGAGGGCGCCGCGGTAGGCGCCCATCGGGGTGCGCAGCGGTTCGGTCAGGTAGGCGTCGGGCATCGAGGTGAACCGTATCCTTGTCGGGTGCTCTTCATTCTCGGGACCCTGGGAATCCTGGCCTTCATGATCGGCGTGCTGCTGATCGTCGGGCACTACTACCCGGGCAGCTCCGCCGGCCTCGTCGACTGGGTCCCGACCCGCTCGCCCGAGGTCGAGGCGCAGAACGAAATCGACGACATCCGCCAGATGATGGAGGCGCAGAACGAGATGCGGCGGCGGCGCGGCGCTCCGGAGATGACCGAGGAGGACCTGCACGCCGGGGTCGCCGAGGACGAGCGCCTGCGGCTGCGCGGCCGCGGTCCGTTCGATGTGGCGTAGGGTGCGGGCGTGGCAAGGGCGCTGATCGTCGGCTGCGGCTGCCGCGGCCGGGAGCTGGGGACCCAGCTGCTGGCGGAGGGCTGGGCCGTGCGCGGGACCAGCCGCCGCGAGGAGGGGCTGGCGGCGATCGAGGCGGCGGGGATCGAGCCGGCGCTGGCGGACCCCGATCGACCTGGGACGATCCTCGAGCTGGTCGACGACGTCGCGGTGCTGGTGCTCCTGCTCGGCAGCGCCGGCGGCAGCGAGGAGGAGCTGGCGGCGATCCACGGGCCGCGGCTGGAGCGGCTGATGGAACACCTGGTCGAAACGCCGGCTCGGGGCGTGGTCTACGAGGGAACCGAAGATGGTGGGGAGGTGGTGCGCGCGGCGCAGCGGACCTGGCGGATCCCCGTCGAGATCGTGAGCGCGGAAGACGATCTCGCCGCCGCGGTGAGGTCGGTCCTCTCAGGCCGGCAAACCTAAAGAGCTAAACTCCGATAAGGATTCAGGTAATTAAGAAAAGCGCGAGAGGAGCAGGACAAATGGCGCTACAGCTAGGTGACGAAGCACCGAACTTCCAGGCTGACACGACGCAGGGTCGGATCAACTTCCACGACTGGATCGACGGGTCGTGGGCGGTCCTGTTCTCCCACCCGAAAGACTTCACGCCGGTCTGCACGACCGAGCTCGGCTACATGGCGCGGATCCAGCCGGACTTCGAGAGCCGCGGCGTGAAAATCATCGGCCTCTCGGTCGATTCCCTCGACAAACACGAGGACTGGGCCAAGGACATCGAGGAGACGCAGGGCGCCAAGCCCGAGTATCCGATCATCAGCGACCCGAGCCTCGCGATCTCCAAGGCGTGGGGCATGCTGCCCGCGGACGTCTCCGGCGACGCCGCCGACCGCACCCCGATGGACAACCAGACGGTGCGCAACGTCTTCGTCATCGGTCCCGACAAGAAGATCAAACTCATCCTCGTCTATCCGATGACCGCCGGGCGCAACTTCGACGAGGTCCTGCGGGTGATCGACTCGCTGCAGCTGACCGCCAATCACAAAGTCGCCACCCCGGCGCAGTGGAACCGCGGCGACGACGTGATCATCTCCGGCTCGGTCAAAGAGGACGAGGCGAAAGAACTGTTCCCCGAGGGCTGGGAGTCGCCGAAGCCCTACATAAGGATTGTCCCGGAACCGGCCTCCAAGTAGGTCAGCCGCCGAAAAGCAAGCCTGACAAGGACGCAGGGAGCGTGGCGTGCTCTGCACGCGAGCGACCGAGGACGCCGTCAGGCGCCGCTTTGCAGGCGGCTGAGCAGGTCGCCGAGGATCCGCGCGGTGGCTCCCCAGATCAGCTGCCCTTCGACCTCGTAGGTCGGGGTGTGGACGGGGACGCCGCGGCGGATCAGGCGACGCATCTCGTAGCCCTCGCGCAGCAGCTCCAGCGAGAAGGTGAGGACGGTCTCGACCTCGGTCGGGTTCGGCCGCAGGTCGAGCTCGCCGGGGTGGGGGACCGTGCCGACGAAGGGGTGGACGCGGTAGCCGGTGACGAAGGTCGAGACCGGCGCCAGCGCCCCGGTCAGCGCGACGTCGCCCGGGTCGAGGGCGATCTCCTCCTGTGCCTCGCGCAGCGCCGTCGTCGCCAGGTCGGCGTCGTCGGGGTCTTGGCGGCCGCCGGGGAATGAGATCTCGCCCGCGTGCCGTCGCAGGTCCGCCCGCCGCTCGGTGAAGATCAACCCCGGTTCGTCCGGCCACCCGTAGAGAGCGAGGAGAACGGCGGCCTGCGTCCCCCGCCGTCCCGCCATCGATTGCGCCTCCTCGGGCGAGAGCAGTAGCCCCTCAAGGGGAGTGTCGCTTTGGTTACCCATGAGGTAACTAAGTCGCCACGCCGCTCAGATGATCACTTGAACCGTGCCGCCATCGACGGACCAGGCGGCGCCGGCGACGTAGGAGGCGCGCTCGGAGCAGAGGAAGACGATCGTCGAGGCGATCTCCTCGGGTTGGGCGAGGCGGCCGATCGGGCGCTTGGCGCCCGCGGTGGCCAGGGCCTCCTGGCGGTTGTCGTCTCCCGTCAGCTGCATCGACTGGTCGAGCAGGCCGCCTGGTTCCATCCACATCTCCGCTTCGACGGGGCCGGGGGCGACGGCGTTGACGAGGACGCCCGTCTTCGCGTAGCGGTCGGCGAAGAGGCGCGAGAGCGAGAGCTCGGCCGCCTTGGCCACGGAGTACTCGGCCATCGCGGAGGAGGGGCGCTTGCTGGCGGTGGAGCAGACGTTGACGACGCGGCCCCAGCCGCGCTGCGCCATCGGCGGGATCGCCGCCCGCATCGCCCGCAGCGGCGCCATCACGTTGAGCTCGTACTGGGCGCGCCAGTCCTCGTCGGGGACGTCGTCGAGGTCGCGCCACTTCGCGGCGCCGGCGTTGTTGACGAGGACGTCGAGGGAGCCGAAGCGCTCCTGCGCCGCCGCCAGCATCCGCTCGCCGGCGTCCTCGGCGGTGACGTCGAGCGTGAGCGCTGCGGCCGCGCCGCCGGCCGCCTCCGCCGCCCGCGCCGCCTCCTCGGTCACCGCCGCGAGCCGTTCCTCGCCCCGTGCCACCAGCAGCACCTTGGCGCCCTCGGCGCAGAGCTGCAACGCGGTCTCGCGGCCGATGCCGCTGCTGGCGCCGGTGACGACGCAGCCGCGCCCGGCGAGGCCGAGGTCCATCAGACCGCCTCGAGGCGCTCGGTGACGTTGACGTGGGCCTGGCCAGCGAGGACCTTGTGGACGGGGCACTTGGTGGCGATCACGAGCAGCCGTCGCCGCTGCTCCTCGTCCAGGTGGCCCGGCAGCTTCAGCCCGACCTCGAAGTCGGTCGGCACCGGGCCGTCGTAGGACATCTCGACCTCGACCTCGACCGGGCCGACGTCCCAGCCCTTGTGCTGCGCGTACATCTCGACCGTGATCGCGATGCAGCCGGCGAGGCCGGCGCCGAGCACCCGGGTGGGGGTGGGGCCGCTGTCGGAGCCGCCTGCCTCGGTCGGCTCGTCGATTCGCAGCTCGTGCCCGCCCTCGATCTCGACGTCGTGGGCGTAACCCTCGCGGCGGCGGGCGACGATCCGCACGCTCAGCTCCGGCGGCGGCCCTCGAAGAGGGCGGGGTCGTCGACGTCGGCGTAGCGCGCCATCGCGTAGGCGAGGTCGGAGGCCCGGTTGACGAAGTGGATCATGGTCTCGGAGGCGATCTCGCCGGCTTCGTTCAGTTCGGAGATGCGGCGCTCGGCGCGGCGGATCGTCGTGCGGGCGACGTCGAGCTGGGCCGAGAGCTGGTTGCCGCCGGGGATGACGAACTGCGGCGGCAGCTCGACCTCCGACATGTAGCGGTCGATCAGCCGCTCCAGCTCGGCGACCATCGCCTCGGTGGTGCGGCTGATGCCGTCTTCGAGCCGCCCGGCCGCCTCCGGCGCGGTCGCCAGCTCGGAGCCGGCGATGAAGATGTCGTCCTGGAGGCGGAGGATGTCGCCGGCGAGCTCCTCGTGCTCGGGGCCGCAGAGGGCGCGGGCGACGCCGAGGTGAGAGCAGGCCTCGTCGAGGGTGCCGTAGGCGTCGGTGCGGCCGTGGTGCTTGGGGACGCGGCCGCCGTACCAGAGGGAGGTGCTGCCGTCGTCGCCCTTCTTGGTGTAGATCTTGACCACGTCAGCGCACCGGGTTGAAGGCGAAGCCGGTCATCACCTTGGGGAAGAAGTAGGTGCTCTTCGGCGGCATGTTCTCTTCGGTTTCCGCCACCGCTTTCACCTGCTCGACCGGGACCGGCCGCTGGATGAAGGCGACGTCGAAGCCGCCCTCGTCGACCATCCGCAGGGCGTCGGGCACGCTCTTCGCGTACTCGAGGCCGCGGCGCTCGTCGATGTCGTGGTCGCTCATCCCGGCCAGGCCCTTGAGCACGAGCGTCTCGAGGATCGCCGAGTCGAGCCGGCGGTAGGACTCGGGCTTGCCCTCGAGCCGGCGGTCGAGCTCGGCGGTGTCCTTGAGCCGCAGGCGGAAGGCGCGCTTGTGGAAGGCGTCGTAGAGGCCGAAGACGCCGACCCCCTCCTCGCCGTTGGGGTCGATCTCCTCGCGGGAGACCTCGGTTGCCTCGAAGAGCTCGCGCAGGCCGTTGCCGAGGCGTTGCTGCTTGTCCGGGTCGTCGGCGAAGCCGGAGAGGAGGCGGTGGGTGGGGAAGACGGTGAGGCCGGGGTCGTCGAGCCCGGTCAGCGACATCAGGGTGTAGTTGTGCGGGCCCTCGCCGCCGACCTCGTCGCGGAAGGCGCGCGCGGTCTCGTAGCGATGGTGGCCGTCGGCGATCAGCAGCTGCGCGCCGGCGAGGCACTCGGTGACGGCCTGGTGGACCGCCGGGCCCTCGACCTTCCAGAGCCGGTTGACGGTACCGCTTTCGTCGTGGGCCTCACCCCAGGGTTGGTCCGGCAGCGAGGGCGCGACCAGCGGCCAGGCGTCCTCGGTCGAGAGCGAGAAGATCGGCGAGAGGTTGTAGCCGCTGGCGCGGGTCAGCTCGAGGCGGTCGAGCAGCGGGCCGGGGTGGGTGCGCTCGTGCGGGCGCACGGCACCGCTCTCGTAGTCCTCGACCCGCACGCGGGCGAGGATCCCGTTGCGGCTGTAGCTGTTGCCGTCGGGGGCGGTGTAGTCCTGACTCAGTGCCCAGATCGAGGGCTGCTCGTCCTGCGCCAAGGCGCCTTCGGAGCGCCACTGCCCGATCCGCGCCGCCGCCTCCGCGTAGGGATCGCGATCGGCCCCGGGGTCGCTGTCGGGATCGGCGGGGTCGAACGGTTTCGGCAGGTCGATCGCCACCGCGTTGTAGGGCGAGCGCTCCAGCAACGCCGCCCGCCCCGCCGCGTCGATCACGTCATAGGGAGGCGCCGCAACAGCGTCAAGCGACCCGACCTTCCCGAGGTCGTAGTGCAGCGCCTTGAAAGGAAGCACATCCGCCATCGCCCCCAGAACCTACACTTGCCCCAGTCGGGGCGTGGCGCAGCCTGGTAGCGCGCCGCCTTTGGGTGGCGGAGGTCCCCGGTTCGAATCCGGGCGCCCCGATGTAGAACGATCTGTGCCACAATCTCCTGGTGGCGCGATCCCTCCACGTTCGGCTCGACGACAGCTCCGCAGCGGCGCTACGGATCGTCCGAGGCGGAGCTATGAGCGATTCGGAGGCGGTCCGCACCGCCCTGCGGGAGAGTGCCGCTCGTCGGCGCGCACGGTCGTCCATCGCCGATGAGGTCAAGCGATTGGCTGCGGACGAGGCTGATCGAAGCGAGATGCGCATAGTTCGTGAGCAGATGGCCGAACTCGCACCCGACCCCCTCGGCTAAGTGGTTCGAGGAGAGGTCTTCCGACTGCCCTCTCCACGAGGCGCCCGGGGCCGTGAGCAGCGTGGCTATCGCTATGCGGTAGTCGTTCAGGCGAATGAGCTGATGGGACTGAGCACCACCCTGGTCGCACCGACTTCCACGAGCGCGCAGCCTGCGACTTTCCGTCCGAGCATAGAACTCGACGGGGCCGATACCCGGGTTCTCGTCGAGCAGACGACGGTGGTTGATCCCCAGCGTCTGGGATCTTCGGCCGGCCGCTTGAACGGCGACGAGATGCGCGCCGTCAACGAAGCCCTCGAGCTGGTCCTCGGTCTCTGAGGATGATGATCCTTCCGATCGGGTAGAAAATCTGCAGACTCATTCGCGAAGGAGGCTGCAGATGGAGAGTTGGGACTTGAAGACGGTGGAAGTGGAGCCGCGTCAGCCGCGGATCCTTGCTTCGGCTGACGATGCGCGGACGATCTTGTTGCACCTGCCGGAGGGGGAGGAGATGCAGGAGCACGAGGTGCATGAGCGCGCTCGGGTTCTTGTCGTCGACGGCAACGTGGAGGTGGCGCTGCAGGGCGACTCCACGAGCGCCGGGGCGGGCCACCTGTTCGAGTTCGAACCGGGTGAGCGGCGGACGATCGTCGCCCGCTCAGACGCGCGCCTGCTGATGGTCCTTTCGCCTTGGCCTGGGGACGGTCATCCCGGGGCGATGACGCTGGAGGAGAAGTCCGAAGCGCGGGAGAAAGCCGCCGAACACGCGCAGTAGGCGGCGGAGCTACCAGACGACCAGGGAGCGGGGGCGATCGTGTTCGGCGATCGCCCTGTCCTTCGTCACCAGCTTCACACCGTGCTCGATTGCGGTCGCGTAGATGGTCCGGTCCGTGGGGTCGCGGGGGAACGAGGCCGGTAGGGCTACGGCGGTGTCAGCGATCGCAGGGGTGACCCCGATGGTCCGCAGATGGGCGCCGAGAGACTCCAGCCAAGAGCGGATAGGGACGTCGATGACGATGCGCCCACGCTCTGCCAGCCATGCGAGCTCGTACCAGGAGATGGCCGCGATCAGCAGGTCGTCGGCGCGCTTCAGCGCACCCCGCGCTGAGCGGCTGAGCCGCTCTGGTTCCGCCGACCACCAGTGGACTACGTGGGTATCCAGCAAGAGGGCGCTCATCTAGCCGAAGTCCCACATCTCTTCGGTGTTGAGGAGAGCCTCCTCGTCGACCGCCGTTCTCGCGCGCCCCTGGAACAGGCCCTCTAGCGAGTGGCCCCCGCTGGGGGGGACGAGGCGGGCGACCGGTCGCCCGTGCCGGGTGATCTCGATCTCCTCCCCGGCAGCCGCCTCGTCGAGGAGGCGCAGGAAGTTGGACTTCGCAGCGGTTGCGTTCACTCTTCTTGCCACATGGTCAGAATAATGGTCATTTAGGCGAATCGCGTTGCGGTCGCTCCTCCTCAAGGTCCTGAGGCTTCAAGTTCTCCCCCCGTGGAGCCGAAACAGGGTGTAGAGCCATGGAGGACGTGCTGCAAAACCAGGTGGGCGAGGCGACGGAGAAACCGGCGCGGCGTCGGGTCGAGCGCGCCTTCTTCGAAACCGACCGCCAGCTGATCGAGGGCGACCTGACGTTGCCCCCGGCCGGCTACCAGAGCCGGTTCTCGGACTCGCTCAACCGGGGTGAATTCGAATTCGTGCCGTTGACCAACGCCAAGCTCACCTCGATCGACGACGGCAAGGTCACCGAGCTTCCGTTCGTCGTCCTCTCCAAGCGCCACATCCGCGTCGCCTACCCGGCCGCGCCCTAGCGCGGGCAGAGGGTCAGCCGGTCGGCTGGTTGACGCCGACGCCGCTCAGCCCCACCGTGACGTCGGGCTGGAGCGCATCCGCGCGCGAGACGATCGCCGAGCCGGTCGTGAACCCGCGCGACAGCGGCACGAAGTCGACGGTGAAGCCGATCGTTTCGCCGGGGCCGATGGTGAAGTCGTATTTGCCGTCGGTCGCCCACCGGATCGAGAAGGGGGCGCCGGAGGTGGTGATCGACGCTTTGATCGGCAGCGTTTTCGGGCCGCCGTTGTTATGGACGACCACGGTCCGCGTCGCCGTCGTGCCCAGGACGACCTTCCCGAAGTAGCTGCCTTCCGTGGTCCAGGCGTTGAGCAGGCCGGTACGCGGGGAGACGACGAACGGGCCCGCGGTTTCATACGACCTCTGGCCGGCGTCGTCTTCGCCGTAGACGATCACCGAGTACTGCTGCGGGGCGGTGCCGAGGTTGGCCGGCGCTTTGAAGAACCCCTCGAAGTGCGAGGAGCTGGTCGGGTCCAGCGGAACTTCTTTTTGGGTTTCGTCGGGGAGGGTGACGATCGCGAAGACGTAGTTGACGCTGCGGTTGTCGCTGACGTCGGCGCTGATCTTCACCCGGCCGCCGGAGGAGCCGACTCGTAGCGGCGTGACCGTCGCGTTGGAGACGTAGGGCGCTTCGTCGAACGGAGGCAAACCGGCGACTTCGGTCTCGCCCGCATAGACCGATTCGGCGAAGGCTTCTTCGACATCCCGCGCCGAGACCGTCGTCTGGTAGGTCACCGGCCATTCCTGGTAGTTCGCCGGGGCGCCGAATTCGGCTCTGTAGGTCCGGGGGTTGTCGTTTGAGGTCTCTTCGGTGGGGAGCATTTCGAAGGCGTAGTAGCCGCCTTCGGTGCTGGCGATTTCGCCCCACACGATCACGCCGCAATCCGATTCGACTTTGGCTTCGACCCGGATCGTGCCGCCTTCCCAGGGGAGGGTGCCGGGGCTCGTTTTCGCTTCCGTGATCAGCGGCGGCGCTTCTTCGCCGCAGGCCGCCGCGCTCGCCGGCAGGACCAGCAGCAGAGCCGCCAGCAGCGTCAGCGCTCCCGATACCGCGCGGCGGGTCAGGGGGCAACTCCCTGGCCGCTGAGGCTGACCGCGACGCTTGACTGGGCGCCGTCGGTGCGGGAGATGATCGCGGAGCCGGTCTTGTACCCGGTGGAAGTCGGGCTGAAGGCGACGGAGAAGGTCTTGGTTTCGCCGGCGGCGATCGTGAAGTCGACCTTTCCGGCGATCGCGCCCTGGATTGAGAAGGGGGCACCGGAGGTCGCGATCGACGCTTCCACCGGCTGCGTTTTCGGACCGCCGTTGTTGTGGACCGCGACCGTCCGCGTCGCGGTGCTGCCGACGGCGACCCGGCCGAAGTAGCTGCCTTCCGTGGTCCAGGCATTGAGCAGCCCGGTCAGCGGCGAGACCGTAAAGGTGCCGGCTTCTTCCCAGTCCCGCAGGCCGGATTCGTCTTCCGCGTAGACGACCACCGAGTATTGCTGCGGGGTCGCTCCCGGGTTGGCGGGGGCTTTGAAAAATCCTTCGAAGTGGGAGGAGCTGACTGGGTTGAGCGTCACGTCTTTGATCGTTTCGTTGGGGAGCATCACCGCTGCCCAGGCGTTGGTGACGCTGCGGTTGTCGGTGATGTCGGCGCTGATCGTCACGCCACCGCCGCCGGAGCCGATGCGAAGCGGTTTCACCGTCGCGCTGGAGATCTCCGGCGGCGGCTCGCCGGCGAGTTCGGTTGCGCCCGCATACATTTCCCTGTTCCCTTCGAAGGCGTCGAGCGCGCGGATCGAGAACTGGTAGGTGAACGGCTCTTCTTCGTAGTTGGCCGGAGCGCCGATTTCCGCCCTGTAGGTCTTCAGGTCGTCGTTGACGGTCTCTTCGGTTGGGAGCATCTGGAAGCTCCACTGGAGCCCGCCGGAGGTGTCTACTTCTGCGTAGATCTCGACGCCGCAGTCGCTTTCGACTTCGGTCGTGAGGACGATCGTCCCTCCGTCCCAGGGGAGGTTGCTGGGACTGACGCTCGCCGATTTGATCAGCGGCGGCGCGCTTTCTCCGCAGGCTGCCGCGCCCGCCGGCACCGCAAGCAGCAGAGCCGCAAGCACGGCAAAGGCGGCGAGGGCCGCGCGGCGTCGACCGGTAAACGCGCTCATCCAATCGACTATATGGACGCCTCGGGCGAGCGCAAGCGGAACGGTCCGAATTTCAAACCTTTCGGTCGCTAGGACCGGCGCCTGCGCTCGCGGCCGCCGCGGGCGTAGGAGCCCAGGTCGACGGCGAAGGCGAGGATGACGATGAACCACTCGAAGCCCTGGACGCGGTCGGAGCTGGCCCACATCAGCGCGTAGGCGAGCGTCGTCCAGGGCAGCAGGAAGAACCCGAGCAGGGGGACGAACCAGCTGTCGAAGGCGCGGCTGAGCAGGTCGGAGAAGAGGAAGATCGCGAACAGCGCCAGCCGTGGCGAGATGAAGGCGAGCAAAACGACGAGGCAGCCCATGCCCAGACGCTACCTTCTCCATAGGAGGACT
>Ga0190267_10000327_pt1 | contig 10607 bp, 11 predicted proteins | sample Popmic239T_FD_140332 | JGI IMG/M metagenome (GOLD analysis project Ga0190267, IMG submission 140332) | Populus adjacent soil microbial communities from riparian zone of Oak Creek, Arizona, USA - 239 T | ecosystem: Environmental > Terrestrial > Soil > Riparian zone | place: USA: Arizona... | reverse complement strand
CAGCCCCGTGAAGAACTCCTCGACCGGCACCCGCCGCTCCCCCCGCGGCCCGCGCGCCATGATCGCGCCGCCGAAGGCCAGCACGGCGGCGGGCAGGTCGGAGGCGGGGTCGGCGTGCACGAGCGAGCCGCCGAGGGTGCCGCGGTGGCGCACCTGCGGATCGCCGACCGTCGAGGCGGCCTGGGCCAACAACGGCACCAGCGACCGCACCAGCGGGTCCCGCTCCAACACCGCATGCCGGGTCAGCGCGCCGATCGCGACCTCCGCGGACCCAGACGAGCCAGACCCCGCCTCCCGCACATACGACAGCTCCGCAACCCGGCCCACGTCGATCAGCACCGACGGCCGGGCCAGGCGCAGCTTCATCAGCGGCAGCAGCGAGTGCCCGCCCGCCAACAGCTTGGCCTCGTCGCCGTGCTCGGCCAGCAGCGACACGGCCTCGTCGACCGACGACGCCCGCACGTAGTCGAACGGGGCCGGGATCACGGCGCCACCCGCTGCCCGGACGCGGCCAGCACGGCCTTCACGATGTTGTGGTAGCCGGTGCAGCGGCAGAGGTTGCCCTCAAGCCCGTGGCGCACGTCGTCCTCGGTCGGCGTCGGGTTCTCGGCCAGCAGCGACACCGCCGCCAACACCATGCCCGGCGTGCAGTAGCCGCACTGCAGCCCGTGGTGCTCCCGGAAGGCCTGCTGCATCGGGTGCATCTCGTCCGGCCCCGGCGCCAGGCCCTCGATGGTCGTGATCGCCGTCCCGTCCGCCTGCACCGCCAGCACCGTGCACGACTTCACCGACTCGCCGTCGACCAGCACGGTGCACGCGCCGCACGACGACGTGTCGCACCCGACGTTGGTCCCCCGCAGCCCCAAGACCTCGCGCAGGTAGTGGACGAGCAGCAGCCGCGGCTCGACGTCCGAGGTGCGGCTCTCGCCGTTCACCGTCAGGCTGATCTCCATAAGGCCGGACACTAGGCGCACATCGCTAGTGACCTGAGTCAGAAGTCCGCCGCGCCTCGCCGGCCAGAATCTACGCTCGCGGCGTTCTCGGCCCTAGCGGTGGGGCAAGGCCAGCGCGTCGGACCTGCGGCCTTGCGAGCGACGATTCTGACTCGCCGATTCCATCAACGGACCTCTGACTCAGGTCACTAGGGTCATTTCGATGGAACCGGCAATGGCACCGGCTCGGCCACCGTCACTGCGCCCGTTGCAGGTCGGCGAGATCCTCGACGCCGCCATGAAGGTCTACCGCCAGCGCTTCGGCCCCATCTTCAAGGCCGCCTTCGTCGTCGTGGCGCCGATCGAGGTGCTGATCGTGCTGATCCAGCTCTCGATCCCCGAGGACGCCTTCGAGGAGACCGCCGACGACGCCGCCGCCACCGCAGGCGTCTTTGGGGGCGGGGCCATCTACCTGCTCGCCTTCGTCGGCCTGCTGCTGGTGACCGCGCTGGCGATGAGGATCATCAGCGACTCGTACCTGGGCCGCCCGCACGACTGGGGCCAGTCGGTGATGGCTGCGCTCCGCAAGCTCCCGTCGCTCGGCTGGCTGATGCTGCTCTACGTCTCCTGCCTTTTCGCCGGCCTCCCCTACTGCGGGGTCATGACGGTCTACCTGTACGCGGCCTTCTCGCTGTGCGTGCCGATCCTCATGCTCGAAGACGTCCGCGGCGCCCGCGCCCTGCACCGCTCCCGCCGCCTGGTCGAGGGGCGCTGGTGGCCGGTCTCCGGCGCGCTGCTGGTGGCGTTCCTGCTCACGATCGTCGTGAAGGTCTTCTTCACCGTCGTGCTGTTCGGGGCCGGCTTCGCCACCCAGGACTTCACCGTGTTCCTGATCATCGGCACGGTCCTGTCGATCATCTCGTCGTCGGTGGTGGCGCCGTTCACCGCGGCGGTCATCACGATCGTCTACTTCGACATGCGGGTCCGCAAAGAGGGGTTCGACCTGGAGCTGCTGGCCAGTTCGGTCGGCCGGGTGTGACCGTCCAGCGCCTGGCGGCGGCCGCGGCGCTCGCCCTCACGCTGTCGCTCGCAGCGACGGCCCCGGCCGCGGCCGAGCGCGCCGCCGAAGTCCGTGAGCTGGCCCGCCAGGCCCACCGCGACCCGGCCGCTCTCGAACGCCTCCGCGAGGTCGAAACGGTCGACGGCAGGCCCGCCGACTTCGAGCGCGCCCTCGACGGCGCCGAGGGCGAGGAGCTGTCCCGCCGGCTCGACGTGATTGAGTCCAGCGCAGGGAACGTCGACCAGGTCACCCCGCCGCTCACCGGCGACGGCGCCCAGCGGCAGGCCCGCCGCATCCAGGAGTCGGACCGGTACCGGCCCGACGATCCGCCCCGCCCGCTGGCCGGCCTGCTCCGCCGCATCGGCGAGCTCCTCGAGCCGATCACCAACCCGTTTGGCAACGTCCTCGGCGCCATCTTCGACAATCCGTGGGGCGTGGCCGGGGTCGCCCTCCTGATCGTCGTGGTCGTCGGCATCATCACCAGCCGGCTCATCCGGCGCGGCGCCAGGGCAACCGCCTTCCGACTCGACGGCACCGGCGGCACCGGCCTCGCCGTCGATCCCCGCACTGCCGATCCGGCCGCGCTCGAACGGGAGGCAGACGCGGCCGAGCGGGCCGGCGACTTTGACCGGGCCATCCGGCTCCGCTTCCTCGCCGGCGTGCTGCGGCTCGACCGGGCCGGCGTGATCCGCTACCGCGCCTCGGTCACGACCGGCGAGCTGGTGCGCACGATCCGCTCGTCGGCCTTCCGCCCGCTGGCCCGCATCTTCGACGAGGTGGCCTATGGCGGCCGGCAACCGGGCCAAGCGGAACTCGAACGGGCCAAGGCCGACTGGCCCCGCGTCCTCGAAGAGGCCCGCCGATGACGTGGGAGCGGTGGAAGCAGCTTCCCCTCTGGGGCCGGGGCGCGATGCTCGCCATGGCCGCGCTGATCCTCTACGAGTTCGTGCTGGCGTTGGCGGCGCCGCTCGGCGGGGGCGGCTCGGGCGCGGGCCGCACGTCGTTCTCGGCCCGGCCCAATGGGCTCGGCGTGTGGGCCGACCTGCTGTCCTCGGCCGGCCACGAGGTCACTCGCGCCAAGACCAGCGTGTCCGACATCGTGCTGCCCGCCAACGGCACCGTCATCATCCCGGGCCGACAGCTCGACGCCGACGAGATCGCCGACCTGGAGCTGTTCGTCATGCGCGGCGGCCGCGTGGTCGTGGCCGGGTCGCAGGCCACCCGCACGTTGGCCGAGTTGCTCGACGACACCGTCCGCTTCCAGTCGGCCCCGTCCGACGCGGCCCGCTCGGTGGTGCCGGTGCCGGAGACGGCGGGCGTCGATCAAGAGGTCGGCCCCCACCCCGTCGGGCACTGGTCGGACACCGGGCCCGCCCTGCCGATCGTCGCCAACGAGGACGAGGCGTTCGTGGCGGTGGCCGACGTCGGCCAGGGCCGGGTCGTGATGGTCGCCGACCTCACGCCGCTCGAGAACCAGTGGATCGGCGACAACGACAACGCCCAACTGGCGGTGGGCCTGGCGGGCGAGCCGGAGCGGATGGTGGTGTTCGCCGAGGCGGGGTCGGGTGGCGGCGAGGGCAGCGGGCTGGCCGCCATCCCGAGCCGGTGGCGGTGGGCGCTGATCGCGGGCGGCATCGCCACCTTGTTGGCCATGTGGTCCGCAGGCCGGCGCTTCGGCCCGCCCGAGGCCGAGACCCGCGACCTGCCGCCGCCGCGGCGCGCCTACGTCGACGCGCTGGCCGCCACGCTGGCCAAGGGCAAGCGGCCCAGCGCAGCAGTGGCGCCCTTGCGGGAGGCGGCCCGCGAGCGGCTGATCCGGCGCGCCGCGCTGGCGCCCGACGCCACCGTCGAGCAACTGCGCGCGGCGGCCGTCGAACTGGGACTGGCGCCGGAGGAGATCGAGGCCGTGCTCGGCCGGGTGGACAACGAACAGAACTCATTGGCCGTGGGCCGGGCGATGGCCCGTTTGGGAGGCAACCGATGGTGACAAGGGGAAGGCGCTCGGCGCTGACGTTGGCGGACCTGCGGGAGCGGGTCGGGGCCGAGGTGGCCAAGGTGGTGGTCGGCCAGGAGGACGCGCTCGACTCGCTGTTGGCCGCGTTGTCGGTGGGCGGGCATGTGCTGCTGGAGGGCGTGCCCGGCGTGGCCAAGACGCTGTTGGCCAATGCGGTGTCGCGGGCGCTCGGCGTGGAGTTCCGCCGGGCCCAGTTCACGCCCGACATGCTGCCGTCGGACCTCACCGGCACGATGACGCTGCAAGGCGGCTCGCTGACCTTCCGGCCCGGTCCGGTCTTCACCAACGTGCTGCTGGCCGACGAGGTCAACCGCACGCCGCCCAAGACGCAGGCCGCGTTGTTGGAGGCGATGCAAGAGCGGCAGGTGTCGGTGGAGGGCGAGCCCCGTCCGCTGCCCGACCCGTTCATCGTCATCGCGACCCAGAACCCGATCGAGTACGAGGGCACCTATCCGCTGCCGGAGGCGCAGCTCGACCGCTTCCTCGTGAAGCTGGAGATCGGCTATCCGTCGGCCGAGGACGAGATCGCCATGCTGCACTTGGCCCATCGCGGCGTGGACCCCGTGACGCTCGAGGACGTGGAGGCGGTGGCCGGACCGCGGGACCTGCGCGACGTCCGGGCCGAGGTCGACGAGACCACCGTGTCCGACGAGGTGACCGCGTACGTCTCGACCGTCGTGCGCCGGACCCGGGACCTGCCCAGCGTCTCGTTGGGCGCGTCGCCGCGGGCCGCGGTCCATCTGCTGGCCGCGTCGAAGGCGGCGGCCAGGCTGGCCGGGCGCGACTTCGTGACGCCCGACGACGTGGTGTCGATGGCGCCTGCGGTCCTGCGCCACCGCATCGTCTTGCGGCCCGAGGCCGAGCTCGACCGGTACCGGCCCGACGACGCCATCCGCACCGCGATCTCGGCCGTCCCGGTCCCCCGGTGATCGCCGCCGTGCCCTCTGCCCCCCTCTGGCTTTTGGGCACGTTTTTGCACCGTGACGGTGCAAAACGGTGCCCAAAACGGAACAGGCCGGCGGTAAGCGGGTGAGTCCGACGCGGCGGGCGGCGGTTGGGTTCGCGGTGCTGGCCGGGCTGGCCTTGCTGCTGCCGACGCCGCTGGTGCTGTGGGGCGCGGTCGGGCTGCTGACGGCGGTGGTGCTCGACGCGCTGTCGGTGCGGCCCGCGGTCGACGTCAGCCGCTCGGTGCCGACGATCCTGTCGCGCGGCGTGCCCGCGCCGATGTCCGTGGCGGTGGCGGGAACCGGCGTCGTGCGCCAAGTGGCGCCGCCCGACCTCGCCGTCACGCCCGCGGTAGGCGGCCCCGTGCTGGAGGCGTCGGTGACGGCGAAGCGGCGCGGCCGGCACACGCTGCCGTCGCCCGCGCTGCGCCGGGTCGGGCCGCTCGGGCTCGGGCGCTGGGACCGCTGGACAGTGACCGAGCCCGCCGAGCTGACCGTCTACCCCGACCTGCACGCGGCCCGGCGGCTGGCCGCCGCGGTGCGGTCCGGCACCTTCGCCGACGCGGGCCTGCGCATTCGGGGGCCGCTCGGCCTCGGCACCGAGTTCGAGTCGATCCGCGACTACCAGCCCGACGACGACATCCGCCAGGTCAACTGGCGCGCGACCGAGCGCATGCAGCGGCCGATGTCGAACATCTACCGGGTCGAGCAGGACCGCGACGTCGTGTGCGTGGTCGACACCGGTCGGCTCATGGCGGCCCCCCTCGGCAACGACAGGACCAGGCTCGACGCCGCCCTCGACGCGGTGGCGGCGGTCGCCATGGCGGCCGACGTGCTGGGCGACCGGGTGGGCGTGGTCGCCTTCGACCGGGACGTGCGCCGGCAGGTGCGGCCCCGGCGAAACGGCAGCGACGCAGTCGTCGGCGCGGTCTACGACTTGGAGCCGACCGACATCGAGTCCGACTACGAGCTTGCGTTCCGCACCGTCGGCGGATCGAAGCGGGCGCTGGTGCTGGTGCTCACTGATCTGCTGGAGGAGTCGGCGGCCAAGCCGCTGGTCGCCGCCGCGCCGGTGCTGGCGCGCAAGCACGCGGTCGTCGTGGCGGGCTCGACCGACCCGGACCTCGACAGCCTGCTGACCACGCAGCCCGAGCTGCCGATCGACGCGTACGCGGCGGCGGTCGCGGTCGACGTGCTCGACGCGCGGCGACGGGCGGTGGCTCGGCTGGAGGCGACCGGCGTCTCGGTGCTGGAGGCCGCGCCCGGCTCGCTGGCGACTGCCTGCATCACGGCGTACTTGCGGCTGAAGGCTCGCGCCCGCCTCTGAGCACGATGAGCGCCCAGTAGACGGCGCCGAGCCCGAATCCGACCGCCAGCGCACCGACCAGCGGCAGGCCCTGCGGGGTCACGAAGCCCTCGACGATGCCGGCCAGCACCAGCCACGGCGCGGTGCCGAGGGCCAGTTCGGCGGCGGCCCGCGCTTCGCGCTGGAGCGAGACGCTGCGCCGGAGGGTGCCGGGGCTGACGACCGACCAGCCCATGCGCAAGCCGGCCAGTCCGGCCACCACGATGCACGACAGCTCCAGCACGCCGTGCGGGGTGACGAGCACGGTGAAGAACTCGCCGTTGCCCGCGTGGAAGGCGAGGCCGAACAGCGTGCCGACGAGCATGCCGTTGAACACCAGCAGGTAGCCGGTCAGCAGGCCGAGGGTGATGCCGCCTGCGAAGGCGAACAACGAGACCTGGATGTTGTTGGTGAAGATCTGCGACGACATGGCGCCTGCTTCGCCGGAGTTGAGGCCGAGGTCGGTGCCCTCGGTGCGCGGCTCGGTCACCGACGCGTACTCGCCGGGAACGAAGCGGGCTGCCGCGCCGGGGTCCTGCGTCGCCCACACCGCGCCGAGGACGGCGGGGCCGAACAAGAGGAGGGCGGAGACGGCGAGGACGGCGGGGCGCTCGCGGATGCGTCGCCAGTAGGTGCGGCCGAAAAAGGCGCGCATGGTGTCGCGGCGCGCGGCGGCGTCGTACACGACATGGCGGGCCCGGCCGACGAGGTGTTCGAGGCGGGCGACGGTCATCTCGCCGGGATAGCGCCGACGGGCCGCGGCCAGGTCGGCCGCCGCGCCGCGGTAGAGGGCGCCGAGCCGGCGGATGTCGTTGGGGCTGAGGCGCTCGGGTTTGCGGCCCGCCTCCTTCACCAAGTGCTCGAGCTCGGTCCACGCCGCCTCGCGCTCGCGGACGAACTGGTCTAACTTCACCGCACCATGCTGTACGAAGATCGCATGGCGGTGGCCACACCGGAGGGCGTGACGCTCGAATTCACGCTCGCAGGGGTGGGATCGCGGCTGATCGCAGGCCTGCTGGACGTGCTGGTCCAAGGGGCCATCGGCTTCGCGATCTGGCTCATAACGATGCTGCTGGCGCTCGTGGTCCAAGAGTGGGCATTGGCCTTTGCGGCGCTGGCGTTCTTCCTGCTGCTGTTCGGCTACGACATCACGTTCGAGACGCTGGGGTCGGGGCGGACGCCGGGCAAGCGCTGGACCGGGCTGCGGGTCGTGCAGGTGGGCGGCGGGCCGGTGACTTTCCGGGCCAGCGCGGTGCGCAACCTGCTGCGGATGGTGGACGCGCTGCCGTTCGCCTACGTGGTGGGGATCGTGGCGATCACGGCGACGGAGAAGAACCAGCGGCTGGGCGACTTGGCCGCGGGGACGCTGGTCGTGCGCGAGCGGACCGCGTTGTCGGGCCAGCTGTCGACCCGGCCGGCGGAGGCGGGCTCGTGGTCGGGGTGGACGTCGACGGAGCGGTGGCTGGAGCCGGAGGGGGAAGAGGAGGCGGCCGCGCAGTTCGTCGGCTGGGACGTGTCGGCGGTGACGGCCGAGGAGGTCGCGACCGTGCGGCAGTTCCTGGCCCGGCGGCAGTCGCTCGATCCGCAGGCCCGCCGGCACCTCGCGTTGGAACTGGCCAACCGACTGCGTCCGAAAGTGATGGCGCCGGACGAGCGGATGGGTCCGGAGGGGTTCTTGGAGAAGCTGCTGGCGGCCAAGTCGGAGCGTTGGTAGATGGCGGCGCGGGTGGCAGGGGCGCCGCTGGTCTTCGAGCTCAAGGACGTGCGGGTGGCAGGGGCGCTGATGTTGGGCGCGGCGGCGGTGCGTCCGCTGGTCGGGTCGCCTGGCCTGCCGTGTCCCTTGCGTTCGCTGACTGGGATCCCGTGTCCGTTCTGTGGGATGACGACGAGCGTGACGGCGGCGGTGCAGTTGGACATCGGCGCTGCGTTGGCGGCCAACCCGATGGGCGTGGTGGCCGTGGTGCTGGCCGTGCTGTTGTTGGTGCGGCGGCGGTGGGAGCGGGTGACGGTGCCCGTCGTGCTGCTGCCGGTCGCGCTGGTCGCCATGTGGCTCTTCGAACTGCAGCGGTTCGACGTCCTGTGAGGGCGGACTTCGCCACCCGGCTGGTCGCGCTGGTGGTCGACTTCGTGCTGCTCGGCATCGCGTCGCTGGTCCTGATCCAGCTGTTCAACGGCGGCGTCGGATGGCTGTTCGCCTTGCTCGCCCCGCCCGCGTACTACTCGTGGTTCGAAGGCGGGCAGGCGGGCCAGACGCCGGGCAAGCGAATGATGGGCGTGCGGGTGGCCGACGTGGCGACCGGCGCGTCGATCGGGCACGGGCGGGCGCTGGTGCGGGCGGTCATGCGGGTGGTCTCGGGGCTGCTGTGTTTCGCCGGTTACCTGTGGATGCTCTGGGACTCGGAGCGCCAGACGTGGCACGACAAGGTGGCCGCGGCGGTGGTCGTGGTCGTGCAGGTCGACGGCGTTTAGGGGCCACGGCAGAACGCGGCCGCGTCGGCCTCCGGGTTGCCGGAGATGCGGGCGCCGTAGGTCGTGAGGGCGACGCCGAAGTTGGCGAAGAAGCGGCCCGCGGTGAGGGGTTCGGTGGCGGCGTCGAGGATGCGGTCGATGGGGCCGCACTGGAGCGCTTGGCGGGCGGCGTCGATCTGGCGGGCGAGGGTGGGGTCGGCGGGCCGGACGTGGTCGGCGGCGAAGCGGGCGATCGGCCAGGCCAGGTGGAGCTGCTTCTCGTGGCCGGGGCGTGCGCGGCGAGTGAGGGCGATGCGGCTGGCGAGCGGGTCGCCGAGGCCGAGACGGTCGACGATCCAGACGTCCGAGCCGGCCGCGTACGAGATCATGCCGACGTAGTCGAAGACCACGACGGTCTGGGGTCCGTCGGGCCTGAGCGGCAGCCGGTTCACGCCGTCGACGCCGTGGGTGAACGAGTCGTCCCCCACGAACATGACCCGCTCGCCGCGGTCGGCCGAGTCATTGGCGATGTCGGCGTAGCGGGGCCAGGTGAAGGCCTTGTAGTCGTCGATGGTGACGGGGTCCTCGCGCTGGGCCGCGTCGACGTAGGCGGCCCGCTCGTCGGCCAGGCCTCGTGGTCCCCGGATGCCGTCGCCGTAGCCGGGGCCGAGGGTGGCGGCGGCGGTGACGGCCCACGCGATGGTGCCGACCGCGGCAATCGCGGTGACGCGCTGAAGCGGGACCACGGCGACCGGGAGCAGCGTGGCGAACAGGCCGGGGAGCAGGAGGCGGCCGTGCATGAAGTCGCCGCCCACGCGGATGACGTAGAGCCAGTGGACGGCGGCGGCGAAGGGGAAGGCGGCGGCCGCGATGACGGTCTGGCGGGTCCGGCGGCGGGTGGTGGCGGCGGCGGCGGCGGCCGTGGCGGCGAGGACCAGCGGGACATAGATGCCGTAGGTGCCGACGAAGTCCTTGGCGTAGTAGGCGCCCTGTCCCCAATTCGACTTCGACGCCTCTTTGGCGAAGGCGGTGTTCGGGACGAAGGCGCCGTAGTAGCCCATGCGGAAGAGCTGGAAGGCGAGGGGCAGGGCGAGGGCGGCGGCGAGGATCGCGGTCGCGCGCTTGAGGCTCGGCATCGTGACGGCGACGAGGGCGACCAGGAAGACGGCGCTGAACACGGCGAAGTCGGGACGGACGAGGGGGCCGAGGCCGAGCAGGACCGCGGTAGGGAAGGTGGGGTTGGCGGGCGGGTTGCGGGGGTCGTTGGTCGCCGCTCGGGACAGGGCCCAGAAGCTGCCCGCCAGCCAGGCCAGGCTGAGGCTGACCTCGAGGCCGGAGGTGGTGAAGTCCCAGACCGGCCGGACGGCGATGAAGGCGACCAGGCCGACGGGGACGAGGACCGGGCCGACGTTGCGGCCTCTGTCGCAGTCGCTGTCGCTGTCGCTGTCGCTGGTTCCGTGCAGGCGGGCGGCGCCTGCCGCGGCCATGGCCAGGGCGGCGGCGGCCAGGCCGAGGCTGACGACGACCGCGACCCATTCGAGGCGGAGGAAGAACAGCAGTCGGGAGAACACGACGAGCACGACGATCCACGCCGGGCTGGTCGCCACCTCCACCCGCTCGCCGTCGTTGAACACCGGGCCGTTGCCGGCGAGGATCTGGTCGACGACGCGGAAGTTGATGAACCCGTCGTCCGCCGTCCACCGCCGCGACCAAGCCGCCACCAGCAGGAGCACGATCGGCACCACTGACCGGACCCCGTTCGTCGGTCCACCCGCTATGAGAGCTTTGGTTGGTTGACCCGCCACCTCTCGGCGAACTCGACGGGCGTCAGCATGCCGAGGGCCGAGTGGGGGCGGTAGGTGTT
>Ga0190267_10000326_pt1 | contig 10608 bp, 11 predicted proteins | sample Popmic239T_FD_140332 | JGI IMG/M metagenome (GOLD analysis project Ga0190267, IMG submission 140332) | Populus adjacent soil microbial communities from riparian zone of Oak Creek, Arizona, USA - 239 T | ecosystem: Environmental > Terrestrial > Soil > Riparian zone | place: USA: Arizona... | reverse complement strand
CAGCATCACGTCGCGGACGTGTAGCGTCTTGTTGACGACCTCGATGATCGCTCGGCGCAGCCCTTCGCGGTTGAAGTACAGCCGGCGAAACCGGCGCAGCGCCGCCTCGGTGTCGGCGGGGTTCCGTCGGTCGCCTCAGCGATCCGCTTGATCCCGATATTCGACCCGATCCCGAACGCGACCAGCAGCTTGCGCCGCCGCGCTGTCACCGGATCGGTGATTTCCCGCGAGGCGACCGAGGTCAGCCGATCGGTGAAGTCAGACACGTGGTCGGCGTCCTTGAGCACCCCGAGCAGGTCCAGCATGCCGTGCCGACGCTGGATCTCGCCATGTAGCGCCTGGATGTTCGGCGGGTCAGGCAGCCGATCCATCGCCGGGACCACGATCCAGGGCCGTCCCCGCCGGTTCGTGACCCTCACCCCGCCCGCCGTGTTCCTCGACACGGCGTCGTTGAGGCGGTGTAGACCGGCGTGCAGGCGTGCTTGGAGATCAGTGACGAACGCCTGAGGATCTCGGGGCTTGCGGATCGCGGCGTAGTGCACGTCCCGGTTGGCTTCGAAATCGGCTGGCAGGTCCTCGTCGGGGTTGCGCCAGCGGTGTGCGCCGCAGACGTAGATCTCGCGCCGCCGTAGCGCGTCTCTCAAGGCGCGCAGCACGCATAGCTCGTACGGGATCCGCTCGATCTTGCCGTGCTCGTCGATCACCGCGTCACGCCACTCCGACGGTACGACGGTACCGGTGGGGACGTGCTCGCCGGGTGGGTAGAAGCGCTGTTGCCCGGGCGTGTCGACGTGCCGGCTGAGCAGTTCAAGCGCGTCCATGACTGGCCGGTAGATGCTGTTGGCGCAGCGGAACTCCAGCGCGTCGAGGATCCGCGGCAGCATCCGCCGATAATGGTTTGAGTAGGAGCCGCGGACCTCCTTACGCACTCGCTGTCGAAACAGCGCCTCCGAGGCCTTGGCTTCCCTGACCAGGTCGCGCAGCGTCGCCTCAGAGACGACCGGGAACAGCGCTCGGCGGACGGTCTCGTCGGGATGCCCGACGGCGGCCTCAGCGAGAGCGAAGAGCAGTCCGTGCTTGCCGCGAACGCGCTTGAGATCGGCGACGAGCGCCTTCTCGACGCGGTTCTCCGCACGCACACGGATCTTGTCCACGACATCGATCAGCAGGTCGACCAGTCCGTCGGTGATCTCCGCGGTCCGCGACCAACACAACGCGGCCAGCAACGTCACGCGAATCAGCTCGGGCATCGCCCGCAGATCGGACGGGTAAGCGGCCGCCGCCCGGGCGCGCCATGCCGCGAGCAGCTTCTCCGAGCAGTCCGCGAACAGATCAGCCGGCAGCTCGAGCGCGCGAACGCGCTCGAGCTTGTCGATCTCTTCGAGGATCGTGTTCAAGCTCGCCTTCCCAGGATCGCCCTTCAACTCCACCAGCAGTCCCGCCGTCGCGACCTCGTCCTCGACCAGCGGTGGGATCAGGCGCTCCAACGCCTCGATCGCCGCCGCCGGCAACCGCGCGACGATCTTCATCGTGAACTGCCGCTCGAACAACGTCCGGCCGGACCCGATCACCCGGTCGACCCGCGAGACGCCCGGCGGCTCGATCCGCTGCTCCCGAAGTCGCGCCAGCAGATCGGCCCGCAGGCGCGTCTCGTCGAGCTCGACCGCGCACAGCTCGCCCGCGAGCCACTCTGTCATCCGTCGCTCGTCATCCAGCGTGGCCTCGCGGAACCCGAGCTCGGCCCTGATCTGGGCACGGTGGTACTTCACAGCCCGCCCGACCCAATAGCCGTCGAGCTCAGATCCGTCGACCTTCACCTGGTCGGACGTGCGCCCAGAACAGCGCCGTGAGGCCGCGTTGGTCCTCGGCAGTGAGCACGCCCTGCCATTCAGGTTCGGCGAGGATGTCCTGAAGCATGAGGGTGTTGACGTAGACGAGGGCGGCTTGGAGGATGTGCAGGGCGAGCATCCCGAGCTGCTGCTGGTCGCGGCGGTTGGTCGCGAACTCGCCGCTCTTGCCGAAGAAGATGACGTCGTTGACGCGGTTCCAGGACTCGATGACGTTCAGGCCCTCCTCGATCTCGCGCTGCAGGTCGCGATCGCGCAGGTAGCGCGCGATGAAGATCGTCTTCTGCGCACGTCCGAGTTCGAGCATCGCCTGGTATACGGGGTGTGAGGCGTTGCGGGTGAAGCGCCGCAGGATCGCTTCGGTCGACGCGGTCCCGACGCGGATCGCGGTCGCGTACTTGACCAGCTGGTCGTAGTTCTGCTCGATGATCTCCCAGCGGATCGGCCGGGTCATCGCCGCCTTCAAGCCCGGGTAGGCGTCGGGTTGGCCGCGGTCGGGCCCGTAGAGCTTGGCCTTGTTGATCTGCTTCATCCGCGGCAGCAGATCGAAGTCCAGCAGCCGCGTGATCGCGAACCCAATCTCTGATTGGCCGTGCGAGTCGACGTAGTTGCCCTCAAGCGCCATCGAGGTGCCGTGGCGCATGGCGCCCTCGACCATCGCCGCGACCTCCGAGGCGGCGCAGCTGATCAGCTGGGAGTGCACGACCATCGACCTCTTCTCGACGTGCCAGTAGATCAGCACCCCGCGGCCGCCGTACCTTGAGTGCCACTCGGTGAACAGGTTCTGGTCGTAGGCGCGGAAGTGCGTGGAGTCCGACGCGACGGTCGTCGTGCTCTGCCCCCAGATCACGGGGTCGCGCGCGGCGAACGTCGCATCGGCGAGCTGCACGGCGGCGGCGCGGGCGCCGTCGATCGTGAAGTAGCGGCGGGCGCTATAGCGCAGGTCGGCTTCGCTGTGGCCGTGGTTGCCGGCGGCCACGGCGCTGATGCCCGTGTTCGTGCCGTAGGCGTAGGCGACCAACAGCAGGCGCTCCCACAGCACCGAGCGTTGCAGCGCCTCGCGTGAGCCGATAGCGGTCAGCTCGCCGAGCATCCCGGTCCGCAGGGCGGCTTCGGTGACCATGTCGATCAGCGGCACCTGGCCCCAGCGATCGCGCACGGCTTTCTTCAAGCGCCGTAGGTTGCGCGGCTCGGGCTGGGCTTCGAGCGCGGTGAGCTGGATGGCGCCGCTCTTGCGGTCGGAGATCCGCAGCCACGGCAGTCCGGGCAGCGCGTCGTTGAGCGCGGCGAGCTCGGAGCGCATCTCCTCCCGCAGCCCGGCCGTGAACGCTTTCGGGTCCATGGGCTTGCGCAGCTTGTCGTAGTGCTCGGCGCGGTGGACCTCGAAGTCGGCGGGGAGGTCCTCGTCGGGGTTTCGCCATTCGTGCGCGCCGACGACCCAGATCTCCTTGCAGCGCAGCCGCTCACGCAACGCCTGGAAGACGCATGCCTCATAGACGCCGCGCACGACGCGGGCGCGGCCACGCGAGTCGGTCTTGGTCAACAGCTCGGTCCAGTCGGCGTTGACGGCCCGTCAGGACGACGTGCTCGCCGAGCGGGTAGTACGTGGCGCCGTGGTGGGCGGAGCGGACGATCACGCCGAGGGCGTCGATGACAGGCTGATGGGCGCTGTTGTTGGATCTGAACTCGAGCACACCGAGCAGGCGGATCAGGCCGCGGCGGTAGTGGTTGGTGTAGGAGGCCTTGAAGACCTTGCGCTTCTGACGCTGGTACTCCGTGCCGGTCGCGCGGTACTCGTTGACGAGGTGCGTCAGGGTCGCTTCGCCGCCGACGACCGGGTAGATCACCTCGCGCACGCTGTCGTCGGGGGTGCGTAGCGAGGCTTCGGCGATCTTGCGCAACATCGTGTCCTTGCCGCGGACGCGGCGGAAGTCCTTGACGAACTCCTCGACGACCTTCTGCTCGGCGTGTGCGTTGATGCGGTGGATCGTCGAGATCAGCAGCTGCGCGAGCGTGTCGGTGACCTCCCGCTCGCGCAGGACCAGGAGTGCGCACAGCAGCGCGAGCTTCGTCGCATGGGGATGCTCGCGCAGATGGCTGGGCGACTCGACCATCGCCGGGCGCGCCATCCGGCGACGATCTGCGGCGCGACGCCGGCGAACAGGTCTGGGGGGAGCCCGATCGCGCGGAGCGTCTCGAGCTTTGAGATCTCCGTGAGCATCGTGTCCAGACTCACGTTCCCCGGCGCCGCCTTGATCAGCGCCAGCACGTTCGTTTCGCCGTCGTCGTCATCATCGCTGATGGCGATCAGCGCCAGCAGGCGGGTTATCGCAGCGGCATTGACGCGTGCTGCGACAAGCGCGAGCAGCGTGTGCTCGGCGTGGTGCAGCGCGGACCGGACGATCTCGGTGACCCTGTCGGGCGTCGGTGGCTCGATCAGCTGCGTTCGACAGCGCCTGTTAAGCGCCTCGCGGACACGGTCCTCACGACGCTCCAGTGACGCGACATGCTCGGCGAGCCAGTCCGCCAGCATTTCAGCGTCAGCAACGCTGCACTCCCGAAAGCCCGTATACGCCCGGATCTCCGTTCGGTGGCGCTTGGCGGTGCGGCTCGCGAGATCAAACGACGCGAGCTCGCCGGCCGGGACGCGGACCTGGCGAGCGAGGTGCGCGACCGCGTCGTCGGACAGCTCCTGCAAGGTCCGTGGAAAGCGACCACGCCAGAGAATGAACTTCAGCAGCGCGGCGAAGCCGAGCCGCGTCGCGCCCGACTTGTTGCGCAGCAAGTCGAGCTCGTCGCCGATCAGCGTGAAGTGATCGACGACGTCGTCGAGACCGAGGTTGCGCGCCATCACAGACTGGTGGGATCGCAGAGGTCGGGGTGCTGGGCGTCATCGGCATCCACGCCCCAAGGCGACAGCGCAACGGCCAAGCTCAGGCCGACGGGGCCGCCGCCGACGATCACAACGGATGTCCGCGGGGGCCGCCGCCGACGATCACAATGGATGTCCGCGACGAGCCGTCGTCATCGAGGGTTGACCGTTAGGCTGAGGATCTGCACGCCGGCGCGCTCGAGCTCAACCTCGAAGACACCCTCGCTCGCGGCCGCGAAAATCAAAGCGGGCCGGCGCTCCCGGTCCGACGTCCTCGAACACGTCGTAGGCTGTTCGGCCTGTCGGAGGTGACGGTGAAGCGCACGCGGTCGCCCTCGCGGACGACGACCTTCTGTATGCCACCGACGGGCTCCTTGGCGGTGACTCGGACCGCGAACGTCTTGCCGTCCGGGGACTGATCGGCCGGCGCCGTCGCCGTCGCACCGGTTTCGTCGGACCGGGCGGGCTCGCGCAGCGCGGCGCAGGCGATCTTGTCGGCGTGTGAGTGAGAGTGTCCGCCCGCCACGTTTGCGCTGGCGCTTTTGCCGTCGGAGCCGCCGCCGTGGCGCTCATGTCCCCCCGCTGCATGTGGCTTGGCGTCGCCCGAACCGATCGCGGGCGCGTCCTCGTGCACGACGATCGATCCCGCGGCACCGGCGGGCACGCGCCTGGCGCTGTGCACTTGGGCGGTCGCGTCGCGCGTCGCGTTGGACGTGAAGCGCAGATGGATCTCGTTGGGCGGCGTGTCGGCGCCGTCGGGGTCGAACTTGAAGTGCGGCCCGCCCGGGTCGGGCTGGTCGCACGTGCCCTCGTGCACGTGGGCCAGGTAGCGGACGTTGAGCCTCAGGCCCGCTCAGCGCGATCGCTACGCCGCTGCCGCCATCCGCGCCGTCGGTCAGCTGCGCCGTGCCGGCGACGTCGCTGAATCCCGCCGGCGCGTCGGCCACGAGCGCGAAGACGCCGACCGGGACCGCGGCGCGCGGCAACCTGCCGGCGTCCAGCCCCGCGCCGGCGCCGTGGGTCTGCGCGCTGCATCCGCTCAGCCCGCCGGCGAGCGCGAGCAGGATCGCGGCGTTCCTCGTGCCGCTCACGCCGGTAGTGCCCTGTCGTCGTGGCTACCTCGGCCGCTCGTCATGTACATCGCGTACATCCCGATCAGCCCGACTACGAGGAACGCCGCGCCGAGCGGCTGGCTCCAGGCCCACGCCAGCAGCGTCAACGTCGTGTTGACGCCCCACTCCTCGTCGGGGTTGCCGATGCCCGGAGCGACGAGCATGAACAGCCCGAGCGTCGCGACCACCACTGCCTTGTAGGCCTCCACGCCGGGCTTCAGCGGCGCGCCCTGCTTCGCCATCCGGGCCGTCGCGCTCCTGGCCTTGGGCGTGCCACGCGCGATCTGCCACCACAACAGCCCACGCTCGATCACGAGCCACACGACGAGCGACAGCGCAAGTGTCGGCAACGCCCAGGCGAGCACGAGGACGATCACCAGCAGGGTCAGCGGCGCGTTGCGCAGCCAGGCTCGGATCGGCGGCGGTTCGCCCATCCCGCCCCGCGGCCGGCGCTGCCACCACATCCGGTAGCCGAACACGACAAGCGCGATCACGCCGATCGCCAGCAGCGTCATGAAGACCTGCAGCGGAACGCCGAACAGCTGCGCCTGGTGGAAGGAAATGCCCGCCGTCGAGAGCTGGTTGAACCAATGCGTCGTCGAGTAGTCAAACCGCGACGTCACCGCCCCGGTCGCGCCGTCGACGGCCAGCTCGTCACGGTTGATCGGGAAGCGCTGACGCTCGCTCGTCGCCTTCCAAGCGGTCTTGTCATCGGTCGGCAGCGTGATCCGGTACGGCGTCGGCAGGCTGACCTCCTGCGCCCGCCGGTTGACCTTGTCGATGTTCACCACGACGCTCGAGCCCGGCGCGGCGCTTGCCAGCGCGGTGTCGGCGCCGCCGGCCTCCGGTGGCTGAAGGATCGCCTGCTTCGCCGTCTCGTAGCGCGGGCCGGAGTACTTCGTCCACGTCAACCCCGTCACGACGACGAAGAACATCGGCACGACGAGCGCGACGCCGATGAAGTTGTGCCAATCCTTGCTCTGGCGCCGGCCCCGCATCCGGCGCCGAAACGCGAATGCCGCGGTGCCGCGTTTGCGCAGCCCGGGCCACCACAGGTACACGCCGGTCATCAGGCTGACGAGAAACCATGCGCCCGCGAGCTCGGTCAGCGGTCGCGGTCCGTCACCAAGCAGCCAGTTGGAGTGCAGGCCCCGAAAGACGGTGTCGGAGTTGTTGGTCTCCGTGACCTCGCCGGTGACCTTGCCGGTCGCCTGGTCGACGTAGACGTCGACCGCATCGGCCGGCGCGCTGAACCCGTCCTCGCCGCCCGGCGGATCCATCACCACCGCCGTGTTCAGATCGTTGCTGCCGGGCACCGTGTGACCGGGGATCACCGAATGCACGCCCCAATCAGGATGCTTCGCCTGCGCCGCCTTGACCTGATCGGCCAGCGCGACGCTCACCTGACCGGAGGACGGCTTGATCGCGTCGCCGAACCGCAACCCGTCGATCTGCGGAGACCACGCGAACAGGATCCCGGTGATCGCCAGCGAGATCACGACCGGGCCGGCGAGAAAGCCGCCGACGAAATGCAGCCGCCACATGATCGGCCGCAGCAGCTTCGAGCGCCGCGCGCGACGACGCGCGGCATCGCCGAAGGCCGGCTCTGCGCCGGCGCGGTCTTGCTCGGCGATCTGGTCGTCGACGAACGGAATGTCATCGACGGGAGGAGTATCGATTGTGGCCATCGCTACTGACCGGTGACGACGAGAATGATCGTCACGACAGCGAACGCGAACATCGAGGCGAACAGCAGCCACGCCGGCGGGGCCTTGGCGGTCAAACGCGCCGCCTTCGCTGTCGTCGGGGCGGGGGTAGAGGTGGGTTGCTCGGTCATGAAGGGACTCCCTGTCGTGAGAAGATGTCGAGGCTGCCCCGGCACCCGGCGCTCATCGAGTGGCCCGGCGTGTGCTCGCAAGCACAACTGCATGTCACCGCCGGCCTAAGGCAGCTCCCGGTCGCGGACGGGTCCACGCGCAAGAACGCCGGGGCGAGCGGTGCTTGGTCAGACCGACACAGACGGTCTGGCACTGAATGGCGCGCGTGGCTCCGTGCCGTTCGGCAGCGGAGGTGCGCGACGCTTCTACTGCACAGCGCCGGTGGGCGGCGCACGGCCGGCCGACGCCCCGGCCATCGGCGCCAGCCGCGGCAGCGCGACGCAGGCGGGGCGAACAGCACGCCGCGGCGCGCGGCGAACCGGGGTCCGCGCGCGTGGGCGCCGCAGGCGCGCGACCCGCGCGACGAGCTTCCGGCTACCGCGGACCACCAGGGCGAGCACGCCGCCGACGGCAATCGATGCCGGCAGCGACCACAGGCCACCGTCGCCGAGGATGCCGTCAAGGCCCTGCGGATGACCCGTCGCCAGCAGACCCTCGAAGAACTCCTGCCCGACGTACATCCCCCAAAGCCCGGTGGACGCGAGCGCCCACAACCAGACGAGCCGCCGGCCCCGACCGTCATCACCGACACCGCTGAGCCACGCATGAGCGAGCCGCGCCAGCAGCCCGCCGAAGCCGACGGCAACCGCGAGCATGATCCACGGCATCAGCTCCAGCAGGTAGCCATGGCCCTGAGCAGCGAGCTCGTGCGGCGCGTCAGGCCCGAACGCCAGCAGATAGCGCAGCTGATGCACCGCGAACACGCCCAGCGGAAACAAGGCCACTCCCAGCAGCCGACGGTGACTCATGATGTGCTCCTACGCACCGCGCAACGAGTCCTTCAGCGACTGTCCAGACGGCTGGGGGTTCCGGCAGCAGCGAACGCCGAGGTGGCGTGAAGCGCCACGGCAAGCGACATACTCGCACCGGTAAGGACGGGATTACGGGCCACTTGGCGGCCCTCCTTCAGATCGGTCGGGTCGGAGAGAGCTCCGGCCCGCGAGGCGCCGAAGCGTGCTAGGCGGTGAGACGCACAGCGACAGGCGGCGGGCGCACCGCCAGCGATGCTGCGATCAGGTGCCCGCCGCGAGGCAACTCATGCGGCATGCGGCGAGCGGTCGTCGGCAGCGACCCCGTGGCGCGGCGGCGGGCCGGCACGAACGCCGCCGCCAGCCGGGCGAGACGCTCCTCACCGACGTAGCGGCCGGCCATTAGCGGCAAGACAAACAGCAGCACCGGCAGCGCCAGCAGCACGTCGATGTCTACACCAGCCTGCGTGAGCACGGCCAGCGCCAGCGTCAGAGCGGCAAGCCCGAACAGCAGAAGGCGGTCACGACGCAGCATGAACGTCGATAGTGACACGAACCGCGCCGCCTCGCACCCACGACTCTCACGAACGATGCGGGAAGCCCCGGCCCTGCCCGCACCTCACGGATCGGGCGGCCTTGCGTCGGGGCCGCGAGGCGCGGATCAAGACGTCGGCGATGGCCACTGCGTCCGGGAACGTTCGATCACGGACGCCCGCGAGCCCTCTTTCGCGAAGCCAGCCATTCCGGGCCGCCCACCGTAACGTTACCCGTGTACTCGCCAACGTAACGCCCACCGATGTTCGCGTACACTTCAGGCTGATGCGTGTCGGCTACGGACGGGTCTCGACCCGCGACCAGAACCCCGACGGCCAACGCGCCGCGCTCGCCGCCGCCGGCTGCGACGAGATCTTCATCGACAAGGCCAGCGGCAAGCTCGCCTCCCGCCCCGAACTCGACAAGGCGCTGCTGATTGCCGCGCGCGCCGACGACCAGCTCGTCATCACGAAGCTCGACCGGCTCGGGCGCTCCCTCGAGCACCTGATCGCGCTGTCCACGCAACTGCAGACGCGCGGCGTGGACCTCGTCGTGCTCGACCAGGGCCTCGACACCTCAACCGCGGTCGGCCGAATGTTCTTTCAGATCCTCGGCGCGATCGCCGAGTTCGAACACGCGCTGATGTCCGAACGCACCCGCGACGGCCTCGACGCCGCCCGCGCACGCGGGCGCACCGGCGGCCAGAAGCCCAAGCTCACCGCGCGCCAAGCCAAGATCGCACAGGACATGTACGACGAGCTCGGCGACGACGGGCGCCGCGCACACACCGTCCAACAGATCGCCGACGAGTTCGGCGTCACACGACCCACGATCTACCGCCACCTGCAGCGCCAGGCTCGCTGACGCGACCCGCGGCCCCTACTTGGCACTTGGTGCCGCGTTCCTTAACGGCACCCCGAGATCGCCGAAGCCCCACCCGCACCCGCACCCGCGCCGGCGGACGCCGCCGCCCGAAAGCGCGGTCAGCGCACCCGCGCCCAGGGCCGCCCGACCTCAGCCGAGCCAGAGTGAGGGCAGCACGGTCGGTCTCAGCGGCCCGCGGTAGCGTCCGCGGACCGTGGCCCGCACCTTCCTCACCGCGATCGACATCGCGGTCGACGCGGTCGCGCAGGCCAGCGAGACGACAATCGGCGCCGTCGGCGGCTACGCCGTCATCCTGACCACAACCCTGCCCGCGCTCGGCCTCACGCTCACATCCAGCTACCTCGCCGCGATGATCGGCGACATCGCCGCGTCACACCTATGCAGCATGCCCGGCGGGCCGCCCATCATCAACCAGCACGTCCTACCCGGCGACCAGCCCGGACGCACCCACGCGCAGACGTGCCTGCTCGACCACGTCGCCGAAGTCCGCAACGTCCTGGACGCCTTCCACCACTCGGCCGCCGTCGTGACCACGCCGGTCGAAAACTGACCCCCCACCGCGAAGGCTCGCGCGCCGGAGCTGCTGTCGGGTAGCCGGGGCGGTTGCCCGCCCCGGCTCCCACAGAACCGTGCTTGCGCTGTTCGCACACGGCTCCTCGGGACGGCGGGTTG
>Ga0190267_10000325_pt1 | contig 10612 bp, 8 predicted proteins | sample Popmic239T_FD_140332 | JGI IMG/M metagenome (GOLD analysis project Ga0190267, IMG submission 140332) | Populus adjacent soil microbial communities from riparian zone of Oak Creek, Arizona, USA - 239 T | ecosystem: Environmental > Terrestrial > Soil > Riparian zone | place: USA: Arizona... | reverse complement strand
GACTTGTCGGCGGAGGCTTTGCAGTGGCTGTTGCCCTGCATTGCCTTTTTCTTTTTTACCCCCCTGCCACTTCTTCGCGCGCACGCAGGTCGTTGATCAGCGCGAAGCTCCAGATGACGAACTGCGGGTTGCCCATCCTCTCGCGGATGGCGCGGTGGCGCAGCTGGCAAACGCGCTCCACCATCCCCTGCAGTTCCGCACGCGCCGGTTCCGCCATGCCCGGGAGCCGGAATCCCCACGAGAGAATGTACGCGACCAGGTCGGCGATCTGCACGCCGGTCGTGAGCTCGCTGTGTACGAAAAACGGTTCCGGGACGATCTGGGACGCGCGCGTACGGCCTTTCCATGTCGCCCAGAAGTAGCGGTTCATCTGTTCGATGAGGATGTGGCTCTGGATACGCTCCAGCTCATCGAAGATGACCAGGCCCAGCGCTTCCCTGTCGGGATCTTCGAGGAAGTAGAAGTACCGTTCGAAGAGGTACGCGTAGTCCTTGCGCAGGAATTCCCCTCCCGCGGGGCGGGGTGCATCCGCCGGGATCAGGCTCGCGAACGCCTTGCATCGAAAGCGGGCGCAGATCTCCAGCGCTTCCTCCACGTACGCGAGTTTCGCCTGGGCGAGTGCGGTCAGCTGGCTCCTGCCGGCGGTGGAGCCGTTCAACAGGCAGTCCGCCGCGAGCTCGCGCCGTAAATCCGGCGGGATCGGTGGCATCTGCGCGGCGAGCCGGAACGTCTTCGCCTTCAGCAGCCGCTTGGCCTTGAGCTCCCCCCGGTCGGCGGTGTATCGAACCCCGAAGTGCCTCAGCTCCGCGTCGCGCAGGGCCTGAACGAGATTCCAGAGGTCCTGGTCCTTGACCGCAATGCCGGCGAGCACTTCGTAGGGGGACTCGCGCCGGTCCTGCCCGCTCTCGTCGATAAACAGGAAGTACGCCATTCAGTCGCTGCCTTGTGGGAAGGCGGATCAAAGGCTGTCATTCCTGTCAACATAAACAGTTGTGCCGAGGTAAACGCGATTCCGGCAATCAAATCCAACTCTCGCACTAGAATCCTTCCTACGCTGATCGCTCCCCAAGGAGGCTCCCTATCGTGCTGAACCCAAGGTTCAATAGTACCATACTTGAGGTCCAAGGCCCAATCCCGCAACAGTTCAGGATCAGAGCCATAACTTGTTATAGCGAATACCGCAAAGAGTTTCCTAAGCACCTCAAAACCCCAGGAAGCGGCACTCCACGCGGGTGCGGCCGTCCTCGGTCTGGTACAGGATCAGTTCGCCTTCGAGCGGCGTCTCAGAGCGCATCGTTTACCTTGCGGCAACAAGCTGTGTGTTTGTTCGCGCGAAGAAGAACAGGTAGGCGTAAACCTCGCCACGAAGCAAGTCCCCGCTGGCGAGGCCAGTTCAACCTGTCGCTGGACCCGCAGACGGCGCTGGCGTACCACGATGAGACGCTGCCGGCGGAAGGCGCCAAGATCGCGCATTTCTGCAGCATGTGCGGCCCCAAGTTCTGCAGCATGAAGATCACGCAGGACGTCCGCGAGTACGCCGCCACGCTGGGGATGGAGTCCACCTACGCCATCGAAGCCGGCATGGCTCAGAAGTCCGCCGAGTTCCGCCAGCGCGGCGGCGAGGTGTACCTGCGCACCGACGCCGTCGCCGCGGCGGAGGCTGAGGAGCCGGTCGCGGCGGATTGACGCGATTCGACTGCGGGTGAGCGAAGCGGGGAGCACGGGCTGGTGCTCCCCGCTTGCTGTTCCGACACGTTCGGTGCCGCAGGGGGCAGGCTGGCGCAACTTTCGCGTAGAAACGTACGCTAACTCGTCCCTCCGCCGGTGCTGCTCCCGGGCGGGCGCTCCGGACGTGGCAGGCCCCGCCCGAGAGGCGCAGCCCCTCGCGGATTCGCACCTACCCAAGTCCCCCATGCACCAGATGAATCGCGCTCTGCTCACCGCCGCGTCCCTCGCGCTTCTGGCCGCATGCGGGCAGGCGATGCCGGCGCCCGCCACCAATCCTGCCCCGGCGCAGGCGCAGGCCGCCGACTCGGCTGCGGCGCACGGGGCGGCGGTCGGGTTTCTCGCGGCGTTCGATTCGCTGCAGTGGGAGCGCTTCCACGGCTATCTGGCGGAGGACATCACGATGTTCTTTCCCTTCCCGCAGCTGCCCCGACGGGTGGACGGGCGCGACTCGGTGGGCGCCATCTTCAACCAGTACATGCAGGAGCAGCGCACCCGCCGGGCAGAGGCGGGAGGCCCGATGGTCCAGGGGATCGCGCCGTTGGACCTGCGCATCCAGATGGCGGGTCTGGACGTCGCGATCGCTACCTTTCACCTGCGCACGGAATCGCCGTCCCGCCGGACACTCGTGTTTCGCCGCAGCGGCGATGGATGGAAGGTGGTCCACTGGCACGCCTCTCCCGCGCCCGGCAGCTGACGCCGCCGAGTTCCGGCAGCGCGGGGGTGTTCGTACCAGTTCACCGTGCAATTCGAGCAACGGAAGACTGAACGCAGAGTTCGCGGAGTTTGAAAAGAAAGGACGCGGATTGAAGCCTTCATCCGCGTCCTCTCCGTTCTTACTCGCGTAGTCCGCGTTCAAATCACAATGCGTTCGGGATGCATTGTCGATCGAGCAAAACGCTACGGGCGGATGATCACCTGCCGCACGTTGTCCGCGCGTTCGGCCTCGATGCGCCGTTCGAAGGGATCCAGGCTGATGAAGCCGGGCCGGCCCTGCATCTCGAAGGTCAATTCCGCCAGGCCGCCACGCAGACGGTGCTTGCCGGCATACTGCGGCGTGGCGCCCGTGTCGATCGGGTCGTCCGCAAAGACGGCCACGTCGATGTCTTCATCCAGCGGCGCCTCCGTTACCGGGGTCCCGCCGCCCGGGTCGATCGTCTTGCGGGCGCGGACCTTTGCCGTGACGCGCCAGCGCCCGCCGGGGAGCGGCTGCGCGGTGGCGGACTCCACGCGCAGATCGTAGAACGTCACGCCGTCGATCCACTCGCCGATCAGCGCCCGGTGCTCCGGTGACGCCTCCCTCCACAGCGCCGCCCGCAGGTCCGCCACGGTGGCACGCCGCATCCCGGGTCCATGCGTCCGGATGAGATGCCGGAGGGCCCGGTCCAGCGCATCCTCGCCGATCAGGTCGCGGATGGCCTCCATCACGATCGTCCCCTTGGAGTAGTACACGTGCTCCAGGTCCACCACGCGGGAAAGCGGCGGCTCGGCAGTCGGCATGTACGTCCTCCACAGCAGGTACGCCTCGCGCTCGAAGCGCAGCAGCGAAAGAACCTGGGCGCGGCCCTTCATCGCCTCCAGCACCCGCAGGTCGGAGTACTTCGCCAGCGTCTCCACCAGCATGGTGCCCCCCTCCACCCGCGCCGGGTACAGCCCGTGGCCCCACCACTGGTGAGACACCTCGTGGGCCACGCGCCGCGTGACCAGGTCCACGTCCCCGCCGCGGCCGTCATCCGTCAGGAAGCCCCGGTTCTCCGGCATCACGATCATCCCGGCGAGCGCGAACGCCCCGAAACCCCAGTAGCGCGGCAGCTCCACGATCCGCAGGTGGCGGCGCGGGTAGGGACCGAAGCGGTCGCTGAACAGGTCAAGCGACCGTGTGGCCGTGCCCAGCATCTTCGCCACGTTGGCGCCGTGGCGGGGGTGATGGTAGACCTCCACCATCACGCCACGGTGGTTTACCCGCCGTACCTGGTACCGGGCCGAGGCGAACGCGTACATGGGCGTGATGGGACCGGCGGTGCGGTACCGGAAGAAGCGGCGCCCGCCCTGCCGCCACTCGCGAACCAGCTCGCCGGGCGCGATCGCCACCTGGTCGCCGGAGGTGGACACGGTGGCGTCGAGCGTCAGCCAGAGGTCGCGCTGGTCGTCGTTGGACGGGTCGTTCTGCATCCCCGTGCCCTTGCGTGGCGGCGGCAGGCCGCGCAGCTGGCGGATGAAGGGGTGCTCCAGCTCGTATCCCACCACGTAACCCAGGCGGGGGAACGCGGCCTGGCGCGTGAGATAGCTCCCGTTCCGCACCACCGAGTAGTCGAACCCGGCCGCCTCCACCCGGTTCGCGGGAGAGGCGATGCGGAAGCGGAGCTCCGTCCCCTGGCCCGGGGCGAGCGGGCGGTCCAGGACGAACAGGTACATCCCCGAGGGGGCGTCGTAGCGCACCAGGCGCGCGCCCGGCAGCTCCATCCGCTCCGGGCGCAGCTCCCGCCGGACGGAGACCAGCACGGTGTCGATGGGCCGTCCCGAACGGTTCTCCAGCGAGTAGGTGCCCGCCACGCGAAAGCGGCGCTCCTCCGGAAAGAACTCCACCGTCGTCCGCAGGGCCACGGCGCTCGGCTGCGGCAGGTGCTCGTAGCGCCGGTACGTCCGCTCGTAGGCTTCGCGCCAGTCGCCGACGTCCTCCCCGGTTTCGTACGGGGCGAGGACATTCGTGTTGTAGAAGACGAAGCCGCCGGTGCCCAGGAACACCGCCAGGGACGCGAGCGCCCCCGCCAGCCCCCGCCCTCCCCACCGCCGCGGCAGCGCGCGCGTGCGGCGCCACAGCGACTGCACGCGGCCGCGCCGCCATAGCCCCACCGTCACCAGCGCCAGCACGCCCGCCAGCCCGGCCCAGTACGCCATGTAGAGCGTCCACGTCCCGGAGCCCAGGAACCCGTTCATCTCCGAGTAGGCGACCCGCGGCGGGTTGGCGAAGCGCAGCAGCCCGTGCCGCAGGCGAAACGATTCGGGCTGGAGCATCATCATCCCCGGAAGGAGCGCGACCAGGATGCCCAGGTAGCGGTTGGGGCTCAGCGTCTGCACCAGCATCGCCACCACCACGAAGAGGGCCAGCGGCAACCCGGTGAACCAGAAGAGGGAGAGGTACACCCCCGGCTGGAGCCGGGTGTAGCCCATGACCAGCTGGTAGCCCACCGCGACCAGGATGCCGACCGCGGCCATCAGCCACGCGAGCAGGACCAGGGCGCCGGCCTTGGCGAGGTAGAACGCTCCGCTGGGCGCGGGCGTGGCATCCACGATCTCGTCCGCCCGCACCAGCCGCTCGCGCCAGACCACCTCGGCCGCGAAGTAGGCGATCATCAGGGTCGCCACGAAGGCCAGCGGCATCTCCAGGGCCTCGAGCATGGTCCCCGTGGTGGGGTACAAGCGCGTCCGGTAGTCCTCCACCGGCCCGTCCACCACGCTGATGGCGGCCACGGCGACCCAGAGGGCCAGGAGCGCCAGGAACGGCTTGCTGGCGGCCGTGCCGCGGAATTCCACCCGCATTGCGGCGCGCACCGCGGCCCACCGGCCGGCGGCGCTCTCCGGCGCGACCGGCGCCGGGCGGTAGCGGCGGCCCGGTGCCGGGCTCGCCTTCGCCGCCGTGCGGGCGGGGGGCGCGCTCCCGGCCAGGCGGAAGGAGTAGACGCGATACGTGACGGCGAGGATGGCGGCCGCCAGCGCCACCACCAGCAGCCGGTTGGCCAGGAAGTACCCCTGCAGCTCCACCACCTGGGTGTTGCGCTGCGCGGGCGTCCAGTACCAGGCCTGCTGAAAGAAGGCGGAGATGCCGAACGGGTCGATGAGCGCCGCGCGGGCGAGCGTCTCCGGCGAGGTGGGCTCCGCGAACTGCATGAGCGGCGAGTCGATGAGCGTCGCGATCACCATGTACCCCATGTACAGGAACAGCCCGCCCACGTAGCTGGCCAGCACGCTGCGCGAGAGCACGGCGACGGCAAAGACGACGGCGCCGGCGAAGAGCAGGTTGGGGAGCGCCATGGCGGCCAGGGCCCAGAGGTAGGCACCTGGGCTCGGGGGCCCCAGCCGGGCGGGATCGATCTCCGCGAACAGCGGCGCGGCGAGCAGTCCCACGACCGCGAAGCAGAAGACGGTCGCCGTGGCGGCCAGGGCGCCCGCGAACCGTGCCGCCAGGTAGCGGAGCTTGCCGATGGAGGTGGCATGGACGATCTCCCGCATCCCGTGCTCGGCGTCGCGGCTGACGGCGTTGGCGCAGAACACGGTGAGCACGAAGATGCTCAGCAGCGAGAGCAGCCCCACCGACTGCATGACGGTGAAGGGCGAATTGAGGTGCGTGCCCTGCGGACCGTAGCCCACGACGGGGAGCATCCAGCCGAGGACCAGGGCCAGGGGCACCGCGATGCGGAAGGCGGCCTGCCGGACGTGGAAGCCCCACTCGAAGCGGATCAGCTCAGGCAGCATGGCTCGCCTCCGCCATGACCGGAGATGCTTGAAGGATCGAGAAGTACACGTCCTCCAGGCCGGGCTCCACGGGCACGAACCCCGGTTCGGGCGGGCCGTCGTGCAGCACGTGCAGGCGGGTGCGGCCCTCGAACAGCTGGGTGGAGATGACGCGGAACCGCGTCCGGTACGCGTCCACCGCCGCCTTGTCCACGGTCTTGCGCCAGACGCGGCCCTCGAGCTCGGCGACGAGGGTGGCCGGAGCGCCGGAGCGCAGCACCTCGCCGCCGGCAAGGATGGCCATCCGCGGGCAGAGCTGTCGGACGTCCTCCACGATGTGGGTGGAGAGGATGACCACGATGCTCTCGCCGACCTCGCTCAGCAGGTTGTGAAAGCGGTTCCGCTCCTCCGGGTCCAGCCCGGCGGTCGGCTCGTCCACGATGATGAGCTTCGGGTCGCCCAAGAGCGCCTGGGCGATGCCGAAGCGCTGCCGCATCCCCCCGGAAAAGCCGCTCACCGCCTTCTTGCGGTGCGTCCACAGGTTGGTCTGTTCCAGGAGCGTATCCACCTGCTCCCGGCGCGCCTTGCGATTGGTCAGCCCCTTCAGCACCGCCAGGTGGTCGAGCAGCTGCTGGGCGGAGACGCCGGGATACACGCCGAAGTCCTGCGGCAGGTACCCCAGCTGGCGCCGGTGCCGCTCGGGCTCGCCGACGACGTCCAACCCGTCGAAGGTGATGGTGCCGCCGTCCGGCGCCTGCAGCGTGGCCAGGGTGCGCATCAGCGTGGACTTGCCGGCGCCGTTGGGCCCCAGCAGCCCGAACAGTCCGCGCCCGATGGTGAGGCTGACGCCCCGGAGGGCCCGCACGCCGTTGGGGTAGGTCTTGGATAGGTCGGTGATGGTGAGCATCAGGATATCGGGTGAGGGCGGCGAGGGGCCGCCGCGTGGGTTCGACAGGGGTTCGCCTCGCGGGGCGCGAGGAAGAGCGGCCGTGCGACCGGCGCCCGGCCCCGTGCCGGGCCGGGTTCCGCTCACGGTTGAAACATGCACCCCGCGGCGGAGCTTCCGGTGGGCGTCGTGTCAGGGAGTTGTGAGAGTTTTGTGGAGGGGGTTTTCACGCGGGTGACGGCACGCGTAATTAGAGGCGCTTGCCGATCTGGCTGCGTGCAAGCCGAGTGATGGTGCGGCGACGCTTTCAGCCGCCGTTCGGCGGCATCCCCGAAGCCGGTGGGGCGCTCACCCGTTTCGGGTTGGACATCGGGTGTGGAACGTCGGGTTGGGCGGATGGTGCGGACGCAGTGAGGGGCCATGAGAATTTTTTTGAGGGGACCCCTCATGCTCATCCCCATCATCGGGCGGCGGCGATGCCTGCCGGAAGCCACACCGGACCCAGCTTTCACGACACCTGATGCGCGAGCTTGCAGAGTCTCGGAGCGCGAGAGCGCCGGCGCGGTCCCGCTGCCGTCGCGCGAGGGGACAGTTCACGGGATCGCGCATCAGGTGACGCCGGGATGGCGATTGCGGGGCGCTCCGGAGGACAATGGGGTTCATGCTCATCGCCATCATCGGGGGGCGGCGATGCTTGCCGGAAGCGCACCGGACCCGGCGTTCACGAACACCTGATGCGCGATCTTGCAAAGTCTCGGAGCGCGAGAGCGCCGGCGGGGTCCCGCTGCGGTCGTGCGAGGGGACGGTTCACGGGATCGCGCATCAGGTCAAGCCGGATGGCAGGTTGCGGGGCGCTCCGGAAGATGATGCCGTTCCCGAAAAGAATTCTCATGGCCCCCTGCCGCGTTTCCATCCGGCTGCCGTTCCCGATCTTCCCAGGGAAGCTTCGTGCGCCCCGCCGCAGCCGATGTGCGGGACGCGGTGTTGCGCGTGGTGAGCCCACCACGTTTTCCGGCGATGCGCAGCGTGCAGCCAGATCCACGATGAACCTGATTACAGCACGAGCGCTGTCATCCCACCCCAGCCCCGTCTCCGCGTGAAGCAAACGATCCGACACTGGCGAGAGACGGCGATGCTCGTCCCGATCGTCTTCCTGGCGGGGGCGTTCCTTCTGGCCGGGGTGCTCGGCCTGCAGGCGCTGCGGGCGGACGATGCGCACCGCGACGCGACGGCGCGCGCCCTGAGGGACTACGCGGCCGTCGCGGCATGGGAGTTCTCGCGCCGCGCGGAGGACGAGGTCCGCGGCGCCGCCGGCTCCATCCTCGCACTCGCCGCCGGCCCGCGGGGCTCGCCGCCGGACCTGGCGATCCTGACGGACCCGGCTGCGCTGGCGGCGTGCGACTGCCCCGTCCGCCCCGTCGTCCGCGCGGCGTTCACCGTGGACGTTCCCTCGGCGGCCGGCCTGGAGGTGACGGGGCAGCCTCTCCCGGATTCCAGCCGGGCCTTCCTGGCGGAGGCACTTCGGCAATCCTTCTACTCCCGTGGCGAGACTTCGGAGCCGGCCCTTCTCTTCCTGGCCGAATCGGGCGCCGCGACCCTCGTGGCGTATCGGCTCCTGGAGGGCGGGAACGGCCGCCCCGCGCGTGCATACGGGTTCGTCGCGGACGGCGCGCCGATCCTGGACGAGACGTTCCGGCGGGTCATGCGGGGGAGGCCGCTCCTGCCGCCCGCCCTTACCGGTCCGCATCCCAATGATTCGCTGCTCGTGGTGGAGGTGTCCACACTGCCGGGGAGGAGGATCTACAGCTCGTCGCCGGGCGAGCGGGCAATCCCCATGGCGATCGACAGGGTGGGCGAGCCGGGTCACGTCCTCACCGCCGTCGCTCTCCGCCCCGGGGCGCGATCGCGCCTGGCGAACTCCCAAAGCGGCGGGTGGACGAGCACGCTGATGAGCCTGGTCGCCCTTTCCGCGGGCATGGTCTTGATGGCGCTCTACCACCTGCGGCGCGCCATGCACCTGACCGCCATGCGATCGCAGTTCGTCACCAGCGTCTCGCACGAGCTGCGTACGCCCCTTGCCCAGATCCGCATGTTCGCGGAGACGCTGGGCTACGGCCGGGCGCGGTCGGACGAGGAGCGGAACCGATTCATCGCCATCCTGCACCGCGAGGCGGTCCGGCTCTCGGAGCTGGTCGAGAACGTGCTCCAGTTCGCGCGCCTGGACCAGCGAAAGGAGCAGCTGTCGTTCGCGACCGTTGACCTGCGCCAGGAAGCGGAGGATGCAGCCGTCAGCCTGGCGCCGATCGCGGCGGCCCACGCGGCGACGATCGTCAACGCGGTGCCGCCCGGGACGCGGGTCTGGGCGGATCGGGGCGCCGTGCGGCGGATCATCTTGAACCTGCTGGACAACGCGCTGAAGTACGGCCCGGCCGGGCAGACGGTCTCCATCGGCGCGGTGGCCGGCGCCGGCCAGGTCCGGCTGCGGGTGGACGACCAGGGATCCGGAGTGCCCGCCGGCGCGCGCGAGACGATCTTCAGGGCGTTCGAGCGCCACGACGTGGGGCCGTCGTCGCCGACGGGAAGCGGCATCGGGCTGACGATCGTTCGTGAGCTGGCGAGCGCGCTCGGCGGCACCGTGCACGTGGAAGAGGGGCCGGGGGGTGGTGCCCGGTTCGTGGTCACCCTGCTGGACGCGCCACCCTGAACCGGCGGATCCCTTGAAACGAGTCCTCATCGTGGAAGACAACCGGGACCTTGCCCTGGGCCTGCAGATGAACCTGGAGGTGCAGGGGTACGCCGTTCAGGCGGTGCACGAGGGAACGGCCGTGCTGGAGGCCGCGCGCGCGTTTCGCCCGGACCTGGTGGTGCTGGACCTGATGCTCCCCGGCATCGACGGCTTCCAGGTGCTTTCCGACCTTCGCGCCGCGGGTGTAGACGCCGCGGTCCTCATCCTGTCCGCGCGCGGCGAGGAGGTGGACAAGGTCCGGGGACTTCGGCTGGGCGCGGACGACTACATGGTGAAGCCGTTTGGCCTGATGGAGCTTCTCGCGCGCGTCGAGGCGCTCCTGCGGCGTGGCGCCGCCAGCCCTCCCGGCGGGGCGGAGCCGCGCGGGGAGTCGTTCGGCGACGTGGTGGTGGAGGTGGAGAGCCGGCGGGTGATGGTGGCGGGAACCCAGGTGAACGTCACGCCCAAGGCCTTCGATCTTCTCGTCGCGCTCCTTCAGCGCAACGGGCGGGTCGCCTCGCGCCTCGACCTGCTGCGCGACGTCTGGGGCCACCGGTCCGCCGTGGAGAGCCGAACCGTCGACACCCACATCGCCGAGCTCCGCCGGAAGATCGAGGCCGATCCCGCGCATCCCCGCCACATCCTCACGGTGTGGAAGGCGGGCTACCGGCTCCAGCGCTGACCGGAGGGAGCACGGCGGCGAGGTGTGCCTGCGGACGGACAGCATCGTCGCGGGCGGAGGCGGAGGAGCCGGTCGCGGCGGATGGAGCACCGAGTGTTTGCAGCGCGAAGGTGCGGGCGCACTGGCCGCATCTTGACCGCGG
>Ga0190267_10000324_pt1 | contig 10619 bp, 10 predicted proteins | sample Popmic239T_FD_140332 | JGI IMG/M metagenome (GOLD analysis project Ga0190267, IMG submission 140332) | Populus adjacent soil microbial communities from riparian zone of Oak Creek, Arizona, USA - 239 T | ecosystem: Environmental > Terrestrial > Soil > Riparian zone | place: USA: Arizona... | reverse complement strand
TCGCCGCCGGGACCGTGGCCCCCCTGCCGCTGCGCTCCCTCGGGACGGGGGCGGGCCCCCTGCGGCGGCGGGCCGTCGCGGTGCGCGGCGGTGCGCAGCTCCTCCGGCATCAGCGCGCGGAGCTGCTGGTGCAGCGGCTCTATGCGGGTCTGCAGGTCGCGGTCGATGGCCTCCAGGCGCGACACCTGCTGCGCGGTCAGGCCCAGCTGCTGGCGCTGCTGCAGGATGCCCTGGATGGGGCTGTGGCCGGGGCCGCCGTGCGCGCCGGGACCGCCGTGGCGGCCGTGCATCTCGCCCGGCGTGCCGTGGGGCTGGCCGTGCTGCGGCGGATGCGGGGCGGTGGTCTGCGCGGCGGCGGCCACGGGGGCGGCGGCCAGCGCGGCCGCAAGCAGATAGTGGGTGCGGATCTTCATCGTCCGGTTCTCCTCGAAGGTGGTTTGCCGCCGGGTGAGCGATGCTCCCGCGCGGCCCGTCAGAAAGGAGACGCGCGGCATCCGGAGGATGTTAAGCATTCTGGATTAGAGGATGATGAGGGGCTCCGGACGGCTTCGCGGCAGCCCGTCCGGGTTGGGACCGGAGGCGCGTCGAATCGCATCGAGCTGCGTCGGATGGGACCACCTCTCCGCCGGCCCCGTCCGGGGCGGTTGAAACCGCGGCTACGAGGGCACGAAGTCCGCCTGCGCGGACTCGGCGGCCCGGCGGTGTGCGGCATCCCACGCACCCGCGCGTCCGCAACGATTGGATCCGCGGGTTCGGAGCGCGTTGAATCGCATCGAGCTACGCCGGATGGGAATGCGAAGAAGCCGCGGCTCACCCGGGAGCCGCGGCTTCTCATCAAACGTACCCTCGTACCTTCGTACCCTCGTACCGCGGCTACGCCATCTGCTCCTGGCCGATGGAGCTTTCCGCGGTCTCCAGCACGGGCGGCTCGGCCTCGGCGACGCCGTGGTGGGCCAGCCAGCGCTCGGCCTCCAGCGCGGCCATGCAGCCGGTGCCGGCGGCGGTGATGGCCTGGCGGTAGTAGTCGTCCATCACGTCACCGGCGGCGAACACGCCGGGGACGCTGGTGGCCGTGCGCCACGGCTGCGGCGCCACCAGGTAGCCGTGGGGCGTAAGCTCGATCTGGCCCTTGAGGAACGCCGTGTTGGGCGTGTGGCCGATGGCCACGAACAGCCCGCCCACCTCCAGGTCGCGCTCCTCGCCCGTCACCGTGTCCTTGAGCCGCAGCCCGGTGATGAACTCCTCGCCGTGCACCTCCACCACCTGCGAGTTCCACTCAACGCGGATCTTGGGATTGGCCAGCGTGCGCTCAGCCATGATGCGGCTGGCGCGGAACGCGTCGCGGCGGTGGATGATGACCACCTCGCCGGCGAACTTGGTGAGGTAGTTGGCCTCTTCCATGGCCGTGTCGCCGCCGCCGACCACGGCCACCACCTTGTTGCGGAAGTGCGGCAGCGCGCCGTCGCACACCGCGCAGGCGCTCACGCCGCCTCCGTGCTGCGCCAGGCGGATCTCGTTCTCCAGCCCCAGCCAGTTGGCGCGCGCGCCGGTGGCCACGATCACCGCCTTGGCGCGGATCTCGTTGCTGTACGACGGCCGCAGGACGAACGGGTACGCGGAGAAATCGACGGAGCTCACGTTCTCCATCATCGTCCGCGTGCCGAACCGCTCGGCCTGCGCCTTCATCTTCATCATCAGCTCCTGCCCGTCCACCCCCTCCGGGAATCCCGGAAAGTTCTCGATGTCGGTGGTGTACATGAGCTGCCCGCCCGGGATCATGTCGCGCGACGGCTCGCCCTCGATGACCAGCGGGTCCAGGTTGGCGCGCGACGCGTACACCGCGGCCGTCCAGGCCGCGGGGCCGGAGCCGATGATCACGAGTGTTTCGGCGTTTCCTTCGACTGCCATCGTATCTCCAAAGCGCGTCTGGCGGCGGATGAGTTTTGCCGCCGCGAATATAACGGATGCGTCAATCCGGGGGCCAGACGGAGCGGGGAGGCCAGACACCGGTCAGGTGCGCGTGACGCGACCGACGCCGGTTTCGAATGATTGGCGGGAGTGGACGATGGCCGCGATGGTCACAACCGCGTTCTCTACGCGATAGATCATGCGCCAGCCGTAGATGATCTTCTCGCGGATACGCTCGTCTTCCAGCTCCGGTACCATCCGGCCGGAGAGCGGGAACTGGCGCAGGTTGCGCGTCGCTTCGCGGAACCTGCGAGTGACGGCTGAGGCGTATTGCCGGGAATCCCTGGCGATGTACGCCGCAATGGCGTCGACATCTTCCAGGGCCGCAGGCGACCAGACTACTCGATGATCCACTTCGCCAGCCGCGCCTCGGCCTCGTCCTGTTCGATCACGCCCTCCGTGTCGGCGCGCTCGAGTCCACTACGTACCTTCTCGATTACGTAGAGGTGGTACTGGATGTCCTCCAGTGAGCAGTCCTCTGGAAGACGCTCGAGCAGCGACGCGACCTCTTGCTTGACGGAAACCATCATACCTCACCGAAGGGGTGATACGCTTGGACGCACGCGCTCCTCAAGCGTCCCTGGCAGCAGGACACGTACAGGTAAATATAAACCGCTCCTGCAGAAGTGCTACCGATCCATCGATGTTCACAACGGGTCGCCGTAGCGAGGATTCTGCGAAAGGAACTGAGATATAGCCATCTCGCGGTCGTTCGAAGAGATGAATCCAGGAGCCCATCGAAGTTGCACTTGGAGAAACAGCAGCAGGAAGTAGGCTAGTACAAGTGAATTGGGGGATTCTCCCGTGCAGCGGTGAAGCTCATAGATGGAATCGCCCCCGCCGTATCGCAGTGCATTCAAGATCTCCCGCTGTTGGATGAACGCTCCTTGATTGAAAAGGAAAACGGCTACCGGCCGCTCTTTGGGATCGCATTGATACTCCGACAGCACACGCAGCACCTTCCCAGGGTTTAGACTACCAAAGGCTTTAGACTACCAAAGGCAAAGATGAACCCAAGTAGGGACGATCCAGTCCTCTTCGCGGCTATAATGTTCTCAATAGCGCTTTAAGGGCATTCGTGCCAGCCATTGAAGTCTTCACTTCGATGAGCATCAAAACGGCTTCGGGCCAGATGATGGTCACGCCGCTTTCGGCATATACCAATGGGTGGCGGCGGTCGTGAATGAGGATGTCACACTGCCTGCTAGAAGTCCCGCGAAGTGGATTACATATGAATCCATCCGTGATTCCCGATGTGTCGGCGGAGATGCTCTTCAGAAAGTCTCGGAGGATGGCTTCGTTCGCAGTACCGGACGTGAGATTGTGCTTCACGAAGTGCCGCACACGACCGCGACGGGCGCCAAATTCAGAAGCCAGAGAAGAACAATACGCTAGCAGATTCTCGACGCTTACCGGCGGGTCATCCATGCAGATTTCCAAGATGGAGGGTTCTTGACTCACACCACCAGCAGCTCGCCCTCGTCGCGCCGCACGTCGCCGTCGTCATCCGCCGGCTCCGGCTCGGGGGCATCGGCGAGCAGGGGGCCGGTGTCGTCGCGGTCGTGGTCGCGGAACTGGCGGGCGTAGAGGCGGGCGTACAGGCCGCCGGCGGCCATCAGCTCGGCGTGGGTGCCTGTCTCCACGATCTGGCCGAAGTCCAGCACCAGCAGCCGGTCCGCGCGCCGCACCGTCGACAGGCGGTGCGCGATGATCAGCGTGGTCCGGTTGGCGAGCAGGTGGTTCAGCGCGTCCTCGATGAGCGCCTCGCTCTCCGCGTCCAGGCTGCTGGTGGCTTCGTCCAGCACCAGCACCGCGGGGTCCTTGAGGATGGCGCGCGCCAGGGCGATGCGCTGCCGCTGCCCGCCGGAAAGCTTGATGCCGCGCTCGCCCACCTTCGTCTCGTACCCGTCCGCCAGCAGCTGCACGAACTCGTGGGCGTGCGCCGCCCGCGCCGCAGCGATCACGTCCTCGTCCGACGCGTCCGGGCGGCCATAGGCGATGTTCTGGCGCACGGTGCCGCTGAACAGCAGCGTCTCCTGCGGCACCAGGCCGATGGCCCCGCGCAGGTCCGCCAGCCGCAGCTCGTGCACGTCGATGCCGTCCAGCGACACGCGGCCGCGCTGCACGTCCCAGAAGCGCGGGATCAGCGCCGCGATCGTCGTCTTCCCGGCGCCCGAGGGGCCCACCAGCGCCACCGTCTCGCCCGGGCGGATGCGGAAGGAGATGCCGCGCAGCGTCCAGTCCGGCGTCGCGGGGGGCGCGGGCGGCTCCGCGCGCTTCGCCTCGCCCCACTGCTGCGGAAAGTCCAGCCTGGGCAGCTCGTCGGGCGTCTCGTAGCGGAACCACACCTCGTCGAACGCCACCTCGCCGCGCACGGGGCGGGGAAGCGGCGCCGGTGCGTCGGGGTCGCGCAGGTTGGGCCGGCTGCGCAGCAGCTCGAACACGCGCCCCGCCGCGCCCACGGCCTCCTGGTAGGCGCTCCACAGCCCGCCCAGCGAGGCCACGGCGCCCGCCGCCATGGCGCTGTAGAGGATGAAGGACACCAGCGTGCCGGCCGTCAGCACCCCCGAGACCACCATCCGCCCCCCCACCCACAGCACCAGCACCGACGCGCTGAGGCTCACGAAGCCGATGATGCTGAAGAAGAAGCCGCGCGTGACCGCCCGCCGCAGCGCGATGCGTACGGACTCGCGGATGCGGTCGGCGTAGCGCTCGCGCTCGTGCGGCTCGCCCACGAAGCTCTGCACCACGCGGATCTGTCCGAACGCCTCTTCGGCGATGGCGCTGGCCTCCGCCACCTGGTCCATCACCCCCTGCGACGCCTTGCGCAGCTTCTTTCCGAAGAAGAAGGCGGAGCCCACCACCAGGGGAACGGCCACCAGCGTCACCAGCGTCAGGTAGACGTGCGTGACGGTGAGCATCACCAGCGAGCCGGCCAGCATGAGCAGCTGGCGGCAGAGCTCCGTGGCGTGCAGGGTGAGCACGCTCTGCAGCATGGTGACGTCGGTGCCCAGGCGGCTGGTGAGCTCGCCCGTGCGGCGGTCGGCAAAGAAGGCGGGGGGCAGGCCCAGCAGGCGCTCGAACAGGTCCATCCGCAGCTGGCCGACGATGCGCTCGCCGCTCAGGCTGAGCAGGTACGCCTGGGTGAAGTTGAGCACGGCCTGCACCAGGAACAGCCCCAGCAGAAAGAGCGCGGTGCGGTCCAGCTCGGCCATGCTGCGGTCCAGGAAGGCCGAGTCCATCAGCCCGCCCACCACGCGCGGAAACACCAGCCCCGCGGCGCTGCTCCCCAGCAGCATCAGCGTGGCGACGGCCAGCTTGCCGCGGTGCGGACGCAGCCGCGGCACCAGCTGCCGCAGCTCGCCCACCTTCAGCTGCTCGCGCAGGCGCGGCTTGGGCGGATCGGCGGCGGGCGTCGCGGAGCGGTCCTCGGGTGCCGGGGCCGGCGCGGTGGATTCAGGAGATTGCGTGCTCGACGTCATGGTGCGCAAATCTAACCGTGCGGCGCCGGGGGACCAAACTGCGGCGGAAACGGCGCGAAGGGAGGGGGTCGAGCGTCTGCGGCTGGGTTCGTCCCGGGCGGGTGAAACCCGCGGCTCGAGAAGCGGGAAGCCCCGCAAACTGCGCGGGGCTATGATCCGGCCGGATTTCTCGTGGAGGTGACGGACTCTCAAACCTTGCGGCATCGGTGATGATCGGAGGGGGCAGCGCACGAGACCCGTCCAAGCGCAGCCCCGCGGGGTTTGCGGGGCTTGCCGCGGTTCCAGCCGCGGGTTCACCCACCCGGGAAGAAACCGGCGGCGACGATCGATCTTCCGCCGATACGGCGCCGGAATCCTCCAGCGGGATCTCGGCGCGGACGCGGGTGCCGGTGTCGAGGCGCTCTGACCCCCCGGATGGCCAGGCCACGCTCGCTGAGTCTCGCGCAGGCGGGAGCGGGGACAAACCGATGTTCCTTGACAAAATGGCGGAAATTGCTATCTTCATCGCGTGGCGGGCCCCCTTTCTACCCGCCGCTCCCCCCATTCTCCCTCTCTAGAGGTCTCGATGCGCCGTATCTTCGCTGTTCTTCTCCTCACGCCCCTCCTGGCAAACTGCTCCGACTCCGTGACGCCGATCGCTCCTTCGGGTCGCGTGCTCGCGAGCGAGGGATCGCTGCAGAGCGCGCCCTCGCCGACGGTGATGGTGTTCGGCAACCCGGACGCCGGCACCGATTACCCCGCCGGGTCGCACGACCAGTCTTTGCATGGCAAGGACAGGGTCATCCCCGGCACGGTGGTGATCTCGGCCGGCGAGAAGGTGAACTTCCAGGTGCACCGCGGGCACCGGGTGGCGATCTACAATGACGGTACGCGGCCCGAGGACATCAAGGTCGGCTCCGGGCCGACCGTGGCCGATCCCACGAACCGGCTGGGGGTGCAGCCGGCCCCGAACACGTACTCGTACACGTTCACGAAGCCCGGCCGGTACCTGGTGATCTGTGTCGTCACGCGGCACTTCGTCGTGGCCAACATGTACGGCTGGGTCATCGTGCGGTAGGCGGTACGACGACCGCGAACCACGAGCCCGCCCCGGTACGCCGGGGCGGGCTCGTCAGCGTTCACCCTGCCTGGAAGGCGGACCGCATACTCCCCGCGCTGGGGCCGAGCGTTCCTGGCGCCAGCGTGGGGTTCGAGCTTCCACTGCGTGTGGTCCCGCGGGGCTGATGGGGTGCTCGAGCCGCATCGGCTCGAGTCGATCAAGCCTGGCGCGTCCCGGCCCCACAGCCTGTCCGTCGAGCAGGCACGGCAACTCGCTTTCCAGCCGCGGGTTCACGCGCGCGAGAAGAAATCCCGGCGGCGACTATTGATCCTCCACCGCCACCGGATCGGCATCCCCCAGCGGGATCTCGGCGCGGACGCGGGTGCCGGTCCCGGGGGCGCTCTGCACGTCCACGCGGCCGCCCAGGTACGCCGCCCGCTCGCCCATCCCGAAGAGCCCCAGCCCGGCGCCGGTCGCGCGCACCTCGGGCACGTTGAAGCCGTGGCCGTCGTCCTCCACCGTTACCACCAGCCGGTCCGGCTCGCGCACCACGCGCACCGCCGCGCGGGTGGCGCCGCTGTGGCGCACCACGTTGCTGAGCGCCTCCTGCACGATGCGGTAGACGGCCAGCGACGCCTCCGGCGGCAGGTCGTCGTCGGAGGTGCCGTCGGAGTCCAGCGACAGGTCGATCTCGGTGATCTCGCGGATGGAGCGCACGTGCGACTCGATGGCGGGGATGAGCCCCAGCTCGTCCAGCGCGGGCGGGCGCAGGCCGCGGGCGAAGCGGCGGACGCCGTCCAGCGCCTGGCCGATCTCGCGGCGCATGTCCTCCAGCGGCCCGGCCACCGCCTCGGCATCGCTGGCGTTGCGCACCACGCGGATGCGGATGAGCAGCGCCGCCAGCAGCTGCGCGGTCTCGTCGTGCAGCTCGCGGGCAATGCGCTTGCGCTCCTCCTCGGCCGCGTTGAGCGCGGTGGCGGCGATCTCGCGCAGGCGCTCGCGGTTGGCGGCGCCGGACTCCAGCATGCCGTTGAAGGTGCGCGTGAGCCGGTCCAGCTCGCGGTCGGCCAGCACGGAGTGCGGCACGCGCGCGTCCAGGTCGCCGCGCTGCACGCGGGCGGCGGTGCGCTCCAGCGCGTCCAGCGGGTGCAGCGCCAGCCGCAGGATGAGCGCGTTCACCAGCACGGTGGCCAGGATGCCCGCCACCGCCAGCGCGCCTACCAGGTCCAGCGTGCTGGCGCCCGGGTGCCGCCGCACGTAGTCCGCGGTGACCATGCTGCCCACGATGGTGCCCACCAGCACCAGCGCGGCGTTGGCCAGCAGGATCTTGTAGAACAGCGGCACCCGCAGCAGCCACTGCACCAGCCGCGGGATGCGGCCGGAGGGGTGGGGGGCGGGGGAGGGGGGATCAGGATGCATGCGGCCGATTTCTTCCTGGGCGGGTGAACCCGCGGCTGGAACAGCGGGAAGCAAGATAGGGGCGGGGGAGGGAGCCCGGCAAAGTCGTCGGCAGGCGTCGCGTGGGAGCGAGTAAACTCGCCGCAACAACCGCGGAAAGCCTCACCCCTGAACGGCAAACTGCGCCGTTCAGGGTGAGGCTTCAACTACGTTTCGGTTCTCTCCAGATCGCGGTAGAGCGTTCCGTTCCTGTGGTGCGCCTCCTGGTTCAGCACGTACGCGCGAACGTGAGGCACCGCGCGTTTGGTGAGCGTGAACGCGCCATACCCACCCTGCCACTTGAACGCATCCGGCGACCGCATCACGTGCGTAACGAAGTGCGACGACGCGCCTTTCATGCGCTGCACCAGCTCGGCGAGCGCGATCTTTGGAGGATATCGGAGCACCACGTGCACGTGATCCTCCACTCCACCGATCGCAATCACGTCCGCGCCAAGGGTGGATGCCTGGTGATGGAGCACGCTGTACACCTTCGGCTGGATCTCCGGTGTGATCAGCGGCGCCCGCTTCCAGGTGGACCAGACCAGATGCACGTACAACTGCGTCCATGGGTGTCGCATGATGCTGTGCAGTTGGGGTTAGCGGTTGAAGCCTCGCGCAGTTTGCGAGGCTTTCCGCAGTTGTTGCGGCGAGTTCACTCGCTCACGCAGGGGGCATGCACCGGATCAGGCCTATCGCCAATACGCCCTCTACCCCCGCCACACCACCGGCATCGCCTCCTTGTCCGCCAACAGCGCGACGATGCGCTCCAGCCAGCGCTGGTCTACCTCGTCGAAGGCCGCCGGGAGGGTGCTGTCCACGTCCAGCACCGCGATCAGCGCGCCGCCGGCGTCGAACACGGGGAGCACGATCTCCGACGCGGAGGCGGAGTCGCAGGCGATGTGGCCGGGAAACGCGTGCACGTCGTCGACAACGATCGCCTCCTCGCGCGTGGCGCAGGCGCCGCACACGCCGCGCGCGAAGTCGATGTCCAGGCACCCCAGCGTGCCCTGGTACGGCCCCACCAGCAGCCGCGTGGGACTCACCCGGCGGTAGAACCCCGTCCAGAAGTAGTACGGAAAGCCGTTGTGCAGCAGGCACGCGATGCTCGCCATCGCCGCCGTCAGGTCCGGCTCCCCCACCAGCGTCGCCTCGATCTGCGCCGCGAGGGTGGCGTAGCGCTCCTCCTTGGCCGCCGCGTCCATACGCAGCTCGCCCGTCTTCTCCGCCACCAGCGTGTATTCCGCCATGTGCCTGTTGTTTCTGTCGATGGATCGCGGGCTGTATCGATCGCCCCGCGCAGTGTCCGTGGATCGGGGATGATACACCGCATCCCGACGCGCGACGAGCCCCGCGGCCGCGCAGCCCCGCGCCGTTTGCGGGGCTTCCCGCTCTTCCAGCCGCGGGTTCACCCGCCCGGGGACAAACCCGCCCGGGACAAGAGCCCGGCACCAATCCGCCCAACGCGCGCCGGTTCCTGAGAATGAGGAAGGCCGCCCCATCCCTGCGAGGCGGCCTCCGAACATGCGGGTGATACGATCGGTGTGCGATCCGACGTTATCCAACGGTCGATCCCGCCTCCATCAGCGTCTTGAAGCGGCGCAGGTCGGCCTGCATCATCTCCTCCGTCATGCCCTGCATCACCCGCGCGATCGCCTCGCCCACGATGCCGCCGGGCGGGTCCAGCTCCAGCGTGTGCCGCACGGTCGTCTCGCCGATGCGGCCGGGGGTGAACTCCACCGAGCCGCGGTTGGGCAGGTCCGAGCCCGGCAGGGTGTGCCAGGCGATGCGCCGTCCGGGCACGTCCTCCGTGAGCTCCGACGTCCACTCCACGGTGGACCCGCGCGGCCCCTCCGCCGTCCACACCGACCGCCGGTCGCCGTCCACGCGGACGGAGAGGATGCGGTCCATGTAGCTGGGCGCGTTGCTGAAGTCGCGCCAGTAGTCGTACAGCTCCTCCGCCATCCGGTTGATGGTGATCGACGCCTGCAGCCGCACGCCGCCGCCCGCCGTCCTGGCCGATGTGCCGCCCTGTCGCGCCGCCGGATCCGCCGATGCCGTATCCACGCCCAGCGCCGAGTAGACGTTGCAGTGGCCCGTCGCGCCGCGGTGCAGCAGGATGGCGCCCGCCAGCCCCATCACCGCGCCGGGTACGCCGCCGCGCTTGATCCCCGCGCCGGCCAGAAAGCCGCCGCCGAACATCGACGCCCACCGCTCCACCCTCCCCACGTTCACCTCGCCGCCCACCAGGGCGGTGCCCAGCTTCGAAGCCACGTTGTCCACCGAATCCTCCAGTCATCCCCGCACCCGATGGGCGCGGAAAGTGATCGCTCGACGCGCGTTTTGGGCGCCCCCGGGGTGCAAGACGGGTGCCCTCTCCACGGCCCGCGCCGAGCCGTGAGCCTGTCGCCGGAACGAGAAAAGCCCCGTCGCGGCAGAACGGGGCTTCACCTGCGGAAGATTCGGGGAGCGCCTGGAGTGTCGGCACCGGAGCCCCGCGCAGTTTGCGGGGCTTCCCGCCGGTTCCAGCCGCGGGTTCACCCGCCCGGGACGGGGCCGAATGCGCGTGCGTCCGCCAGCCCGGGCGAATGATGCTCCTTGCGGATCTGAACCGGCAACGTGCCGTCCGCCCGCGGGAGCGAATGAATTCGCCGCTGGAAAGGCGCAAAGTCCGCCTGCGCGGACTCGGCGGC
>Ga0190267_10000323_pt1 | contig 10639 bp, 7 predicted proteins | sample Popmic239T_FD_140332 | JGI IMG/M metagenome (GOLD analysis project Ga0190267, IMG submission 140332) | Populus adjacent soil microbial communities from riparian zone of Oak Creek, Arizona, USA - 239 T | ecosystem: Environmental > Terrestrial > Soil > Riparian zone | place: USA: Arizona... | reverse complement strand
CTCCATGACGGCGTCAAAGACGGATTTAAGCATCACTCCCCTGGAGCAGGGCCGCCATGGTACCCGGTTCGTAGCCGTTTTCAAGCAGTTCGCGGGTGAGCCGGAGGATCCGGGGCCAGAAGCCCCGCTCCAGGTCCCGGGGGTGGATCGCCAGGACAGGGACGCCGCGATCCAGCGACTGCATCAACGAACCGAGGCCATGGCCCACGTGCCCCAGCCAGCCCCAGCGGCCGCAGTCCCAGCTCCAAGTCGCCAGGCGAACGCGCCGGCCCGTCCATGAATCCAGCGAGAAAAAGCCCATCACGTGCTCCAGCCCCAGGGCGTTCCCATCTTCCAGGCGCACGTGCCCCCGCTGCCACCCCGGCGCCACAAAGCCCCGCGCCGGTTCCCCGAAGACGTCGGCGAAGACGCGCTGCCCCCGCTCGATGATGCGCCGCGTCTCGTCGGGATCCAGGCCGTTCATCTCGTCGCGGGCGCCCAGCAGCGTGACCGGTCCCCAGCCGCGCCGGCGCTGATGGAAGTAGCCGTGAAGAAGAAGCTCCTCGGACGACTCCTGGACCAGCCGGCAGTAGTCGGGATGCGCGGCCAGCGGCCATTCGCCGTACCAGTCCGGCACCACGCCAAAAGAGAGGCGGCGCCCCACCAGCGGCGCGAGGTCGCGGATGATCGTCCGGGTCTCGCGGTCGTAGGCCGGCGTGGCGTCGTGGATGCAGACGAGGAAGGGCCGCATGCCTAGTCCCGCGGCGGCGACGGGGTGCCGTGCTTCTGCTCATAGAACCTGTCGCCGTCGTGAGATAGCTCGCGGTCCAGAAAGCGATGCATGGCCTTCCGGGCGGTGGGGACCCTCCAGCAATCGCTGTGGCAGTTGCCCGCCTTGCCCTCGATGCGGATGAACTCGGTTTCCGCGCCCTTCGACCGGAGCGACGCCGTGATCCGCTCGCCCTGCGCGACGTACACGTTGTCGTCGCCCGCGCCATGGATGGTGAGCAGCGAGACGTCGGGACGCGCGAACGTGACCGTGGAGATGTCGCGAAGCTCGGCGTCGGACCAGGGCGGACCATGGCCCATGACGGTGGTGACGATGTCTTCGAAGTCGTCCATGACCTGCCCCGGCGGCATGGTCATGTCGTGCTCGCCATCCAGGTTCACGGCGACGCTCACCCGTCCGGCCGGGCCCGCGGGATCGTCACGGAGCGCCACCATCGTGGCAAGATGGCCGCCGGCCGACATGCCGAGCGACGCAATGCGCTCGGGATCGACATCGAATCGGCGGGCATTGGCGCGGACGTATTTCAGCGCGTTCTGCACGTCCACGATCTGCGCGGGCCAGGTGCCGCCGGGCTCATCGGAGAGCCGGTAGTTGACGGAGAAGACGACGTACCCGAACGGGCATAGCTCCTTCGCGATCGCCTCGCCCCACGCCTTGTCGCCACCCTTCCAGGCTCCGCCGTGAATCGCCAGGATGGCGGGGCGGTTGGTTCGGCCGCTGTCGGATTTCGGTTCGTAGAAATCCAGCGTTCCATAAAGGCCGATGGACGAGTCATAGCTGACGTCCTCCGTGACGTCGTATGCCTCTGACTCACAGCCACTTGCCCCTGACGCGAACAACAGGCAGCATGCGCCCGCCGCGATTCTGCGGCCCACCAAGCGAACCGCTGACATGACACTCTTCATCTGGTTGAACCATGCCGTCGCCAAGTACTTTGTGCAAGAAAGTAGTGCCGCGCACGAATGCCGTCAAGCGGCGCTACGACAGGCGGCGAACACGGCCCGGCGCGCTGCCACGCCTTGCCGCATGAAGACGGCGTCTGTCATTCCGAGGCCCGGCCACGCGGATCCGTCGTCTCGCGCCACGGGTTGCAGGGCCGAGGAATCTACCGTCGGCCCGCCTGGAGGGTGGATGTGGCAGCCCGCGCTGAAGCCGCGGCTACGACGGAGCCGGACAGGGCCCGTACGCCGACGCCGCAAGTGTTTGGCAGTGCGAAAGACCACCAGCAGCAGACAGTAGATTCCTCGGTCGCGCGCAAGCTGCGACGAGAAAGCAAAGCGTGGGGTGGGCGCTCCCTCAAAATGACAGAAACAGCCCTGACGGGCTTGAACGGCTGCGAGGGCAGGGGCCGGCGCGACCCGACAAAGATCCTTCGGTCGCGCGCAGGCGGTTGTGGTTATGACGGGTGCGGGCGGGCGCTCCCTCAGGATGACACCGTGCCCCAAACAAGGACGGACTTCAGGATCCGCCGATGGGTCAGGGGGCCAGGCGCACGTCGATCCACTCTTCCTTGTCGGCGGGGTCGTAGCTGTAGGCGACCTGCAGCACGTCGCCGCGGCGCAGGTCCATGGGCTCCACGAAAAAGTAGATGGGGACGAGCCAGTGGTTGTCGGCCGCCGACTGCCAGGGGTCCGTGGAGTGCGAGACGGACGGGCTCAGCCGCAGGTCGAAGTGGATCGCCATGCCGCTCAGCACGCCGGTCTCGCCCACGGGCACGTTCGCCGTGCCGTGAATCTTGGCCCCGGCCAGGTCCGTCAGGTCGATCTCCACCAGCTCCGCGGCGGGTGCCAGGGGGTGCCAGTCCGCCACCCGGCCGCGGTCCAGCCAGTGCGTCAGCAGCGCGTTGCGGTCCACCCGCCCCAGCGGCGAGAAGTCCATGTCGTACCACTCCCGCCAGCGCTCCAGGCGGTCGGGGGTGAACAGGTTGCGGCTGAGCTCCTCGGCGGGAACGGTGAGGGGCGTGCCGAACACCCGCACCGAGCCGGGCACCACCCGCGCGTCCGGCTTCAGCAGCCGCTGCCGGGCGTCCACCACGATCTCCAGCACCTCTTCGGAAAGCGGGCTGTTGCCGAACGTCTCCGTCACCAGCACGTCGGCGCGCTCGGGGAGGTCGATGTCGGTGGAGTAGCCCTCCACCAGCTCGATGCGGTCCGCCACGCCGTTGGCGGCGAACAGCTTGCGCGCCACGGGGCCCACGGGGCCGGCCTCGATGGCGTACACCTTTCGCGCGCCGGCGCGGGCGGCGGCCATGGCCAGGATCCCCGTGCCGGTGCCCAGGTCCACCACCACGTCGCCCGGCTTCACCACCTCGGCGATGGCGTCCAGAAAGCGGCGGGTGCGCGGCTGGTCGTTCAGCATCCGGGTGTGCAGCTGCACCACGGTGGCGTCGAGAGTGGTCACGTGGGCTGGTCCGCGTCCAGAGGAGAAGAGTGCTGCCGCCGCCGTTGCCGCCGCCGCCAGGGGGCGGCATCTTGCCGCGAGCCGAAGCTACGGGCCAGACGGGGGTGCAACAAGTGCGCGAGATCACAACGGCGTTGATGCGGCGGGTCCCGGACTCCTACGCGCCCTTCTACCAGGCGCGCGGCGTCTCCATCAGCAACGCGCTGGCGCGGGCGCAGCACGCGGCGTACGCGGACGCGCTGCGGGCGGCCGGGGTGGAGGTGCACTTCGTGGACGCGGACGAGGCGTGGGCCGACTGCGTCTTCATCGAAGACCCCGCCGTGGTCGCGCCGCCCCGCGCGCTGATCGGCCGATTGACGGCGCACCGGGCGGGTGAGCCGGGCCCGGTGGAGGCCGCGCTGCGGCGGTGGCACCAGACGGTGCCGCTCCCCGACGGCGCGCGGCTGGAGGGCGGCGACGTGCTGCACGTGGAAGACACCACCTACGTCGGCATCACGGAGCGCACCAACGAGGCGGGCGCCGAGGCCCTGCGCGAGTTCCTGCGCCCGGCCGGGCGCCGCGTCGTCTCCGTGCCGGTCACCGACTACTTCCACCTGAAGACGGCGGTCACCTACCTGGGGAACGGCACGCTGGTGGCCGTCCGCGACTGCCCGGGGATCGACGGCTTCGCGGCGGACGAGGTGATCTTCGTCGACGAGGCGGAGCCGGTAGCCGCCAACTGCCTGCGCGTGAACGGCGACCTGCTGGTGGTGGCGGGAAACCCGCGCACCGAGGCCCGGCTGCGCGCCTTCGGCGAGCGGCACGGCGTGCGGGTGGTGCCGCTGCAGATCTCCGAGTTCCAGAAGGGCGACGGCTCGCTCACCTGCCTCTCGCTGCTCTGGTAAGAGGAGAAACTCTCTCCTACTGCCCCGATTCGGGGATCTGTCATTCCGAGGGAGCGCCCACCCCACATCTGCCCCATCCGTGCAGCTGGTGCGCGACCGAGGAATCTACTGTCGGATGCTGGTGACCTTTCGTGCCGCCGGGTACTCGCGGCGCCCGCCAGCAGACCTATCCGACTCCGTCGAACCCGCGGCATCAGTGCGGGCTGCCGCATCTACCCTCCAGCCGACCGACGCTGGATTCCTCGGCCCTGCGACCTGCGGTGCGAGAGGACGGATCTGCGTGGCCGGGCCTCGGAATGACAGACGTCGTTTCATCCACCATGGTCGGCGTAGCCGCGAAGGACTCAGGATGACAGCGCGCTTCCAGGATTGAGTCGGGTTTGGCAACACCGTCCAGGGCAGCACGGACGCGGATTGCCGGGCTGCATCCATCCGCCTACAATCGTCTGGATCTACGCGAATCCGACTCCTCGCACGCGCATCCACATGCCTCGTCCGCATCGCACCGCATCCTCCTCCACCCGCCGCGTAGGCTGGACGCTCGCGGCGGCGCTGCTCGTCATCCCCTGCATGGCGGACGTAGCCCACGCGCAGCAGGGGCCGCTGCGCGGGCTGGAGGCGTACGTGCAGCAGGGGATGCGCGACTGGGGCGTGCCGGGGCTGGCGCTGGCCGTGGTCAAGGACGACTCCGTGGTGTTTGCGCGCGGGTTCGGCACGCGGATGCTGGGGCGCGACGAGCCGGTGGACGAGCACACGTCGTTCGCCATCGCGTCCACCACCAAGGCGTTCACGGCCGCGGCGGTCGCCATGCTGGTGGACGAGGGCAAGGTGCGCTGGGACGATCCCGTCACCCTGCACGTCCCCGGCTTTCAGCTGGCGGACCCCGGCCTGTCCGGCGAGCTGACCGTGCGCGACCTGCTGACGCACCGCACCGGCCTGCCGACATCGGACTTCCTGTGGTACGCGTCGGGGAGCAGCACGGAAGAGATCCTGCGGCGCATGCGCTTCGTGCGGCCGTTCGCGGCGCCGCGGTCGCGCTACATGTACAACAACAACGCGTACATGGTGGCGGGGCAGGTGGTGCAGTCGGCGTCGGGGATGCCGTGGGGCGAGTTCGTGCGGCGGCGCATCCTGGAGCCGCTGGGGATGCGCGAGACGCTGACCGGCTTCACGGGGCTGGACGCGCGCGGCAACGTGGCCACGCCGCACCAGGAGGTGGACGGCACGATCCGCCCCACCCGCTACCTGAACTTCGACAACATCGGGCCGGCGGGGTCAATGAACTCGTCGGTGCACGACATGGCGCGGTGGATTCGCCTTCAGCTGGCGGGCGGGGAGTGGAACGGGCAGCGGCTGCTGAGTGAGGCGCAGCACCGGGAGATGCTCACGCCGCAGTTCGTGATCCCGCAGGCGCAGTACTACCCGGCGGCGCGGCTGGCGCGGCCCAACTTCACGGCGTACGGGCTCGGCTGGTTCATGCAGGACTACCGCGGCCGCAAGCTGGTCATGCACACCGGGAGCATCGACGGGATGACGGCATTGGTGGCGATGGTGCCGGAGGAGCGGCTGGGGCTCGTCGTCTTCATCAACCTGGACCACGCGGAGCTGCGGCACGCGCTGATGTACCGCATCGTCGACGCGTACCTGGGCGGGCCGGCGCGGGACTGGAGCGCGGAGCTGCTGCCGCTGTACCGGGGGATGGAGGAGCGCTCCGAATCCGCCCGCCGCGAGCGCGAGTCGCGCCGCGTGGCGGACACGCGCCCCTCGCTGCCGCTGGAGGCGTACGCCGGCACCTACGCGGACCCGGACAGCCTGTTCGGCGCGATGACGGTGCAGGCGCGGGACGGCCGCCTGACCGTATCCGCGGCCGGCGGCCAGATGACGGGGGAGATGGAGCACTGGCACTACGACGTGTTCCGCGTGCGCTGGGCGGACGTGTCGCTGGGCACCAGCTTCCTGACCTTTACGATCGATCCGGAGGGGCGCGTGGGCTGGATGCGGTTCGACGGCCGCCAGTTCACCCGCGTGCCGGAGCCCGCGCCAGCGGCGTCGCGGTAAGGGGGGCTCACACGGAGTCACCGGGGTCAACGGAGTTGTGTCTCGCTGAGACCGCGCCACAGCCAGTCATCCTGAGGGAGCGCACGCGCGGATCCCGAAGCCCGGCCACCGCTTGCGCGCGACCGAAGGACCTTCTCTCCGCCCATCCCGGGGCAGGCGCCGCGGCAGAACCCTGGACCTGCGGTTCTGCTGGCAGGGTCCTTCGGTCGGCGCCAATCGATTGTGCGTAAGCAGCTTGCAGCGCGGCGCCTTCCCTCAGGATGACTGGTGCGGGGTGTGTGCAGAAGCCTCCGCAGATTTACCAATCCATTACATCCACCGCTGGCACAATCGGGCCGGCAGTGATTAACCTGAATGGGGCGATGATGATCGTCATCGTCCCGTCCAGCCACCCCGCCGATCCCCCGCACGCATGAGCCTGTCCCGCCGCTCGTCGCGCCTGGCCCCCGGCTCCGCCTTTCTGATCGGGCTCCTGCTGCTGATGCTGGGGCTTTCCGCCGTGCTGGGATACCAGGCGCTGGACGCCGCGCGCGCCGAGTCGCGCTCCACCGACCGCGCCCTGCGGGGTTACGCGGAGATGGCGCGGTGGGAGCTCACGCGCCGCGGCGACGCGGTGCTGGCGGACTGGCTGATCGACGCAGCGGTGGGCGGGCGCCAGGCGCTGGAGGCGGCGGAGGCGCGGGGGGCGGACGCGCGCGCCGTCGCGGAATACGGCGCGGGCGCGCGGGCGGCGCTGCTGGCGTGCCGCTGTCCCGACGCGGTGAAGGCGGTGTTCCGCCTGGACCCGGCGGAGGGCGGCCACCGCGTCTCCGGGGAGGGCGCCGGGCTGACGCCTGCTCTGCGCGCGCAGCTGGAGCGGACCGTCTGGTCGCAGGGGATGCCCGGCCCGCCGCCGGCCCGCATCCGCAACGGCGACACGGTGATGATCGCGCCGGTGGGCGCCACGCCCACGCACGACCGCCTGGTCATCCAGACCCGCGCGCTGCCCGGGGGCGGGGTGCGGGGATACGGGATGGTGGTGGACACCTGGCGCATCGCCGGACCCGCGCTGCGCCAGGTGCTGGAGGGGGGGCCGCTCCTTCCCAACCCGGTGGGCAACGGGATCCCCAACCGCCAGGTCCTGGCGGTGGTGCTCACCACGGACGCGGGGGAGGAGATCTACCGCTTTCCCGCCACCGCCAACCGCGACGCGCCGTGGGTGGACGCCAAGGTGGGCGCCATCGGCCCGGAGGCGGTGCCGCGCGGCGCTGTGTCGGGCGCGCTGGGCGGGCTGCTGGCCACGACGGCCGCGCGCGTCTCCGTGCGCCCCACCCTGGCCGCCGGCCGCGGCGGCGACGGCACGCCGGAGTCGCGGCTGCCGCTGCTGCTGGCGGTGTTCGGGCTCACGCTGGCGCTGTTCGGCGTGGCGGTGGTGCAGCTGCGGCGGCAGCAGGAGCTGGTGCGCCTGCGCGACGACTTCGTCAGCGGAGTCTCGCACGAGCTGCGCACCCCGCTGGCGCAGATCCGCCTGTTCGCCGACCTGCTGGAGTCCGGCCGCCTGGGCGACCCCGGCCAGCGCGCGCGCTCCGTGCGCATCATCAACGAAGAGTCGCGCCGGCTCACCTACCTGGTGGAGAACATCCTCCACTTCTCCCGCGGCCAGCGCGACGCCAACCGCCTTTCGCCGCAGCCGGTGGAGGTGGGGGCGCTGGTGACGGAGGTGGTGGACGGGTTCGCCCCGCTGGCCCGCGACGTGGAGTTCGCCACCCGCGTGGAGCCGGGGGTGGTGGCCCGCATGGACCGCGACGCCTTCCGGCAGGTGCTGCTGAACCTGCTGGACAACGCCGCCAAGTACGGCCCGCGCGGCCAGACGGTGCAGGTGGGGATGGCGGTGGTCGGCTTCGCGGTGCGCATCTGGGTGCGCGACGCGGGCCCCGGCGTGCCGCGGGAGGAGCGCGCGCGCATCTGGGAGCCGTACCGCCGCCTGGACCGCCCGGCGGACGCGGCCGTGGGCGGCAGCGGGATCGGGCTGGCGGTGGTCAGGGACGTGGTGGAGCTGCACGGCGGCCGCGTGTGGGTGGAGGACGCCCCCGGCGGCGGCGCGCGCTTCGTGGTGGAGCTTCCCGGCGCCACCTACGCCGGCCCGCCGGGGCCCGAGGACGCGGACGTGCCGGCGGACCCGGCGGAGGTGGGCGCGCGATGAGCCGCATCCTGGTGGTGGAGGACAACGCCAACCTCGCCTTCGGGCTGATGACCAGCCTGGAGCTGGAGGGGCACGAGGTGGTGCTGGCGGAGGACGGCGCCGCGGGGCTGCGCGCGGCGCTGGACGGCCGGCCGGACCTGCTGATCCTGGACCTGATGCTGCCGGGGATGGACGGCTACCGCGTGCTCAAGGCGCTGCGCGAGCAGGGCGCCACGGTCCCCGTGCTCATCCTGACGGCGCGGGGCGAGGAGGCCGACAAGGTGCTGGGCTTCCGCCTGGGCGCGGACGACTACGTGACCAAGCCCTTTGGCCTGCTGGAGCTGCTGGCGCGGGTGGGGGCGCTGCTGCGGCGCGGCGGGGGAGGTGTCCAGGCCGCGGCGCCGGAGGTGGAGCGCTTCGGCGAGGTGGAGGTGGACCCCGGCAGCCGCCTTGTCCGGCGGCGCGGTGAGGAGGTGCCGCTGACGCCCAAGGAGTTCGACCTGCTGTGGGCGCTGCTGCGGCGCCGGGGCGGCGTGGCGGCGCGGCTGGAGCTGCTGGCGGAGGTGTGGGGCCACCGCGCGGCGGTGATGACGCGCACGGTGGACATGCACGTGGCCCAGCTGCGCCGCAAGCTGGAGGAGGACCCCGCGGAGCCGCGGCACATCGTTACGGTGTGGAAGGCGGGGTACCGTCTGGCGCCGTAGGGGGGTGAACGGGTGAACGGGTGTGGATGGGTGTGGATGGGGTAGGCGCGCCGCCCCTCCCCCCATGGGCTAAAGCCCACGGCTGGAAATGCCATAAGCCCCGCCCTGGGCTCGCAGAGCTCGCCCGGCGGGGCTTCACCTGCTCGGGTGGGCAGGGGCCTGCGCGGCGGGCCAGCCGCGGCATGAATGACGGTCGCCAACCGCGGGAGCGCGCGAGGGACAGGCGCGACGTTTATACCCTCTCCCGCTTGCGGGAGAGGGTGGCGAGGTGACGAGCCGGGTGAGGGCCCCCGCAGACGCAGCCCGGGCTTTGCTTTCGCACTCACGCACTCACGCACTCACGCACTCTCGCACTTTCGCACTCACGCACTCTTCAAACCCTTACAAACGCATTACGCCGGCCTCACACCCAGGGCCTGCCTCGCCGCTAGCGTAGACGGGAGAGCAACTCACGTCTACCGCGGGAGGAACGCACATGGGGCTGTTCACACGTAAGAGCATCGCGCGGCTGCAGGAGGAGGCGGGCACGCCCACGCTGCACCGCGTGCTGGGGCCGGTGAACCTGACCACGCTGGGCATCGGCTCGGTGATCGGCACGGGGATCTTCGTGCTCACGGGGACGGCGGCGTCGCAGCACGCGGGGCCGGCGCTGGTCATCAGCATGCTCATCGCGGCGCTGGCGTGCGCGCTGGCGGGGCTGTGCTACGCGGAGCTGGCCTCCATGATCCCCGTGGCGGGGAGCGCGTACACCTACGCCTACGCCACCGCGGGCGAGATCTTCGCCTGGATCATCGGGTGGGACCTGATCCTGGAGTACGCGCTCAGCACGGCCACGGTGGCGGTGGGGTGGTCGGGGTACTTCATCAGCTTCATGTCGGACCTGGGCATCCGCATCCCGCCGCGGCTGGCGGCCTCGCCGGAGCTGGTGGTGCAGGCGGCGGACGGGACGATGGTGCGCGGCATCTTCAACCTCCCCGCCGCCATCATCGTGCTGCTGGTGGCGGGGCTGCTGACCATCGGCATCCGCGAATCCGCCAACACCAACACCCTGCTCGTCATCCTGAAGGTGGCCGTGCTGCTGGTGTTCATCGTCGCCGGCTTCTCCTACATCAACCGCGACAACCTGACGCCGTTCATCCCCCCCAACACGGGCGAGTTCGGCGCGTTCGGCTGGAGCGGGGTGCTGCGCGGCGCGGCCATCATGTTCTTTGCCTACGTGGGCTTCGACGCCGTCTCCACCGCGGCGCAGGAGGCGAAGAACCCGCAGCGCGACCTGCCGATCGGCATCCTGGGCTCGCTGGCCATCTGCACGGTGATCTACGTGCTGGTGGCGACGGTGCTGATCGGCATCGTCCCCTACGACCGGCTGAACGTGCCGGACCCGCTGGCGGTGGGGATCGATTCCACCGGCCTCACCTGGCTGAGCCCGGTGGTCAAGATCAGCGCGCTCTTCGGCCTCTTCTCCACCATGCTGGTCACGCTGCTGGGGCAGACGCGCATCTTCTTTTCCATGAGCCGCGACGGGCTGCTGCCGGAGGTGTTCGGCCGCGTGCACCCGCGCTGGCGCACGCCGCACCTGAGCACGGCCATCACCGGCGTGATCGTGGCGATCGCGGCGGGGCTGCTGCCCCTCAGCATCCTGAGCCAGCTGGTGAGCATGGGG
>Ga0190267_10000322_pt1 | contig 10642 bp, 10 predicted proteins | sample Popmic239T_FD_140332 | JGI IMG/M metagenome (GOLD analysis project Ga0190267, IMG submission 140332) | Populus adjacent soil microbial communities from riparian zone of Oak Creek, Arizona, USA - 239 T | ecosystem: Environmental > Terrestrial > Soil > Riparian zone | place: USA: Arizona... | reverse complement strand
GACCCGTTCGGCGCGCCCGGCTCGCGCCTGTACCGCACCGGCGATCGCGCGCGCTGGCTGCCGGACGGCGTGCTGGAGTTCCTGGGGCGGATGGACCAGCAGGTGAAGGTGCGCGGGTTCCGCATCGAGCCGGGGGAGGTCGAGGCCGCGCTGCTGGCGGACCCGGGGGTGCACGCCGCCGCCGTGGTCGCGCGCGCGGACGCGGCGGGCGACCGCGCGCTGGCCGCCTACGTGGTGCCGCGGGCGGGGGAGGCGATGGACGTCCGCGCGCTGCGGGAGCGGCTGGCGGAGCGGCTGCCCGCGTACATGCTGCCGTCGTTCATCGTCCCCCTGGACGCGCTCCCCCTGGCGCCCGGCGGCAAGGTGGACCGCCGCGCCCTCCCCGAGCCGACGTCGTCCACGGGAGACGAGGGGGCCTTCGTCCCGCCCGCCACGCCGGAGGAGGAGGCGATCGCCGCCGCGTGGAGCGAGGTGCTGGGCGTCGCCCGCGTGGGCGCGACGGACGGCTTCTTTTCGCTGGGCGGGCACTCGCTGCGCGCCGTGCGCATCATCAGCCGCATCGAAGCGTCGCTGGGGGTGCGGCTCCCGGTCTCCGCGCTGTTCGACTCCCCCACCGTGCGCGGCCTGGCGGAGTGCGTGGTCCGCGAGCGCGAGCGCGACGGCGGGCTGGCGGAGCGCCTGGACTGGCTGGAGTCGCTGTCGGACGAGGAGGCGCTCGCGCTGCTGGAGGAGCCGGACGCCGGCGGGTGAGACCGGCGGAAGCGGCAGGGGAAGACTCCGTTCCCTTCGCCGACTCCGTGTGAGGCCATACTTTTTGCGGTTGCGGGCCGGCGGCCGCTGATCGTGCGAGGCGCGGCTGAAAAGGCGCGGAAGGGGCGGGCCGCCCGCGCGCTGGCGCACGTGGAGCGCGTCAACACCGGACGAGTTCACCCGATCCGCGCCACCACCGGCGGATGGGTGTTCCAAAACGTGCGGCAAGTGTGTTAGATTGGCCGCTCTTTCCGCGGGCGCGCCCGGTGCGCGGCGCGGCATACGGACCTCCGGGCACGCCGCGAGCACCGCGGGCGCGTCCCGTGTTTCTTTTCGCGAGTGAGCGTGAACCCCACCCCGACGGCGCGCGAGCCGCTCACGCGGGTGATGGCCGAGATGCGCACCTTCTCGGTCGTCTGGCTGGGCCAGCTGGTGTCGGGGCTGGGCTCCGGGCTCACCGGGTTCGCCCTGCCGGTCTGGATCTACCAGGAGACCGGCTCCATCGAGGCGTTCGGGCTGCTGTTCTTTGCCGCCACCGCGCCCTCGGTGCTGCTGTCCCCGTTCGCCGGGGCGCTGGTGGACCGCTGGGACCGGCGCGCCGTGCTGGTGGCCAGCGACGGCCTGGCGGCGCTGATGACGCTGGCGCTGGCCGTGCTGCTGTACACCGGCGGCTTTGCGCTCTGGCACCTGTTCGTGATCTCGGCGCTGGGCTCGGCGCTGGCCACCTTTCAGGCGCCCGCCTTTACCGCCGCGGTGGGGATGCTGGTGCCGCAGCGGCACTTTGCCCGCGCCTCGGGGATGATGCAGACCAGCGAGGCGGTCAGCGGCATCCTGACCCCGCTGGTGGCCGGCGTGCTGGTGACCACCATCGGGCTGTGGGGGATCCTGGCCATCGACTTCGCCACCTTCCTGGTGGCGATGGGCACGCTGGTGGCCGTGCGCATCCCCAACCCGCCCCCGTCGCCGCAGCCGCGCCAAGGCCTGCTGCGCGAGGTGCACGACGGCTGGGCGTTCATCCGCGGCCGGCCGGCGCTGCTGTACCTGCTGGTGCACTTCTCCATCACCAACCTGATGATGGGGATGACGAACCCGCTGTTCAGCCCGCTGGTGCTCTCGTTCGCCACGCCGGCGGAGCTGGGCGCCGCGCTCTCGCTCAGCAGCGTGGGGCTGCTGCTGGGCGGGCTGGCGCTGAGCGCGTGGGGCGGCCCGGCGCGCAAGGTGCGGGGGATGGTGCTGGGGAACCTGCTGACGATGGCGTGCCTGCTGCTGGTGGGGCTGCGCCCGTCGCTGCTGCTGGTCACGCTGGGCATGTTCCTGATGCTGACCATCCTGCCCACGGTGCAGGGGTGCAGCCAGGCCATCTGGCTCAGCAAGACGCCGCAGCACATGCTGGGGCGGGTGCTCGCCATCCGCCGCATGCTGGCGCTCAGCACCCTGCCCGTCGCGGCGCTGGCGTGCGGCCCCATCGCCGAGCGCGTGTTCAACCCGCTGCTGATGCCCGGCGGGCCGCTGGCGGACAGCGTGGGCCGCGTGATGGGCGTGGGCCCGGGGCGCGGCATCGGGCTGATGTTCGTGCTGTTCGCCGTGCTGGTGACGGCGATGACGGTGCTTCTGTACGCAAACCCGCGCGTGCGCCGGCTCGAGGACGAGATCCCCGACGCGGTGCCCGCGCGCCCCGCGGCGCCCGAAGCGGCGCCGGACCCGCGGCCCGCGGCCGCGGGCGCCTGAGCTGTACCTGTTTCCAACCCTTCCACGGACCGGCGGAGCCATGAGCAACGAAGAGCGCGAAGATACGACGATCTACCAGGCGGTGATGAACGACGAGGAGCAGTACTCCATCTGGCCCGCAGACCGCGAGCTGCCGCTGGGGTGGCGCGCCGCCGGCAAGTCCGGCTCCAAGGCCGAGGTGCTGGCCTGGATCGAAGAGGTGTGGACCGACATGCGCCCGCTCTCGCTGCGCAAGAAGATGGAAGAGGACGCCGCGGGGCAGCAGTCGTAGCACGATCGGGGGACTGTCGGCGGCGCCGCGCGTCGATCACGATCGGCCCGCGCCCGCCGACGCCTCCCTCTCCAGGCCTCTCTCCCGCGGACGGCGCGGGAGCGAGGTGACGCGCACCGAAGGTCCGGGGTGCGCGCTCCGGAGGCGGAGAAGGCATCCGGTCGCAGCGGGATCGAATCCTCCCCTCTCCCCGCGCGGTTTGCGGGGGAGGGCCGGGGGAGGGGGAACGGCGTCGGGCGCAGCTCGATGCCGGCCGTCGTCCCCGCGGCCGGCGGTCCGGCCACGCGCCGGCGCCCGCCGCCGCATCGCAAATCGACCCCTCCCCTCGCCTCGCGCGGTTCGCGAGGGGAGAGGCGTCCCGCGGTCGCGGTTCGGCCCCGGGGCCCGCATCACATCCAGCAGACCCATGACGGCAGAGCGAATGGCGGACTCGGAACAGGCGGAAACCGGCGCGACGCCGCTGCGCACCATCGGCGTGGTGGGGGCGGGCGTGATGGGCGTGGGCGTGGCGCAGAACCTGGCCCAGACGGGCCACCGCGTGCTGCTGCTGGACCTGGCCGAGCCGGTGCTGGCCGCCGCGCGCGCCGAGATCGAGCGCAACCTGCGCTTCCACGGCTTCTTCATGAAGCAGAAGGGCGGCCCGCCGCCGGCGGAGGTGATGGAGCGCATCACCTTCACCACCGACTACGCGCCGTTCGCGGAAGCGGACTTCGTGGTGGAGAACGCGACGGAGAAGGTGCCCGTGAAGGAGGGCATCTACCCCGTGCTGGACGAGGTCTGCCCGCCGCACGCCTGCTTCGCGGCCAACACCTCGTGCATCAGCATCACGCGCATCGGGGGATGGACGCGGCGGCCGGACCGGGTGCTGGGAATGCACTTCATGAACCCGGTGCCGCTCAAGCCGGTGGTGGAGACCATCCGCGGCTTCCACACCTCGCAGGCCACCATCGACACCGCGCTGCGCTTCCTGGGGCAGATGGGCAAGGAGGGGATCGTCGTCAACGACCTTCCCGGCTTCGTGAGCAACCGCGTGCTGATGCTCACCATCAACGAGGCCATCTGGGAGGTGCAGGACGGCGTCGCGAGCGCGGAGGACATCGACCGCATCTTCGTCACCTGCTTCGGGCACAAGATGGGGCCCATCGCCACCGGCGACCTGATCGGGCTCGACACCATCCTGTACTCGCTGGAGGTGCTGTACGACAGCTACAACGACCCCAAGTTCCGCCCCTGCCCGCTGCTGCGGAAGATGGTGGACGCGGGGCTGCACGGCCGCAAGACGGGCCGCGGCTTCTTCGACTACGGTGTGCCCGCGGCGGGGAACGCGGCCGCGGCGTAAGGACCGAAGGTACGAAGGTACGAAGGTACGAAGGTACGAAGGTACGAAGGGGAGCGGAAACCTGGTGGATCGGGTCCCGCTATTCCCTGTTCCCTGTTCCCTGTTCCCTCGCTGTTCCGATGGACAACAAGCAGAAGGTCCGCGAGTTCGTGTCGCGCTTCGTGAAAGGGCACGACCTGGGCGACGGCGAAGACATCTTCGCCACCGGCTTCGTGAACTCCATGTTCGCCATGCAGCTGGTGCAGTTCGTCGAATCGACGTTCGGCATCACCGTGGAGAGCGACGACATGGAGATCGACAACTTCCGCTCCATCGACGCCATCGCGGCGCTGGTGGAGCGCAAGCAGGGCGCGGCGGTCTGAGCGGACCGATGTCCGCGCTGGACGCCGCCGTCCCGCCCGCGGACGCGCCCGCCGCGGACGACCGCCTGCGCACCGGCCTGGGCGCCGCGCAGGAGGCCGCGCGCCGCGGGTTCGCCGCGTGGGTGCGGCGCGAGGTGGCGCCCTTCGCCGGCGCGTGGGACCGCGAGCGCCGCACCCCGCGCTCCGTCGTGGAGCGGATGGCGGCGGAGGGGTTCCTGGGCGCCGTCGTACCCGCCGGGCTGGGCGGGACGGGGATGGACGCGGTCACCTTCGGCCTGCTGAACGAGGAGCTGGGCCGCGGCTGCTCGTCCATCCGCTCGCTGGTGACGGTGCATTCCATGGCCTGCCACGCCCTCGTCCGCTGGGGGAGCCACGCGCAGAAGGAGGCCTGGCTGCCGCGCATGGCCCGCGGCGAGCTCATCGGCGCCTTTGGACTCAGCGAGCCGGACGTGGGGAGCGACGCCGGCGCCATCGAGACCACGGCGGAGCTGGACGGCGACGCGTACGTCCTGCGCGGGCAGAAGAAGTGGACCACGTACGGCCAGATCGCCGACCTGCTCCTCTGCTTCGCGAAGACGGAGGGCAAGCCGCTGGCGCTGCTGGTGGACCTGCACGCCCCCGGCGTCACGGTGACGCCGCTGGACGTCGCGGGGACGCGCGCCTCCATGCTGGCGGAGATCACCTTCGACGGCGTGCGCGTGCCCCGGGAGAACCGGCTGGCGGGCGCCGGCTTCGGCCTGGCCGTCGCGCTCTCGGTGCTGGAGCTGGGGCGCTACAGCGTCGCCTGCGGCTGCGTGGGGATCCTCCGCGCCTGCCTGGACGCGGCCGCCGCGTACGCCGGCACGCGCGTGCAGGGCGGCTCCCTCATCGCGGAGCACCAGCTGGTGCAGGCCATGCTGGCGGAGATGGCCACGGACTACCGCGCCGCGCGGCTGCTGTGCCTGCACGCGGGCTGGCTGCGCGACCGGGGCGATCCGCAGGCCGGGCGCGAGGTGTTCCACGCCAAGCACTTCGCCTCCGTCGCCGCCACCCGCGCCGCGCTGGCCGCCGTGCAGGTCCACGGCGCCAACGGCCTGACCGACGCGTATCCCGTGGAGCGCTACCTCCGTGATTCCCGGGTGATGGAGATCATCGAGGGGAGCACGCAGATCCAGCAGGTGACGCTCGGCCGCTGGGCCGTGGAAGAAGCGGCCGCGTCCGGCGAGTCGGGCGGCTGACGCGTCGTCGGAGGCTCTCGCCGCTCGCCTCCTCATCCATACCTTGACCGCGCCCGACGCCGCCGATGCCGCCGTCGCGCGCGGACGCCGCCCATCCTGTCGCACCCGCTGAGCAGAGACCGTGAACCGATCCCCCATGAACGGCTGGGCCATCTACCCCAGCCGCAACCCGTCCGCGAGCCTGCGGCTGTTCTGCTTTCCGTACGCCGGCGGCGGCGCCACCGTCTTCACCACCTGGCCGCGCATGCTGCCGCCCGAGGTGGAGGTGGTGGCCGTGCAGCCCCCCGGGCGTGAGGGGCGGCTGATGGAGAAGCCGTACGGCGACCTGGCCCAGCTGGTGGAGGCCATGCACCCGCAGCTGCTGCCGCACCTGGACAAGCCCTTCGCCTTCTACGGTCACAGCAACGGGGGCCTGATGGCGTTCGAGCTGGCGCGCACGCTGCGCCGCACGGGCGGGCCCATGCCGCGGCACCTGTTCCTCGGCGGGCGCCCGGCACCGCAGGCGGTGCTGGAGGAGGAGCGGATCCACGCGCTGCCGCACGCCGAGTTCCTGGCCGCGCTCCGCCGCTTTGCCGGCACGCCGGAGGAGATCCTGCAGAACGAGGAGATCATGGAGCTGGTGGAGCCCGTGCTGCGCGCCGACTTCTCCCTGGGCGAGACGTACCGCTGGGTCCCCGAGGCGCCGCTGGACCTGCCCATCAGCGCCTACCACGGGCAGGGGGACAAAGAGGTGACGGCGGACCAGGTGGAGGCGTGGCGCGAGCAGACCACCCAGGAGTTCCGCTTCAGGATCTTCCCGGGCGACCACTTCTTCGTCAACGGCAACCGGGCAGAGGTGCTGCAGGAGATCACGCGCGAGCTGCGGCCGCTGCTGTCCACGCTCGCCGGCGGCACGCGTGCCGGGTGACGTCTGGGCGCCGGCGCCCGCGGGAGCGCTGGCGCTGGCGCACGACGAGGTGCACGTCTGGCGCGCCTCGCTGCGCCCGTCCCCGGCCGTGCTGGCGCGGCTGGAAGCGACGCTTTCCGCCGACGAGCGGGCCCGCGCGGCCCGCTTTCGCTTCGACGAGCACCGAGTCGCCTTCATCGCCGGCCGCGGGGTCCAGCGCGGCATCCTGGGCCGCTACACCGGCGTGCCTCCCGCCGCGCTGGCCTACCGCGAGGGCTCGCACGGCAAACCGGAGCTGGACGGTGCCGCGGCGGGGCAGGAGATCCGCTTCAACGTCTCCAACTCCGGCGACCTGGCGCTCTACGCCGTCACCCTGCGGCGCGAGATCGGCGTGGACCTGGAGCGGCTGAAGCCGATGCCGGATGGGATGGACATCGCGAGCCGCTTCTTCTCCGCGCCGGAGAACGAGGTGTTCGCGGCGCTGGCGGAGGAGGCGCGCGACCTGGCGTTCTTCCGGTGCTGGACCCGCAAGGAAGCGTACATCAAGGCCGTGGGCGAGGGTCTGTCGATGCCGCTGGACTGCTTCGACGTGGCGTTCGCCCCCGGCGAGCCCGCGCGCATCCTGTGCACCCGCGGCAACCCGGACGAAGCCGCGCGGTGGACCATGCTGGGGCTGGAGCCCGGCCCCGGCTACGTGGGCGCGCTGGCGGTGGAGGGCGGCGGCTGGCACCCCGTGCTCTACGACTGGGACGCGACGGAGGGATGATCCGGATCCGTCACCCGAACCGCTGAAGCTCGCATACCATCCTGAAAGAGAATTGGCCTCACACCGAGCGCCAGCAGACCCAGCAGAGGACCTTGCACTCTGTTGACTCTGCTGACTCTGTGTGAGGCCAGTTCTTTTTGCCGGACCTGGAGATCAGAAGCGCAGCGAATGACGGTCGCGGCCGGCGGCGCGCGTCTGGGCCAGCTCGTCCAGGAACACGCGCGCGGCCGCGGGGAACGCGCCCTGGCGGCGCAGGGCGGACGGGCCGGTGCCCAGAAAGTCCTGCATGGCGCGCCGCAGGCTGCTGTCCGACGAGTAGCCGCAGGCGTGGGCCACGGACAGCACCGAGCGCCCGGGATCGTCCAGCAGCGACGCCGCCAGCAGAATGCGCATCCACGCCAGCAGCCGCCGCGGCGCCGGGAGCCCCGCCCGCTCCGCCCAGCGCAGCACCGTGCGCTCCGACAGGTGCAGCCGCCGCGCAAGGTCGCGCCCCTTGCCGCCCACGGCCACCACCTCCGCCGCCGTCATCATCAGCATCCGGGTGCGGCCGGAGAGCATGGGCGGCAGCGTGCGCTCCAGCAGCCGCTGCAGCGAGCGCCCCTCGATGGAGCGCAGGCGCCGGTAGATGGCCTCGTGGGTGTCGTCCTCCGCCAGCGAGATGACGTCGGTGACCCCCCACTCGCCCAGCGTGCGCAGGTCGCGCGAGCGCCCGGGGAGCAGGTCGATCGCCGCCAGCACCGTGGCGGAGGGGAACTCCCACAGCAGCGTGCGCAGCTCCGGCGAAAGCTGCGGGTCGTCGCGCTCGGAGCCGGCGTAGGGGTCCACCACCAGGATCGCTGCGGGGGGCGAGGTGATGACCGCCGCCCGCAGGGCCGCCCAGTCGGAGAGGAACGTGCAGAGGTAGCCACGCCCCCCTACCCGCCGCACACGCTCCCGAAAAGCACCATTCGAGTGCAGGATCAGGAGGGGTCGGGGGGGTGGCGGCATGACCTGTCCGGAAATATTCGGTAGAGGCGCGCAAGAGGATGGGCGTCATGCGATGGTTGGATGCATGTTACGGGCACACCCTCTCGGGCATCACCATCCTGACCGCCCATCAGACACCAGACCTCATCCCACATCCACTGGAGCGACGATGAAAATCGCCCGGCTGTTCCTAGCCGTCCTCACCGTTTCCACCCTGGCCGCCTGTGGCGACACGGTGACCGGCCCCCAGGCCACCCCCTCCGCCACACCGTCCGAAGACGTCGCGTGCACCGTTGAACGTCAGCCGGACGGCACCGAGGTGTGCCGCACCGGGCAGGGTGGCTCGGGAGGTTGAGCAAACACCGTCGCCTGATGTGAGAAGACCCCGCCGTTTCCGGCGGGGTCTTTCTCGTTTCAAGCCCCGGCCGGTACCGGCACCGCGTCCAGGCTGCGGAGAAGATCCTGTGCGAGCGTATCCACCCTTGCTGGGGCACGCTGCGACTCTCCGATCTTCACCTGAGCGCTCCGCCCACGGGCCACGGAATCCAGAAGCGACTCGGCGCGGAACCGCACCTTGCCCTGTCCGAGCTTCACCGCCTGTTCCAGCGCTTCCTGCGCCGCCTGCTCCGCACGATCCCACTCCCCGAGCGCGGCGGCTCCCAGAGCGAGCTCCAGCGTGGCGTTGGCGACCACACCCTGGAGATCCGGATCCTTGATCATCCGGTATACCTGCGTCCACGCCTTACGGAACAGCTCGCGGTTGCCCGTTCCGGCGGCCGCACGCGCGATGTTGGAAGCCAGGAGCAGACGCATGCGGGCATCGCTCATGTGTCCCTCGAGCCGCTGGAACACTTCCAGCGCCTGCCCAAAGTACCCACGCTGCATCCAGAAGTACGCGATGTCGTGCCCCAGAACCGGCACCCGCGGGTGCCCGGCACCGTAGGCGCGGAACGCCTGACGGGCGTACTCCTGCGCCTGCTCGTCACGGCCCAGCTCGTCGGCGATGACGAACAGGTCGTGCAGCGCCATGCCCTGGATCTGCTGCAGTCCCTTGCGGCGCGCGGCGCGCAGGGCCTTGATGTGCATCTTGGCCGCCGCGGGCAGGTTGCCGCGGGCGATGAGCATGTTGCCCAGCGCGATGTAGGCGCGGGAGTACGAGTCCCAGTCACCGGTCTGGCGCGCCACCATCACCGTGTGGCGGAACCAGGTCTCGGCGCGGGCCAGCTCGTTGCGCCGGCGGGCCAGCTTGCCCACCGTGAGCGCCAGCCGCGCGTTGCGCTGCGACGCCACCGAGGCGGCCTGCATGTAGGCCAGGGCCGCGTTCAGGTGCCCCTCGTCCTCGGCCCAGCGGGCCACGCCGGTGCACGCCTGCGCCATGACGTCGCCGCTGGTGCTGTCGGGTGCCGACAGCATGTCGGCGAAGGCGGAAAGCGGCCCCCGCAGCTCATCGGGGATGCGCGCCTCGGCCAGCTCGGCCGCGCGCTTGCGCCCGGCCTCGGGCGAGAACAGGCGCCCGCGCTCGCCCTGGTCCGTGGTGGCCCAGAACATCACGTTCCTGTACGCCTGCCACAGCAGGATCCCCACCTCACCACCGACCTCGCGCAGGATCTCCATCCCCTCCAGCGACTCCGACCCGCGGGTGAGCGGAGGGGGGGTGCGCCAACGGCGGGGAAGACGCGGCGCGGCCGCCTTGGACCGTGTGCTCTTCATCCCGAATATCTCCCTTTGCAGGATGTGCCTTGTTATGCGTTGCGGGCCGGCCTGGATACCATTCCTGGTCGCGGCCAAAACGCCACATTCAACGGTGCTGCGGCCTGTTTGCACGATGCAGAGATGGCGCGCGAATCTCCAACTGCTACGCGCCGATCCGCTCCGGTGGGGGTGGCGCCGCTCCCGCCGTTCTCGGCGAGAACATTCTGTATACACCCACTATGGCGACATCGGTTCCAAACTGCAACACTTTTGATGCTAGGCGCAAAACGTGCGCCACTCTTCCGCCGTTCACGGCTGGCCTTTCAGCCGGGCCCCGCTCCGCCTTCCCGCGAACGTTTACGCAACGTCCGTGCGTGCGGAGCCGGCATCCCCAACGTCCTTCCGCAGCGCCCCGCCAGACGGCCACTGCGTCCATCTCGTCACACCGCTCCGCCGGCCGGCACCCCGTACGCGCCGGGCGGGAACACGGCCGGAGCTCGAGAACGTTGTCCGGATTGGAACCGCTAACAACTTAGCACCCCGCGCAAGCCCCCGCGCAAGCCCCCGCGCAAGCCCCCGCGCAAGAGGGGATGGAACGCGGGTGCAAAGCGCCCGATCCGCCGCGGGACGCGGCACGCCGGTTGCTCCGGGACGGCGCCCCGGCG
>Ga0190267_10000321_pt1 | contig 10645 bp, 8 predicted proteins | sample Popmic239T_FD_140332 | JGI IMG/M metagenome (GOLD analysis project Ga0190267, IMG submission 140332) | Populus adjacent soil microbial communities from riparian zone of Oak Creek, Arizona, USA - 239 T | ecosystem: Environmental > Terrestrial > Soil > Riparian zone | place: USA: Arizona... | reverse complement strand
TTCTGGCACCTGCTGCAGTACGCCGTGGACCGCTCGCTGTGGCTGGACGAGGCGCTGGTGGTTTCGAGCGTGCTGGGCCGCGACGCCGCCGGGCTGCTCACGCGCCCGCTGGACTATGGCCAGACCGCCCCCGCCGGCTTTCTGCTGCTGGAGGAGCTGGCCACCACGCTGCTGGGCACGGGCGAGTACGCCCTGCGCCTGGTGCCGCTGCTGGCCGGGCTGGGGGCGCTGTTCCTGTTCCCGTCCGTGGCCCGCCGCTACGTCTCCGGCCCCGCGCGCACCGTGGCGCTGGCGCTGTTCGCGCTGGCGCCCTTCCTGGTGTACTACTCGTCCGAGGTAAAGCAGTACTCCCTGGACGCGCTGGTGTCGCTGGCGGTGCTGGCCGTGGCCGCGGACCTGTACGCCCGCCGGCCCCGCGCGGCCGTCCTCGCCGCCGTCGTGGGCATCCTGGGCGTCTGGCTGTCGCAGCCAGCCATCTTCATGCTGGCGGGCGCGGGGCTGGTGCTGGCGGCGGACGCGCTGCGCCGCCGCGAGTGGCCGCGGGTGTGGATGCTGGTGGGGATGGGGGCCGCGTGGCTGGCCAGCTTCGGCGCCTCGTACGCCGTGTCGCGCCGCACGCTGGCGGACCCGGAGTACATGCAGGCGTTCTGGCGCGCCGGCTTCATGCCGCTTTCGGGAAATGCCCTGCCCTGGCTGGTGGAGCGGGTCGCGCGGATGTTCCGCGAGCCGCTGGGGGTCGTCGGCAGCGACCCGCTCCCCTGGCTGGGGACGCTGCAGTCCATCGCCGGATTCGTGCTGGCGGCGGCGGGGGTGGTGTTCATGGCCCGCGCCCGCCGCACCCGCCTGGCGCTGCTGGGGCTCCCCTTCGTGCTGATGGTGCTGGCCGCGGCGGTGCACGCCTACCCCTTCGCGGCCAACTACCTGTCGTCCGGCCGCGTCCTCATCTTCCTCATCCCCAGCCTGGTGCTGGTGATGGGCGAGGGCGCCGTGCGGCTGGCCCGCTGGCCCCGCCCCCGCGGCGCCGGCCTGGCGGTCGCCGGGGTGGCCGTGGCGCTGGCGCTGGCGCCCTCGCTGGGCTACGCCGTGGCCAGCGTGCCCCATGTGCGCGCCGAGGTCAAGCCGCTGCTGGAGTACTCCGCGCAGAACCGCCAGCCGGGCGACGTGCTGTACGTGTACTACAACGCCCGGCCGCAGTACGAGTACTATGCCGCGCGCTACGGCTGGCGGCCCGAGGACACGGTGATGGGCGTGTGCAGCCGCCTGCGCCCCGCCGCCTACCTGGACGACATGGCGCGGCTGCGCGGGCCGCGGCGGGTGTGGCTGCTGTTCGTGGACGGCAAGGGGATCGACGAGTTCGACGAGCGGGGACTGATGCTGAGCTACCTGGACCACGTGGGGCGCCGCCTGGACGACCGGGTGTCGGTGGGCACGTCGCTGTACCTGTACGACGTCACGCCGGCGGCCGCGGAGCCGGCGCCCTTCGCGCCGCGGCTGCCCAGCTGGGGGCCCCAGCCCGCGCTGGACTGCCGCGGCCCCTGGGGACCGCGATGACGCAGACGGCGGACGCCGGCTTCACCTACTCCGGCGAGGAGCTGGACGCGCTGGCCGGCGCGGTGAACTACTACCGGTGGATCGTGCGCCGCTTCGCCCCCTACCTGGGGCGTCGGGTGGTGGAGGTGGGCGCGGGGATCGGGACCTTCGCGGAGCACCTGCTGCAGGCGGCGCCGGCGACGGAGCTCACGCTGGTGGAGCCCGCGGCCAACAACTACCCGCACCTGCACGCGCGCTTCGCCGGCCGGGCGGGCGTCCGCACGGTGCAGGGGTACCTGGGGGACGCCGGCGCGCCGGGGAGCGCGGACTCCATCGTGGCGGTGAACGTGATGGAGCACGTGCGTGACGACGCGGCCTTCCTGGCCGACGCGCACCGGCTGCTGGCGCCCGGCGGGCACGCGCTGCTCTTCGTCCCCGCGCTGCCGGCGCTGTTCGGCACGCTGGACGAGGCGTTCGAGCACTTTCGCCGCTATACGCGCCCGGTGCTGGACGAGCGGCTGCGCGGGGCGGGCCTGACCCCGGTGCGGGTGGCCTACACCAACCTGCCGGGCGTGGCGGCGTGGTGGCTGAGCGGCAAGGTGCTGCGGCGCCGCACGGTCAGCGCGCGCGACGCGCGGACGTACGACCGCTGGGTGATCCCCTGGGTGCAGGCGCTGGAGCGGGTGTGGACGCCCCCGCTGGGGCAGAGCCTGATCGCCATCGCGCGCCGGGATGGGTGAGGGCGGGGGAAGGACGAAAGATCGACGGAGAGTAGGGGTGCACGGGCCCGGCGGGTGTCGAAGCAGGTGGGGAACCGCGGGAAGCCGCTCCGCGAGACAGCCGGGGAGAGGCTCCGTACGGTGTGACGGCGACGGGTTGTGCGCGTCAGGCTGTTCGCGCGCCGGGTGCAGCGGTAGGTTGCACCGCGCGCGTCGGCCGCGACGCGCAGGCCCCGCCGCTCGCGCCCCCGCGCCGCTCCTTTCCACCCGCCGGACGGCCATGACCACACCCGATCGCTGTAGCGGGCCCCTGCATCTGGCGCTGCTGATGCTGGCGCTCTCGCTGCTGGTCCCCGTCCCCGCCGCCGCCTACATCGACCCGCTGTCGGGAAGCATCGTCCTGCAGGTGGTGGCGGCCGGGTTCCTCGCCACGGCGTTCACCGTCAAGCGCTTCTGGCGCCGGGCGGCGGGGGGCATCCAGCGGCTGCGCACCCGCCGCCGCGGCCGGTAGCCGTGGAGCGCCTGGGCTCGTCCTTTCGCGACCCCGCGGGGTTTCTGTTCCGAGACGGGGAGGTGCTGCTCCGGCAGGTGAACCCGGAGTACGCGGACGACTACGACCTGCTGATGGGCTCGGGGCTGTACGACGCGCTCACGGAGGGGGGGATGCTGGTGCGCCACCGCGAGGTGGCGCCGCCGTTTTCCGGACCCGGCGCGGGCGCGGCGTACCGGGTGCTGCGGCCGGAGCTGGTGCCGTTCGTCTCCTATCCCTGCGAGTGGTGCTTCGCCCAGCTGCGCGACGCGGCGCTGCTCACGCTGCGCATCCAGGACGCGGCGCTGGACCACGGGATGACGCTCAAGGACGCGAGCGCCTTCAACGTGCAGTTCGCGGGCGGCGCGCCCGTGCTCATCGACACCCTCTCCTTCGAGCGATACCGCCCGGGGGAGCCGTGGATCGCCTACCGGCAGTTCTGCCAGCACTTCCTGGCGCCGCTGCTGCTGATGAGCACGGTGGACGCGCGGCTGGCTGGCCTGGCCCGCGCCCACCTGGACGGGATCCCGCTGGACCTGGCCAGCCGGCTGCTGCCGCGCGGGTCCTGGCTGCGGCCGGGGGTGATGCTGCACGTGCACCTGCACGCCCGCTCGCTGGCGCGCCACGGGGACACGGCGCTGGACGCGTCGTCCCGGACGCTGACGGTGAGCCTCACCGCGCTGCGCGGGCTGGTGGACAGCCTGCGCTCCACCATCCAGGGGCTGCGCTGGACGCCCTCTCGTAGCGAGTGGTCGGATTACGTGGGGACGCGCCGCTATTCCGCGCAGGCGGTGGACGCCAAGGCGGCGCTCGTCCGCGCGTACCTGGCTTCGATCGACCCCGCGCCGCGGATGGTGTGGGACCTGGGCGCCAACACGGGCGAGTTCAGCCGCGTGGCGGCGGAGACGGGGGCGCGGGTGGTGGCGTTCGACGTGGATCCCGCGGCGGTGGAGCGGAACTACCTGGCCGCGCGGGAGGAGACGGGCACCGCCATCCTCCCCCTGGTGCTGGACCTGGCGAATCCCACGCCGGGGCTGGGGTGGGCGGGCGAGGAGCGCAGCAGCTGGATGGCGCGCGGCCCGGCGGACGTGGTGATGGCGCTGGCGCTGCTGCACCACCTGGCCATCGGCAACAACGTGCCGCTGGACTCCGTGGCGCGCCTGCTGGCGGCGGCGGGGCGGATGCTCATCATCGAGTGGGTGCCGAAAGAGGACGAGCAGGTGCAGCGCCTGCTGCGCAGCCGCCGCGACGTCTTTCCGGGCTACACGCGCGAGGGGTTCGAGGCGGCGTTCGCCACCCGCTTCCGCACCCTGCGCGCGGACCCGATCCAGGGCTCCGGGCGGTGGATGTACCTGATGGAGCGGGCGGGATGAGGTGGCGGCGCGAGCTGCGGCTGGGGGTCTTTCCCGTGCTGGCGGCCGTGTACCCGGTGCTGTCGCTGGCCGCGGGGAACGCGGACGCCGGCGGCCTCAGCGGACTGGGACGCGCGCTGCTCGGCGCGATTGCGGTGGGGGCGGCGGCGTGGGGGCTGGCCGCGCTGCTCACCCGTGATCCGGACCGGCGGACGCTGGCGGCGTTCGCGGCGGTGGTCTGGTTCTCCGGCTACGGCGCGTGGGAGCGGGCGGCGTGGGGCACGTGGCTGCAGCCGCGGGCGGTGGCGCTCCCCGCGTCGCTGCTGCTGCTGGGCGCCGCGGCGGCCTGGGTGGCGCGGACGCGCCGGGACCTGTCCACGCCGGCGCGCATCGCGCGGATGACGGTGGCGCTGGTGCTGGCCTTTCCCCTGTTCACCCTCGGCATGCAGCCGCGCCACGCGGTGGCGAAGCCGGCGGGGACGGCGGTGCGGCCGGCGGATGACTCGCTGCCCAGCATCTACCTCATCATCCTCGACAAGTACTCGGGGACGCGGTCGCTGGCGGCGTACCACGGCTACGACAACGCGCCGTTCGAGGGCCGGCTGCGGGAGATGGGGTTCACGGTGCAGCGCGGCGCCCGGACCAACTATCCGCACACCTGGCTCGCCCTGCCCTCGCTGCTGAACTGGGAGTACGTGAGCGAAGTGCTGCGGGGACGGCCGGAGCGGGAGTGGCTGCCGGCGCTGCGGGCGTCGCTGGACGACAACCGCACCGCGCGCTTTCTGCGCCGGCGGGGCTACGAGTACGTCTTCGTCCCCAGCAGCTTTCCGTTCACCGACGCCAGCTCGGTGGCGGACCGGGTGGTGGGGGCGCCCCGGCGGCGGGGGATGGACCTGTGGGCCGCCTGGGTGGCCGAGACGCCGCTGCGCATCCTCCCGCACCCGGGCGCCGCGCGGCCCACGCCCTTTCCGGCGGAGTCCGCGCGGGAGATGGAGAAGAAGCTGCAGGCCATCGCCGCGCTGGCGGACGGTCGCAGGCCTCGCTTCGTGTTCGCGCACCTGCTGCTGCCGCACGAGCCGTACGTGTTTCGCGCGGACTGCACGCACCGGCGGCCGTACTGGCCGGCGTCGGAGCACGGCGCGGAGCGCGACAGCGTGGAGGCGGCGTACCTGGCGCAGGTGAGCTGCGTCAACCGGCTGGTGGAGCGGATGGTCGCCGACATCCTGCGGCGCTCCGCCGTGCCTCCCGTGATCCTGCTGCAGGCGGACCACGGGCACGGGTTCATCACCCTGGAGACGATGACGGGCAGCCAGCCGCCGCGCGCGCGGCTGCGGCCGGAGCAGGTGGCGGAGCGGATGGACGCGTTCGCCGCCTACCACCTTCCCGGCGGCGGGGATTCGGTGCTGTACGAGGGGATGACGGCCGTGAACCTGATGCCCGCGGTGCTCAACCGGTACCTGGATGCCGGCATTCCGCTGCGCGAGGACCGGGTGTACTGGGCCACGCTGCATCCGCCCTTCGCCCTGGAGCAGCTCCGCTGATCGGGTGATGGAGCGTGTTGCTGAGCGCTCCCGATCCAGTCATCCTGAGGGAGGCGCCGCTCCGTAGCCGGCTGATACGAAACAGCCTGGCGCCGACCGAAGGATCTTGCCGGCAGAGCCGAGGGGCTGGATCTCTGCCGTGAAGCCGGCCCGACGGCGGCGGAGAGAAGGTCCTTCGGTCGCGCGCAAGCGGTTGTGCAGGTTCAGGTTACGTGTGGCGCTCCCTCAGGATGACTGGGTTCAGGGCGTGTCACGAGCGATCGCACGGCGTTTCGAGTGGAATCCGCTTGCGTGGGGCGCGGGGCGGGAGATACGGTAGATGACTGCCGGCGGGCGCGTTCCGCCGCATCGGATAGAGAACCGGGAACGAAGAAGATGCACGACCGGGGAGCCGGGCTCCGCCTTTCGGTGGTGATGCCGGTGTACAACGAAGCAGTGACGGTGATCGAGTCCACGCGGCGCGTGCGCACCGTGCCGCTGCACATCGAGCTCATCTGCGTGGACGACGGCTCCACCGACGGCACGCGCGAGGTGCTGCGCGGGCTGGAGGCCGAGGGCGTCATCCACCGCCTGATCCTGCATCCCAGGAACCGCGGCAAGGGCGCCGCCGTGCGCACCGGCATCGCCGCGGCCACGGGGGACGTGATCGTCATCCAGGACGCGGACCTGGAGTACGACCCTTTCGACCTGCCGCGCCTGCTGGAGCCCATCGCCGACGGCCGCGCCGACGCGGTGTTCGGCAGCCGCTTTGGCGGCGGGCCGCACCGGGTGCTGTACTTCTGGCACCGGGTGGGCAACGGCGCGCTGACCCTTCTGTCCAACATGTTCACCGACCTGAACCTGACGGACATGGAGACGTGCTACAAGATGGTGCGCGCGGACCTGATGAAGAGCCTGCCGCTGCGCACCAACCGCTTCGGCATCGAGCCGGAGCTCACGGCGCGGCTGGCGCAGGCGCGGGCGCGCATCTACGAGATGCCCATCAGCTACGACGGCCGCACCTACGCCGAGGGCAAGAAGATCGGCTGGCGCGACGGCGTGGCCGCGCTGTGGCACATCGTGCGCGCCAACCTGTTCGCGCCGCGGGTGCCGCAGTACGCCCCCGGCGTCACGGTGCCGGCGCCCCAGGCCGCGTCCGCCGCGCCGCGCCTGGCCTCGCCCCCCCGCGGGGAGCAGGGATGAGCGCGCTGGAGCCCGCCGTCCGCGCGGACGAGCCCGCCCTCGCCGGCCCCGCGCCGGAGGTGAGCGTGGTGATGCCGTGCCTGAACGAGGCCGACACCCTGGCGACCTGCATCGGCAAGGCGCTGCGGGCGATGGAGGGGGCCGGGATCCACGGCGAGGTGGTGGTGGCCGACAACGGCAGCACCGACGGCTCGCGGGAGATCGCCCGGCGCGAGGGGGCGCGGGTGGCGGAGGTGCGCGAGCGCGGGTACGGCAACGCGCTGATCGGCGGCATCACCGCCGCGCGCGGCCGCTACGTGGTGATGGGCGACGCAGACGACAGCTACGACTTTGGCCAGATCCCCCGCTTCGTGGAGCGGCTGCGCGAGGGGAACGACCTGGTGCAGGGGTGCCGGCTGGAGGCGGGCGGCGGCAAGGTGATGCCGGGCGCCATGCCCGCGCTGCACCGCTGGTGGGGCAACCCCATGTTCTCGCTGCTGGCCCGCTGGTGGTTCCGCGCGCCGATCCACGACGTGAACTGCGGGATGCGGGGCTTTCGCCGCGACTTCTGGATGTCGCTGGACCAGCGCTGCACGGGGATGGAGTTCGCCACGGAGATGGTGCTCAAGGCCAGCCTGCGCGGCGCCCGCATCGCCGAGGTGCCCATCATCCTCCATCCGGACGGCCGCACGGCCCATCCGCCGCACCTGCGCACCTTCCGCGACGGCTGGCGAACGCTGCGCTTCTACCTGGTCAGCAGCCCGCGCTGGCTGTTCCTGATCCCCGGGCTGCTGGTGATGCTGCTGGGGGTGCTGGGGTACGCCATCGCCTTTCCCCGCCTGAGCTTCGGCGGGGTGACCTTCGACGTGCACACGCTGCTGTTCGCCAGCCTGGCGCTCATCTGCGGCTACCAGTCAGTGGCGTTCGCGGTGCTCACCAAGGTGTTCGCGGTGGCCGAGGGGCTGCTGCCGCCGGACGCTCGGGTGGCCCGCCTGACGCGGATGGCCTCGCTGGAAAAGTGCCTGATCGCCGCGGCGGCGGTCATGTTGCTGGGGATGGGGCTGCTGGCGGGGGCGGTGCTGCAGTGGCGGGCCGCGAGGTGGGGGCCGCTGAACTACGCCTACACCATGCGGTGGGTGATCCCCGGCGTCACGCTGACGGCGCTGGGGTTCCAGACCATCCTCTCCAGCTTCTACCTGAGCGTGCTCACCCTGAGCCGGCGATGAGCGACCCGGGGACCCCCGCGGCGGAGTTCGACGCCGCGGCGGCGGACTACGACCGGCAGCTGAACCTTGGCCTCACCTGGTCGGGCGAGGCCAAGGAGTTCTACGCGGTGGAGCGGATGCGCTGGCTGCGGAGCCGCCTGGACGCGCTGGGGGGCACGTACGCGGACGCGCTGGACTTCGGCTGCGGCACGGGGACGTCGGCGCCGCTGCTGGCGGAGATCGCGGGGGCGCGGCGGGTGGTGGGGACGGACCCCTCTGGCGAGAGCCTGGTGGTCGCCCGGCGGCTGCATCCCCACCCCGCCCTCCGCTTCGTCCCGCCGGCCGAGGTGCCGGCGGCGGCGTTCGACCTGGCCTTCTGCAACGGCGTCTTTCACCACATCCCGGTGGACGAGCGGCACGCGGCCGCCCGGCAGGTGCACGACGCGCTGCGGCCGGGGGGCGTGTTCGCGTTCTGGGAGAACAACCCGTGGAACCCGGGCACGCGCTTCATCATGTCCCGCGTCCCCTTCGATCGCGACGCGGTGACGCTCACGCCGCCGGAGGCACGGCGGCTGCTGCGCGCCGCCGGCTTTACCGTGCTGCGGACGGACTTCCGCTTCGTCTTTCCCCGCGCGCTGGCGGCGCTGCGGCCGCTGGAGCCGGCGCTGGCCGCCCTTCCCCTGGGCGGGCAGTACCTGGTGCTCTGCCGCCGGCCGTAGCCCCCTCGCGATGACGCTCTTCCTCCTGCTCCTGGTGGCCGCCGTGGCCGCCGGCCGCTTTCCCCGCCGCGCACCGGCGCTTCACATCCTGCATACCCGCTGGGCCCCGGCGGCGGTGGGCGCGCTGGCGTCCGCGCTACACGGGTGGGTGTGGGGCTCGCTGCGCGCCATCCCCGCGCTGCACGACGAGGCGGCGTACGTGCTGCAGGCGCGCATCTTCGCCGGCGGACGCTGGGCGGGGCCGCCGCCGCCCCTGCCGGAGTTCTTCGAGCAGTTCCACGTCTTCGTCACCCCGGCGCTGGCGCCCAAGTACCCCCCGGGGCACGCGCTGCTGCTGGTGCCCGGCGCCTGGCTGGGGCTCCCGGGGCTGGTCCCGGTGCTGCTGAGCGGGGTGTCGGCGGCGCTGCTGTTCGTGCTGGCGCGGCGGCTGGCGGGGCCGGGGACGGCGCTGGTGGCCGCCGCGCTCTGGGCCACGGCGCCGGGCGTGGTGCGCTGGATGCCCACCTACTTCTCGCAGTCCACCACCACGGCGCTCTGGCTGCTGGGGTGGTGGCTGCTGCTGCGCTGGCGCGACACGCGGGATCCGGGGCTGCTGGTGGCGCTCTCGGCCGTGGTGGCGCTGGGCGGCATCACCCGCCCGCTGACGATGATCGTCTTCGCGCTCCCCGTGGCGGTGGTGGTGCTGCGGGACGTGGTGACGCTGCGGCTGTGGCGGCAGACGGCGGTGGCGCTGGCGGCGGGGCTGGCGGTGTGCGCCATCATCCCCCTGTGGAGCGCGGGGACGCTGGGCGACTGGCGCCGCAACCCGTATCCGGAATACTCCCGCGTCTACTTTCCCTTCGACGCCCCCGGGTTCGGCGCGGACACCACGCCGCCGCTGCGCCCCCTGCCGCCCGACCACGCGGGGTGGCTGGCGCAGGGCGGGATGATGCGTGCGGCGCACGTCCCCGCCGCCATCCCCGACGCGCTGGCGGTGCGCGCGCGGGCGGTGGGGTGGGAGGCGTTCTCCCACTGGCGGGTGATTCTGGGGATCGCGGCGATCGTGGGGCTGGTGGCGGCGCCCGCGGCCGCGTACGTGGCGCTGGGCACGGCGCTGGCGCTGTTTCCCGCGTACCTGGTGTTCTACACGCCGCCCTCGCCCGGACTCTACTATGTGGAGGCGCAGCCGGTGCTCGCCTTTTTCGCCGCGCTGGGCCTGGCGCGGATGGCGGAGCTGTACGTGCGCAGGGTGGACCGGGAGGGGGCGAAGGCGCGGCGGGAGTGGATCGTGGCGGTGCTGGTGCTGGCCATGCTGCCGTCCATGCGGTACGACGCGAACATCGCCCGCCTGGGCAAGCGCGGGGGCCGCTGGAGGCTGCTGGCGTTCCAGGAGCGGATCCGCGCGGTGCCGGACAACTCGGTCGTCTTCGTCCGCTACGCGCCGGACCACCGCATTCACCTGAGCCTGGTGCGCAACGAGCCGGACGCGGCGCGGGCGCGGGTGTGGACGGTGTACGACCGGGGCGCGGACAACGCGCGGCTGCTGCGGGCTGCGCCGGACCGGGTGCCGTTTCTGTACGACGAGGCGAGCGGGCGCCTGACGCGGATGGCCAGGGAATAGGGGACAGGGAACAGGGAACAGGGAACAGCGGGCACGCGTTGCCGCGGGATTCTTCTTGATCAGAATCTCCTGCAACAGAATGGCCTCACACGGAGTCAACGGAGTCAACGGAGGGAAAACCCCGTTGACTCCGTTGACTGCGTGTGAGGCGATCTTTTTCAGTGGCGGCGCGGCTTCGGAAGAGAAAACACGAGGAGCCGGGACGATCATCATCCCCGCTGTCCGCTGTCCGCTGTCCGCTGTCCGCTGTCCGCTGTCCGCTGTCCGCTGTCCGCTGTCCCCTGTCCCC
>Ga0190267_10000320_pt1 | contig 10651 bp, 7 predicted proteins | sample Popmic239T_FD_140332 | JGI IMG/M metagenome (GOLD analysis project Ga0190267, IMG submission 140332) | Populus adjacent soil microbial communities from riparian zone of Oak Creek, Arizona, USA - 239 T | ecosystem: Environmental > Terrestrial > Soil > Riparian zone | place: USA: Arizona... | reverse complement strand
GCCATGGAGCCCGCGATCTTGAACGCGATCTCGGACGAGTCCACGTCGTGGTAGCTGCCGAACACCAGCTGCACCTTGACGTCCACCATGGGGTAGCCGGCCAGGACGCCCGTGTCCATGGCCTCGCGCATCCCCTGCTCCGAAGGCTTGATGAACTCGCGGGGGATCACGCCGCCCACGATCTTGTCCTCGAACACGAAGCCCTGGCCCGGCTCGGCCGGCATCATGTTGATGACCACGTGGCCGTACTGGCCCGAGCCGCCGGTCTGGCGGACGAACTTGCCCTCCACCTTCTCGACCGTCTTGCGGATGGTCTCGCGGTAGGCCACCTGCGGCCGGCCCACGTTGGCGTCCACCTTGAACTCGCGGAGCATGCGGTCCACGATGATCTCCAGGTGCAGCTCGCCCATCCCCGAGATGATGGTCTGGCCCGTCTCGGCGTCGGTATGCACCCGGAAGGTGGGGTCCTCGTCCGACAGGCGGCGCAGGGCCTCGCCCATCTTGTCCTGGTCCACCTTGGTCTTGGGCTCGATCGCCACGTCGATGACCGGCTCCGGGAAGGTCATCGCCTCCAGCACCACCGGGTGGTCCTGGTCGCAGAGCGTGTTGCCCGTGGTGGTGTCCTTGAGCCCGATGGCCGCGGCGATGTCGCCGGCGCGCACCTCGGGGATCTCCTCGCGCTTGTTGGCGTGCATCTGAAGGATGCGGCCCAGGCGCTCGCGCTTGTTCTTGGTGCTGTTCAGCACGTGGCTTCCCGAGGCGATGACGCCCGAGTACACCCGGAAGAACGTGAGCTTACCCACGTACGGGTCGGTGGCGATCTTGAACGCCAGGGCGCTGAACGGCTCGTCGTCGGTGGCGTGGCGCTCCACCGGCGCGTCGTCGTTCTCCGGGTCCGTCCCCTTGATGGCGGGGATGTCCACCGGCGCCGGCAGGTAGTCGATCACCGAGTCCAGCAGCTGCTGCACGCCCTTGTTCTTGAACGCCGAGCCGGTGAGCACCGGCACGATGGCGCCCGCGATGGTGGCGTTGCGGATGGCGCGGCGCAGGTCGTCCTCCGAGATCTCCTCGCCCTCGAGGTAGCGCCCCATGAGGTCCTCGTCGTGCTCCACCGCGCCCTCGACCAGCGCGAAGCGGGCGGCGGCCACGGCGTCCTGCAGATCGGCGCGCACCGGCTGCTCCACCCAGTTCTTGCCCAGCGTGGTGTCGTCGTAGATGAGCTCCACCTGCCGCACCACGTCGACGATGCCCACGAAGGTGTCGCCGTCGCCGATGGGAAGGTGGATGGGCAGCGGGTTGGCGCCCAGCCGGTCCACGATCATCTGCACGCAGCGCTCGAAGTTGGCGCCGGTGCGGTCCATCTTGTTGACGAAGCAGATGCGCGGCACGCCGTACTTGTCGGCCTGGCGCCACACCGTCTCGGACTGCGGCTCCACGCCGGCCACCGCGTCGAACACGCACACCGCGCCGTCCAGCACGCGCAGCGAGCGCTCCACCTCGACGGTGAAGTCCACGTGCCCCGGGGTGTCGATGATGTTGATGCGGTACGTCTGGTCGAACCGGGTCCACTGGCAGGTGGTGGCGGCGGAGGTGATGGTGATGCCGCGCTCCTGCTCCTGCTCCATCCAGTCCATCGTGGCCGCACCCTCGTGCACCTCGCCGATCTTGTGCGTACGGCCGGTATAGTACAGGATGCGCTCGGTGGTGGTCGTCTTGCCGGCATCGATGTGCGCCATGATGCCGATGTTGCGGTACTTTTCGAGCGGCGTGGTGCGGGCCATTTTCGTTCTATCCGGTAGTGGAACGCGGGGGGCGCGGGAGCGTTCCTTCCGCTCGCGCGCCCGCCGCGTTTCCTGTTCTGTTCAGCGCAACCCGGAGCCCGGCCTTGGGCCCCGGATGTGGACGACCTACCAGCGGTAGTGCGCGAACGCCTTGTTGGCGTCGGCCATGCGGTGCGTGTCGTCCTTCTTCTTGACCGTGGCGCCCTCGTTGCGAGAGGCGGCCAGCAGCTCGGCGGCCAGGCGGTCGGCCATGGTCTTTTCGCCGCGGTTGCGGGCGAAGCCCACCAGCCAGCGCATGGCCAGGGCCGTGCGGCGCTCCGGGCGCACCTCGACGGGCACCTGGTAGGTGGCGCCGCCCACGCGGCGGCTCTTGACCTCCAGCACCGGCTTGGCGTTGTTGAGCGCCGTCTTGAAGACGGTCTCGGCCGGCTGGCCGGTGCGCTCTTCCAGCACCTTCATGGCGTCGTAGAAGATCCCCTCGGCGGTGGACTTCTTGCCGTCCAGCATGAGGGTGTTCACGAACTTGGTGACCACCTCGGAGCCGTAGACCGGATCCGGGATGATGGGGCGCTTGACGGCGCGAGTGCGACGGCTCATGGCTTACTTCTTCCCCTTTCCGCCCTTGCCAGCCGGCGCGCCCTTGCCCGCGGCGGCACCCGCCTTGGGACGCTTGGCGCCGTACTTGGAGCGGCTCTGGCGGCGGTCGTTGACGCCCGAGGCGTCCAGCGTGCCCCGGATGATGTGGTAGCGGACGCCGGGAAGGTCCTTCACGCGGCCGCCGCGAATGAGCACGATGCTGTGCTCCTGCAGGTTGTGCCCCTCGCCCGGGATGTACGCCGTCACCTCGGTGCCGTACGTAAGCCGGACACGCGCCACCTTCCGGAGGGCCGAGTTGGGCTTCTTCGGGGTCGTGGTGTAGACGCGCGTGCACACCCCGCGCTTCTGCGGGTTGTTGCGCATGGCGGGGGACTTGCTCTTCTTCTCGAGCGTCTCCCGTCCCTTGCGGACCAGCTGATTGATCGTCGGCATACTTTGAGGGAACGCGTATCCTGGGACGAAAAAACAGGCGAGGACCACCCGGTCCCCGCCGCCGCCAACCACGGGTTGCGCGACAGACCGGGAAAAGTAAGGGCTTTGCCCGCCCCGGTCAACCCCCCGCCGCCCTGCTCCATCCCTGTCGCCGCCACGCTTCCGCCGCGCCCGCCGCCCGTTCCTCCCCGATCGAACGAAGCCGCAGGGTCTCCGTCCCCAGCGAGGCAGGAACACCCGCCTCACACGCAGCCCCAAAAGCGCGCGGAGAACAACGAAAAACGCGCGGAACCCGGCGCTACGCGGGCTGTGGCTTCGGCTTTCGCTTGCGCGCGGACGGCGGCTTGGGCGGCTGGAGCGCAGGCTTCACCTGCGCTGGTTCGGGAGAGGGATACAGCCGTCCGAAGACCGCCTCCGGGTGCGCTTCCGCCACCCGCAGCAGCTTCAGGTTGCCGCCATCGGGGGAGCGGGCGCCCGATTCCCACGCCTGCACCGTCTTGGGACTGACGTTGAGCGCGTACGCGAACACCGCCTGCGAGGTGCCGATGCGCTCACGCAACGCACGGATCGCGGCCGCGTCCATGGGATCGGGCACTGCGGGCAGGATGGTGGTTCGGAGGTCATGACGGAGCCCGTGATAATGCTCCACCATCTGCTTGACCCCTTCCATGAACAGCTTGAAATCCGCATCGTTCATCTCGCTACTCCTACCTCCTCAATCTGCTCCCAGAGAGCGAACCCACCTGCAAAGCGCTCGTTTCTGATCCGGACTCAGCGTGCCCTGTTCTGTCTTCGTATACACCCACATCAGGTAGATGACCCGCGTGGCCGGGTGGTAGAAGTAGTGCACCCTTGCACCACCGCGTTTGCCGCGCCCGTGAGGTGAGTCCGTCATCCGGATCTTCCGCAGTCCGCACGTACCCGGATCTACGTCTCCCGCGCGAGGATCTTTCCTGAGACGCGCTTGCAACTTCCAGAGATCCTGCTCCAGTTCCAGCCCTACCACCCTTCGCGTGAATACATCCATCTCCACGAACATGCATTCCATGGCGCCCCTCCCCGCCCTAGGGGCATAAGAAACTATACTACACAGTAGGATAAAAGCACAAGATCCGCGTGTTCATGCTGTTCACCTGTTCGCGGTTGCGCAAGGGAGATAAACGGCTGTCGGGAAGTGAGTTACCGCGTTGGCGCAACCGGCCTGGCGGGCGCCACCCACGAGCCAGGTGCGGCACGCGCCGGAACGTGGCTGGCCAATTCGGAGCGAATTCTCCGTCTCCTAGACGGGGGCACGAAAAGAGGAGAGCCAGCAGACGAAGTCGTCCGCTGGCTCTCTCGTTTCGTGTATCCTGTCCCCTCGCGCAGGACGGGAGGTGGGTTCAGAGGATTCCTCAGCGCACGGGGATCCAGTAGGTCATCTTGAGCGCGAGGAAGTTGTCGCCGCGGCCGCCGAAGGTGTCGGTCAGCGCGCCGATGCCCACGTCGTCGCCAAAGACCTCCTCGGAGTAGCGGTCGCGCTGCCACACCAGGTACATGGTGCTGCCGGGCCGCCACTCCCAGCGCAGCACGGCGTTGCTGCGGAACGAGCGGACGTTGAAGTCCTGCGCGATGAGCGCCGGGTCCGGCTGCCCGTCGCCGTTCTCGTCCTGGTCGGTGATGAAGAAGTGCCGGCCGTCGTCGGAGACGAGACGCCCGTCGCCCAGGCCGTCCAGCTCGCCGCTGCGGGGGGCGCGCAGCTGGCCGAACGACTCGTAGCGCGCGTTGGCGGCGAACGGCTCCACGTACAGCTCCAGCGACAGGTCGGGGGTGAACAGGTAGTTCAGCCGCGTGGCGGCGGAGAAGATGGACTGGTCCACCGAGGCGAAGGTGTAGCGGCGGCCGTACGTCACCTGCGGCCCGCCGGGGAGCGAGGCCACGAACTGGCGCGGGTCCGTCATCCGGCGCCACAGCGGCTCGATGGAGGCCTGCCAGCGCGGCCCCGGGCGAATGGAGAGGCTGGTGTAGAACAGCAGGTACGCGGCGCCGTCCTCGCCCCCGCCCACGGAGGTCTGCGCGCTGACGCTCGCGCGGCGGGACGAGGGGCTGCCGCCGGAGAGGGTGAAGCGCCACCCCTGTCCCATCCGCGCCAGCGGCCCGCCGCGGGTGAGCGCGTCGCTCTGCGAGGGGAGGTCTACCCAGCCGATGACCGTGGTGCGCCAGAAGTTCTTCCAGGTGAAGCGCATGTCGGTGCGCAGCGCGCTGAAGGTGCGCGTCCCCCCGAAGTTCCAGGTGTTCTCGCTGCTCACGCCCAGGTCGTAGTTGCGGAACACGCTTCCCGGCTGCGTCTCGCGGTAGCGCAGGCTCAGGTAGCCGAACGCCTGGTCCGCGCGGCCGGCGAACCCCGCGTCGTTGATCTCGAAGCCGGGCGACTGGCCGCTGAGCGAGGCCGTCCACAGCCAGTGGCGGCCGCTGTTGCGGCGGACGGCCAGGGAGCCCGTGTATCCGCCCAGCGAGGTGCGCGTCCCGTACTCCACGTGGCCCGCGTCGGGCCGCTGAAAGTAGTGCGCGCTGGAGCGCTGGGTGCGGCGCAGGGCCAGCGAATCGCCCGCCACGTAGCTGAAGCCAGCGTAGCCGCTCACGGAGTACTCGCCGCCCCGGAAGCGCAGGTTCCAGTCGCCGCCGCCGGCCAGCGCGTCGCGGTGCAGCAGGTCCGCCAGCGGGCTCCCCGCGTCCATGTCGCGGTGCACGGCCGTCATCAGCAGCCCCGCGGTGGACTGGCTGGCGCCGAACTCCTGCTGCACGCGGCCGATGGCGTACCCGGTGCGCGGCGCCACCGTCACCCGGTCGAACTCGCGCGCGGTGACGTCGAACCCGCGCGCGCTGGCGTCGTTGGTCAGCGCCGCCAGCGCGCCCACGGAGGTGCCGCCGTTCAGCCGGCCGGTCAGCTTGGCCGCGCCCAGGATGGTGCTGTTGCGCGGCCAGTCGGCGAAGTCGCCGCCGGGGCTCAGCGAGCTGAGCGCGCGGTCGGGGATGGAGCCGATGCGGCGCGAGTAGAAGTACTCCGGCCCACTCCCCGCCAACAGCTGCCGCCCCTCGATGAAGAACGGCCGCCGCTCGTCGAAGTAGGCCTCGTACGCCGACAGGTTCACCTGCGCAGGGTCCGCCTCCACCTGGCCGAAGTCGGGGTTCACCGTCCCCTCGAGGGTGAGATTCGGCCCCACGCCCATCTTGAAGTCCGCGCCCACCCGCCCGTCGAAGCTGCTGCCGTCGTCGAACGGGTTGCCGGCGCCGGGGCTGGCGGTGAACGAGCCGGAGCTCGCCACGTACGGCAGCAGCTCCGCGCGGCGGCTGGGGCGGATCCCCGCAATCCCCGCCAGCGTGCCGAAGCGCGAAGCCCACGCCCGTTGCTGCGCGGGAACGGGGATCCAGAACACGTCCTCCTGCGTAGCCGGGTTCCAGCGGTCGATGTTGAGCCCCCACGTCTGCACCGCGGCGGCGTTGAAGCGCAGCTGGCTGAAGGGGATGCGCATCTCCGCGGTCCACCCCAGCGAGTCGCGCTGCACCTCCGCCTGCCACACGGGGTCGAACGACATGTCGAGGTCGCCCTCGTCGTCGGTGGGATGGTACCAGTCCATCCGCGTTCCCGCCGCCGTCACGCCGAAGCTGTAGGCGGTGCGTCGGTCCAGGTACGTGTCCAGCGAGATCCAGATGTGCTCCGCCTGGTGGCCGGTGTCCCGGCGTCCCACGGGGGCCTGGATGGAGGCGGGGTCCTTCTTGAACATCCGCGCGGCCACGTACAGCGCGGCGTCGTCGTAGACGAAGCGGACCTCGGTGCGCTCCGTGGGCTCGGCGCCCTCCACCGGCTGCTTCTGCACGAAGTCGGCAAGCACGGGGGCCGCGGCCCAGACGACGTCGTCCAGGCGGCCGTCCACGGCGGGGGCGCGGCCCTCGATCCGCACGGCGCGGATCTCCTTGCGCACGGCCGGCGTGGACGCGGGGGCGGCGGGGGTCTGCGCGGGCGCGGCGGCGGGGAGCAGCAGGGCCAGCGCGGCGGCCAGGGAGATGCGGGTCATCAGCGGGTGCCGGAAAGGTGCGTTAGGGCCCGGCGGCGGTCGCCGTCCGAGCGGAGGGTCTGCAGGGTGGATCGATACGCGTCCGCAACGCCGCGGCTGCCCAGCGCCTGCCGCGGGACGCGGGTGAGCACGCGCGTCTTGTCGCCGTCGGAGCCGATGCCGCGCGCCGACTGCAGCGCGCCGACGGCGACGTCCGGCCGCCCGCCCGCCGTCTCCAGCACGTGGATGAGCACCCGCGCCCGGTCGCCGTCCGACTGCAGCGACGCGGCGGCGGCGAAGAACGCCTCACGGACGGCGGCCTCACCCAGCAGCGCGCCGTGCACCTCCACGAAGCGGGAGAGGAAGCGGGACAGGTCCCCGTCCGACTCTATCCCTCGCCCCGCGTGGCGCAGCAGGTCGGCGGCCTCGCCGGGGCGGAGCGAGGGGGAGTCGAGGACCGCCGCGTAGTACCTGCGGCGCGCGCCGTCGCTCTCCATCCGCTCCGCCTCGCGCAGCACGGCGGGCACGCCGCCGCGGCGGTGGAGGGCGGCCGCGCGCCGCTCCGCGTTCAGCCCGTCGTCCACGGCGCGGCGCAGCATCTCGCGGATCCAGGCGCGGTCCGCCGCGTCCGGCTCCCGCGGGCGGCCCTCGCGGCGAAAGTCCAGGCGCACGCCGCCGCCGGGATCCGGCGTGTACATGGCGCGGCGGTCGGGACGGCGCGTCCCGCGCTCCGCCAGCAGCAGATAGCCCCCGGGCCGGATCGCGGCCACCTCCTCGTCGTCATCCGCCAGCTCCACGCTGCCCTGCGCGCGGATCTCCACCACCTCGCCGTCGTGGGCGTGGCGGCTCACCCAGCACGGGTTGCACGAAACCTCCTCCTGCGCCGGGAGCGGCGCGCCCGTGCACGCGGCCAGCAGCGCCACGGCGACCATCCTCCATCCTGCCCTCATCATCACCTCCAGGAGCATGCAGGTTTGCTGAAAAAACAGCATTTCGAGTCGCGGAGCCGCTCGATTTGGGCGGCGGGAGGACGGAAGTGATGAGGCCGGTCAGGCGTGCTGAATATTTAGCACACACTCCCCGTTGTCAACATTCGCGTCCGCCGGGCCTTCAGCGTCCGCCGTCCAGCCGCCGCATCACGATCCGGCGCTCCGTGCTGGAGTCCATCGCGTCCGCCACGCGCCGGTAGGCGGCGGCCACGCGGGCGCGGCGCAGGTGGTCGGCGGGCACCTGCGTCAGAACGATCCGCTTCTCCACGTCGCTGTCCATCTGCCCGGCCGAGTGGATGGCGGCGATCACCGTGGCCTCGGGCGCGCCCCCGCGCAGGACCTGGGAGAGGACGATGCGGCGCTCCACGTCGCTGTCGAACTCGGCGACGGCGCGGAAGAAGGCGTCACGCGACGGGCCGTCCGCCAGGTGGTCGTCCGCCACGGCGTTCAGCACCAGCCGCCGCTCCACGTCGCTCCCCATCCCGCCCACCACGCGGAAGAAGGCGTCGCGCGCGGCTGCGTCCGACAGGCGGTGGCGGCTGGCGACGTGGTTCAGCACCAGCCGCGTCTCCACGTCGCTGTCGATGCGCTCCGCCGCGCGCAGCAGGGCGGCCAGCCGGGCCCCGTCCCGCGCCTGCGCCGTCGCCTCGGTCAGCACCAGCCGCGTCTCCACGTCGCTGCCCATCCGCCGACCCACGTCGTCCATCACCCGCGTGAACTCGGCGGTGCTCAGCGGGGCGCCGTTGAGGAGCGCGCGGTAGTAGTTGCGCTTCGCCACGTCGCTGCGGATCCCGCTCATCTCCGCCAGCACCCCGTTCACCCCGCTGCGCGCGCGGATGCGGGCCACCCGCCGCTCGGCGCCGATGCCGCTCTCCCGCACGGCGCGCAGGATGTGCCCCTGCGCCCAGGCGCGGCCAGCGGCGTCCAGCGGCCGCTCGCGGTCGTTCACGAAGTAGCGCACGCCCGCGCCGCCCTCGCCCGGGCGGAACTCGATGCGCCGCTCGCCGCCGTCGCGCTCCTCCACGGTGAACAGGCCGCCGCTGGGGACGGACGCCACCCAGTCGCCCGCGTCGTTGAAGTCCACCGCGCCGCGCGAGCGGATCTCCAGCCGCTTGCGGCCGTCGTCGTCGACGATGCGGGTTTCCTCGTTGTTGGTGATGTGCGAGTGCTCCCGCTGCGCCGCGGCGGGGGCGGCCGCCGCCAGCGCCGCCAGGGCCAGCAGGGAGGTGAGGCGGATCGTGTGTCGCATGGTCGCTCCGAGCCAGGGAACAGGGGACAGGGAACAGGGGACAGGGAACAGGGAATAGGGAGGTGGATGTCGGCCGGCCGGAGCCGGTGATTCAAGGGTGAAATTTCAGCACTTCGTCTGCGAGGATAGGCCGGGCGTGGGGCCCGGCCCGTCCGTCCGGCTCAGTCGCCGGTGAACTCGCGGATCATGGCCTCGAACCAGCTGCGCGCGCCCGGATCGAAGGTGCGCGGCCGCCCGTCTACCGTGTAGGTGTAGACGGGGTGCCCGCCCTCGCCGGGGACGGCACGCAGCCGGCGCACCACGCCGCCGCGCGACTCCTGCACCAGCAGGCTGCCGCCGCGGCCGATGCGGCGGATGTCCCAGCGCGCGCGCCCGAAGAACACGTCCTTCGCCTGGATGGTGACCTCGCGCCCGCCCAGCTCGAAGCCGATATCCGAATCCCACTTCGCCTCGCCTGCGGCGTCGTGGCTGTCGCGCGTGGTGCTGTTGCGCGCGGACGTTCGCGGCGTCTCCGCCGCCGTCTCAGGCGCCTCCGCGCGGTGCGCCCCGGCGGCCGGCCGTCCCTCGTCCATCAGCGCGGAAAGGGCGACGGTGCGGTCGGTGTCGGAATCCATCGCCCGCGCCGCGGCCAGGTACGCCGTGCGGGCGTTGCCCTGGATGCGCTGCGTCTCCACCGCCTTCGTCAGCACCACGCGCTTGTCCGTGTCGCTGCCCATCCCCGCCACGTGCTGAAAGAGGAGCTCCAGGCAGGCGGAATCCAGCTGCCGCGCCCCCAGCAGCCTCGTCAGCACCACCCGCTGGTCCGTGTCGGAGGTGAAGGTGCGCATCGCCTCGAAGAAGACGTGCGGCAGCGGGTTGGCGCGCAGCGACGGGTGGCGCACGGCGCCCTCCAGCACGATGCGCTTGTCCGTGTCGGACTCCATCGTGCGCGTGGCGCCCATGATGCCGACCACGTTGTCGTGGCTCAGGTCGCTCTTGCCCAGCAGGCGCTCCAGCACCTGCCGCCGCTCCGTGGACGACTCGATGTCCTGCGCCGCGCGGATGATCTCCGCGTACAGCCCCGGGTCCTGCCGCGTCTCCAGCATCCGCAGGATGGCGGAGGCTCCACCCAGCGCCGGCGCGGGCGCGGCGAGCGGCGCCGGCGGCGCGGGCTCTCCCGGCACCGTCACCCCGCCGTGCGGCAGCAGCGTGTTCGCCGTCTTCCCCGCGTCCGAGGCGGCGGACAGCGCCCGCTCACGCGACGCATCCAGCTCGTCCCGGCCGGTGGCGAGCTTGTGCACCGCCTTGCCCAGCTCCGCCAGCGGCCCGTCGGTGGACGCCGGCTCCTCCGCCCGCGCCACCGCGGACGGGGCGCGCTCCGCCGGCCGCATCGCCGCGAGCGGGAGCAGGCAGGCCAGGGCGGCGGCCGCGGTGGCGAGGCCGGCGGCGCGGCTCACGCCGTTGCGGCGCACCGCGTTGTCCAGGATGGCCAGCAGGCGCCCCTCGAACTGGGAGCGGCGCGCCATCGCCAGCGCGGCGGCCGGCCCCTCGGCCGCGCCGAGCGAGCGGACGATGTCGAGCAGGTGGTCGGCG
>Ga0190267_10000319_pt1 | contig 10663 bp, 9 predicted proteins | sample Popmic239T_FD_140332 | JGI IMG/M metagenome (GOLD analysis project Ga0190267, IMG submission 140332) | Populus adjacent soil microbial communities from riparian zone of Oak Creek, Arizona, USA - 239 T | ecosystem: Environmental > Terrestrial > Soil > Riparian zone | place: USA: Arizona... | reverse complement strand
GAGCCCCTACAACTCCGACTACCTCACCGCCGCGTACGCCTCGGGATCGTCGAACGGATCCGGTACCGCGACGGCCGCGAGCCTCGCCGCCTTCGGGCTGGGGGAGGAGACGTGGTCCTCGGGCCGGGCTCCCGCCTCGAACAACGGGCTCTGCGCCTACACCCCATCGCGCGGGATCATCTCGATGCGCGGCAACTGGCCGCTCGTTCCCACCATGGATGTGGTCGTCCCCCACACGCGGACGACGGCAGATCTGCTGGAGGTGCTGGATGTCATCGTCGCCGATGATCCGCAGCCCCGCGGAGACTTCTGGCGGATGCAGCAGCACGTTCCGACGCCGCCCAGCTCGGAGCTGCGACCTCCGTCCTATCCGGCCCTCGCGTCGAGCGGATCTCTCGCGGGCGTCCGCTTCGGGGTGCCGCGGATGTACATCAACGCTGATTCGGAGGGGAACAGCCCGATCGTCACGCGGGAATCCGTGATGGAGCTCTGGCGATCCGCCGCAGAGGAGCTGCGGGCGCTGGGTGCCGAGATCATCGAGGTTGACTTCCCGGTGGTGTCGAACTACGAGGAGGACCGGCCCGGCGCGCGATCCATGGTCAGCCGCGGGCTCGTCTCGCCCGACTTCCACCACGAAGAGCTGTGGTCGCTGTCGATCTTCGGCTGGGACGACTTCCTCCGCGCGAACAACGACCCCGCACTGAATCGCCTCGAGGATGTCGACGGGCAGAAGATCTTCCCCCTCCCACCCGGCACCCTCGAGGACCTCTACTCGGAGGATCCCGATGTCGCCGACTACCCCGCCGGCGCGCGCGACGGAGTGGGCTCCCTCGACGAGCTGCCCCTGCTCGGCGAGGCGCTCCGCGGACTCGAGGAGACGCGGCGACTCGACCTCGAGCAGTGGATGGACGAGCTCGGACTCGCGGCCGTGATCTTCCCGGCGGCCGCGGACGTGGGCGCGGAGGACGCGGAGCGCAACCCCGAGTCGCATGCGCATGCCTGGCGCAACGGCGTCTGGGTCTCGAACGGGAACGTGGTCATCCGCCATCTCGGCATCCCGACCGTGACCGTGCCGATGGGGGTCATGGCGGACATCGGGATGCCCGTCGGGCTCACCTTCGCCGGTCGGGGCTACGACGACACCGCGCTGCTCGAGCTGGCGACCGCATTCGAGGTATCGCGCAGTCGGCGGACCGCTCCGCCCTCGACGCCAGCACTTGCGACATCGCCGAGTGCAACCTTGACGGGGTCAGGCGAGTCGGCCGAGCTCGACGTGCAGCTCGACGTGCAGCTCGAGAGCCATGGGGAGGGCGAGCTGCGGCTCGTCGTCGAGGGTCGGGCATCGTTCGACGCGGGCCCAGCCGAGCTCCACCTGAGCGTCAACGGTGTCCCTGTCCCGGCCACCGTCGAGGGGCACAGCTTCACCGCCGAGGCGGTCCTGCCCACGGACACCCACGCTGTGCCGCACAGCGTCTGGCGAGACCCCTATGGATCTCTCGTGGTGGCCGTGATCACGGATTCCCGAAGCGCCGCGGCGGGTGCGATGGCGGTCGTCGGCGGCATCGCCTGACCCCTCACGAGCCCGTGCTCGACCCCTCGCGGGGCCCGCTGGACGAACCGCCTGATCGCGCCGGGGTCTCCGCAGCAACACGGTTGCGGAGGCCGGGTTCGAGCTCGAATAGCAGTGTCGGAGGGTCCTCGTAAAGTGGGGTCATGAGACACGCCGACACAACATGTAGATAATGACAGCCCTGTATCTCCCGTTATATAGTGGAAGCACCCCCGCAAGGGCGGTACCAAGCAACAGCTGCTCATCCGGGGAAGATGAGCACGAAACCAGGGGAGAAAACATGAACTTCGACAACGACACCGTCGGCGGCTACGCAATCCCCGTCGACCCGATGGACCTCCTGCAGTGCGAGAGCTGCCAGTAGGCGCTCCGTCAGCCAGACAGTTCTGGAACCCCCGATCCGCCGAGCGCGGGTCGGGGGTTCTTCTGTTTTCCAGAGGCGGGCTGAGGGTCTCGTTCGGCCACTCGATCGCCGCCGCGCGGCGCGAAACTAGACTGTGCCCGTGACAGTCAACCCGGCCATCCAGGGGCGTGTGTACCCGCCGACGGAACCGTACCTCGTCGGGCGGGAGAAGGTCAGAGAATTCGCTGCTGCCGTCGGCTCGATCGATCCCGCATCCTCGTCCGCCGAGGCCGCGCGCGATGCCGGATTCTCCGACGTGGTGGCACCCCCGACCTTCGCGGTCGTGATCCAGGAGCGGACGCTCGCCCAGCTGCTCGCCGATGAGGATGCCGGTATCGACTTCAGCCGGGTCGTGCACGGCGATCAGCGGTTCAGCTTCAGCCGAGCCATCGTCGCGGGCGATGAGATCACCGCAACGATGACCGTGACCTCCGTCAAGTCCCTCGGCGCCCACTCGATGGTCACCGCCAGCTCGGCCATGACCGACGCCGCCGGCGAGCATGTCGTGACGGCCATCTCGACGCTCGTCGTCCGAGGCGACGAATGAGCCCCCGCCTCTCCGACCTGGCCGTCGGCGCGATCGTCGCGGAACGGACGATCCCGCTCAGTCGCGACAGCCTCGTCCGCTACGCCGGCGCCTCGGGCGACTTCAACCCCATCCACTACCGCGACGATGTTGCGGCGTCCGTCGGCCTGCCCGGTGTGCTCGCGCACGGGATGCTGACGATGGGCGCGGCGATCCAGCCCGTCGTCGACTGGGCAGGCGGCGCCCACCGGATCCGCGACTACCAGACCCGCTTCACCCGCCCCGTCGTGGTCGACCCGGCCGACGGCGCGGAGATCACTGTGATCGCCAAGGTGGGGCTCCTCGACGCGGAAGCAGGGACGGCTCGCATCGACCTGACCGTCCGGGCGGGCACGGACACCGTGCTCGGCAAGACCCAGGTTCTCGTGGCCCTGGACTAGCGGTGGCAGAGTCGCACGAGTTCCCACACCCGTCGTACCCCGAGTCGTCGACCGAATCAGCGCCCGGCCCGCAGTCGGGCCCAGAGCTCGGGACAGGGCCCCGAGCAGAGTTCGGCGTGCAGATCTCCGACCTCACGACGCTGAGAGTAGGCGGTCCCGCTCGGACCCTCCTCCGCCCCAGCACGCGCCCGGATCTGATCGAGTGCCTCCGCTCGGTGTGGGATGACGGCGATGACTGGCTGGTGATCGGGGGCGGGTCGAACCTGCTGGTCGCGGATGACGGCTTCGACGGCACGGTAGTTCAGACCGCCACTCGCGGCGTTACCAGACTCTCGACGGCTCCCGCCACTTCGAGCATCCCGCTCGTCGCTCGGGCCGCGTCGAGCCTGGAGCTGCCGCCCCGCCTGCGCGCCGTGTCGACCCGGCGCATCCGTGTCCAGGTCGAGGCGGGCGAGCCATGGGACGACCTCGTGGCCCAGACCGTGGAGAACGGCTGGTCCGGCATCGAGGCGCTCTCGGGCATCCCGGGGTCCTGCGGTGCGTCACCGGTGCAGAACATCGGCGCGTACGGCCAGGAGCTCGCGGCCAGTCTCGTTGCCGTGGAGTTCCTCGACGCGGTCACCGGCGAGCTCCGGCGCTGGCGGGCATCCGAGATCGGCCTCGGCTATCGCACGTCCATCTTCAAGCAGGGTCGGGCAGGCGTGATCACCTCCATCGAACTCGAGCTGCTGGAGGCGGAGCCGGGACGCCCGGCGCTCAGCGGCCCCATCGCGTATGCGCAGCTGGCGACGGCCCTCGGAGTGCGGCTCGGCGACCACGTCCCGATCGCGGTCATCCGCGAGACGGTGCTCGAGCTGCGGCGCTCGAAGGGCATGGTGCTCGACCCCGATGACCCGGATTCGGTGAGCGCAGGCTCGTTCTTCACCAATCCGGTGGTGAGCGAGCGATTCGCCCGCGCCCTGCCGGCGGCTGCCCCGCGCTGGCCGACGAGTCTCGACGAGCCCGACATCGTGCTGCCGCTCGTCGAGGGCGCCCCAGTCTCGCCGCTGCGCTCCGCCGACTACCGAGTGAAGCTCAGCGCGGCCTGGCTGATCGAGCACGCCGGAGTGCGCCGAGGGTTCCGGCTGGCCGGCTCCCGGGCAGCCATCTCGAGCAAGCACTCGCTGGCCATCGTGAATACCGGCGGCGCGACGGCGGAGGAGATCGCGGAGCTGGCCCGCTACGTCCGCGCCTTGGTTCAGGTCGAGTTCGGAGTGCTCCTCCAGCCGGAGCCCGTGCTCGTCGGCGTCACCATCTGAGGCTGCGCCCTCCCGGGGCCGGCACTTCGGCAGCCGGTGCGGCGATGTCCGCGGGGTGCGCTAGAAACGAAGTCTGCGCCGCTGATGCCCGTGCGCCGACTCGGAGGACAGATGCCCGTCATCACTGCCCGCGCGCTGGCGCGGACCTTCCACACGAAGCGCGGCAGGGAGAAGACCGACGTCGTTGCCGTCACCGGCGTCGACCTCGATGTGGACGAGGGTGAGATCGTCGGCTTCCTCGGTCCCAACGGCGCAGGCAAGACGACCACGCTGCGCATGCTGACGACCCTGCTGAAGCCCACCTCTGGTTCGGCGCAGGTTGCGGGCTACGACGTCGCCAGCCAGGCCAGCGAGGTGCGACGCAACATCGGCTACGTCTCCCAGAGCGGGTCGACCTCCGGGGACGCCCGCGCCGGCGAGGAGGTCGTCGACCACGGACTGCTCTACGGCATCCCCCGCGCGCAGGCGGAGCGCCGCGGTCGGGAGCTGTTCGACCAGCTCGAGCTCGACGGCATGTGGGATCGCGCGCCCAAGACCCTGTCCGGTGGACAGCGTCGACGGCTCGACATCGCCATGGGCCTCGTGCACGACCCGACGCTCGTCTTCCTCGATGAGCCGACGACGGGTCTCGATCCGCAGGCCCGAGCCAACCTCTGGGTGCACATCTCCGACCTGCGTCAGCGGCTCGGCAGCACGGTGTTCCTCACCACGCACTATCTCGACGAGGCGGACGCGCTGTGCGACCGCATCCTCGTGATCGACCACGGCGCCATCGTCGCGAGCGGCACACCCGAGGCGCTCAAGCGCGAGGTGTCCGGCGATCTGATCGAGCTGACGGTGGCGTCCGACACCGAGCTGGGTACCGCGAGCCGTGTGCTCGGCGGGCTCGGCGAGGTGTCCGCGACAGACCGCACGGTCTCGGTGCGGACCCCGACGGCCGGCCGTGAACTGGCTGGCCTGATCCGCGCTCTCGACGCCGCGGGCGTCATCCCCGAATCCGTCGAGGTCCGTCGGCCCACGCTCGACGACGTCTTCCTCAACCTGACCGGACGCTCACTGCGAGAGGACGCCTGAGATGCGCTTCGTGAACGAGACCTTCATCGTCTGGCGCCGACAGATGCGGCTGAACCTGCGCAATCCCGCGTGGGTGATCATCGGCCTGACCCAGCCCATCCTCTATCTGGCCCTGTTCGGTCCGCTGCTGGAGCCGCTGGCCGCACAGATCGGCGCCGACAACGCCTACACCTTCTTCGTGCCGGGCCTTCTTGTGCAGCTCGGGCTGTTCGGAGCACTGTTCGCCGGGTTCGGCCTCATCTCGGAGTGGCGCGAGGGCGTCATCGAGGCGGAGCGCGTGACCCCTGCCAGTCGCACCGCATTGCTCCTCGGGCGGGTGCTGCGCGACGTCGTGCTGCTGGCCGTGCAGGGCATCGTGCTGATCGGCATCGGCTTCCTGTTCGGACTGCGCGGGTCGATCGGCGGAATGCTCTTCGGCCTTCTGCTCGTGATCCTCCTCGGCGCTGCGTGCTCGGCCGGATCGAACGCCTTGGCGCTGACGGTCAAGAGCGAGGATGTGATGGCACCGATCCTCAACAGCATCTCGCTGCCCGTCCTGCTCCTCGCGGGCATCCTGCTGCCGATCAGCGCCCGGTCGGGTGCCCCCGACTGGCTGATCGTGGCGAGCGACTTCGTCCCGGTGAAGTACACCGTCAATGCGGTGCGCGACGTCTTCACGGGAGTGTTCGCCAGCAGCTCGGTGCTCTGGGGCACGGTCTGGACGATCGTCCTCTTCGCCGTCGGCCTGTGGGTAGGCACCCGCACCTTCCGCAAAGAGAACGCCTAGCCGGAATGTGTACGTTCCGGCGTCATGTGCACGAAATTTCGTGCACATCGCGCCGGTTTCGTGCACATGGACAGGGCGCGTCTCGAAGCCCTCGCGCGAACAGGCGTCAGAGGATGCCGAGCTCCTGGGCCCTCGTGACCGCGCGGGTGCGGTCGGAGACCCCAAGCTTCTCGAACACGTGCAGCAGATGGGTCTTCACGGTCGCCTCGCCGATGTAGAGCAGGCCGCCGATCTGCGGATTGCTGTTGCCTGCCGCCACGAGTGCTAGCACCTCCCGCTCCCGCGCGGTGAGCCGGGCCTCCTGCTCCGCGCCCCGCTTGCGCACCTGACTGACGAGGGTCTTGGCGATGGAGGGGGAGAGGACCGTGTCCCCGGCCGCCACCGAATGGACGCCCGCGAGGATCTCCTCCCGCGGGGCTGCCTTCAGCAGGTAGCCACTCGCGCCTGCCCCGATGGCGTCCAGGATCTGGTCATCCGATTCGTAGGTGGTGAGGACGAGAATCCGGATGGACGGGTCCTCGCTGAGGATCCGCTCCGTGGCGGCGGCGCCGTCGATGCCCGGCATCTGCAGATCCATCAGCACGATGTCGGGCTTCAGCTCGCGGGCGAGCCGGACGGCCGTCAGTCCGTCGGCCGCCTCGCCGACCACCTCGATATCCGGATCGGCGGACAGCAGCGCGACGATGCCTCCGCGGACGATGGGGTGGTCGTCGGCCACGAGTGCCCGGACGGTCATGCGCGGATACCTGCCGTCGACTCTGCGGCCGTCGATGCAGCAACCGTGGGCTCATCCGGCGCCGCAGCTCCCTTGTCGAGGAATTCCGCATCCGATGTGAGCGGCATGCTGGCCCGCAGGGTTGTGCCGCCACGCACGCCGGGAGCTGTGCTGAGCTCCCCGCCGACGAGCGCGAGGCGTTCCCGCATCCCGCTGAGGCCGAATCCCGCGCCGCTGTCTGCAGCCGCCGGGTCGATTCCCACCCCGTCGTCGGTCACCTCGAGGGTGAGCAGACGGCCATCCGCCTGTATGCGCACCGTCGCCCTCGCAGCCTGCGCGTGCTTGCGGATGTTGGCGAGCGCCTCCTGCATGCAGCGCAGCACCACGACCTCGAGCTCGCGGGGCACGACGGCCTGCACCTGGACGTCGAGGGCGATCCCCGTCTCTCGGCGATAGCGGGCGGCGAGGCGCTCGGCCGCGGCCGCGAGCCCTCCCTCGACCTGCACGCTCGCCGAGGCCGCGACCAGGGCGCGGGTCTCGCCGAGCGTGTCGCGGCCGATGGACTCGATCAGCTCCACATCCGTCCGAAGCGCGGGGTCCAGCGTCTCGGCGGCGGCCACCCGTTGCGCGACCATGACCAGCCCGGTCAGGCTCTGCGCGATGGTGTCATGCAGCTCGCGCGCCATCCGCTCGCGCTCCGACGCCATCCCCTGCTCGCGACTGACCGTGGCGAGCTGAGCCTGGGCCGACGTGAGGTCGGCGAGGAGCAGCGCGCGCTCGTGCCCCCAATGCGCGATCCGGGTGATCCAGAGTCCCATCGCGATGCTGAAGACGACCGAAGCCAGCGGGATCGCGATGGCCGCGGCGATCCCATAGCTCGATCCGCGCAGCGCCCAGCTGAAGCCGAGGAAGACACTCAGCGCGATGACGCCATTGCCGATCAGCGCGCCGCGGATCGAGGGGATCGACACCCAGAAGAACGGGAAGACCAGGCACTGGATGGTTGCGACATTGGGAGCCGCCGCGATCCCCAGCCCGAGGGCGAGGACGAGGCAGGCCTGGAAGACGGTGCGCACCGCGGGGCTGTCGAAGGATCTGCGCCCGAAGGCGAACCAGAGCACCGTCATCGAGAGGAGCGCCAGGACGGCGACGCCAACCGAGTCAGTGTCGTCGTGGAGAGCCACGACGAAGGCGGCCGTGCACACGGGCGCTGCCGCGAATGCGAGGTGCCACCAGCGCATGGCGCGCTGATTCCACTCGTTCGGCTCCGCGGGCGTCGACACGTCTCAGCTGTCCTTGCGTATCCATCGGAAGGTGAATCGGCTCACGACGATACCGACCACGAGCCAGAGGGCGAGGACGAGGGCGACGGATCCGAGCTGCCAGTCTCCGCCGGACTCGACGGTGGCGAAGTCCTCGGGAAGGAAGACGGATCGCATCCCGCGCGCCAGCCACGCCAGCGGGAAGACGTTGGCGACGTTCTGCAGCCAGGTCGGCAGCATCGAGAAGGACAGGTAGATGCCCGAGATGAACTGCAGCACGAGGACGACGGGGATGATGACCGCCGTCGCGCTCTTGCCGGTGCGTGGCAGGCGCGACATGGCGATCCCGAGGACGGCTGAGGTGCCGATGCCGAGCAGGAACACCCACGCGAACGTTCCCCACTTGGCGGGGTCGGTGGGCAGTTCGACGCCGAATGCGACCCGCGCGAGAACGATCAGCAGGGTCAGCTGCAGGACCGAGGTAGCAAGGACCTGCCCCATCTTGCCGAGGAAGTAGGACACGACGGGAAGCGGGGTGCCGGCCAGGCGCTTGAGCGTGCCGTCGCTGCGCTCGTTCGCGATGTCGACGCCCAGATTCTGGACGCCGGACAGCAGGATGCCCGCAGCGATCATCCCCGGGAGATAGAAGGCCCCCTGGGTGATGCCGCCCGAGCCGTCAGGGGCTGTGCCGATGTTGCCCTGGCCGCTGAAGGCGACGCTGAAGATGCCGAACAGCAGCACCGGGAAGAGGAAGGTGAAGAACACCGCGTCGGCCTGACGGAAGTAGGTCCGCGTCTCATACACCGCGCGGTGCATGCCAAGGCGCAGGGTGCGCCCCAGCCCGTTGCCGAGGACGGCCGCCTGGGGGATCTGGATGGTGGTCATGCGAAGGACCCTTCGGAGACGCTGCTGACGGGAGAGGAAGAGGCGGGATCGCTGACCGATCCGGCCGTGTCGCGGACGAGGTCCAGGTAGATGTCCTCGAGGCTCGGTCGGTACACCTCGAGGTCGGCCGGCTCGCCGCCGAAGCGGCTCGACAGCGCTCGCACGACGGCAGCGGGGGAGGAGGTGCGCTCCGCGTGCCGCACGCCGTTCTCGGTCCAGCGCACGATCGGCACACGGGCCTCCCTGTCGCCGATCTCGTCGATCGCCCCGATGGCGACGAGTTCGCCGCCCGCGATGACGGCGGCCCTGTCGCTGAGCTGCGCCGCCTCATCCAGGTAGTGCGTGGTGAGCAGGATGGTGGTGCCTTCGCTCTTCAGCTGGTGCACGAGCGCCCAGAACCGCTGGCGCGCCTCGGGATCGAAACCCGTCGTCGGCTCGTCCAGGAAGAGCAGTTCGGGTCGGCCGATGATCCCGAGCGCCACATCGACGCGCCGGCGTTGGCCTCCGGAGAGCGCGCGGATACGGGTCTTGGATTTCTCGGTGAGTCCGACGGCGGCGATCACCTCGTCGACGCCTCTTGGGTTCGGGTAGTAGGCCGCGAACTGGATGAGCTGCTCGCGCACGGTGACGTCACCCTGCTCGCCGGTGCTCTGCAGCACGATGCCGAGCCGGGCCTTCCAGTCCAGTCCTCCGGACTGAGGGTCGACGCCCAGCACGCTCGCCGTGCCGCCCGAGCGGTCGCGGTAGCCCTCGAGGATCTCGATGGCAGTCGATTTGCCGGCGCCGTTGGGGCCGAGGAGCGCGAAGACCTCGCCGCGCAGGATGTCGAAGGAGACGCCGCGCAGGGCGTCGACAGCTCCGTAGCGCTTCGTGAGATCGCGGACGCTGACGACGGCGTCGGGGGAACTGGTTGTCATGCGAGCCACTCTCCTGGCATAACGCCCGCCCCGCCAGCGCTCATCCGGTCGACCTGGCATCCACCGACCGGTGGATGTGTACGTTCCGGCGTCATGTTCACGTAATTGCGTGCACATGGCGCCGGTTTCGTGCACATGGACGTGCCGCGCTCAGACCTGACCGAGCTCGTCGGCGATCGCGCGGATGCCCTCCTCGACCTCGGCGAACGAGGTCGAAAGCGGGGAGAGGCCGAGGCGGATGCCGGTAGGACGACGGAAGTCGGGAATCACTCCGCGCTCCCAGAGCCGCGGCATGATCGCCGCGAAATCGGGGTGATCCAGCGTGATGTGACCGCCCCGCCGATCCGCATCCCGAGGAGTCGCGAGCACGGCATCCGGCAGCAGGCTGTCGGAAAGGAGGATGGCGAACTCCGTCAGTGCGACGGACTTCGCACGGATGCGCTCGACCCCCGCCTCGGCGACCGCATCCAGGGCGGGCCCCAGCGCGAGCAGGGAGAGGATGGGCGGCGTCCCGCTCAGCATCCGACGGATGCCCGGACCGGGTCGGTAGACAGGACCCATGACGAACGGGTCCGCGCCGCCGAGCCAGCCCTGGATCGGCTGACGGATCGCATCCAGGTGGCGGCCCGCGACGTAGGCGAACGCAGGAGCGCCCGGGCCGCCGTTCAGGTACTTGTAGGTGCATCCGACCGCGAGGTCGACACTCCATGCGTCCAGCTCGATCGGGAAGACGCCGACGCTGTGCGACAGATCCCAGACCGCGAGCGCGCCTGCTGCCTGCGTCATCTCCGTGATCGCGGGCAGATT
>Ga0190267_10000318_pt1 | contig 10685 bp, 9 predicted proteins | sample Popmic239T_FD_140332 | JGI IMG/M metagenome (GOLD analysis project Ga0190267, IMG submission 140332) | Populus adjacent soil microbial communities from riparian zone of Oak Creek, Arizona, USA - 239 T | ecosystem: Environmental > Terrestrial > Soil > Riparian zone | place: USA: Arizona... | reverse complement strand
GGCGGCGATCGCGACCGCCAACGGCAGCGGCACCTACGCGGAGTACTCGGAGAAAGTGCGGGACCTGGAGCGGCAGAACCCGATCTCGATGCGCCACATCATGGCGCTGAAGGGCGACCGCGACCCGGTCGACCCGAGCACGGTCGACGCCGGCGTCGGCCACCACGACTACCCGATCGTGATCTCCTCGATGAGCTTCGGCTCGCAGTCCGAGCCGGCCTTCCGCGCCTACGCGGACGCGGCGAAGGCGACCAACATCCTCTGCATGAACGGCGAGGGTGGGGAGATCCGCGACATGTACGGCCAGTACCGCAACTGGCGCGGGCAGCAGGTCGCCTCGGGGCGCTTCGGCGTCTCGGCGGAGATGCTGAACAGCTCCTACGTCGCCGAGATCAAGATCGGCCAGGGCGCCAAGCCCGGCGAGGGTGGCCACCTGCCCGGCAAGAAGGTCTCCGAGAAGGTCGCCGCCGCGCGTAACGCCGCGCCGGGCACCGACCTGATCTCGCCCTCCAACAACCACGACCTCTACTCGATCGAGGACCTGGCCGAGCTGATCGACGAGTTGAAGACCGTCAACCCGGACGTGCGGGTCTCGGTCAAGGTGCCGGTGGTGCCGAACATCGGCACGATCGGGCTCGGGATCGCCAAGGCGGGCGCCGACATCATCACCCTCTCGGGCTTCGAGGGCGGGACCGGGGCGGCGCGCCAGCACGCGCTGCGCCACGTCGGGCTGCCGAGCGATATCGGCACCCGCGCCGTGCACCGGGCGCTGATGGAGGCCGGGCTGCGCAACCGGGTCGAGATCTGGGCCGACGGCGGCTACCGGACCGGCCACGACATCGTCAAATTGCACTGCCTGGGCGCGAACCGGGTCGGCTTCGGCACCCTGGCGATGGTCTCGATCGGCTGCACGATCTGCCGCGGCTGCCAGCTCGACACCTGTCACGTCGGCATCGCGACCCAGATCGAGACGCCCGCAGAGGCGGAGGCCCACGGGCTGAAGAAGTTCACCCCGCAGGAGGTCGACCGCGCCGCCGAGAGCTGCGCCCGCTTCTTCTCCTCGATGGGCGAGGAGGTCAAGCAGGTCGTCGCCTCGCTCGGTTACGACCGCGCCCAGGACCTGGTCGGCCGCTACGACCTGCTGGAGCAGGTCGGGTATAAGGACCAGCTCGACCTGGCGCCGCTGATCACGCCGCTGGAGGAGTTCCTCGACCTCGAACCGCTCGACCTGCCGGTGGCCGAGGAGGCCGACGCCCGGGCCGAAGCCGGCCTGGTGGTGGCGCGGCCGATCCGGATGGAGGCGAAGCAGGCCTCGACCCAGATCGCGGCGCTGGCGCCGGAAGTCTGCGGTGGCGGCGGTCATGGCCCTGTCCGCAGCCAGTTCCCGCGCGCGACCGACGCCAATGATCGCGTGCTCGGGACCGAGCTGGCGGGCGCGCTGGCGAGGTGGCGGATCTTCGACGGCGGCCCGGCCGGTGCCGAAGGCGACCACCTGGCGAGCCTCGAGTTCAACGGCGGCTCGGTCGCCGGCCAGGGCCTGGGGGCGTTCAACTCCTACGGCGTCGACATCCGCATCGAGGGCGGCGCCCAGGACGGCGTCGGCAAGACGATGCTGGGCGGCAAAATCGCGATCCTCAAGGGCAAGGGCGCCAAAGGCCGGCGCCTCAACGGCTCCGTCGGCAAGTCCTTCGCCTACGGCGCCCAGCGCGGCAAGCTCTACGTCCAGGGCAGCGCCGACTCCCGCTTCTGCATCCGCCTCTCCGGCGCCGACGTGGTGATCGCCGGCGAGCCCGAAGGCCCGATCGACGACAGCCGCGGCTCCGTCGCCAACCGCGCCAACATCAAGGGCTTCGCCTTCGAGTACATGACGAGCGGCCGCGCCGTCGTCCTCGGCGACATCGGCCCCTGGGCCTGCGCCGGCATGACCGGAGGCCGCGTCTACGTCCGCCACAACGCCTTCGGCATCGACCGAGCGGCAATAGAACGCCGCCTAGGCCGAGGCGCCAAAGTCGAACTCAAGGACCTCGACGCCGAGGCCCTCATAGACATCGACGACCTTCTCCACGGCTACGCCGAGGAACACCGAGCAACCGACCAGAACGAAGAGGCCGACCGCGTCCTCGACCTGGCCGCCGACGCCACCAGCAACTTCCTGATGATCGTCCCGCTCAAGGTCCAGGCCGACCCGAGCATCTCGACCGAGTGATCTAGACCTAGGGGACGGTTCTCTCCTGCTCTAGCCAGCGGTGCGACTTTTCCCCGCTATAGGGGGTATAAGTCGCACCGCTGCGGAGCCGGTTTATTGCGGTGACTTCCCCTCCAGCCGATCCGCGATCCCACGCACCTCCTGCAGCAGCCCGTCCAGCATGCGCTCGGTGTCGGTGTGGATGCGCCATTCGGTCAGCCGGCGCTCGGCGTCGAAGCCGGCTAGGCGGAGCTCGAGGGCGGTGGTGCGGGCTTCTAGGCGGCTGATGGACTCGTCGGTGCGGCGCTCGCTTTTGCGGATGCGCTTTTTGACGTAGCGGCGGAGGTCGTCTTGCATGTCGTCGAGCTCGCGGCGGATGTCGCTGTTGAGGGGCGCCTGTTGTTCGTCGAGCATCTGCTCGACGCCGCGGCGGACGTGTTCGATCTCTTCGTGGAGCTGCGCTCGGGCGCGCTCGGCGGAGGCTGAGATCGACTCCTCGCCCGAGGGGCGGGAGGGGTCCGGAGGATCGGGAGCGTTCACCGGGGCGAATCGTAGGGACGGGGGTGGCTGGAACCCTGATCTCGAGGCCGCGACAAACCGCGATCGCACGGAATGTCGCGGCCTCGGGATCTCAGGCTCGCAGCAGGTACAGCCGGTAGCGGCCGAGCGTCAGCTCGTCTCCCTCCTGGAGCTCGGCCCACTCGACCTTGTGGCCGTCGACGAGCACGCCGTTGAGGCTGCGGTCGTCGAGGATCCGGGGGGGCCGGCCCGGGTCGGTGGCGATCAGCGCATGGCGGCGGGAGACGCTGGGGTCGTCGAGGTTGATCTCGGCCCGGGGGCAGCGGCCGATCTTGGTCCAGCCAGACTTGAGGTGGAAGGTGGCGATTTCGCCGCGCTCGCGCATCGCCAGGTGGTAGCCCAGCTCGACCAGCTCCTTGCGGGCTTCGTCGAGCCAGCCCGGTGGCTCCCATTGGGTAGTAACGGCGAATTCCAGGGTGGGGGAGCCGTGCTCCTGCAGCGGGGTGAAGATCGAGTCGCGGCGGAAGCGCGAGGTCCCGCAGCAGGGGCAATCGGGCAGGTGATCGGTCTCGTGCAGGGCGAGTTGGGTGCCGCAGACGAGGCAGAAGTAAGTCCCCTCTCCGGGCACGATGCCGCTGACGAACGCCTCGCCGGCCGGTCTGGTGCCGACACTCTCGAAAATTTGGAACCTCTCCTTCCCACTACTGACTGGTGGGCTCGATACTAACTCGGCCTCCATTCATTGTCACGGGAATTTTCTAAACCAATACGCCCGAAGTTCTCCGCTCGTCCTGCCCCTGCGAGGCCGCTGCATCTGCCGGGGTCTCCGGCATCTAGACTCCGCGCCCTGATGGGCCCGGTCAGCGCTGAGATCGAAATCGACTCCCCCCGCGAGCAGGTCTTCGCGGCGCTCCTCGACCTCGCCGCCCGTCCCTCCTTCACCGACCACTTCCTCACCGACTTCCACCTCACCCGGATCGATCCGAGAGGGGTCGGCGCCGGCGCCCGCTTCCGCGTCAAGGGGCCGATGCGGAAGATCTGGATGGACACGACGATCGTCTCTACCGACCCGCCGTTCCGGATCGTCGAGGAAGGCGAGAGCGGTCGCGGCAACCGGATCCGCAGCCACACCGTCTGGGAGCTGCGGGAGGCGCCCGGCTCGCTGACCTGCGTCCGCGTCTCCCACTGGACCGAGCCCGCCGCGGTCGACCGCGTGCTCGAGATCCTCAGCGGCGGCTCCTTCTGGCTGGGGCGCGGCTGGCGCCAGGCGCTGCGCCGCCTCCGCGACAACCTCGAGTCCGACCAGCCCGCCGCCGAGCGGATCGCGGTCGCGGGCGGCAACCGGTACGCGACCGGCATCCCCTAGTCCTATATAGACTCTCGCCGCCGATGCCCCTGACCCGCCGCGCACTGCTGCCGCTCTTCGCCCTGGCCCTCCTCGCCCTCGCCGCCGGCGTCTCCGCCTGCGGCTACGAGAGCGACTCCAAGCACGTCGACGAGGGACAGTCCCTGGAGCTGGGGGAGCTGAAGTACAACGTCACCTTCTCGCGCTACCTCAACCCGAACGACACCGAGGACGCGGCCTACCTCGTCGGCCAGAAAGAAGCACCGAAAGGCGAGACCTACTTCGGCGTCTTCTTCGAAATCCAGAACGAGAGCGACGACCCGCAGCCGCTGCCCGCGACGGTGACGATCACCGACGCCGACGAGCAGGAGTACGAGGTGATCCCGAGCGAGAGCGAATTCGCGCTGCCGTTCGAAGGCACTGTCGAGGCCCAGGAACAGATCCCGGTGCTCGATTCGCCCCCGCAGTTTGGCCCGATCGAGGGATCGGTCGCGATCTTCCTCCTCCCTGAAGAAGCCTCCGAGAACCGCCCGCTCACCCTCCACATCGATGGCGGCGAGGGCGAAAAGGGCGAAGTAACGCTCGACCTCTAGGTCGCGGCCGTCTAGTTAGAGGCCGGCCGAGAAGATTTCCGCCGCGATCGGCGCGGCGACTTCACCGCCCGCCGCTTCGGCTTCGATCAGCAGCACCCCGACCGCCAGCTTCGCCTTCTTGGCGGGGGCGAAGGCGGCGAACCAGGCGTCCTTGATCTGGACCGGGTTTTCGGATTCCTCTTCGCCCGGCTTCGGCCCGAGCTCGGCGGTGCCGGTCTTGCCCGCCACCTGGGCCTCGGAGATCGCCCCGGCGGTGCCGGTCCCTTCGGTGACGACGCCGATCATCAGCTCGGTCAGCTCGTCGGCGATCTTCGGCGACATCACCTGCACCGGCTCGGCCTCCGGCCGCAGCTTCTTGTTGGCGACGATCGAGGTCGGCATCCGCACGCCCTTGTTGGCGACGGTCTGCGCCACGCTCGCCATCTCCAGCGGCGTCGCCAGCACTTCGCCCTGGCCGATCGCGGAGACGCCGAGGTCGATTTCTTCGCCGATCTCGGTCGGGATCGTCGATTCTTCGGGGTCGACTTCGCGGACGACCTGCGGCGCGTAGAGCGCCGGCGGCGCGTTGAAGCCGAACCGCTCCGCCGTCTCGACCAGCTTGTCGTTGCCGACCGCGGGGCCGAGCGGGGCGAAGACCGCGTTGCAGGACTCGGCGAAGGATTCGCGGAAGGTGCCGCCGCAGTACTCGCCGTTGGCGTTGTTGAGGAAGCGACCGCCGACGTTGACGCCGCTGGTGATTTCGAATTCGTCGTCGAGGCTGACCTCGCCGGCCTCCAGCGCCGCGGTGGTGGTGACGATCTTGAAGGTCGAGCCGGGGGGCTGGGGGGCGGAGAAGGCGAGGCCGGCAAGGGCGCGGACATCGCCCCGCTGCGCGTCGAGGACGGCGACGCCGCCGGAGCGGCCGGCCAGGGCCGCGACCGCCGCCTCCTGCAGGTCGGGGTCGATCGTCGTCTTCACCGGCGCCCCCTCCCGCGGCTTCGACTTACCGAGGGTGCGGACGGAGGAGCCGTCGGCGGAGACCGCCAGCAGCGAGCCGCCGGGCTTGCCGGCGAGCCGCGCGTTGAAGGCGAGCTCGAGGCCGCTGACCCCGACCGGGGTCTCCGGCGTGAAGCCGCGACGCGCCAGTTTGGGCCAGTCCTCTTCGGGCGCTTCGCCGACTTCGCCGGTGACGTCGATCGCGGCGCTGCCGAGCGGGTGTTCGCGTTCCTCGGCCGGGCCTTCGGCGAGCGCCGTGCCGTCCCGGGCCAGGATCGGCGCCCGTTCGGCGAGCTCGGCGTCGGCGGACAGCTCCTCGCCCTCGCGCAGGCCGGGGAAGACGAGGTCCTCGTCCCATTCGACGCCGCCGTCGGCGAAGGGCAGGGCGACCTCGTCTTCGACGGTGCCGAAGGCGACGGTCCGGACCGCGACCTCGACCGGCACCACCGTCCCGGCGTCGCTCGATTCGGTGTCGCCGACCGAGCCCGCCTCGATCGTCCGCGCCGTCGCCGTCTCTTCGGCTTCGCGGTAGGCGGCCTCGAACTCCCCGCGGCCCACCCGCGCCCGCGAGGCGTCGTTCAGCTCCGCGTACATCGCCTTGAAGTCCTTCCGCGCCCAGGCCTCGGCAAAGCGGCCGGCGGCGTCCTTCTCCGGTGAGCCGGGGGTGCCGGCGGAGAGGCCGACGACGAAGGCGACCAGCGCCACCACCGCCAGCGGCAGGGTGCGGGTGAGGAGGCGACGCCTGCGCTCCGCCTCCGTGGGGAATTGGTTCACCGGCAGAAAGCTAAAGGAGGCTCTCCCGGCATGCTTCTATTCACGGGGTGACCGTGTTGGACTGGGCGATCCTGGCCTTCACCTTCGCCCTGGCCCTCTGGGGCTACCGACAGGGCCTGATCGTCGGCGCCCTCACCCTCGTCGGCTTCGCCGCGGGGGCGTTCGTCGGCAGCCGGATCGGGCCGCTGCTCCTCACTCAGGGCGCCGACTCGCCCTACGCGCCGCTCTGCGGGGCGCTGGGGGCGCTGCTGGCGGGGGCCCTGACGGCGGTCACGGTCGAGAGCTTCGCGCTGGGGCTGCGGGAACGGTTTGTGCGGCGCCCGGCGCTGTTCCTGGCCGACGGCGCGGGGGGCGCGGCGCTGGTCGCCTCGGTCGCGCTCGGCCTCGCCTGGGTCTTCGGCGCCGTCCTCCTGCACGCGCCCTCGACGGCGCGGCTGCGCGCCGACATCCAGCAGTCGCTGATCCTGCGCAGCCTCAACGACGTGCTGCCGCCGACTGGCCCGCTGCTGAACGCGCTCGACCGGGTCGACCCGGCGCCGACGGTGCTGGGGCCGGCGGCGCCGGTCGCCCCGCCCGACGCGGAGATCGCCTCCGACCCCGACGTGCTCCACGCCGGCGACTCCGTGGTCCGCGTGCTCAGCACCGCCTGCGGGCTGGGGATCGAGGGATCGGGCTGGGCGGTCGAACCGGAAATCGTCGTCACCAACGCGCACGTCCTGGCCGGCGCCGACGACACCACCGTGACCACGCAGGACGGGGCCGAGCTCGACGCGACCGCGATCTACTACGAGCCGCGCCAGGACCTGGCCCTGCTGCGGGTCGGCGCCGCGCTCCCGCCCCTGCCGATCAGCTCGCGGCGGCAGGAGGGGGAGGACGGCGCGGTGCTCGGCTATCCCGAAAACGGCCCCTACGTGCTGGCGCCGGCACGGATCGGCGAAACGCGGGAGACGATCAGCGAGGACTCCTACGGCAACGGCCCAGTCGAGCGGACGATCACCGCCCTGAGCGGCGCCGTTCGCAGCGGCAACTCCGGCGGCCCGCTCGTCGACAGCGACGGCAACGCCGTTGGCACCGTCTTCGCAGCCACCACCAGCGGCCCCCGAGGCGGTTTCGCAAACCCAGCCGAGCAGGTACGTGCGGCCCTGCGCCACACCGCCGAATCAGTCGACACCGGTCCCTGCACGGGCTGAGCCCAGAAAGCCCATCACTTACGTTGGGTAAGCTCCTTTGGTGATGGAGCAGGTTGGGTCGGCTCAGGTCCGGGGGGACGCGCAGGGGGCGGTTTGTCCTCACTTCCACCATGCGATCGAGTTGATCGGGAAGCGCTGGACCGGCGCGATCGTTTGTGCTTTGACCGAGCGGCCGATGCGTTATGCGGAGCTTGGCAAGGCCGTGCCGGGGTTGTCTGACCGGTTGCTCTCGCAGCGGTTGCGGGAGTTGGAGGACGAGGGGTTGGTCGAACGGCAGGTGGAAGCGGGGTCGCCGGTTCGCGTCACCTACTCGCTGACCGAGGCGGGGCAGGAGCTCGACCCGGTCTTCAGCGAGCTCAAGTCTTGGGCGAGACGGTGGAAGAAAGCCGGCTGAGCCCCAGGAGCGCGGGGCCGGGACTCCCGGGGCCCTTTGCCGTCGGCCGCTACGCGCGCAAGCTCCAGGAGGAGATGCGCAAGCGGGCGCGGGTGCAGCTGATCGGCGAGGTGACGGGGATGGGTCGCAGCAAGGTGCAGGCGTACTTCGAGCTGCGCGACAGCGAGGGCGCGATCCCCTGCGCGATCTGGCTCAACGACCTCGAGAAGGCGGGGCTCAGCGAGAGCAGCCTCCGCGACGGGGCCGAAGTCGTCATCTCCGGCGGGCCGGACTACTACCCCGGCGGCGGCCAGGCCTCGCCGAGCTTCAGCTTCCGCGCCACCAGCATCAGGCTGGCCGGAGAGGGCGACCTGATCGCGCGCCTGGAGGCGCTGCGCAAGCAGCTGCGGGCCGAGGGCCTCTTCGAGCTGCAGAAGCAGCTGCACCGTCCGCGCCTGCCGAAGGCGATCGGGGTCGTCACCGCGGAGACGGGCGCGGCGCGGCACGACCTCGTCGCCGGCCTCGAGCGCCGCGGCTGGGGCGGGTCGGTGATCTGGGGGTTCGCGCCGGTGCAGGACCGCCACGCCGCCCCGGCGATCGGGCGGGCGCTACAGGACCTTGCGGCGCGGCCGGAGGTGGAGGCGATCGTGGTGACCCGCGGCGGCGGCAGCCTCGCCGACCTCTGGGCCTTCTGCGACGAGACGCTCTGCCGCACGGTGGCGATGCTGCGGGTGCCGGTGGTCAGCGCCGTCGGCCACGAGCGCGACAAGACCTTGATCGACGACGTCGCCGCGGTCGCCTGCTCGACCCCGACCCACGCCGCCGAGGCGGCGGTGCCGCTCGACTGCATCGCCGCCCGTGAGAGCCTCGAGCGCTGCGCGTTGGCCCTGCGGCGGGCGGGGGAGGGGGCGATCGGCACGCGGTCCCGTCACCTGGGGGCGCTGGCGCGCGGCCCGGCGCGGGCGCTGCAGCGGGAGCGGAGCACGCTCAACCAGAAGATCCGCGAAATCCGCGCCGCCTCCGAACGCGGCCTGGCCGAACGCGCCGCCTCGCAGCGGCGGATCGGGACCGTGGTGCTGGAGCGGGCGCGGCGGCGCGGGGTGGAGCGGGCGGCGACGGCGCTGGAGCAGGAGCGGAGCCGGAGCGAGGCGATCGAGCGCTCGGCGCAGCGGTCGCTGCAGCGGCGCCGCGAAGCGCTGAAGAAGGCCGCGGTGGCGCTGCGCGCCCACGACCCGGAGCGGACGTTGGAGCGGGGCTTCGCCCTCGCCGAGACGGCCGCGGGCGAGCCGGTCACCTCGGCCGAGGCGGCCGCCGCCGCCGCGGAGGTCAAACTGCGGTTTGCAGATGGACACGTCCGAGCAAGGACCGAGGGAGAGGTCGAGCGTGAGCGATAGCCCCGAGAGCTACGAGGCCGCCGTCGAGCGGCTGGAGGAGATCATCGACCGGCTCGACTCCGGCCAGGCCGGCCTGCGCGAGACCCTCGACCTCTGCCGCGAAGGCCGCGAGCTGGTCCAGTACTGCGCGGCGGAGCTGGACGAGGTCGGCGAGGGGCTGAAGGAGCTACGGCTGGATGACTTGGCCGCTCGCCTCGACGCTTCGGGGGCCGGAGCAGAGACCCCTTAGCGCCGGGCACCCCCGGCAGAGGGACCAGTCGCGTTCCTCGGCTGCCGCCACCGGGAACTTGCCACGGCTGATGCGCGCGATCGTCTCCTCGAGGGAGGCGCGGGCCGCGGCCATCTCCGCCGGGCCGAGCAGCGAGAGGGCAGGCTCGTCGGGGCGCTCGAGGAAGACGTAGGCGACCTCGACCTCGTCCACGCCAAGCGCCTCCGCCACGGCCAGCGCGTAGATCGAGCGCTGGACCTCGTAGTGCGCGGCGCGCTCGGCGGGATCGGCGCCGTCGAGGCGGTCGGTCTTGTAGTCGAGGACCAACGGCGGCGCCCCCTCTCGCTCGACCAGGAGATCAATAGAGCCGCGCAGCACCGTCCCACCGACTCCCAGCAACAGCGGCACCTCGGCCCGGACCCTGGTCGCTTCTGCAGCTATGTGCTCCCGCAGCGGTGACTCAATCCACCGCCGCACGGGCTCCAGCAGATCAGCGGCGAGTTGAGGGGGCGGGTGGTCCCTCTCCAGACACTCAACATCGAGCCCTAGGCGAGATGTGTCTGGAGAGGGACCACCCGCCCCCAACCCCACCGCCTCCGCATGTCGCAGCGCCAGCTCCGCCGAAGGCTCCTGCCACCCGATCGCCTGACTCCACTCCAGCAACGCGTGGACGGCGGCACCGCGGGCAGTGCGCTCTTCGGGCGCGGAGAGCGTGGCCTCGTCGTCTGGCGCTCCCTCGTCGATGCGGGCCATCCCCAGCACCCGCTCCATGTGGAAGCGGTAGGGGCATTCCTGGTAGGCGGAGATCGCGGTGTAGGAGAGGGGGCGGCTGGGGACGATCGGGGGGCGGCGCTCGACTAGCGGGGGCGGACCCTCGCCGAGGTCGCGCGCGGCGGCTCCCTCGCGGCGCAGCGCGCGCAGTTCCGCCGCCCGCTCGGGCGAGGGCAGGTTGACCCGCACCGCGATCTCCGAGGGCTGCAGGTCGGCCTCCAAGCCTGGTCGCGGGGCGGGCGCTGCCACGGGCACGGTCGAGTCGGCGTCGCGCGGCACGCCAAGGGCGTCGACGAGGCGCTCAGCCACCGCTTTCCCCTTCGTCTCCCTGCCCGATTGCGGGTTGACGACGCCGCTG
>Ga0190267_10000317_pt1 | contig 10694 bp, 12 predicted proteins | sample Popmic239T_FD_140332 | JGI IMG/M metagenome (GOLD analysis project Ga0190267, IMG submission 140332) | Populus adjacent soil microbial communities from riparian zone of Oak Creek, Arizona, USA - 239 T | ecosystem: Environmental > Terrestrial > Soil > Riparian zone | place: USA: Arizona... | reverse complement strand
GTACGTCGGCGACGCCACGCTCGACAGCACTCGGACGGCGTCGGAGCGGGGCCAGACGATCTTCTTCTCGGCCGGCAACGGGATCGAGAACGGCTTCATCGTCCCGAACGCGACCTACACCTCTGCCCTGAAGGGCCCGGACTGGATGGTGACCGTGGGCGCCATCACGCCCTCGCCGCCCTACGCCAACTTCTCCGGCGCGGGCAAGCCGGTCGACGTCTCGGGCGTGGGCACCGACTACCCGTCCGCCTACACGGCCACGTCGGTCTCGTCGACGGGCACCGAGGGCTTCAGCGGCACGTCGAACGCCACGCCGACGGTGGCCGGGTTCTACGGGCGCTCGCTCTGGGCCGCCCGGGCCGCGTTGCCCGGCCCGTCTCGTGCGCAGGGCGACGGCGTGGTCGCGTCGGGGCCTGCGGTCGCGTGCGGCGCGGCGCGGGCGTCGTGCGAGCTGGGCGATGGCACGCTGACGGCGGACGAGCTGCGCACCCGGCTGCTCGAGGGCGCCACCCCCACGTCGAACCAGACGTCGGTGGGCGGGGTCGAGAATGTCGAGCACGCGGCGGACGAGCGGTTCGCCTCTGAGGGGCACGGCGCCTACTCGGGGCGGGTCACCAGGCTGGACGCCGTGTGGCTGGGCGAGTTCGCCCGGGTGTTCTCGCCGCTCGTGGGTGCTGCTGACGTGGCGCCCCGGCCGGCCGGCGAGCGGGAGTGGATGACCGTCGACTCGTTCTGCCGCCAGCACATCTGGGGCGAGTGGTCCGGCGGCTACTTCACGTCCTCGGCCGAGACGCCATTGGCGCCGGTGGCGACGGAGTGGCCCCTCCGCTCCGCCCTGCGCTCCGGCTGCTCCCTGCCCGCCGGCTAACCCGCCCCTCGTCCCCTTCGGCCTCGCGGGGCTCGTCGGCCTCGTCGGCCTCGCGGGCTCGTCGGCCTCGCTGGGCTCGTCGGCCTCGCTGGGCTCGTCGGCCTCGTCGGCTCGCTCGCTCGCTTCCGCTCGCCTTTTCCCCAGCAGCAGGTGCTGTGGAAAAGGCGGCTGGGCTGCGTGCGCCGGGTAGAACCCCGTGGGCCTGCTGAGGGGCCTGGACTACACTGTCCCGTCCAACCCAGCGCTCGTAGCTCAATGGATAGAGCATCTGACTACGGATCAGAAGGTTGGGGGTTCGAATCCCTCCGAGCGCGCCAGGAAGTGCACACCGAAGATCCCCAACGGACCCCGGCGGCTCAGCGGGCGGTTCGGGCCATGGCCAGGACGGCGGAGGCGGCTCGGATCATTGGTCGCCACGTTCCCGTCGTCCCCTCGGTTGTCTGGAGATTCGACGAAGACTTGATTCGGTGGGCGGCGTGGCTAAAAGACAGTGACGCCGAGGCGGTCGCCGTGGACCTTGGCACCCTTACGGCCGGAGCAGCCTGGAGCTGGGGAGTCCGAGGCCTCGCTCGACTCGGAGAACTTCTCGCGCCAAACGTGCCGAAGCTCCTCGCAAACGGCCCGAGCAGGGTGGATCGCATTAAGGACCTCATCGAGGCTTGGCCAGGACAAGTCGTTCCTATGTCTCAGCGACCTTGGCATCTGGCCCGGCATGGTCGCGCACTCAATGACGACTTAAGCGATTCGAAGGACGTCAGTCTGACCGCGGCCGAGCTCATGCGGATCAACGCCGACACGTTCGAGCGGACCGTCCGGTCGCTCATCGCGAACGCGCGCAGGATGGCCGCATGAGTCATCACAAACCGCGCTCTCTCCGAGGCCCAGGCGAGCCCGTTGGTAATGCTCGCCTCGATCGATGAGAGGCCCGTCTGCGGACATCCTGCGGTCTGAGCCGCCGCCGGACGACCTGCTGCTCGTCGTCCGAGGCGGCACCGTGACTCTCAGCGACACGCACTTGACCAACCAAGTGAGCGACTGCTGGGAGCGGCACCGGTTCTTCGGGGTCTCGGTCTTCGGTGCCCCGGACGACGACCTGGCCGTCCTCAGCCAGGCCGTGCGGGCCATACGCGTCCGCCCGGTTGTTCGCGTGGCCAGGTGCGGGGAGTTGCGCTCTGCGGGCTTCGAGGTGCTGCCCACGTTCGCGAACCCGTACCACTTCTCGGTCGTGCTGCCGGATGCGTCCCCGGAAACGTTCGAGTCGCTGCGTCGCTGCTTCAGCGAGCCGCGGCCCAATCCCGGCCATGAGCCCGAGGAGTAGCCGTACCATGGGTGACGTGAAGGCAGGGCCAACCGTCGAACTGTGGGTGGACGATCACCAGGAGTACGAGCCTGGTGTGGTGACAGCGCATCTTCGCCACGCCCGCATCCCGCTGGACCCACACCCCGGCGACTATCTCGTAGTGGGCGACGACGAGGTACCCCCGGCCTTGGCCGTAGTTCTGAGCCGCGAGCCGGACGGCACGCTGCGGCTTCGCATTCTGCCGGGCGCGCCGAGTAGCCACGCCGAGTTCCACACTCGGCGTCTCCCCACGCTCACCTGACCGTCGACGGCTACCCCACCGCGAACGTCCCCGTGATCCGCAGGGACCGCCGCAAGCCGCGCGCGAACGGTTGGGGATTTACTGAGCGCCCTGCCGAGCGCGCTCCGAACGGCACCTCCAAGACCCCCAACTCGACCAACCGTGCGTGACCGCTGGCTGACGGAAGTGACCGCCGGGCGGAGCGTCTGCTAGCGGACACCGGTACCGTGTCGAGATGAGCACCGCAGACTTTCAGCGGCGTGCGGGCGAAGAGGGTCGTCAGGCGCAAGAGATTGCTGGCAAGGTCCTTCGCGGTTCTGGCTTCCGCAACCTCCGGCCGAACCAGCGTCTCGCCGACTTGGGCCTGGTCGTGAACTTCATCGCGGAGGATCAGCAGGGACGGGATTGGTTCTTTGACGTGTCTGGCGCGTTCACGTCGCGGCGGGCAGGTCTCATCCGAACCGACACGTTGTGGAAGACGCTTGGACGGGCGAACGTGCTGCATCAGTCGGGCGTCGAGCGGCTCATCCTGCTCACGACGAACCTTCCGCGAGCTGATTCGTCCGGAGACCGCGCCCTGGCAGCAGCAGCGGAGTCTTTCTTTGACGCCGTTGAGATGCTTACCCCCGCAGGGAAGGCTCGACTGAAGCTTTACGCCGATGGCTCTTTCGACCGGCCCCTCCCGGGCCTGCGCCCCCTGGACCGCGTGTATCACGACGTCACAAGGCGTGCGCTCGCCAGTGGTGACGTCGAGGTCCGAGTCCCAGCGGTTGAGGTGGCTTCTGCCTTGCCTCAGCGCGCACTTTTCGACGCCGTCGTACTGCCGCACCGTTTGAAGGTGTTCATCCCCAGCAAGGACTCGAACGGCGCCACGATCCCATTGCGTAAGCGCGAGGCGGCGGGTGAGCAGATCCGCGGGCATCTCAGATCCTTTGCCGGAGGATGCACCCTGACGCCTGGCCTCGGAAGTTGGGTCGACCCGATCGGCGGTGAGATGTTCGAGGCGGTAATGCTGGTCGAGGCATACGCGAGCTCGCCGTTTCCAAACGACCTCCTCGAAGAGCTAGTTCGGATCCTTCTGGCAGACCTTCGGCAGAACACCGCCGCGCTCATCGTGAACGACAAGATGGTGCACGTGTCGCGTGCGTGATAATCCTGTCGGGCGCCCTCGTCCATAACTGCTCGGTACAGTTGTTCCCGTGGTTCGCCGTCCATCTGACATGCCCAGGGACCCCGCCGTGGTGGTGCTCAACCCCGACGACGAGGTGACCGCTGAGATGTTCGCTGCGTGGCTTGATCGTCGGCAGGTGGGTGAACCAATCGACCCAGGCGTTAGCGCGGCCGAGACGCTCGCTGATGCGAGGGCCGCTGGCGAGGCGTGACCCGTGTCGTCATCGACGCCTCGGCAGGCGTCGAACTCGCCGCCGATACCGTTCGGGGGCGGGCGCTTCGGAAGCTGCTCCCAGGCGATGCCGTCCCGTGGGTGCCGGAGATCTTCTATGCCGAGTGCGGATCGGTGCTCCGCCGCTGGGACCTGAACGCGATCCTCACCCCCGCGCAGGTGAAGAGCGCGCTCGACGAGCTACTCGCGTGGCCTCTGCGGGTGACCCAGATCCGAGGGCTGTTCGCGGACGCCTGGAAGCTCCGGGCCAACCTCACGTTTCCTGACGCGCTCTACGTCGCCCTGGCCAACCACCTGGACGCGCCTGTGCTTACGGGCGACAACAAGCTTGCCAACGCACCGAACCTCCCCGTCCAGGCGTTGCACCTGCCGACCAGCCCGCAGGGCGGGTCTACCGCGCGGCGAACGCCCCGGTGAGCCGCAGCGACCGGCGCGGGCCGGGCAGCAGCAGTTGGGGATTTCTGAGTGCGCTGCCAGGCGCGCTGACCGAGGTGCCGTCGGGCCTGGTCGACGCGATGCCGATCAACGAGAAGGACCGTCACGTGCTTGCCATCGCCGTCCATGTAGGCGCGCCAACGATCGTGACCGACAACGTGAGCGACTTCCCGCACGAGTTGCTCGAGCCGTACGGGATCGAGGCGGTCACTGCCGACGCCTTCGCGCTCGCACAGGTCGACCTCCACCGGGAGGGCGTGATCGGCGCAGTCGAGGCGATCGCGGCGCGCCGTCGGCGGCCACCGAGGACACCCGACGCCATTGTCGATGCGCTCGCGCGTTGCTTGCCCGAGGCGATGGCAGCCCTGAGGTCGACCGCCTGAACCGCACACCCGCATTCCTCACTTGGGCTCAGGGCCCGCCGGGAGGACTGGGGTGGCAATGGGCCGTGTTTCGGTGCGAAGGACCGGGATCGACGGCTCCTACCGGAGTTGGTTGAGCCAGTCACAGGTTGCACCCACGTCCGTGACGGTCGTGTAGCCGTCGTTGATCAACCAGTCTCGGTTGCGGCGGTGAAGTTGGCTGTCGTCGTAGTGGTTGAGGGCCACGAGCACGGGCGTTGTCGCGATGGCTTGGGCGCTGAGACGTACCGCATTGATCGTCCCGAGGCCGGCGTCGGCGACGAGCACGGTGCCGTTGGGCCTGATGCGGTCGATCAGACCGGCGGAGTCAGCGTCGTGAGCCAACGGCGAGCGAACGCCGCCGACGGTTTCGACGATGCCGACGTCGATGTTCGGTGGCCACCGCAGTTCGTCGACGAGATCCGCAACGTAGATCCGTGGTCGACCCAGCACATCGGCCGCCATCGGTGGTGCCATCGCCAGCGGGTAGGCGCGATGCGGCGGGCTGACGTCGTCGACATGTTCACCCGAGGCGACGGAGAGCACCTCCGCATCGGTCGGCTCGGCTGAGCCTTCGTCGGCATCGAACGATTGGACCGGCTTGCGGACCGAGACGGTGTGTCCGCGTCGGCGTACCTCGACGGCTATGCGCGAGGCGTACCACGTCTTGCCGATGGCGGTGGCGGTTCCAGCGATCGCCACGAGGATCGCCGGCCGATTGTTCATGGCGAGCTCGGGAGCAGCTCCAACTCCGAGAGCTGTGTGGCGAGCCGGTCGATCATGGCATCAGTGTGGGCCGCCGAGAGCGCGATGCGCAGGCGGGAGGTGCCGGGCGGGACGGTTGGTGGACGGATGGCCGGCACGAGGAGGCCGTGGTCGAGAAGTCGGCTGGCGACGTTGAGGGCACGTCGTTCGTCGCCGAGGACTATCGGCACGATCGGTGAAGCGTGTCCGGGGGCGATCCGGTCGACGACCGCTCGCAGCCGGGCGAGGAGACGGCCCCCTTCTGTGCTGCGCAGAACCTGGAGAGCAGCAGCGGCGGCGGCGGCGTCGGCGGGGGCGAGGCCGGTGGTGAAGATGAACGGGCGGGCGCGGTTGACGAGCAGGTCGATCATCTCCGCCGTTCCCGCGACCCATCCGCCGAGAGAACCCAGGGTCTTCGACAGCGTCCCGACTCTGAGGACGTCGAGTCCGGCCACATCGGGCACGTGCGGCCCGAGCACGGCGTGGGCCTCGTCGACGACGAGCAGCGCGGCATGAGAGGCGCACAACTCGGCCATCGCCGCCACCGGCGCAACGTCGCCGTCCATCGAGAACACCGAGTCGGTGACGACGATGCTGCGTCCCTCCGCTCGGGCCAACAGGTGGGCGAGGTGCTCAAGGTCGTTGTGTCGGTAGACCATCACCTTCGAGCGGCTCAGTCGACAACCGTCGATGATCGACGCGTGGTTCAGCTCGTCGCTGAACACGGTCACGTCCGGCCCACCGAACACCCCCAGCACGCCCAGGTTGGCCGCGAACCCGGTCGGGAACACGAGCGCCCGGTCGGTGCTCTTCCAGTCAGCGAGGGCGGCTTCCAGGTCAGCGTGGCACGGACGGTTTCCGACGATGAGCCGCGATGAGGTCGCTCCGGCGCCCCATCGGTCGAGGGCGGCGTGGGCAGCGGCGAGTGTCGCCGGGTGAGAGGCCAACCCCAGGTAGTCGTTGGAGGCGAACGACACCACGTCGTCGCACTCGAGCGTGCCAGCCGGGCCGAGCGCATCGAACCGACGCAGGGATCGGCGTTGACCGTGCGCGTCGATGCGCTCCAAGGCGGTCGTGGTCCACGCCTTCCAGGCGGACGGTCCTGACACGCGGTCACGATGGCATACGAACCGCCGTGGCTCACACTCCCACTCGTCGGTACGCACCCCCGGAATTGACCGGCAATCAGCGCGGCCGATCAAACTGGCGGGCATAGAGCTTCGTCACGATTGGTCCGTTTCAGAAGCCGAGGCGCTACTGAGCACCTCGTTCCAACTCCTGCACGAGGCTCACACGTCCATCGTGGAGCTGGCCGGGGCGACGCAGGTCACTGCATCGACCATCGCCGCGCAGATCCGGTCCAGCTCCTCATCGGTCGACACGTAGGGGGGCATGGTGTAGATCAGCCGACCGAACGGGCGGAGCCACACCCCGGCGTCGAGGAACACCCGCTGGAGCGCCTCCATCGGCAACGGCTCGACGGTCTCGATCACGCCGATCGCCCCGAGCACCCGCACGTCGGCCACGGCGGGAAGCGCGCGTGCGGGCGCCAGGCCGGCGCTGAGACGCTTCTCGATCCGGGCCACCGTGGCCTCCCACGGCTGCCCGAGCAGGAGACGTACCGAGGCCAGCGACACGGCCGCCGCTAACGGGTTGCCCATGAAGGTCGGGCCGTGCATCAGCGCTCCGGATTCGGCGGCGCTCACTCCTTCGGCGACCTCGCTGGTGCAGATCGTGGCGGCCATCGACATGTACCCACCGGTCATCGCCTTGCCGACGCACATGATGTCGGGCCGGACTCCGGCGTGGTTGCAGCCGAACAGTCGACCAGTTCGTCCGAACCCGGTCGCGATCTCGTCAGCGATCAACAGCACCCCGTTCTCGTCGCACAGCCGCCGCACCGCGGCCAAGTAATCGGGCGAGTAGAACCGCATGCCTCCTGCCCCCTGCACGACGGGCTCGAGGATCACCGCTGCGATCTCTGTTCGATGCTCGACCAGCAGCCGCTCGAAGTCGCCGATGTGGCCCTCATCGAACTCGGCACCGAACGCTGGAGTCGGGGCGGGGGCGAAGAGCTGCTTGGGCACCACCGACCCGAACATGTGATGCATCCCCGTCACCGGGTCACACACCGACATCGCCGCGAACGTGTCCCCGTGGTAGCCGGAACGGACGGTCAGCAGACGGGTCCGGCCGGACGTGCCCCGGCCCAGCCAGTACTGGATCGACATCTTGATCGCCACCTCGACGGACACCGAACCGGAATCGCTGAAGAACACGTGCGCGAGACCCTCGGGCGCGATCTCGACCAGCTGCTCGGCGAGCTCCACCGCGGGGCGATGTGTGAGCCCCCCAAACATCACGTGCGACATCGCCGCCAACTGGTCGGTGACAGCGGCATCGAGCACCGGATGGCGGTAGCCGTGTATCGCCGCCCACCACGACGACATCCCGTCAACTGCCGTACGTCCATCTGCGAACGTCAGTGTCGCACCGGAGGCGTGCACCACCGGCACCGCTGGCAGCGCCGAAGGCATCGCGGCATAGGGATGCCACACCGTCGCACGGTCGCGGGCAACGAGATCGTTCCGATCCGACACGCACACCAGTAATAGCGGGCGCGCGAGTCAGTCCAAGGTGAGAGCACGCGCTCGCCCGCGATCTGCTCGAACGGGCGCTGGCGTCGATGGACCCCGAGAGCTGCGACGCTGCGTCCCTGCACGAGCTGCTTGTGGACCCCCCGGCATTGGCAGCCGCACCCGTTCGTTCTCCGAACGAGCGAGCGCGCCAGGAAAGCGGTGACGCAGCGGATACGGGAACTCGTTGAGGCGCTCCGCTTGTGTTCATCCCGGACTTGGCGTTGAGCGGGCAGCAGGGCGACCGGCGCGGCCAAACAGGCGCGCCGTCGTGGCGACTAAGCGCCCTGTTCGAAGTGGTACGCCCGAACGTGCGCGATCGTCCACCGCTCTTCGTCTCGGACCAGGATGTCCGTGAACGGGTGCTGCAGAGGCGCTTTCGCATCGGGGAGTTCGATGGTCGCGTGGCCATCGACCACGGCGACGTCCTCGCGAACGAACGTGACACGGCTCACCTGGCTGCGATGCCGCGACCCCTTGGCTTCGCCCGCGAGGAACGTTCTGAGAGCGGTTCGAATGGCATCGTGACCCACGGCAACTTCGCCGCGTGGGTTGACCAAGACGGCGTCGGGGCTGATGCAGTTCATCAACGCCTGGAGGTCCGGTGTCCAGTCGCGGCGCGCCGATGCCGTTCTCAGCGGCGCCGGCTTGCAGACTTTCGCTGCTCGGCTGGATGGTCGGATTGCCGCCTGCCGAAGACTGCGCGTACGGCGTCCTTATCGCCCTCGATGTCGACAGAGACTCCGTCCAGGTCCAGCCCACCGCTCGCGAGGCCCAGCACCACCCATGGGTCTGCATGCAGCACTCCTAAGAGTTCGCTGCCGTCGTGGAGGCCGACGTCGACACCGGATGACGTCGCCTGCACTCGAAGGATCTCCCCGTCGACCGCGATGCCAATGGCGCCTGGCCCCTGTCGACCGGCGAGCAGGGCGGGCAGCGCAAGTGTCAGCCACGCCAACTGGAAATGGTCGTCCCCGGGCCCGCGGGTCATCAGCGGCGTCGACCACCTGACAAGCGCCTCGATCGGCGCCCGCAGCTCCGCCCCCCATCCTGTGAGGGCGTACGCCGCTGCGGTGCCCTCGCCGGCGACGTGGCGCTCCAGGACACCGGCTTGCTCGAGGGAGCGAAGCCGTTCCGCGAGCAAGTTGGTGGCAACGCCGGGGAGTCCTGCCTGCAGCTCGGTATAGCGCGCCGGACCGACAAGGAGCTGTCGAACGATGAGGAGGCTCCAGCGGTCACCGATCACATCGAGTGCTCGGGCGAGCCCGCAGAACTGGCCGTAGGTACGAGTCACGCGGTCCTCCACCTGAGAGACGCAGCACTTGAGAAAGTAAAGTACAGAGCCTACTGTCACGGCGTGGTTGTTGCCGTGACATTCAGGGAGGCCCAGGACGCTCTCGATGACGTCCTCGCCCGGTTTACCGCCCTCCTTCGCCGAGTCAACGTGTCGTCGCAGCGCGCGGTCGGTGAGTGGACCGTCGCCGACGTCGCCTGCCACGTCTCCCATGCCGTGGACGTCGACACCCTGGCCCTCGAGGGCGGCCGGCTCCCAGACGTAGAGCCGACGCCGGCTGGCGCCGCCGCCTGGAACAGGTCGACGCTGGCGGGCGATCCAGAGCGGGATCTCGGGGTGCTCGCCGACCGCATCGACGCCCGAGGGGCGGCATTCCTTGAGCTGTCACCCGCCGCGACGGCCACCGACTGGATCTTTGGCGTGCGCCTTGCACCCTCGGCGGTCGCCTGTCACCTGCTTGCCGAAGTGCTCCTCCACGGCCACGACATCGCACGAGCCACCGGCGCGACCTGGCCGATCCAGCCAACGCACGCGGCGATGGCCATCGTTGGCGGCGGCGTGCCGATTATCAACGCCTGCCCTGGCCTTTGGACACGCCACCCGGTCAACCCGCGGGCCCGGGCGCGGGTCGAGTTGCGCCTACGCCCTGACCACCGGCTCACCCTGGCCCTCGACCAGCGCCTCCAAGCCGAGCTGCCGCCGAGCGGTCGCGCTGATGCCTACTTGGCGACGAGCGCAGATCAAGCGCTGCTGATCTTTTTCGGGCGGCGCAGCCCGTGGCGCGTCGCCGTGACCGGCAGAGCCTGGGTCTGGGGGCGGCGCCCGTGGGCCTTGTTCACCATGCTCGCAGCGATCACCTCGCCGTAGCGCCGTAGCGCCGTAGCGCCGAAGCCGGCTAGACGAGGCTCCAGTCGATGTTGAGGTTGTCGTTGGCGCTGATGGTCATCCAGCGCACGCCGGCAGGAATGGCGAGCTTGGTGCTGACCGAGTCGTAACCGAGCGGTTGCGGGCTCCCGGTCCGCTGACAGGTGCGCTTCGGGCCGTAGCGATAGGGGTTCTCGGCGGTGCCGCAGTCCCAGAAGGAGTGCCACGACGCCCATCGCAGCTCCGTGCAGTCGCTCCGCCAGAACTGCACGAACGCACCACCGAGGATCCGGCCGTTCGGCGTGCCCCGGCGGATCGCAATGGTCCGGGTCGCCGTGTCGTTGGCGAAGGCGCTGACATCGACGATGGCCGTCAGCCACGCCGCCTTCTGCTGGGTGACCAGTGCAGCGTTGCACCCGCTTGACAACCAGGGCAGGCAGTCGGCCTGAAGGTCGCACGGCATCGCCGGG
>Ga0190267_10000316_pt1 | contig 10725 bp, 11 predicted proteins | sample Popmic239T_FD_140332 | JGI IMG/M metagenome (GOLD analysis project Ga0190267, IMG submission 140332) | Populus adjacent soil microbial communities from riparian zone of Oak Creek, Arizona, USA - 239 T | ecosystem: Environmental > Terrestrial > Soil > Riparian zone | place: USA: Arizona... | reverse complement strand
GCCGTACGCAAACGGCAGGCCGAGCATACTTAATCGGACACAAGAACCAGAAACAAACAGCGTTTACACGAGATACGAGGCGCTTTCCCGTCTGACGCTTTCCTGTTGCTCTCGCGCAGGCTCCGCCGACCGCGGGTGCGACGGCGCGGCGTGATCGCCCAGCGGTGAACGCGAGGGGGGGATGCCTGCCCGCGGCATCCCCCCTTTTGTTCTGCGTTGCTCACGCCGCGCGTCTCCGCACGGCTTCAGGTCGATCGACCCATGGCGAGTCCCGCGGGTGGGCTGCAGCTTTCAGCTCAGCCGGGCCGGTCCGCTGCTCCCGCGCCAGTGAACCTTTCTCGCCAGTCACAAGAACCAAGCCCATGGACGCCCTGGTATTTTCCATCGCTTTCACGGCCGCGGCCGCGGTCGTCTTCCTGGCAGCCGCCACGGCGGACCGAAAGGTCACCGTGGCGTTCGCGCTCCTGGGCGCCCTCTACCTCGGATTGGATGATCTCGTCACCGGCCTCGCGTCTGAATTCTCCGTGTTCAGCCTGCCTGGATCCGATTGGAACTGGACCGGCAAGATCTTCAGCCTGGTGCTGTCCGCGCTCGTCATCATCGCGCTGCGGCTTTCGCGTGAAGCCGTCGGGCTCACGCTGAGGCAGAACGACAAGAAAGTCGCCATCGCGGCGCTGGTGTTCTTCGCGTTGTGGGGCACGTGCCTCGGCCTGCTCTTCAAGCCGGGCCAGGCCGACCTGGAGACGCTCGCGTTCCAGGCGACCATGCCCGGCATCGCGGAGGAGCTCGTCTATCGTGGCATATGCCCGGCGATCCTCCTGGGCCTCATCCACCGGCGGGCGCCCGTCTCGGGAACCCCGTGGGCAGTGATCCTTGCCACCTCGATCGCGTTCGGCATCTGGCACGGGCTGCGCTACTCGGGGGGAGATTTCAGCTTCGACACCATGTCCGCGCTGGTCCCGCTGGTGGGAAGCATGATCGGTGGCTGGGTGCGCTTCAGAACGGGGAGCCTGCTCGTCCCTGTGCTCGGCCACGGCATCGCGAACGTCGCGTTCCATGTCGCCGGCGGGCTTGCCACCTGACCCTCCGTCCAGGCCAGCGAGTGCTCCCGTCGAAGGCGGAGGCACAGAAGCAGCCTCGGGAGGTCTCTCCCGCGGCTGCTACGCTGATTCTCGGCGGGAGGACGACGCGCTCTGCGGAGCCGTCAGCCGACCGGGCCTCCGCGATGAACAGCTGCAACGGACCGCGGTCGCAGGTAATCCTTGCGTGGGGTAACCCGCCTGCGTAGCGTGCGTCATTCATGGGGTTGGTCCGCGGCCACTCCCGAGCGGTGTCGAGCGTCCGTCCTTTTCTCCACCCTTCCCAATCACCAGCCATCCACATGCCTCCAGCGCAGCCCATCTTCCGCCAGATCCAGATCGCCACGGGTCAGACCATCACGCTGGGCCAGCCCATCCCCGCCGACGTGCAGGGCGACCTGGAGCCCGGACCCGGGCCCAACGAGCTCCAGATGAAGCAGGGCACCTTCGGCAGAGCCACGTCCATCGTGTTCCAGCTCGCCTCGGTGAACGGGCCGGTCACCGGCATGCGCTTCACCTACGCTCGCGGCGGCGACGACTGGCGGATCACGCTCATGAACTTCAAGGCCCAGCTGGGCGATCCCACCTCGCTGTCTCCCCACCCGCCGAGCGCGACGTGGGTAGACTCCCAGACGCAGTTCGTCCTGGCGCAGGACGCCTCCAACGGCATCAGCTCCACGCTGACGGACCTCGCGGCAAAGTCCTCGTAGTCCTGAGCGCCGCCCACCACCGACAAAGGAGGGGAGGCCACCCGCGGCATCCCCTCTTCGTTCGCCGGGCGCCTCCCTCACGCCGCCAGCCGCCGCACCACCTCCGCCGCGCCGCGCTTGTAGACGGCCAGGCACCGAAGCTGGCCACGAGCATCACTGCTACCGCCGTCAGTTGCAGTCAGTCTTGCGTGCGGGAGGGCAGCTCCTTACCCTGCCTCTTGTCCGCACGCCCGTGTGGATGCTGTGCATTCCTCCCCCACACTGGAAGGCACAATGAGCGACAATCCCACGACCAGCAACCGCCCGCAGAGTCCCGACGCGACCGCCGCGTACGCCGAACGGCTTCTGCGCCGCGCCGGTGCCGAGCACGTCCCCAGCGGCATCCTCCACTGGTCGTACGTGGCCCCGTACCGCATCACCTCGTTCGACGGGGTGGAGTGGACGGCCGTGTGCGATCAGCCCACCTGGCAGCAGCTTCATCTGGAACTTCACGCGGGCGTCAAACGGGAGGGCGCCATCGCCTCCCCCGACGCGGTGGGCGAGGCGGTGGCGGCGTACCACGCGCGGGGCGAGGTGCCCATCGCCATCGCCGACGCGCGCTACCACACGCCGCGCCGGCGCTTCGTGGCCCAGGTGATGGCGGCGGCCCGGGCGGCGCAGGCGCTGCCGGAGCCGGACGACGCGGCAGCCGAAGAGATCCTGGAGGAGCGTAGCGCCTTCTTCGCCAGCGCCCTGCTCCCCAACCGGTCGCACGGCTTCGAGCTCCTTCCGCACGTGCACTTTGGCCTCACCGTTGCCTTCGTGGTGCCGCGCGCCCTGTTCCTGGGTGACGCCGCGGCGGAGCCCGCGGGGCTGGAGGTGGACTTCGATGACGGCGAGGGCTTTCGCCCGGTGGAGTTCGACACCCGCGTGGAGGTGGCGTACACGGACGAGCTGCCCAGGCACGTTCGCCTTCGCGTGCGGACGGCCCACGGTCCACGGTCCGCCGCATTCCGCTTTCAACTGGCCGCGGCAACGGCCCCCACGCCCAACCAGACATGGCGGCTGACCAGCATCCAGCCGTACGCTGGATACCAGGCGAACGGCACCGCCTGGGTGTTCTACGGGGCGGGCCACACGGCGGTGGTGAACCCGGTGATCTTCGCCGACGGCTTCGGCGAAGGCGCCACCAGCCTGGACGACGTGTGGGACCGGCTGAACCAGCAGTCGCTGGCGACCACGCTGCTGGCGCGCGGGCTGGACCTGGTCATCCTGGGATACGACAGCAAGAGCGCCTTCCTGCAGGCGAACGCGTTCCTGGCGGTGGCGTGCATCCAGAAGGCCATTCAGGAACGCGTTGGCTCGGCGCCGCTGGTGGTGGGCGGCGGCAGCATGGGCGGGCTGGTGACCCGGTACGCGCTCGCCTGGATGGAGAAGAACGGCCGTGACGCGCAGACGGCAAAGTACCTGTCGTTCGATACGCCGCACGACGGCGCCTGGGTGCCGACGATCCTGCAGTACTTTGCGTACTACTTCGAGGGGCGCAGCGACTCCGCCAGGCGCCTGGCCGCCCTGGTGCGCAGCGGCGCCGCGCAGCAGCTGCTGTGGGGATGGGTGCCAAGCTGGGACTACTCGGGCCCCATCACCACCAACGCGCTGCGCACGGTGTTCTACGCCGAGCTGCGCGCCCTTGGCTGGTTCCCGTCCCGGCCGCGCAAGTACGGGGTGGCCAATGGCACCGGCAACGGCACGGGCAACGGGGTCCCCGCCGGCGCGAACGCGTTCGACTGGAGCGGCAACGCGTGCGTGGGCGCGCGGCCCAACATCGAGCCCAACCCGGGGACGGACCAGTACCTGGGCGAGATGTGGCTGGGCGGGTACTGGAACAAGTACTACGCCACCAACGTTCCGGCCTTCGACAGCTGCCCGGGCGGCACCAACGGCTTCTTCGGCACCGCCGGTGACGGGGCCGCGGCCAGCGGGTACGGCTGGACCACCATCCACTACCGCACCACCTGCTTTGTCCCCACGGTGAGCGCGCTTTCCATGCAGCGCATGGGGGACCCCGGCACCAACCCGTCGGGGCTGCCTTCGGGCCTGGACGAGTACACCACGTGCACCTCCAACCTGGGACACGTGTCGGTCACGCCGGAGGTGAAGCAGTGGATCGTGGACCGCTTTGCCCCGGCCACGGCCGACGAGGCGGACGCGACGCCCGCCGAGGCCGCGCTCGCCCTGTAATGATCCGGTGAAACGGCTCCGGCGGCGCGTCCCGCTCGCCGCCGGAGCCGTTCTCTTCCCCCCAGCCGCCGCACCATCTCCACAGCGCCGCGCTTGTAGACGGTCAGGCACACCAGCGGGCCTTCCATCATTATCCGAGTGGGTGAATCGTGATTGCTGTTGCGCCACGTATTTCGTGACGTGTGCGGAAGATGGAGATAGATGATGCGCGCGCTGTCGCAAGCCGTGCCCTTGACCCACGGCCGCCGTTCGCACAAGCTGCGAGCATCGATCTCCCAATGCTGTGCGGGTGGATGTGGGCGAACGCAAACGGAAGCTGACGGCCGCGGAAAGAGCCGCTAAGAAGCGCAGAAAAGCGGGATCCCAGATGGTGTTCATCAACGGGAAGCAGAAGCGCATCCGCCGCCCTCCCACCATCGACGGGATGGATGTGCACGAGTTCATCCGCCGCAACGCCGACCCCATCTTTCTGCGCGAGATGGAGATGTGGGAGTTGATGGAGCAGCCCGACGCGCCCGCCGACGCCGGTGACGAGAAGGCGGACATCTTCTGACGCTGCGAATCGATATGGATGAGCCCTGCTGCGTTGATGACGAAATGCGCCCGGAGTACGACTTCAGCGGCGGCGTGCGCGGCAAGTACGCGGAGCGCTACGCCCGGCGATTCGGCGTTGAGATCGTGCCCGCGGGAACCGCTTCGTCAGCTTGTGCCCAGAACTGGACATCGCCAGTCAGGGCGATACGGCCGAAGAAGCGCGAGTGAATTTGGAGGAGGCGCTGGAGCTTTTCTTCCAGGTCGCGGATGAGTCCGAAGTGCCCAGGCGAACAAGTATGATCCAGTAGGTTGCAGGCTCCGTCATCTGCGGTCTGTCGTAACTTGTAAGCGCAACCTAAAATAGAAGAGCGGAGCACGTGCTGGTTGCCCCGCCCTCGCTGCCACGAGGAAACGACGCTGGTTGCATGGCCCCGCCCCCCTTCGATTCTCCGCCCATGGCTCAGCCTTGGGCGGAGTTTCTTTAGCACAACCCACCAGATCTACAACCCAGGCGGTGTGCTACCATCCGCTTCAGACGTCAGAAGCTCACTCGTCGTCGTCCGTGTCAAGGGAGCCGTGAACAGGATCTGCGGTTCGGCGTGCCGCTATCACGGCGGTAGCCGAACCCGTGACATTCCCGTAGGAGCCGCCTTGACACCCCCTCCGCCCGCGGGTTAGGTTCACGCTCCCTGAACAATCGTTCGAACGATCGTTCGATAGAGGGGTATGGGCGGCACGGAAACGGCGGAAGCGCCAGCAGCCGATGCCGCCGCGAGCGCATCGACTGAGATCAAGCCCTTCGCACCAGGTACGGAGACGCACGAATGGCCCGCTTTACCGACGAAGAGCTCAAGGAAAAGGTACAGAACGGCTTCATCGTCGAGTACCCGGACGACATGACGGAAGGGTACCGCAAGGCCCTGATCGTTCAGCTGCTGGTGCAGGCGGATACGGAGCTGGTAAGCGCGCCGGCGTACTTCGGCGCGGCCAAGGACGCGCCGAGCACCAACACCATGGTGAGCGCCACGGCCATCATCCAGGACGAGCTGGCGCACGCCAACATCGCGTACCGCCTGCTGGAAGACCTGGGGCTGGACAAGGAGCAGCTGGTCTACGGACGCCAGCCGCACGAGTTCAAGCACCCGTACGGCTTCGACCATCCGCTGGAGAACTGGGCGGAGCTGGTGGTGGCCAACGGCCTGTACGACCGCGCGGGGATCACGCTGCTGGGCGACGTCTTCAAGAACACGTCGTACGGCCCGCTGAAGCGCGCGCTGGTAAAGGTGGACCAGGAAGAGACCTTTCACCTGCGCCACGGCGAGATGTGGATGAAGCGCCTGAGCAACGCCGGCGGCGAGGCCAAGGCGCAGATCCAGCGCGCGGTGGACTGGATGTTCCCCATGGCGGTGGAGTGGTTCGGCCTGCCGGACGACATGAAGCGCCACAGCGGCCAGCTGGAGTACCGCCTGAAGGGGATGACCAACGACGAGCTGCGGCAGACGTGGATGAAGTCCACCGTGCCGCTGTGCGAGAGCATCGGCATCGACGTGCCGGCGCACTGGGACGAGGATCAGCAGAAGTACGTGCTGGAGTACTCGTTCCCCTGCGAGTACGACGAGGACGAGAAGCGCTGGCTGTTCGGCGAGGGCGAGATCAGCTGGGAGCAGGTGTTCGAGCGCTGGAAGCGCCGCGGCCCCAGCAACAAGTCGTTCGTGGAGAGCATCCAGGACGGCAAGGGCTTCCGCCGGCAGCTGGAGGCCGCCGCCTGATGGCGTGCGCCACGCAGGAGTCGCGGTTCGGCGCGTCGGATGGCGGCACGGCCGTCCTGGACGCGCCGTCCGCCTATCCGTGTCCGCCCGACGAGCGCACGGGCCCGCTGTGGGACGCGTTGCGCGAGGTGATGGATCCCGAGATCCCCATCTCGCTGGTGGACCTGGGCCTGATCTACGACATCCGCCAGGACGGCGGGCAGGTTGAGGTGGACCTGACGTTCACGGCGACGGCGTGTCCGTGCATGGCCTTCATCCACTACGACATCGCGGACCGCCTGCAGCGCGAGCCCGGTGTCGAAGAGGTGAAGGTGATCGAGACCTGGACGCCGGCCTGGACCAAGTCGCGGATCACGCCCGAAGGCAGAGAGGCGCTCCGGAAGTTTGGCGTGTCGATGTAGGAGAAGAAGTGCGGAAGTGCGTGAGTGCGTCAGTGCGGGAGTGAACTGCACGAGGCACGACACACTTCCGCACTCACGCACTAACGCACTCACGCACTGAGTTCCCGTGATCGAGCCCGTATATGAAGTCTTCGCCCGCAAGACGCGGGGCGAGCCGCTGCGCCACATCGGCTTCGTGAACGCCGTGGATGGCGACCTCGCGAAGGTGTACGCGTGGAAGATGTACGACGAGCAGAACTGGGGAGAGATGTGCGTCATCCCCCGCGACGCCATCATCCCCGTGAATCCTGAAGAGAGCCAGTTCGTGACGATGATGGGCCGTGACGCGGAGCAGGCGCTGGTGCACAGCAAGGGCACCGGCTCGTACGGCGGCGCCGAGATGGCCGGAGGGGCGAAGTGAGCGATACGGCCACGGAGTCGCGCGTGGAGAAGGCCGCCGAGCTGCCGGACGACGCCCGCGCCGCGCTGCGCTCGCTGATCCTGGCGCTGGCGGACAGCAAGCGCGTGCTGGGACTGCGCTACAGCGACCGCATGCTGGGCGCGCCCACGCTGGAGGCGGGGATCGCCGCGAGCTCCATGGCGCAGGACGAGTGGGGCCACGCGCGCCTGACCTATGCCCTGCTGGGCGACTTTGGCGACGACCCCAAGGCGCTGGAGCACGAGCGCCCGGCCGCCGAGTACCGCACGCACCCCGCGCTGGACGCCGGCTTCGGCTCGTGGGCGGACTTCATCGCCTGCATTCTGCTGGTGGATACGTCGCTGGTGACGCAGTACGGCGCGCTGGTGGAAAGCCGCTACACGCCCGCGCACAACCGCGTGCAGAAGATGCTGGACGAGGAGCGCTTCCACTTTCAGTACGCCGCCGGCTGGGTGCGCCGCATGGCCGCCGTGCCGGAGGTGCGCGGCGAGCTGGCCGCGTCGCTGGCGCGCTACCTTCCGCAGGCGCTGCAGTGGCTGGGGGATGACGAGGGCCCCGCGATCCGGCGGCTGGTGGACGAGGGGCTGGTGAGCGCCGGCCCCTCGGACCTGCGCGCCCGCTTCCTGTCGCGCGTGGTCCCGGTGCTGGCGGATGCGGGGCTGGCGGACGAGCTGGGGCTGGCCCGGCGCGACGGCGGCGAATGGAGCATCGCGCAGCCGCTTTCGTTCGACGGCTGGAGCGAGGAGACGCGCCGGTCCGGCGGCAGCCTGGACGAGGAGACGGCCGCCCGCGCCCGCGGCGACAAGAACCGCGCGCTGCTGATGGACTGATGGCGGACCGCCCCGCGCCGCACCCGGCGGACGAGGACCTGGTCCCCCGCTCCGCGCCCTGCCCGTTCTGCGACGGGGTGGACACGGAGCTGGTGAACCCGTTCGGCGGGCAGCTGTCCGTGGCCCAGTACTGGTGCCGCCGCTGCCGCACCGCCTTCGAGTTCATCAAGTGGGACGACCACGAGGACTGAAAAGCACGCGCGCAGAGTAGCGGAGAGGCAGAGCAGCAGAGGGTCGTCCTCCGCTGCTCTGCCTCTCCGCTTCTCTGTGCAGTATTCTTCTACGCCTCCACGGCGAGCCGGTGTGCGACACGTCCTTGCGAGGCCCCTCTTGGAGATTCCGAACAAAGGCCTTTACAGACATAAACAGAGTAGTTAGGTTCTCCGCAACGTGAGGTCGCAAAGCGCGCGACCGTTCTCGTCTTCCGCCCTGATCTCCTCCAGCGGTTCCCCGGGAGGATGATGGGTCGGGCGGATGCCTCACGTTCCGTTTGGATACCCTATCCAGCCACAATACGCAATTAGCCTTCTCGCTGTCCCGCCCCCTCCACACAAAGACACACGGTCAAACATGAATGCAAGAAAGTATGCTACGCTGGCAGCGGTCGTAGACGAGACGCTGGCCGGACGGACGGACAACGCGCGCCTGCTGCTGGGCGACTTGGTGGAGCGACAGCTGAACGCGGGCGGCGGCGGCGAGGACCTTCAGTACTACATCTTTGCGTCCGCGCTTTCCCGGCGCCTGGAGTGGGACCGGGCGGGGGAGATCAACCTGTACCTGCGGCAGTTCGAGACCACGCAGATCTCGCTGTTCAACCTGCTCGCGCGCCACCTGCCCACCGTGCAGCTGGCGGGGCCGCTGGCCAACGAGGTGCTGGCCGGCTACGTGGGCGGCAACGACGAGGTGACGCTGCTGGACGTGGGCATCGGCTCGGGGCGGCAGGAGGTGGGGCTGCTGTACCTGCTGGCCACCCAGCGCCGCCTGCCGCGCAAGCTGAACGTGATCGCCATCGAGCCCGACGCGGGGAGCCTGCTGGAGGCGGGCGAGTCGCTGGCCGAGGCGGCGATGACACTGGGCGTGGAGCTGGAGTTCCACCCCGTGCACAAGGTGGTGGAAGAGCTGGATGACGCCGACTGGCGCTTCTTTGCCTCCTTCGGCTCGCCGATGGTGGTGCTGGGGGCGTTCGCCGTGCACCACGTGCGCTCGCGGGGTCAGGGCAACGCGCGCGACGCGCTGTTCCGCCGGCTACGCGCGCTGCAGCCGGACGCGGTGGTGCTGTGCGAGCCCAGCAGCGACCACGACTCGCCCTCGCTGCGCGAGCGGTTCGAGGCGTCGTGGCACCACTTCGGCCTCACCTTTCGCATCATCGACGGGCTGGAGATCGGCGAGGCGGAGAAGAGCGCCATGAAGATGTTCTTTGCCCGCGAGATCGACGACATCCTGGCCAACGCCGAGGAAACCCGCTGCGAGCGGCACGAGCCGGTGGACGCGTGGGTGCGCCGGATGCGGGACGCCGGCTTCGTGCCCTGCACGGACTTCGGGATGGTGGGTAGGCCCTCGTCGGGGCCGGTGCGGGTGGCCATGCGCGACGGCTACCTGGGGCTGGACTACGGCGACGAGACGCTGGTCGCCATCGTCTGCGCCACGTCCGGGGTGCCGGCGCGCGCCAGCCGCATCTGTCCGATGCTGCTGGAGCAGGTGGCCTGAACGCGACGTTCACCATCGCGAAGGTGGCCGGGCTCCGCATTCGCGCGGGGCCCGGCCACTCCGTTTACGTAGCGCTCCACGGCCGGCGCCGGGCAAGGGGAAAGCGGCTTCTCCGGTGCCTAACCTGCCTCGCCGCAGGGAGATAGGAATCGGCGTCAAACTTGACATCGAAGGGGAATCGGCGTTAGCCTTTCCGCTCCATCTGCGACATTGAATTGTAACAGATGGAGCAGGCCCGATGCTTGTACCCCGCCGCGTCAGCCCCTCTCGGGAAACCATCTCCTCCACGTCACACGGATCCGCCATGTCCAGCTCCGATGCAGCCACGCCCATCCTGTCATCCCGTTTCGCGCCGGACGCGACCGTGAGCGGGGGCAACATCCTGTCGATGCTTGCCGCCATGGGCCCCTTCCGCAAGCGCGGCGAGTATCTCCTGGAGGAGAACGGCATCGGCCAGGTAAGCGCGGAGGGGTGGTACCCGCTGGCGGCCTACGTCCGCTCGCTGCGCGCCATCGGCGAAAAGATGGGTCCCAACACGCTGTTCCAGATCGGCCGGCAGATCCCCAACCACGTGCCGCTGCCGCCGGGGCTGGACACGTTCGAGAAGGTGCTGGCCTCGTTCGGCCAGGCGTTCGACATGAACCACCGCGGCATTCAGCCGGGCACCATCACCTTCGCCGTGCAGAACCCGCGCACGGCCACCATCACCACCGGCACGCCGTACCCCTGCGACTTCGACCGGGGTGTGATCGCCGGCTTCTTTCAGCACCTGCTGCGCACGCGCCCCAACGTGGAGCCCGTGGCGACCGAGCCGTGCAAGGCCCGCGGTGGCGAAACCTGCACCTACGCCGTCACGCTCCCCGTGGTGTGACCTGGCCGGCCGCGCGGTGAATCGGCGGGCGCTCCGACCGCCACGGGCTAAAGCCCGCGGCTGGAACTGCCATAAGCCCCGCCCTGGGCTCGCGGAGCTCGCCCGGCGGGGCTTCACCTGCTCGCGTGGGCCGCGCCCGGTGCGCAGAGAGCCCTCTTCTCACATTCCACCTCTCCACCTCTTCCT
>Ga0190267_10000315_pt1 | contig 10730 bp, 9 predicted proteins | sample Popmic239T_FD_140332 | JGI IMG/M metagenome (GOLD analysis project Ga0190267, IMG submission 140332) | Populus adjacent soil microbial communities from riparian zone of Oak Creek, Arizona, USA - 239 T | ecosystem: Environmental > Terrestrial > Soil > Riparian zone | place: USA: Arizona... | reverse complement strand
GTTCGGGGTCTTACTTTCCGCCTCCGGTGCGGGCGGTGGAGATCCCCAAGCCGCACGGCGGCGGGGTCCGTTTGCTTGGTGTGCCAACGGTCGCAGACCGGGTGGCGCAGACGGTGGTGGCGATGCATCTGGGAGCGCGGGCGGAACCTCGGTTCCATCCGGACTCCTATGGCTACCGGCCGGGCAAGTCGGCTCTGGACGCGGTCGGGACATGCCGGATGCGGTGCTGGAAGTACGGCTGGATTGTCGATCTGGATGTCCAGAAGTTCTTCGATACGGTGCCGTGGGATCTCGTCGTCAAGGCGGTCGAGGCGGTCACCGACTGCCGCTGGGTGCTGCTGTATGTCAAGCGGTGGCTTGCAGCCCCGTTGCAGCACCCCGACGGCACCCTAGAAGAGCGAGACAAGGGAACTCCGCAAGGATCGGCGGTCTCGCCGGTCCTGGCGAACCTGTTCATGCACTACGCGTTTGACGCCTGGATGGCCCGCGACTTCCCGGGCTGCCCGTTCGAGCGCTATGCCGACGATGCCGTCGTGCATTGCGTGAGCAAGCGGCAGGCCGAAGCCGTGCTTGCCGCGATCGCCGCGCGGATCAGCGAGGTCGGCCTCGCGCTTCACCCCGACAAGACGCGAATCGTCTACTGCAAAGACGGCAAGCGCCGGAACGAGCACGAGCACACCTCGTTTACCTTCCTCGGGTTCACCTTCCGAGCACGGAAGGCGCGGAATCGGGGAGGCGGGTACTACACCGGCTTCCTGCCCGCGATCAGCACCGAGGCGCTCAAAGCCAGAGGCGCTGACCTCCGCGCGATGCGGATCCACCGGCGCACCAACCTGTCCCTGGACGACCTCGCGCGATGGCTGAACCCCATCGTGCGCGGGTGGATGAACTATTACGGCCGGTTCTACCGGTCGGCAATGGCTCCCCTCCTGCTGCGCGTCAGTGGCTACCTGAGGCGCTGGGCTGGGAAGAAGTATCGGCGGCTGCGGACCTACAACCGGTTCAAGCGGTGGTGGGCTGGGCTACTCGAAAGAGATCCCGGCCTGTTCGCCCATTGGCGCTGGGTCCGCGCGTACTGATCGGCTGGTGAGAAGAGCCCGGTGACGGGAGACTGTCACGCCGGGATCTGCGGGAGCCGGGGGCTGCAATGCCCCCGGCCACCCGACCCGTCGTGAGGGTGGTCGTTCACCAGCGCCTGCCCGTCGAGCTGTTCTGGCCGAAGTAGATCAGCACTGCGGCGACGATCACGAGTCCGGCGAGACCGGACAGGGCATTGAAGATGCCGTTGAGCACGACCACGAGCGCGGCGCCTGACACGACGGCCCTGAGCACCATTGCGATGCCGTAGTTCCAGGCGGCGCGCTCGTCGTAGGCGCCGCGGCGGAGGAAGTTGAGGTACACCGCGGCGAGCGCGAAGACGAAGAACGCGATGATGCACGCGATCCAGAGGGCGGGGATGTCCACGCCGCTGAACGGGTCGACTTCGACGGTGTCTGTGAGCAGCGGGACGTTCATGCGGCGTCGGCTCCTTCGACGGCGGCGCGCTGGTCCTCGCGTGTCGAGCGCGCGTAGCGCGCCGTGGTCTTGATGTCGCGGTGGCCGAGTAGGTCGGCGACGAGGACGATGTCGCGGCCGTGCTCGCGCACGAGGCGCGTCGCCAGTGTGTGGCGCAGGCCGTGTGCAGTCTCGGCGATGCCGGCGCTGGCCATGACGCCGGCGACGGTCGCGTTCAGCGATCGCACCGACAGGCGCGCGCCGGTGCGCGACAGCCACAGCGGGCCCGCGCTGGCGATGTCAGGCGGGGCGTGGCGATGTTCGGCGCGCTTGAGCAGCCAGGCGTTGAGCGCTTGGCGAGCGCTGCGGCTGAGCGGCACGACGCGGTAGTGATCGCCCTTGCCGTGACGCACGACGAGCTGGCCGGTGCGCTGCGTGATCTGGACGTCGCCGCGGTCAAGCGCGGCGAGTTCGCCGATCCGCAGTCCGGTCCGGAGGAGGACCTCCAGGATCGCGCGGTCGCGTGGAGAGGCCAGCGCGTCGATCGTCTTCTCGAGCTGCCGCAGCTCTGCGGGCTTCAGCGCCCGCGAGTCCAGCAGCGACGTACCGGCGGCCAGCGCGAGGTTGATCGTCGCGGGCGCAAGCCCGCGGTCGACGAGGCGCCGGCGCCAGTCGGTCAGCAGCGCGCGGCGCTCGCGCTCGCCGGCGTGGGAGACGAACGCGGCGAGCTCGTCCGCGGCGGCCAGGTCCTCGACGAGCTCGTCGACCCAGCGGCGGTAGTTCGAGCGCGTGCGGGCGGCCAGGGGGGTGCCCTCCAGCCAGAGGTTGTAGTCGGCGCGGATGTCGTTGCACAGCACCCGCGGGATGTTGTCGGAAGCTCCGGACGGCACGGTGAGTCACGGCGTGGTCGCGTTGTTCGCGGTGCAGCGGTCGCGGGTGGCTGACAATGCTCGTTGTCAGAACCGTTGGCCTACGCGTGATCCGCAGCGGGTCCATCGGGAACGAGATGGTGTAGGAGCGCATCGAGGTCGTCGCCGCGCTCGACGATTGGCTTCAGGTACGCACGCGGCAGGACGAGGCTCCATCCGTCTTTGCCCTTGCGGCTGCCACTCCCGAGGTCGACGGTTCCACGGACAGCCAGCGCAAGCTTTGGTGTTTCAAGCGTCAGGAGTTTGCCTCTGACTTTTTCGTCGAGCAGATGAGGCCCGGTGGTGTCGATGGCCCAGCAAACGCTGCCGAGCCAGAGCAGGAAGTCGGGGTAAAAGGTGGCCGAGTCCCCGACCTTCCGCGGCAGCGGGATGCCGAAGCCACGGCTTGCGTAGGCGGGGTTGCGGATCCACGTCGCTGCCTCGAGACGGTCCAGCGCTCGCGCGAACTCAAGCTCGTCCGCGTTGAAGTCCGCCTTGGCGTAGCGCGGGTGCGCAGCCCGTTGGAAGTCGAGCAGCTCCCCCGCCCGTGGCTGGTCATCTCCCACCGTCCACAACGCGCGCAGCGGGTCCGGGTCGTCTTGGTAGGTGACGCGCTCTTCGAAGTAATCAACGATCGTGGCTGCGAGCTCTGTGAGGTTTGCCTGAGCCTGCGAGCCATGGCAGCTGAGCTGGTCAAACGCTGGGCCGCGAAAGCGGTCGGGGTGGATCGCGTTGACGCAGGTCCGGTTGCGTTGCAGGATGCGCTGGCGCAGGAAGGCGCCGTTGCGGGTCCGGGCACTGCGCAACACGTTGATGGCGGTGAGATCCTCCTCGCCGGTCTCCAACGAGACGACGGCGCGCCGACCCGTCCCGGGCGCATCGAGGGCGTCGGCTGGCCAAGGGCGCTCGGCGGTTGTCGCGAGCTCACGCTCGATCTTGCGCATCGCCGGCGCACGCAGCGTTCGCCGGGGGAGACTGAGGGCGCCGACTAGATCAGGCTTGACCGGAATGGGGGGGAGGGGGTCGCGCCGAGTCTTGAGGCGGACCGGGCTGAAGCTCGGCTCGTCGGGCGGCGCGTACAGGCGCAACTCGGCGCGCAGTTCAGTGACGACGCGCTCGTAGCTGTCAGCGGGCGTCTGCAGGATGAGCGTTGCCGTGTTCAGCTCTTCGTGCGCAAAGCGGCGGGCGGCAGGCTGTCGCAGCACGCGGCCGACGATCTGGCGGATGCGCGTAAACGACTTGGTCGCACCGTCGAAGTAGCAGACGTATGCCTCTGGGTCGTCCCAACCCTCTTGCAGGCTTTGGTTGAAGATGATGTGCCGGTAGCGCGGTGCGAGCTGGCTTAAGTGTGTCACGCGTTCCGCGTCATCCGGTAGCTCCCGGGTGTCCGTGAAGATCGCAATCTCGTCCGCGGGGACGCCGCGCTGGCGGAGGTGCCGCCAGATAACGACGGGTCGCGGGTCGTCAAGCGACCCGCGCGGTGGGTTGCTGCGCTCGACTACGTAGATCGCACGCGGCGCGATAGAAGTGCCCTCCGCGGCTGCAGCCGCTCTGACCTGTGCGAGGGCATTGAGCGCACCGTCCAGGCTTTCTTCGGTGCCGCTGCGGTAGTCGATGAGCTCGATGGTCGTCTTGAGCAGCTCAGCGTCGACGACATCGCGCGTGCGGACGGGTACTCGGCCGGCCTCCAGCAGGGTGCGAGTTGCGTCTTCGGTCTGAAGCGCTTCCGTCCATTTGACGAAGAGGTCGTTGACGACGGGGGTTGCGGAGGCCATAAAGAAGCCTTGTGGAGCGAGCGCGGCCAGCTGATCGAGTTGGACGGTGCTCTGGTTGTGGCTTTCGTCGGACACGACCCACAACGGTCGCTTCAGGTCGTAGCGCAGCTGATCCCATGGCGAACGGTCGCCGCCGGCCCAGTCTGGCTGCGGGCGGTGCAGGTTTAGACGGGCGTCAGCGGAGCCGCCTTTGGTGGTGGCTTCTTGCTCGTTCCACGACGCTACGGTCAGGACCCAGATCGTTAGCCCCTTGGGGGTATCGATCAGGTCGCGCCAAACCGCCTGGCTTGGAATGTCCCGCAGGATCCGCGTGCCCGCGGGCAGAAGGGCGCCGTAGCGGCCGTTGAGGTTCGTAAACGTCTGCTCGACGACAGCACTCGAACGCGTCGTCCAGATCACGAGCGCATCTCCGAGACCGCCGATGACGCTGGCAAGGATCGGGGTTTTCCCCGATCCCGTGACGGCCTTCAGCTGGCCGAGAAAGGGGATACGGGCGGTGCCGTAGTGCGGCGGCGGGTGGGTGACGGCGTACGCCTCCCAGCTAAGCGCGGCGTCGCGCATCGCTTGGGCTGCCTCCTCCTGAAACGGGAAGAGGCGGAAGCTATCTGCTGGCGCCATCAGCGAGCACGGTCTCGAGTGACTCGATCTCGCTGAGGTGATCTTCCGGCGTCGTAGGCTCGTCGTCGTCGAGCTGTAGCGCTGCGAGGATCTCGTCCGGTATTTGACAGAAGCGGAAGGACTCGGTCTCGCCAACGTCGCAAGTCGATCCGTAGACCCGCAATGGGCGGCGAAGGCCGAGTCCAGACGCCTCCTCAAACATCGCGACGAGCACGTCGCGGGTGATCGTGCTGTCCTGACGTCCGTTCCAGCACAAACAGATCGCTTCCTGGCGAGGGTTCCGCCCTATGACGTAGCGCCCGGCGATCTTCGTAATGCCCTGGCCTCGGCCGGTTGTGTCTGTCTGTACGACGAGGTTGGCGATTGCCTCTCGCTCAAGTTCGAGGATCGCGTCGCGATTCAGCCTACGACCCATGGCTTCAAAGGCGAAGCCGGCGTCGAGCTCCTCGTGCTCGATCGCCGCTTGCAGCCGCGGTGCCGTGAGCGTGCGACAAAAGCGGTCCTCGCGCGTGCCCTCCTCGACGAGGATGAAGCGCCGAGCGCCGCCGTCTCGGCTGTTGAGCGAGAGCACTGCATGGCCCGTGGTGCCGGAGCCGGCGAACGGATCCAAAACGATCGCGTCGATGTCGCCGGCGAACTCGATCAGCATCTCCATCAGCTCCACCGGCTTCGGATTGCTGAAGCGCTTCGCGCCTTCTGGGAAGAGCTTCTTGAGCCGGTTGGCGCCCTTGCGGCCGGGCAGGTCGATGACGCTGCGCAGCGGCGGCTTGATGTCGCGCAGGTACTTCTTGAGCTCGACGAGCTTCGTCTCGTCCTTGCCGAAGATCAGGCGGTTCTCCTCCTCAAGCTGGCGCATCTTCTCCGGTGAGAAGCGGTAGCCCGTGCCGGGCTTGGCGACCACCTTGCCGTTGGGATGGATCACGTCATAGAAGTAGCCTGGACGGCCGGGGTTGTCGGTGTTGCGATTGGCGGCGTACGGACCACGCTTGTCGACGAATTTGTAGCGGTCCAGACTGCCGAGCTCGACAAGTCCTGTGGTGTCCTCGCCCCGGTCGGCCGCCGCGCGATAGGCTTGCGAGGCGCGTTTGATCGCCGCCTGGTAGGCGCGCTGGATTTTCGCGGGATCGCGCAATCGCGTCTTTTGCTCCTCGTACGTCGCGAGGAGCCATTCCTTCGCCGGGCTGTGGCCGTGCCAGACGGGGGGGATGAGGTCCTTCTGCTTGGCGTAGCACAGGATGTACTCGTGCTCAGCCGCGATGCGGGGCGGGTTGTTGTCGACGCCTCCGCGCCAGACGATCACGCCGAGCCGATTGGACTCGTCGAAGATCTCGTCCATGAGAAGCCCCAGGCGGTAGAGCTCGATGTCGTTGATTGAGACGAAGCACACCCCCGCCGGCGCGAGTAGCTGCCACGTCAGCCAAAGACGCGGACCCATGTAGTTGAGCCACTTTGTGTGGCGTCCGCCGTCTTCGTTGTTGACGTAGACAGCGTCTTCAGAATCCGCGTTGGGATCGAGGAACCGTCGATCGGAGTAGCGGAAGTCGCGCTTGCCCGTGTTATACGGCGGGTCGAGGTAGGCGACGTCGACGCTGCCCTGGTACTGCGATCGCAGCGACGTCATCACCTGGAGGTTGTCGCCTTCAATGACGCGGTTGCCATGCGGGTCGCCGACGCAGAGCTCAGGCACGGGCTCGAGGACACGGGGCGCTGGCATCCGTGTGCGATAGCTGCGACGGCCCTCCCAGTGCAGGTAGAGGCCTGGACCGGAGGGTCTGCCCTGGACGCCCGTCACCGGATCGATGCTTGCGTCGTTCTCCGCGGAGGCCGGCGTGGCAGGCGTCTCGTCGGTCACAGCGTGCATTGTGTCGGCTCAGAGTCCCTTCTGCTTGGAGACCTTGGTCCCAGCAGGGCTCTGGGACCGCGAAAGCGACCTGCGAGCGCGTTCCGCCCGGGGGCTGGTGCAGTCGCTCCCGCGTCCACGGCGAGCGCTCTCCCGTTAGGTGTCATCCATGGTGGCTGCGGGTGCCGCCTGAAACCCGATCTTGCATAGATCGCAGACGATCGCGCCCTTCTGCAGGGTGCCGGGCGCGACGCGAATGCGCCGCGGGCAGTTACATACGGCCGCGATGAGGTTGGGGTTGACAGCGGCGCCCGGGCCGCTGGACTCGGTTCTGCGGTGCAGCGTGATCGCGCGCGTCAGCTCCTCGATCGTTGGCGCGTAGGTTTGGGCGGTGGTATCGGGCAGAGCGGTGAGCGACCATCCGATCGTGGCGTCGCGGTCGACGTCGAGGCCGACTTCCTCGGCGATGCGCTTGTAGCGAGCGTTGTGGTAGCGGCCTTGGCGGCTGGTGTCCTCGATGCCGCGCACCGCTGCGATCGCGTGAGCCCCCTCGTGCAGGAGGGTCGCCAGGACGTCGCGCGGCCCGCGCTGCAGGCCTTCGCCGCCGATCAGGACCTCGTGGACGTACGCGCCCTCTTTGGCGCCTGCGAGCTGCCAACGCTCGGCCGCGAAGTGGCCGAGGACCAGGCCGCCGCCGCGCCGGCCGGAGCCTTGGCCGAGGATGAGCGCTGCTGGGGGCAGGTCGGGGTGCGCGTCGGCGATCGTGCGCCACGCGCGCTCAAGCGCAGCGACGAGCTGCGCAGTCCCGGCCGCCGGTTGACGCTTAAGTGTCAAAACGAAGGAGAGCGTAGCGCCGGGACGGCGTGATCGGCTGCATGCGCCAGCGCAGGCGCGGCGCATCGCGTAGCTGGTGACCCAGGCCAGCGCCGACCAGCGCGGCGGATGCAGGTCGACGTCGTCCGCGTCGACGAGCTGCGCCCACGCGTCGCGGCACGCGCTGGCGACAATCCACGCGTCTGGGGTCGCGCGTCGCGCCACGACGCTGCGCAGCTCGCCGTCGTGTCGGTCCCGGAGCGCCGCGACTAGTGCGCGGCGCTGGGGGTCGGTGGCCACGATCGCTGGCTCGCTCACGCGAACGCGTCGGCGAGCTCGCCGGCGGTCCGCAGCGTGGCCAGGATCGCCGGGACGCCGGCGGCCTCGCTGTGCTGCACGTAGGCGTCGACGACGCCCTGCAGCTCAGCCTGGCTCTCGACGTGGCGCTCGATCAGGTAGACGCGATCGGCGTGGTCGACCGGCACGTCCATGACGGCGACGTGGCCCGCGATCCGCTGTGCCTTGATCGCGCGCTCCCCCGCGGGGATGCGGTAGCGCTTGAGCTCGACGATCCGGCCGGCGGGCGTCATGACCGCGGCTCGTCGTCGGGGGTGTGCGCCCACCGGGCGCTGCTGCCGTAGCCGCGAACGTCACGGCCGACGCGCACCGCGGCGGCGTCCTGGGGGCGCTCGGCCAGGTCGCGCTGCACGTCGCGGCGCTCGCGGGTGCGCTGACCCGTGCTTGAGCGGGGGCGCGCCTTCATCCGGCGGATCTGCGCGCTCGCCTGCGCGCTCGTCTTCGGGTACGTGAACGTCGTTCCCGTGCTCTCAGCGAGGCTCTTGAGGTAGGCCAGCTGCTTCGGTGTGGGCTTCATCGCTTCGCCTTTCGGGGTGCTGTTCGAGGACAGTCGGGCGACAGCCCGCGCGCGGGTCGAACGCACGCGCCAGCTCCAAGCCCTTGGGCGCTCGGACGAAGTCCGATGGAGCTGGTGTGGCGGATTGACCCGCGCGCGGGCAGCCTGCGACGGTCCTCGGGTCAGCACCCCCGGCGAAGCGGCTCGCACCCTCTCGGGCTCGGCCTGCGCTACCTCAACGCCCGTCCGGTCACTGCCGGCCTCTCACGCTCCCCGCTGCGCGTTCCTACGCGGCGACCGCCGCGGCCGCGGGCTGGCGCTCCTCGCGTTCGTCTGCGCCCAAGGCTTCCTCGAGGCGACGCGCCAAGCGGTCCACGAGCGCCGCGATCCGCTCGAACGTGTCGGCGGCGGCGTCCTCACTCCAGACCGCCAGGTACGGGACCGACGACGCGTCGCTTTGGACCCCGACGAACGACACTGCCAGGTGAGCGACCAACTCGGCCACCAGCTCTTCCTCGGCGTAGCCAAGCTTCGGATCGTCCTCGCGCCGGTCGACCCGCACGAGCGCATGGGCGAGCTCGTGACACAGCACGCTGATCTGCGCGTTGACCGCCTGGTCATCGTTGATCGTCAGCGCCTTCGCACCGGGCTCGCAGGAGCCACCGTGGCCCTTGGCCAGCGTCCGGTAGCCCACGCTGTAGCCCAGCTCGCCGGCCAGGTCCTCAAGCGGCTGCCGCGCCCACGCGAGGCTGTCGCCCTCAAGCTCGGCGATCGGCGGGTCAAGCGGAGCCGGCTCGGCCGGCGGCGGCAGCGGCTCGACCTGCGTCGCCGAGAACACGGCCTCAAGGCGAAAGTACGTGCGCGGCCTGTCGGCCGGGATCGCGCCGGCGTTGCGCCACGCCTGCAGCTTCTTCTTCGACGGTGGGCACGGCGCCCAGATCCGGATGTGCGACGTCTCGCCGCGACGCACGCAGTAGCCAAGCTTCAGCCATGCGCGAAAGCCCGCGACGTGCGTCGCACGCGGGTCCTGTAGGCAGCACAGGAGCTGGTTGTTGAGCGAGTACCGTCGCAGACCGACCTTCGCGCGGCATTCAAGCCAGCGCTGCCAGCCAGCGCTTGAGCGCAGCTGCGCGACCGCGCGCTCGGTCAGCTCCTGCTCCTGGCGCCGGCGCTCGGCGCGCTCTTCGTCTGTCAGCGCAATGCGCTCTCGCTTGGCCATCACGATCACCTCGTGGTGTTGGGGCGCTCGCTGGCTGCGAGGGCCTGTGCCGCTCAACCGCATCCCCGCAGGGGTGCGATCCTTGAAGCGGTCAGGCCCTCGCAGCACGGCAGCGCTCGTCCTCAGTCGCCGCAGTCCTCCGCGTCGAGCTCGTCATCGAGATCCGCAGCGTCGACGTCTTCCTGCAGGTCCTCGTCGACGTCGCGCTCGCCGGCGTCCGGTGCCGAGCTCGCCGCGGCCGCGCGCCCGCGCGTGTCGAGCTGCGCGACGCTGCGCTCATAGGACCGCGCCTCGGCCGCGATCGCGCGCTGCAGCTGCGTGTGGCTGGCCGGCAGCACGCCCTTGGTCACGCGCTCAAACGCCTTGCGTGCGGTGTCCTTGTGCGACCGCGGCAGAATCGAGCTGCGCCGCTTGCTCGTCGGGAGCACCAGCTGGCTGGCGTAGTGCTGGGCGCCGAACACGACGAGCGCGCGGCCGTACAGCTCGCCGGCGCTCTTGGCACCGTCGATGAAGCGCCACAGCCACTTCGCGGCGACGTCGGGCTCGCAGTAGGCGACCTTCGTCTTGCCGCGCGCGCCGCTCTTGAGCGTCGGTGTCGTCGTCGTGCGGTGATCCTCGAGCACGAGTCGCAGCCCGTTCGCGGCGATCGTCTTCGCGACGTCGTCGTTGCTGCCGTAGGGAGACGCGTCGGGGCCCAGCAAGCCGTAGGCGAAGAACCGCGCCACGTCGAGGTCGTCAGCCTCGACCGTGGCCAGCTGCGTCAGCAGCGCCGCGCCCAGATCGAGGTTCGTCCCGTGCGCTTGGCGCGTGATCTCACGCAGCGTCGCGCGGTGCTCGGTGTCGAGCTCTTCGCGCGGCGTGCGCTCGCGCTTGGCCTTGCCGGCGCTCTTGGCCTTGCCCTTCTCCGCGACGCGCGCCTTGAGGTCCTTGCAGCGTGCGGGCGACCGCCTGCTTGCACAGCTCGCGGTACAGGTCGCGGTCGGTGATGATCGGCGCGCCGCGCTCGATCTCGATCAGCACGCCGGCCGCGCGCGCCTGGTCGACGTCGGCCTCGGTGAACCGGATCGCCGGCGGCCCGTAGGCGTAGCGATCGATCTGCTTGTGCAGCTGCTCGGCCTCGGCGATCGCGGCCTCGGTCTTCTTGTCTAACCGCAGCGCCTTGACGTCGCCGTGGTGCAGCTGGTTGAGGTATTCGCCGAACGTGCCCTTC
>Ga0190267_10000314_pt1 | contig 10735 bp, 9 predicted proteins | sample Popmic239T_FD_140332 | JGI IMG/M metagenome (GOLD analysis project Ga0190267, IMG submission 140332) | Populus adjacent soil microbial communities from riparian zone of Oak Creek, Arizona, USA - 239 T | ecosystem: Environmental > Terrestrial > Soil > Riparian zone | place: USA: Arizona... | reverse complement strand
GGCCAGCGTGACCGGCGTCGACGTCATGGCGCCGACCGACCGCTTCATTGCGGAGCTGCGCCGGCGCAAGTCGGCGCTGCGCTTCGTCCAGGGCGACGTCCACGACCCCGCGACCGTCGCCGCGATCGGCCGCCACGACGTCGTCTGGTGCTCGGGCGTGCTCTACCACGCCCCGCATCCGCTGCTGACGCTCGAGCGCCTGCGCGAGCTGACCGGCCAGACGCTGCTGCTCGCGACCGAGACCGTCGCCGAGACACCTGGCCGCCGCGGGACCTGCGTCATCGCGCCGGGCCGCCATGAGCATCCCAACGCCGAGCCGCCCGCCGGCCCGGACGCGGGCTACGGCCCGTGGTACTGGGGGATCACCCCGTCAGCCCTGCGCACGATGCTCGAGCTGACCGGCTTTCACGTCGTCGAGGAGCACCGCACGCCGTTTCACGTGACCGCCGTGGCGCGCTAGCCACGAGTGGCTATCCGTAGGTCAGCAGCCGGACGTGGTCGAAGCGCAGCGGCGGCCGGTCGTCCTCGCCGTAGCCCGCCGCGCGCACCGCGACGACCGCGAGGACGATGCCGTCGGCCAGGCCGCCGATGCTCCGCAGCGCGTGGGTGACCTCGACGCTCGCGGCCTCGGGCAGCATGTGATGTGGGCGGCGAAAATCCAGGACATCCTCGGCCGCGCCCCAATCGGGATCGCAGTGCCCGGGATCGCCGTAGCACTCCGCGTGGCCGAAGACCCAGTAGGACCCCGCGTAGCCATGGTCGTGGTCGGTCGGGGTCTCGGCGTCGGCGTCGGGATTGTTGAAGAACACGCGACCCTCGTAGGAGCCGCGGGAGTGCACGACGCCGTGGAACACGAGATCCGCGCGCACGAGGGCATCGGGTGCGCTCGCATCCTGCGCGAGATCCTGGTCGACGCCCGCGTCGGCGAGCTGCAGCCGGCCGTCGGACACCCACCGCTCGACGAAGCTCATGACGTACCTCCTGTCGCTGCGAACGGAAGTGAGAGCGTCGAGCGCGCGTAGTCGTAGCCCAGCGCGGTGACCGAGAGCGTCTGCTGGACGGTCATCGGAAACGGCGCGAGCGCCGTGTTGAGCACGCTCTGGGGCAGGCCGGATGAGGCGTGGTTGAGCTGCCACAGGCGCCAGGCACGATCGACGTAGGAGTGGTGCGCCCAGAAGATCGGGTCGAAGGCCGCGTTGGCCACGAGCGCCATCGAGCCCCCGATCGCCACGTGAACGCTGTTGTGCAGTTGGCGCAGCGCCGCGCTGAAGTCAAGGAAGTCGTCGCGGGCCAGGACGTTCGTGATCTGCGCCTGCGTGGGCAGCGATCCCGGCCGTGGACCGGCGCGGACGGTCTGGCTGGGTCCGTTGGGCACCCGCGCGTTGGCCGGAATCGCGGCGTGACGCAGCGGGTTGTCGTCGGTGGTCGCGGTGTGCGCCGCGGGGAGCTTTCCCGAGGCCCAGCTCCACCACGGCAGCGTCACGCTTGGCGCGAGGTCGCGCACGGACATCTCGAAGAAGTACAGGTAGGCACGGTGCCACGGCAGCCAGAACGTGTCGTTGTGGCTGCATTCGGTGGGCAGCGGCAGACCGTGCAGGCCGGCGAAATGGGCGTAGCCACGGTTGTCGCTGAGCGCATAGGACGCCTTCCAGGCCGCTCGGAACGTCGCGAGCTGCTGGGGCGTCAGCAGGTTGATGTTGCGACGAATCCGCAGACGCTGGATCGGCTGGCGAATCGGACCTATGGGAATTGTTGGCACTGCCTGCCACCTCCGTCGACGTGTCCGCGACGCTATGGAGCAGGGTGGCCGCAGACTGTGAGCAAGGACACGGTCGTCCTGCCGGCTTGCATGGTGACAGCGGCTAGCCGACCCGCGGGCGCGTCCCGAGCTTGACGGTCAGCGTGCGCTCGTCGTCGCCGCGGCGGATGCGCAGCTTGATCTGATCGCCCGGTTCGCGCTGCCCGACCTCCGCCGACACTGCCGTGGAGCGATCGATCGAGCGATCCCCGATGGCGACGATGCGGTCGCCGGGGCGCAGTCCGGCATCCCCGGCGGGGCCGTCGGCGACGACGCGCGCGACGAGCGCCCCCGTACCGGTCTGCGGATCGCCCGTCGAGACGCCGAGGTAGGCGCGCTCGATCTCCTCGCCGTCCTTGAGCTGCGGCAGGACCTGCTTGGCGGTGTCGATCGGGATCGCGAAGCCGACGCCGTCGTTGGCGCCCGAGTTCGTCGCGATCTGCGCGTTGACGCCGATGACGCGTCCGGCGGCGTCCAGCAGCGGCCCGCCGGAGTTGCCCGGGTTGATCGCGGCGTCGGTCTGCACGACGCTGTCGATCGAGAAGTTGTTCGGGGCCGTGATCGTGCGCCCCAGCGCGGAGACGACGCCGGTCGTGAGCGTGGCCTCCAGCCCGAACGGGCTGCCGATCGCGATCGCCGGCTGGCCGACCTTCAGCCCGCGCGAGGAGCCCAGGGCGAGCGGCTTGAGATCAAGCCCCTCGGGCGCGATCTTCAGCAGCGCGAGGTCGCTGCCCGCATCGGTGCCGACGACGCGCGCGCTGACCGGCGCGCCCTCGGCGAAGCGCACCCGCACCGTGCGCTCGCCCTCGAGGACGTGATCGTTGGTGAGGATGAAGCCATCGGGATCCAGGACGAACCCGGACCCCGATCCGGCGCCCGTGATGACGGACACGACGCCCGGGCTGACGCGCGCGTACAGCGCCGACACGTCCGTGGCGCTGCGGGCGGGCATCGCGGGGGCGGTCCGCTCGGACGGCTGCAGCACAACGGGCACGGGATCCTCGGAATCGAACACGCCGCCGACCGCGAGCGCGCCGAGCGGCAAGGCGACGACGAGCGCTCCGAAGAGGGCGGCGAGGAAGTTCGAGCGGCGGCGATCGGTCATGGGGAGGGCTAGAACGGTAGTCGGGTTGCTGAAGTGCAGCTCATCGAGGCATAAGAGTTGTCCGATGCCGTACGCGGGACATGGACGGCGCACGTACCCTTGCCGGTATGGCCACACAAGAGCGCTTGACCGTCGCCCCGATCGTCGGCCCGGACGATTCCCGGCGCTTCACCGACTCGGGAATCGAGATCGCTCCGCTGTATACCGAGGATGACCTGCCGGAAAACCTCGAGCTCGGCGAGCCCGGATCTTTCCCGTATACGCGCGGCGTGCATGAGGAGATGTATCGCAAGCGCCCGTGGACGATGCGCCAGTACGCGGGCTACGCGTCCTCCACCGAATCCAACGAACGCTACAAGTACCTGCTCGCGCACGGCTCGACGGGCCTGTCGATGGCGTTCGATCTGCCGACCCAGCTCGGCCTGGACTCCGACGACGGGCGCTGCCTCGGGGAGGTCGGCCGCACGGGCGTCTCGATCGACACGATCGAGGACATGCGCCTGGTCTTCGACGGCATCCCGCTCAACGCGATCTCGACGTCGATGACGATCAACGCCCCGGCCACGGTGCTGCTCGCGTTGTACACGCTCGTCGGCGAGGAGCAGGGCGTGCCGCTCGCCGAGCTGCGCGGCACGACCCAGAACGACGTCCTCAAGGAGTACATCGCGCGCGGGAACTTCATCTACCCGCCCGAGGGCACGATGCGCCTGACGACGGACCTCTTCGCGTACTGCAAGGAGTTCGTGCCGAAGTGGAACACGATCTCGATCTCCGGCTATCACTTCCGCGAGAAGGGCTGCTCGGCGGTGCAGGAGGTGGCGTTCACGATGTGCAGCGCGATCGCCTACGTGCAGGCGGCGATCGACGCGGGCCTCGAGGTCGACGAGTTCGCTCCGCGGCTGGCGTTCTTCTTCAACGGCCACAACAACGTCTTTCAGGAGGTCGCGAAGTTCCGCGCCGTCCGGCGGATGTGGGCGCACATCATGCGCGACCGCTTCGGCGCCAAGGACCCGAAATCGCTGAAGCTGCGCTTCCACACCCAGACCGGCGGCGTGACGCTGACCGCCCAGCAGCCCCAGAACAACGTCGTGCGGGTCGCGCTGCAGGGCTTCGCCGCGGTCTGCGGCGGCACCCAGTCGCTGCACACCAACGGCTACGACGAGGCGCTGGCGCTGCCCTCCGAGCGCGCCGCGAAGATCGCGCTGCGCACGCAGCAGATCATTGCCCACGAGTCGGGCGCGACCGACACGATCGATCCGTTCGCCGGCTCGTACTACGTCGAGGCGTTGACCGACGAGATCGAGTCGCGCGCCTACGAGCTCATCGCGAAGGTCGACGAGCTCGGAGGCTCGGTCAACGCGATCGAGTTCATCACCAACGAGATCGACGAGTCCGCCTGGGGCTATCAGGAGCGCTACCGCCTGAAGCAGGACATCGTCATCGGCGTCAACAAGTACGAAGAGGACCAGATCGAGATCGAGGACATCCTGCGCGTCGATCCGGCGACCGAGAAGGCCCAGCTTGACCGCTTGAAGGCCTTCAAGGAGAACCGCGACCACGAGCTCGTGCAGCGGCGCATGGAGGAGCTGCGCGAGGCCGCCCGCGGCAGCGACAACCTCATGCACCCGATCCGCCAGGCGCTCAAGGACCACTGCTCGATGGGCGAGGTCTGCGGCGCGATGAAGGACGTCTTCGGGGCGTACCGGCCGCGCACCTGACTTACGCGCCCTGACGCCGCCGGGCGTGGAACTCTTCGGGCATGTTCATCCCCGCGATCGGCGTCTATGACGTCGTGCTCACCGTGCACATCCTCGCCGTCGTCCTCGCGTTCGGCGTGACGTTCGCCTATCCGCTGCTGGACGCCTATGCGCGCCGCCAGCACCCCGGAGATCTGGCCGTGCTGCATGGCTTTCAGGTCGTCCTCTCGCGCCGGCTCATCAGCCCGGCGATGATCGTCGTGCTGCTCGCGGGCCTCTACCTTGCGCTCGACGGCTGGAGCCTGAACGACCCGTGGATCGGCCTGACGCTCGTGATCTTGTTCGTCCTCTTCGGGCTTGCCGGCGGGGTCCTCACGCCGACCGAGCAGCGCTGCGCGCAGCTTGCCGAGCGCGACCGCAGCGCCGGCGGCGCTCCGAGCGCCGAGTACGAGGCGCAAGCGCGCAAGCTCAGGATCATGCGCGTGGTCTGGTACCTGCTGGTGATCGTCGCGATCTTCCTCATGACGGCCAAGCCGGGAGCCTGAAGATCTCGTCAGTCGCTCGCCGCACGGTGTGCACAGACCGCTCGCTCAAATCTTCGTCGGCTCGCCGCACAGTTTGCATACCGCTCGCTCATCTGAAGGAGTCCGGGTGGCGCGGGCGAACCCCGGCCCCATGGAGCAATCCACCGCGCAGCGCCGGCTGGTGAAGTCCCCGCCCGAGTTGTGGGCCGAGGTGTCGAGCGAGGATGCGCTCGGCCGGCACCTGTCCGAGTTCGGTGAGATCCGCATCACCCGTGTCGAACCCGAGACCACCGTTGCCTGGGAGGGCGACCGCGCCAGCGGCACGGTGAAGCTCGCGCCGGCCGGGTGGGGCACGAAGGTCATTTTGACCGCCACGCCGGCCGAGCAACTCCAGGACGCGCCACCGGCGCACGCCGACGAGCCGCCCGCGGTGGCGGCCGAGCCGGTGGCGCAGGCCGCCGTCCAGCCGGAACCCCCTGCCAGCGCACGGCCGGTGCAGGAGGCCCCCGCCGCTCGGAGGGGGTTCTTCGCCCGGCTGTTTCGCCGCCGCGCCAAGCCGCCTGAGCCTGCCGAGGCGCCCGCGCCGGTCGCGGCGGGGCACGATCCCGGTCCACCCGCGCCGGGTCTGGGCCCCCCGCCCCCGGGTCCAGATCCGGCGCCGACACCGACGGCCGCTCTCGCCCCGCCCGAGGTCTGCCCCGCTCCGACGCTGGATCCGGTCCGCACGGCGGCGATCCTGACCGAGGTCCTTGACGATCTCGGCGCCGATCACCACCGCCCCTTCTCGCGCGACTGACGGCTGTTCGCGCGGCCAGAGCCTCGCTACGGGACGCCGTTCCGTGGCGAGGCGAGTGCCGCGCTGTGCGACCATCGCGCCATGTCCAAGCGCCAGAGGGCACCCGAGACCTACGAGAAGAAGCTCGCCCAGCTCCAGGAGTTCCGTACCGCCGCCGGCCGCAAGGAGCAGGAGGCCGAGCGCAAGCAACACGGTCGCGGCCGCCTCAGCGCTCGAGAGCGCGTCGGGGCGCTGCTGGACCCCGGCTCCTTTCAGGAGCTCGACGGCTTCTCACGCCATCGCACGACGGACTTCGAGATGGGCAAGCGCCGGCCGTGGGGGGACGCGGTCGTCACCGGCCACGGCACGATCGACGGGCGCCGGGTGTGCGTCTTCTCCCAGGATGCCTCGATCTTCGGCGGCTCGCTTGGCGAGATCATGTCCGAGAAGATCTGCAAGGTCATGGACCTGGCGGCGAAGATCGGCTGCCCGCTGATCGGCATCAACGACTCGGGCGGCGCCCGCATCCAGGAGGGCGTCGTCTCGCTGAGCGGCTACGGCGAGGTCTTCATGCGCAACGTGAGCTGCTCGGGGGTGATCCCCCAGATCAGCCTGATCATGGGCCCGTGCGCCGGCGGCGCCGTCTACTCGCCGGCGATCACCGACTTCATCTTCATGGTGAAGGAGAGCTCGCACATGTTCATCACCGGCCCGGAGGTCATCCGCACGGTGACCGGCGAGCAGGTCGGCTTCGAGGAGCTCGGCGGCGCGATGACCCACAACGCCACCTCGGGCGTCGTGCACTTCGCCTGCGAGAGCGAGCAGTCCTGCCTGCAGGACACGCGCTACCTCCTGAGCTTCCTGCCGTCCAACAACCTCGACACGACGCCCCGCATCGTGCCGACCGACGATCCGCTGCGCATGGATCCCGAGATCGACGCGGTCGTTCCGGCGAACACGAACAAGCCCTACGACATGCGTGACGTCGTGCGCCACATCGTCGACGACGGCGAGTTCTACGAAATGCACGAGTACTTCGCGCTGAACATCATCTGCGGCTTCGCCCGGCTGGACGGCCACGCCGTCGGAATCGTCGGCAACCAGCCGGCGCGGATCGCCGGGGTGCTGGACATCAACGCGAGCGTCAAGGGCGCACGCTTCGTGCGCACCTGCGATGCCTTCAACATCCCGCTGCTCGTGCTCTGCGACGTGCCGGGCTTCCTGCCCGGAACCAAGCAGGAGCTCGACGGCATCATCCGCCACGGAGCGAAGCTGCTGTACGCGTTCACCGAGGCGACCGTCCCGAAGGTCACGATCATCACGCGCAAGGCCTACGGGGGCGCGTACGTCGTCATGTCCTCAAAGCACATCGGCGCGGACTTCAACTTCGCCTGGCCGACCGCGGAGGTCGCGGTGATGGGGCCGGAGGGCGCGGTGAACATCATCTACAAGCGCGACATCGCCGGCTCGCCGACGCCGGAGGCCCGTCGCGAGCGGCTCATGGACGACTACCGCGCGCGCTTCGCCAACCCCTACGTGGCCGCCGAGCGCGGCTTCGTCGACGACGTCATCGTGCCCCACGAGACCCGCCCGAAGGTGATCGCCGCATTCGCCGCGCTGCAGTCCAAGCGAGTACAGCCGCCAAAGCGCAAGCACGGCAATATCCCGCTGTAGGCCCACGCGAGAGGAGGACACCATGCGCCAGATCTACGTGAACCTCCCGGTCAAGGACCTCGAGACGTCCAAGGGGTTCTTCAGCGAGCTCGGCTTCGAGTTCAACCCACAGTTCAGCGACGAGAACGCCGCGTGCATGATCGTCGACGAGAACATCTTCGTCATGCTGCTCGTCAACGAGCGCTTCAAGGACTTCATCAACGGCGAGATCGCCGACGCAACGACCACCGAGACGATCACCTGCCTCTCGGCCGCCAGCAGGGAGGAGATCGACGAGAAGGTCTCCAAGGCCATCGCGGCGGGCGGAAAGCCGTGGAAGCCACCCATCGACATGGACCAGATGTACGGCGCCAGCTTCCAGGACCTCGACGGTCACGTCTGGGAGCTGCTGTACATGCGCCAGCCCTAGCGGCGCCGGACGGCCGGCTCGCGCGGCCCGGGTAGAGTGGCCGCGCGGTGAGCCCCCGCGCGTCCCTTCGCCGTGTGCCGGCCGCGCTGGCGATCGTGTGCGTCGCCGGTGCCGCGCTGCGCTTCGCGACCCTCGACGTCCAGAGCCTGTGGTTCGACGAGGCCGTCACGGCGCGGCTGCTGCGCATGGACCTGCCGGGCCTGCTGCGCGCCATTCCCGACAGCGAGTCCTCGCCCCCGCTGTACTACCTCCTTGCCTGGCCGTGGATGCAGCTGTTCGGCACCGGTGAGGTCGGGTTGCGCTCGCTCTGCGCGCTGGTCGGCACCGCGACGATCCCTGTCGTGTGGGCGCTCGGGCGCCGGCTCGGCGGCGACCGCGCGGGCCTCCCCGCCGCGGCGCTGACGGCGATCAACCCGATGCTCATCTGGTTCAGCCAGGAGGCGCGCGCCTACGCGCTGCTCGTGCTGCTCGGCGCGCTGTCGGCGCTGCTGTGGCTGCGCGCGCTCGAGCTGCCGCGCGACACGAGACGGCTGCTGGCATGGGGCGTCGTCGCCGCGCTGGCCCTCGCGACGCACTACTTCGCGATCTTCCTCATCGCGCCGCAGGCGCTGTGGCTCGCCCGCAACGCGCCAGGCACGCGAGCGCGCGCCACCGCGATCGCCCCGCCGCTGCTGGCGGCGCTGGCACTCGCGCCGCTCGCGCTCGGCCAGCGCGCGAACGCCGGCGCCGCGTTCATCGAGAACAGCGGCTTCGGGACGCGCGTCGTGCAGATCCCCAAGCAGTTCCTGCTCGGCTACAACGCGCCCTCCGAGCCGCTCCTGGCGGCGCTCTCGGCGCTTGCGCTCGTCATCGGGGCGGCGGGGCTCGCGTGGCTGCTGGCAGCCGGTCCCACGCCCGCGCGAGGCGACGCCCAGCAGCTCGCGATCCTCGCGGTCGCCTCGCTTGCGCTGCCGCTGCTCTCGGCCGGCGCAGGCGAGGATCACGTCATCACCCGCAACGTGCTCGCCACCCTGCCGATCGTGATCGCGCTCGTCGGCGCCGGCGTGGCCGCGGCGAGCGAGATGACCCCGTGGCCGGCGATCGCGGCGACGGGCGCCGCCTGCCTCGCCGGGGCGGCGGCGGCGATCGGCGTCGCGGGCGACCCGACGCTGCAGCGCGAGGACTGGCGCGGCGCCGCCCGGGCCCTGGGGCAGGCCGCCGGCGGCCGGGTGATCGTGGCCACGCCATCGTCGGCGCTGGTCCCGCTGCGGTACTACCTGCCACGCCTGCGCCCGCGGACGGGCCCAGACCCCTTCACCGACAGCGTCGACTACCTCGCGCTCCCCAGCGGCTACCCGCAGAAGCGGGCGGCGCCGCCGCGGCCCACCCAGGCTCCCACCCCGGCGCCTGGCATGACGCTCATCGACCGCACGGACGCGCAGACGTTCACCGTGCTGCGCCTGCGCGCGCCGACCGCGGTGCAGGTGCCGGTGGCCGCGCTGGGGACCGGCCTGGACGGCGTGCCCGCCGTCGTCCTGGCCGAGCCGCCGGCGGGATGAGTCGATTCACCGCCCTTCGGTGAGTCGCGCCGACTAAACCTGACGCCTCCGTCATGTTTTCCGGTACGCTGGCGTTCATGAGGCCCGACGCCCGCCCGCACGACTTCGACTGGCTCGTCGTCGGGTCCGGCTTCGGGGGCAGCGTCGCGGCGCACCGCCTCACCGAGAAGGGCTATCGCGTCGCGGTCGTGGAGTCGGGCCGGCGTTTCGGCGACCACGAGTTCCCGAAGTCGACCTGGGACATCCGCCGCTACTTCTTCGCGCCGCGGATGGGCCTGCACGGCATCTTCCGCCTCTCGCTCTTCAAGGACGTCACGATCATCAGCGGCGCCGGGGTCGGGGGCGGCAGCCTCGGGTATGCGAACACGCTATACCGTCCGCGGCCGCGCTTCTACGCCGACGAGCAGTGGGCGGGCCTGGAGGAGGACTGGGAGGCCGCGCTGGCGCCGCACTTCGACGAGGCGGAGCGGATGCTCGGGGTCGCTACCGTCACGACCGACGATCCCGCCGACGACCTGCTGCGCGAGTTCGGCGAGCATATCGGCGCGCAGGCCACCTACGCCAAGACGCCTGTCGGCGTCTTCTTCGGCACCCCCGGTGAGACGGTGCCCGATCCGTACTTCGGCGGTGCGGGCCCGCCGCGGACCGGATGCAGCGCCTGCGGGCGCTGCATGGTCGGCTGCCCGACGGGCGCGAAGAACACGCTCGTCAAGAACTACCTCTGGCTCGGCGAGCGCGCGGGCTGCCGGATCATCCCCGAGCGCACGGTCGTCGACGTGCGTCCGCTCGGCGGCAGCGACGGCGCCGACGGCTATGAGGTCGTCACCGAGCGCACCGGCGCCTGGATTCGCAAGGACCGCCGCCGGATGACCGCGCAGAACGTCGTGCTCGCGGGGGGTGCCCTGGGGACCAACAGGCTGCTGCAGCGCTGTCGCATCTTCGGTTCGCTGCCGAAGCTCTCGGCGCGCCTGGGCGAGCTCGTGCGCACCAACAGCGAGGCGATCCTCGCCGTGACGGCGCCCGACGACAGCGTCGACTTCACCAAGCGCGTCGCGATCTCGGGCTCGATCTACCCCGACGAGAACACCCACATCGAGACCGTCAGCTACGGCCACGCGGGCGACTCGATGAACCTCCTGCACACGCTGCTGATCGGCGACGGCACGAAGCTCACGCGCCCGCTGAAGTTCCTCGTGGCGATGCTGCGCCACCCCG
>Ga0190267_10000313_pt1 | contig 10818 bp, 10 predicted proteins | sample Popmic239T_FD_140332 | JGI IMG/M metagenome (GOLD analysis project Ga0190267, IMG submission 140332) | Populus adjacent soil microbial communities from riparian zone of Oak Creek, Arizona, USA - 239 T | ecosystem: Environmental > Terrestrial > Soil > Riparian zone | place: USA: Arizona... | reverse complement strand
GTTGGCGCCGCGGCGATGGATGCCGACGAGCGCGAGGCGCTCCGGCGGGCCACCGTTCTCCACGATCTCGTGCGCGATGCGCGTGAGCGTGCGCCGCATGCCCTCGCCATCGAGGACGACCTTGGGGTCTGGCATCGTCGTGTCCTTCCTGGCCTCTCGGGACCGGGTTAAAGGAGCGTTGTGCTCGGTCGTCCGAGCCTAGCAGCGCCCGCGGTCGGCGCCCTTTGCGCCCCTTCCGCGCCGACTGGCACGCCCGGCGACGGCGCGGCGGTCGAAGAACGCGCTGGCACACTCGGCGCCGCCACCGCTGTGTCACCTAAAATCCGTCGATATATTAGTTCAGTGACTACGGTGATGACCCAAGAGTTTGAACTCACCCAGCGCGAGTTCGCTCGCGCGCTGAGATATCAGGCGCTGCGCAACCGGGGCCTGGCGATCATGGCCGTCGCGGGCCCGGTCCTGCTCGTCGGCGCAATCGTCGCGCACAGCAGCCTGACCATCATCATCGGCGGCTCGCTCATGGCGTCCACCGCCTGGATGTGGTTCGGCGCTGCCGGGCTGCAGTGGCGTCGCAACCCGCTTCTGGGTGCCAGCCAGCAGTACACGTTCGACGAGGACCACATCGTCGTGGTGACGCCCAAGTCGCGGGCGGAGATCCCGTGGGACTACTACCCCACGATCGTCGAGAGGGACGATTACTACCTCCTGCTGACCGTCCAGAGATTCTTCACCGTCGTGCCGCGGCGGGTGTTTGCCTCACCAGCCGACGAGGCCGGCTTCCGTGCCCTCGTCTGCCGCCAGCGCGACGCCGGCGCCGTCAGGAGCTGACCCAAGCGCGGTTGCGGTCCTTCTGAGCCCCCTCATTCCAGCACGCGATCCAGGGCGCGATGTCCGCGGCGGGAACCGGGCGCTGCAGGAAGTACCCCTGCGCCTCGTCGCAGCCGGCGCGCTCAAGCAGGGCGAGCGTTCGCGTGTTCTCGACTCCTTCGGCGACGACCCGCAGGCCGAGTCGCTGCGCCAGCTCGGTGGTGGAGTGAACGATCGCCTCGTCCGCGGGCGAGTGCTCCATGGCGAGGACGAAGGACTTATCGATCTTCAGCTCGTCCACCGGCAGGCGCTTGAGGAAGGACAGCGTCGACGAGCCGGTGCCGAAGTCGTCGAGCGACAGGCTCACGCCGATGCGCTTCAGCGCGATGAGCGTGTCGATTATGCGCTCGGGGTTGGCGGAGATGACGTTCTCGGTCACCTCGAGGTTCAGCCGGCCCGGCGACACCCCCCACCGCGTGAGCAGCTCCTGCACGTCACCCGGCAATCCGGCGTCGAGGAGGTTGGGCAAGGCGAGGTTCACCGCGACCCCGAGATCCAGGCCCTCGTCACGCCAGTGCCGGCTCTGCGCGAGCGCGGTGTCGAGCACGAACATGGTCAGAGGCGCCATCAGGGTCGTGCGCTCGGCGAGCGGGATGAACTCCATCGGCCCGAGCAGCCCGCGCAGCGGATGACGCCAGCGCACGAGCGCCTCCACGCCGCGAACCTCGCCCGAGAAGAGGTCGACCTTGGGCTGATAATTCAGCTCGAGCTCTCGCTCGTCGATCGCGCGCCGCAGGTCGCCGAGCAGCTGCAGGCGGTCACGGCTGTGATGATCACGCGCTTGGACGTAGATCTCCCAGCCGGACCGTCCTTCCTTGGCCTGATACATCGCTACATCGGCTCGGCGGACCAGCTCGTCGATCCCGTCGGCATGCTCGGGAAAGCTCGCGACGCCGATGCTCGCTTCCACATGAAGATTGAGCTCGTGGAGCATGAAGGGCTTGGCGAGGACCGTCTGGATCAGCTCGACGATGGTCACCGCCGCGGCGCAGTCGCACCCCGGAAGCAGCAGGGCGAACTCGTCGCCGCCTATGCGCGCAAGCGTGTCGCTCGCGCGCAGCGCGTCTCGGATCCGCGGTCCGAGCTGGCACAACAGCAGGTCGCCAGCCTGATGACCCAGGGTGTCGTTGAGCTCCTTGAAGCCGTCCAGGTCGACGACGAGCAAGGTCAGCGGCGAGGAGGTGTTCTGTGCCGCAGCAAGCTCGGCGGCGAGGCGCTCATAGAAGTATCGGCGGTTGGGCAGTCCCGTGAGCTCGTCGGTCGTCGCCTGGCGACGTGACTCCCCGAGACTCTGGATCTCCCTGAAGCTGATCGCCAGTCTCAGCAGCGCCGCGACCACCGCCGCGCCGGACAGGCCCAGTGCGGCGACGTTGATCTGCGCCAGGTTGCCGTAGACGAGCACCCCGACCGACGCCAGTGTGAGGACGAGCGGAAGCGGGACGGCGAAAACCGGCCAGGCCGCCGCGCAGTGCGTGCTCGTTCGCAGCGGCCGCTGCCAGGCGGCGATCGCCAGCAGCACCATGCCCGCCGGCCAGAGCGCGTCCAGCCAGGTGCCCTCGTCGAACTCGCCCCTTGCATCGAGGTACAGGTAGACGCTGTCGGCGACCGCGAAGAGGATCAGGCCGCCTCCGATCAGCCCCCACGCGCGTCCGGGCCGCCACGACGTCAGCGCGAAGCCACCGAGGACGAGCGCGATCAGGAGCAGGTCGCCCAGCGGGTAGGCGAGGTTGGTCGCGACCACCGCTATACCACCGCTGCTGTCCATGACGAGGGTGGGGATGACGAAGGCGGTGCCGATCGCGCCGACGGCCAGCATCGCGATCAGCCCGTCCAGCCACGCGCTCGAGCTGATGCCGCGCATGCGCGTCCCGACGAGCAGGATCAGCGCCCCGTAGCACGCGGGGTAGAAGCCCAGGTACAGGGCGTCGGCGGGAGACGGATAGGGCGCGGCCTGTGGCGGCTTGAGGAACGCGCTCCAGTAGATCGAGCCACCGGCCCAGAGGAGCATGCCGGTGCCGATGAGCACCCAGGTCTTCCGTTCGGGGCCCGCGGATGGCGCGCGCATGAGGCACACGGCGCCGGCGAGTACCGGCAGGGCGCTGAAGACGTAGGTCTTGAAGAAGCTCTCGGCGCCGAGCCCCACTCCAGACAGGACGTAGCTGAAGTACACCGTCCAGAGGAAGACGAGCGCCACGACGGTTACGCGCGCGATGCAGGCCAGGCGCGGGCTGATATCGCAACGCGCCAGCGGGAACGCCCTGCCGACTAGATTCGCAGCGGACACCTTACGGGTGTATCGGCGCCGATCGTCCGGGGCTTGAGCTTGTGCTCAGCAGTGGCTAATCACTATGGAACATTTCCACATAAAGGACGCTACGTACCGGAAGTCAGTTAACTGGGAAGCGCGGATCGGTCGGGCTCATTGGGGTCCAAGCGTCATCCCGGCAGGTGCCCGGCGACGAAGAGCAGGCCGTCGTAGCCGGGGTTGGAGTCCGGGTCCTCGCTGGGAACCGACCGCACCTCGACGTCCTGCAGCTGCAGTCCGGCCTTCTGGAGATAGCCGAAGATGGAGCTCTCGTCGACGGCGAAGGCCGGGAACTGCTGCTGCGTGATCGTGTAGCCCGCCGATCGGCAGATGAAGGATGTCAGCAAGGTCGCGCCGGGCCGCCCCAGCTCGCGCAGCTTCCCGAGGAAGGACACGAACTCGGTCTCGTCGTCGGTGGCGGACTCCGCGAAGAAATGGCAGGAGACGACGTCGTAGGCGTGTCGCCAGGCCGATGGGACCGGCTCGCGCCAATCGAAGCTCGCGAGCTCGCAGGTGGAGGCGCGCAGCCGTCGCGCGGTTTCGTCGGCGTCGATGCCCAGCTCGTGGCTGAGCCACCGCAGCAGCGGGCCGTAGTCAAACCGCGACGGATCCTCCTGCAGCCAGGCCTCGACCTCGCGCAGGTTCTTCCATCCGATGTCGGTAAACGTGACGTGCTCGAAGGGACGCCCGCGGCCGGCCATGAGCGCCATCAGCGAATACAGGCAGGGACCGCCGGCAACCTCGATCACCGTGTCCGTCGCGGCGGTTCGCGTCCGCAGGTAGTCGACGATCGACTCCACGAACGCGACGTTCTCGGGACCGACGTCGCTGTAGTACTTCTCCAGGTAGCCGCGGGCGGGGAAGCCGTAGAAGACGGACTCGGCAGGCATGGCGCTGTTCATCGAAGACCCTTCGGATGTGGTTGAGCGGTTCATGAGCAGTGGCGTACGACGCGGATCAGGCCGGCGGACTCGTCCCAGGTCCCGCGCAGCGGACGGCCGCGCGCCCGCATGTCGAGCAGGAACTTGACGAGCGGCCCGGTGAGCCTCTCCCCGGGCAGCACGTTGGCGATGCCGGGGGGGTAGACCGCGATCGAGTCCGCTGAGACGCGGCCGACGCTGTCGCCCAGAGCAACGATGTCGTGTTCGGCGAGGAATGCCTCGCGCGGCGAGAGCACGAGCTCGCCGAAGCGGTCCGCCGGCGCCCATGGCGACTCGTGCCCGCGCGCCCGGGGCGCGAGCGCGAGCAGGGCGCGGAGCGCCTTGACGAGCGGGCTGCCGCCCACCAGCACGGGCTCCCCGATCCCGACATGGGCGATCAGGACCCGGCTCGTCACGAGCTCGAGGTTGATGTCCGCGACGCGCAGCAGGTCGGCCGCCAGGATGTGCCCGTCGATGCCCGTGGCGCTCACGTCGATCGCCAGGCGCAACGGGTCAAACCCGGCGACGCCGTGCTGACCGACGAGCTCATCGCCCAGCACGCTCAGGCCGCGCACGCCGCGGAGCTGGCGCTTGACGACCCTCATCTGCGCCAGCGCGGTATGCAGGAGCCGGGCGCCGTGTTGGTCGACGTGCGCCCGAGCAGCATCCAGCGATCCGAGCAGCAGTGAGCTGGGGCTCGTGGTGCGCACGAGTCCCAGCGCCCGTGAGATCGCAGCCTCGTCGAGTTGTCCCGGCTGGGATGGGCCCAGGTGCAGCATCGCGGACTGCGTGAGGCTTCCGATCATCTTGTGTGTTCCGGAGATCACGACGTCGGCGCCCGCGTCGAGCGCATCCTGCGGAAGGTGATGGTGCAAGCAAAAGTGCGCGCCCCACGCCTCGTCGACGACCAGCGTCACGCCGCGCTCGTGGCAGACCTCGGCCAGCCCGCGGACATCGGCTGCCGCCCCGAAGTACGTCGGGCTCACGACGAACGCCGCCATCGCGTCCGGCGTTCGGTCGAGCTGCTCGGCGAGCTCACGCGGGCTGACGCAATGCGCGATCCCGAGGCGCTCGTCCAGCCCGGGCATGACGAAGACCGGCCGCAGGCCGCCGAGCACGAGCCCGTGGATCGTGCTGGCATGCACGTTGCGCTGCACGACGACCTCACCGCCGCCGCAGCGTCCCAGCGCGAGGCAGAGCACGTGGCTGGCTTCCGTGGCACCGTTGACCAGAAACCAGGTGCGCTTGGCTCCCCACGTCTTGGCCGCCAACTGCTCGGCACGTTGCAGCGGAGTCTCACCGTACCCGAGGTCGATCCCGTCGATGCACGACGGCACGTCCAGTGCCACCGCACTGCCCATCGCGTCGAGCAGCTGCGCCGGGGCGCCTGCTCCGCCCTTGTGAGCCGGGACGTGGAAGCGGCGCGCGCCGCGGTCGGCGTAGCGCCGGACCGCATCGAGATAGGGAACCTCCGGCATGAGGGTCAGTGCCGGTGCACCCGGCAAGGGCGCGCGGTGATCGTCGAAATGAAGGGGCGAGCTGGTGGCGGAGAGCATGATGGGGGTAAGCCAAGACGCCCGTGCAACTTGAATGTCCTGAAAAGTCGCAAATAGCGGGCTCTTCCGGTATTTATCCCCTGCCTCTAACCATGCGCCAGATTTCTGATTGTTACCAAATTGGTAATAGATTCTTTATTGGACACCCGTATAACCGTGGAGACGTTATCTGGCGCGCCGCCCGGCGCCGCCACTACTCCCGCGGGGCGGCGCCGTAGGCGGCCGCGGTGCGGTCTGCCGCGGCCCGGGCGTCGGCCTCGTCTGCGCCGCCCACGACGCTGGCGTCGCACCATTGCCGGCTGCTGAGCGACATGAACCGCTTGCCCTCCTCGGAGTCGGTCCACGCCGCAGCTTCCTGCGGGTCGACGGCTTGTCCGGTCAAGAGATAGGTGGCCAGGCCCATGAGCCCGAGGTCCCAGCCCACACCGACCGCTCCGGGACCGAACTGCGCCCACCGCGTGTCGTCGACGTGGGCGATGTGCTCCAGCTGAAAGCGTGTTGCGCCGTCGGGCTCGCTCGTCAGCCGGAGCTCGATCCAGCTGACCTCGCCGCCGTACTCCCAGGTGGCGGCGAAGCCGTTGGGTGGATCGCAGCGCTCGATCGTCCCGCTCGCATTGCCCTCGAGCTGATAGCGCCCGCCGAGGCGCAGCTCGCCCGAGACGGGCAAGAACCAGCGCGGAATGCGTTCAGGGTTGGTGCAGGCATCGAAGACGTCGTCGATCGACGCGTCATAGGTCTGGCTGACGGTGATGGTGCGCGCCTGGCCCGCTGGCAGCGTGCGATTGCCGACCTGCCGGTGGACGGCGTTGATCTGGTGGGCGACATCGATCATGGGGTCTTCTCCTGGGCTGGCTTTTGTTCGTCGCGATCGCGCAGGCGGCGTTCACGCCGGCCCCGCGTCAGCTCGGTGGCGAGCGCGTCGAGGTGCGGCGTCCACAAGCGCCGGAAGTGATCGAGCCACGCGTCGACGTCTTGCAGTGGCTCGTGCTTCACCGCGTACAGGCGGCGGGCGCCCACGGGCCGCACCGTCGCAAAGCCGCTCTCGCGCAGCACCTTCAGATGCTGCGAGACGGCCGGCTGAGAGATCCCGAACTCCTCGCGGATGACGGCGCACACCGCCCCGGAGGAGCGCTCCCCGCCTGCGAGGAGCTCCAGGATCCTGCGGCGGACCGGATCGCCGAGCACATCGAAGGCATGCACGGACACAGTATATCAGTTTCTACTTATATAAGCCGCTTACGAAGCCGGCGTTCGAGTCCGGGGTGACGTGCTCGAACTCCCGTCCGCGGGTGGCCATGAGGGTGATCGGCGGGTACAGGCTGGATCCGTTGGCACCTCGATCACCCGACTGGCCAGACGGCGCGGCGCGAGTCATGAGCTGCCCCTTCAGACGGTGGGCGAAGCGCGCCGGAACCTGAACGAGCGGCGATCAGACGGGTGACTGCAGCGGCGGCAGCGTGCTGCTTCGGGGCGGATTCCAGCGGCGCAGTTCGGGCTCACCTCGTTCCGGCAGCGGGATGTCGATCGTGTCGAAGTCGCGCGGGACCTCGGTGGCGGGGAAGAGCGCGCGCGCCTCGTCACGGATCTGACCGCCCGAGTAGCGCGACGAGAGGTGCGTGAGCGCGAGCAGGCGAACCTCCGCGTCGGCGGCGACCTGCGCGGCCTGGCGCGCCGTGCTGTGGCCTGTCAGGGCAGCACGATCGACCTCCTCGTGCAGGAACGTCGCCTCGTGGACGAGCACGTCAGCGCGGTGAGCGACGACGACGACGACGTCGGTCGGCGCCGTGTCGCCGGTGACGACGACCTTGCGACCGGGACGCGCCGCGCCCACCACCTGCTCCGGGCTGACCCCGTCGACGATCTCTCCACGCTGCAGGCGGCCGAAGTCCGGCCCGGGCGTGAGTCCCAGGCGCTCGGCGAGCTCGGCGTCGAAGCGGCCGGGCCGCGAGTCCTCGACGAGCGCGTAGCCGTACGCCGTCGTGCGGTGGCGCACCGCGAACGGGACGATCTCGAAGTCGTCGCGGCGGACGGCCTCCTCGGGCTCGAGGTCGCGCAGGGTCAGGCCGTAGCGCGGGCGCCCGTAGACCGGTCGCAGACGCTCCAGCAGCGCCGTCATGCCGGGCGGACCATGGACGGTGAGCGGCCGCTCGCGGTCGCGCAGCTCGAAGGACTTCAGCATGCCCGGCAGCCCGAGCCAGTGGTCGGCGTGCAGATGCGTGATGAAGATGTCGGTGAGGTCGGTGAGCCCGATCGATCTGACGAGCTGGCGCTGGGTCCCCTCCCCGCAGTCGATGAGGATGCGATCGCCGCCGCGGCGGATGAGCAGCGCGGGCAGGCCGCGACGCGCCGACGGTACCGATCCGGCCGTGCCGGCGAAGAACAGCGACAGATCCATGCTGGCCGAGGGTACTGCGGCGCGGTCAGGCGGCCGGTCGCAGCCCGAATCGGCGTGGACGTCGCGTAACCCCGCCGCCGTCTCGGTGTCTTATGGACCAACGGTCAGCAAGCATGATTGGAGAAGCGGCGATGCAATCGCTCAAGAACGGATGCAGGACGGCCGGACGCTGGACGTGGGATCACTTTCGCCTCCTAGCCGGGCTCCTGCTCGTCGTCGGGCTCGCCATCGCGCTGGTTTCAAATCGCAAGGCGATCGCCGCCGTCGACTGGACGATCGACCCGCTGACGCTCGCCGGCGCGATCGCGCTGCTCGCCCTCGCGCCGCTCACCCAGGCGCTGACGCTGCGAATCGCGCTGCGGTGCCTCGGCGCAGCCGCGCCGGCCGCCGAGACGCTGCGCATCTGGGCACGCTCGTTCCTGCTGCGCTACGAGCCCAGCGGAGCGGTCGGCTTCGTCTATCGAGTGCGCCAGCGCGAGCGTCTCGGCGCGACGACGCCCCAGGTTCTGACCGCCACCGGCTATGAGCAGCTCGCCGCGATAACCGCCGGCGCGCTCGCAGCGGTGGCGGGCTTTCTCGCCGCCGGCGTCAACCCTCCCCTGCTAACTCTGCTGCTCGCCGGCGCCACCGCCACCGCCGTCGTCGCGCTGCGGCCCGGGCTGCTCGGCGACCGCCTCGCGCGCTGGCTGTCGCGCCGCGGCGTCGCGGTGGCCGGCCCGCTGCGCGGGCGCGCGCTGGCGCTGCTCGTGCTCGCGAACCTCGCCGGCTGGGCGACGACGGGGGCCGGCGCGGCGCTGCTCGCCCACGGCTTGCTCGGCGCCGTCGCTCCCGCGGGCTTCCTGCTGCTCGGCGCCCTCGCGCTGTCGACGGTGGTCGGAGCGCTCGTGCCGCTGCTGCCCGGCGGCCTTGGACCACGCGACGCCGCGCTGACCGTCGCGCTGGCCGCGGTCACCGGCGCCGGTCCGGCCGCGGTGCTCGCGCTCGCGCTGCGCGTCGTGTCCTTCGCCGGCGAGCTCGCCGCCGCCGCGCTCGCGGAGCTCGTCGCGCTCGTGCTCGCCCGCCGTGAGAGGCGGCTGCCGGTCGCCGCACAAGCTGCTGCGCCCACGGTCGGGCACGTGCCCTGCGCCCCGACCGATGTCCGCACCGTCGTCGTCGTGCCGACCTACGACGAGCACGAGTCGCTGCCGCTGTTCGTGGAACGCTTCGAGCGCGCGACCGCCGGCGAGATGGATCTGCTCATCGTCGACGACAACTCTCCCGACGGCACCGGCGCCCTCGCCGAGGAGCTGGCTGCCCAACGGCCCTGGATGCACGTCCTGCACCGTGCCGAGAAGGACGGCCTCGGGATGGCGTACCGCGCCGGCTTCGCCTGGTGTCATGCGCATGGCTACGACGTCATCGCCCAGATGGACTGCGACCTCTCCCACCCGCCCGAGAAGCTCGCGCGGATGCGCGCCGTCCTGCTCGAGCGCGACGCGGGCCTCGTGCTCGGCTCGCGCTACCTGCCGGGCGGTGGAACGGACGGGTGGAGCCGCACCCGTCTCGCCCTCAGCCGCGTTGGCTGCCGCGCGTCGCGGCTGGCGCTCGGCCTGCCGTTCAGCGACCTTAGCGGCGGCTTCAAGGTGTGGCGGGCGGAGTGTCTCGCCGCGATCGACATGGACGAGCTGCTCAGCGCCGGCTACGCCTTCCAGGTCGAGACCACGCAGCTCGCGCACCTCAACGGCGCGCGCATCGAGGAGGTGCCCTTCATGTTCTCCGAGCGCGTCGCGGGCGCGTCGAAGATGACGCTGCGAATCTCGCTTGAGGGCATCCGCGTCACGCTCGCCCTGCGCCGCCACCACCGCCCGGCCCGGCACTCCGCCCTGCACGCGGCCATGTAGCCTGCGTATACACGCGCCCGTAGCTCAGCTGGATAGAGCGCCGCCCTCCGGAGGCGGAGGTCACAGGTTCGAATCCTGTCGGGCGCGCTGCGTGATGGAGGGAAAAAGGTCGGAGCTCGTGCGGCGCGTCTTCTCCGGGTATAGGTTCTGCGAACGGCGAGCATGCGCTTCGCAGCCGTCGTGCCCATGAACCACACCCCCCGTCCCAACCTCACCTGGCGTTCGGGCGGGCTGCTGAGCCGGTCGCTTCTTGCGTGCCTGCTTGGGGTCCTCGCCGGCAGCCTGCTCGCGGGATCAGCCGGCGGACAGCAGTACTCGCTGCCGACGGTGCCGACGACGGCACCGCCGCCGGTCGGCGGGCCGTCGCTGCCACTGCTCAGCCCGTTCCCCGTCGTGCGGATGTCCAGCAGCCCGAGCCGCCGCGGGGCGAGGATCAAGCTGCTGACCGTCAAGGTCGCCGTCGGCACGTTCATCGTCACCCGCTGCGCCGGGCCGGCGAAGCGCTGTCCGTACAAGGAGAACATCGTGCAGGTGCGCGGCCCGGCCCGTGCCACGCGCACCGTCCACATCCGCCGCTTCGAGCGATCCTTCCGGGGCGGCGTCGTGCTGCGCGTCTTCGTCGCCAGTCGCACCCGGACCGGCAAGTACACGAGCTTTCAGATCCGCCGGGGCGGGCTGCCTCGGCGCAAGGACCGCTGCATCATCGGCGCGGATCTGCGGCCGGTCATCTGCCCCGTCCGCTGACGCGAGGCGGGCACGGCCGCCGCGGTCAACCGGAGTCGTCGAACGGCTCGCCGGTTGGCGGCGGCGGCGGTGGCGGTGGCTGCTGCGGCGCAGGCGGGACGTGGCGCGGAGGCGCAGGCGGGGGCGGTGGACGAGGCACCACGGGGCGGCG
>Ga0190267_10000312_pt1 | contig 10821 bp, 2 predicted proteins | sample Popmic239T_FD_140332 | JGI IMG/M metagenome (GOLD analysis project Ga0190267, IMG submission 140332) | Populus adjacent soil microbial communities from riparian zone of Oak Creek, Arizona, USA - 239 T | ecosystem: Environmental > Terrestrial > Soil > Riparian zone | place: USA: Arizona... | reverse complement strand
CCAGCAGCGCCGACAGGCCGTCGGGGGTGCGGCGCAGCGCCAGCAGCAGGTCGAACTTGGCCGTGGCCCAGTCGCGCTGCAGCACCTCCGCCTCCAGCCCCGGCAGCCGCGGCGCCTCTTCGTCCGCGTTCTGCACGGCCAGCATGACCTGGAACACGGGCGAGTGCCCCAGGCTGCGCTCCGGCTGCAGCCGCTCCACCAGCTTCTCGAACGGCAGGTCCTGGTGCGCAAAGGCGCCTAGGGTGGCCTCGCGGGTGCGCGCCAGCAGCGCGCCGAAGGTGGGGTCGTCGCCCAGGTCCGCCCGCAGCGCCAGCGTGTTGACGAAGAAGCCGATGAGCTCCTGCGTCTCCGGCCGGGTGCGCCCGGCGATGGGCGTGCCCACCACCACGTCGTCCTGGCCGCTGTAGCGGGCCAGCAGCGCCTGGAACGCCGCCATCAGCACCATGTAGGGCGTGGCGCCCTCGCGGCGGGCCAGCGCCTCCACCGCCTGGGCGAGCTCCGCCGGCAGCGTGGCGCGTACGCGGCCCCCGCGGCCGGTGCGCACCAGCGGGCGCGGGCGGTCCGTGGGCAGCTCCAGCAGCGCGGGCGCGCCCGCCAGCCGCTGGGCCCAGTACGCCACCTGCGCCTCCAGCGCCTCGCCCTGCAGCCAGCCGCGCTGCCAGGCCGCGAAGTCGGCGTACTGCACCGCCGGCTCGGGGAGCGGGCTTCCCCGCCCCGCCGCAAAGGCGGCGTAGAGGGCGGAGAGCTCGCGGAACAGCACGCCCACGCTCCACCCGTCCAGGACGGAGTGGTGAAAGGTCAGCAGCAGCGCGTGGTCGTCGTCCGCCAGCCGCAGCAGGGCGAAGCGGTACAGCGGCCCCGCCGCCAGGTCGAAGGCGCGCTCCGCCTCCTCCGCGGCGCGGCGCGGCAGCGCGGCTTCGCGCGCCTCCGCCGGCAGCGCGGACAGGTCCTCGCGGGCCAGGGGGCGCACGGCGTCGTCGATCACCTGCACCGCGCCTTCGTCGCCCTGGCGGTAGACGGCGCGCAGCGTCTCGTGCCGGCGGACGATCTCCGCCAGGGCGCGCTCCAGCGCCTCCGCGTCCAGCGGGCCGCGCAGGCGCAGGGCCGTGGGCACCACGTAGGCGGTGCGGTCTGGCTCCACCTGGTCCAGGATCCACAGCCGCTCCTGCGCAAAGGACAGGGGCAGCGGTCCGCCGCGGGGCACCGGGAGGATGGCCGGGGCCGCGTCGCGCTCCCCGCCCGCCAGCAGCGCGTCCACCCGCGCGGCCAGCCCGCGCACCGTGCCCGCCTCGAACAGCGTCCGCAGCGCCAGCTCCACCCCCAGCAGCTCGCGCAGGCGCGCAACGGCGCGCGTGGCCAGCAGCGAGTGCCCGCCCAGCGCAAAGAAGTCGTCGTGCGCGCCCACGCGCTCCACGCCCAGCACCGCCGCCCACACCCCCGCCACCACCTCTTCCGTGGGCGTGGCGGGCGACTCGTACGCGTCCTCCGCCGTCCACGACGGCGCGGGAAGGGCGCGGCGGTCCACCTTGCCGTTGGGCGTCAGCGGCAGCGCGTCCATCGGCACCACGGCGGCGGGCACCATGTGCTCCGGCAGCCGGTCCATCAGGTGCGCCCGCAGCGCCTCGCCGTCCACGTCGTGCGCGCCCACCACGTACGCCACCAGCCGCCGGTCGCCGGGCACGTCTTCGCGGACGATGACGACCGCCTCGCGCACCGCGGGGTGCGCGGTCAGCACGGCCTCGACCTCCCCCGGCTCGACGCGGAAGCCGCGGACCTTCACCTGCTGGTCCATGCGGCCCAGGAACTCGATCGTCCCCTCCGCCAGCCAGCGCACCCGGTCCCCGGTGCGGTACAGCCGCCCGCCGGGGACGAACGGGTCCGCGACGAACTTCTCCGCCGTCAGGTCCGCGCGGTTCAGGTAGCCCAGCGCCAGCCCCGCGCCGCCGGTGAACAGCTCACCCGGCACGCCCGCGGGCACCGGCTGCATCGCCGCGTCGAGGACGTGGACGCGCGTGTTGGCGATCGGCCGGCCGATCGGCACCGACGCCGCACCCTCCGGCAGCGACTGGATGCGGTGGCAGCAGGTGAAGGTGGTGTTCTCCGTCGGGCCGTAGCCGTTGATCAGCGCCGTCCCCGGCAGCTCCGCCAGCACGCGGCGGACGTGCGGCATGGACAGCACGTCGCCGCCCGCCAGCAGCTGCCGCACGCCGCGCAGCGCGCCGATCCGCTCGTCCACCACCAGGTGAAAGAGCCCGGCGGTCAGCCAGAGGAGGGTGACGCCGTGATCCACCAGCGCGCGCTCGATGCTGTCGACCGACGGCTGCCCGGGCGGATGGATGGCCAGGCGGGCACCGTTCAGCAGCGGCCCCCAGATCTCCAGCGTCGCCGCGTCGAACGAGGCGGGCGCCAGCTGCAGGAAGACGTCGGACGGCTCGATGGTGATGTAGTCGGTCTCGCGCACCAGGCGGACGATGGCGCGGTGGGGGACCTCGATCCCCTTGGGCCGCCCGGTCGATCCGGAGGTGTACATTACGTAAGAAACCGACTCCGCATCCGTTCCCGCGTCTACGGAAGCGCCGGATTCCGCCGCGATGGCGGCCGCGTCCGCATCCACCGCCACGACGCGGGCGGAATGCGCCGGCAGCCGGTCCACGAGGCGCGAGTCCGTCACCAGCACCGGGACGGCCGTATCCGCCAGCATGAAGGCCAGGCGCTCGGCGGGATAGGCGGGATCCAGCGGCACGTACGCGCCGCCGGCCTTCAGCACCGCCAGCGTGGCGACGATCAGCTCCGCGCCACGCTCCAGGCAGATGCCCACGCGCGTCCCCGCCGTCACGCCCAGCCCGCGCAGGTGCCGCGCGAGGCGGCCGGCGCGCGCGTCCAGCTCCGCGTAGGTGATCCGCTCCGTGCCGGTCTCCAGCGCCACCGCGTCCGGCCAAGCCGCCGCGACTTCGGCGAAGAGCGCGTCCACCGTGGTCCGCGGGAAGGGCGTGACGCGCCCACTCCAGGCCGCGACGCGGGCGCGCTCCGCCTCGTCCGCCAGTGGCAGCCCGGAGAGCGGCGCGTCCGGCCGCGCCACCGCCGCGGCCAGCAGGGTGCGGAAGTGCTCCAGGATCCGCTCCGCCGTGGCCGCCTCCCAGAGGTCGGTCGCGTACTCCAGGGTGGCGTGCAGGCCGTCGTCCGTGCGGCGCAGCGCCAGGAACAGGTCGAACTTGGCCGTGGAGGGCTCGCGGTCCAGCACCTCCGCCTCCAGGCCCTCGAAGCCCGGCGCGTCGTCTTCCGCGTTCTGCACCGCCAGCATCACCTGGAACACCGGCCCGTGCCCCATGCTGCGCTGCGGCTGCAGCGCCTCCACCAGCTTCTCGAAGGGCAGGTCCTGGTGCGCAAAGGCGCCCAGCGTGCTCTCCCGCGTGCGCGCCAGCAGCGCGCCGAACGTGGGGTCCCCGGACAGGTCCCCCCGCAGCGCCAGCGTGTTGACGAAGAAGCCGATCAGCTCCTGCACCTCGGGACGCGACCGCCCGGCGATCGGCGTCCCCACCACCACGTCCTCCACGCCGGCGTAGCGGCCCATCAGCGCCTGGAACGCCGCCATCAGCACCATGTACGGCGTGGCGCCGCCGCGGCGGGCCAGCGCCTCCACCCCCTGGGCGAGGTCCGCCGGAAGGGTGGCGCGCGCGCGGGCGCCGCGGCCGCTGCGGACGGGCGGGCGCGGACGGTCCGTGGGGAGCGCCAGCAGCGCCGGCGCGCCGGCCAGCCGCTCCGTCCACCACGCCAGCTGCCCGTTCAGCACCTCGCCCGGCAGCCAGGCGCGCTGCCACACCGCGAAGTCCGCGTACTGCACGGGCAGCGGGAGGAGCGGATCCGGCTCCCCCGCGGCGAAGGCGGCGTACAGCGCGCCCAGCTCGCGAAAGAGCACGCCCGCGCTCCACCCGTCGAACACGGCGTGGTGAAACGACAGCAGCAGTGCGTGGTCGTCGTCTCCCAGGCGGACCAGGGTGAAGCGGTACAGCGGCCCGGCGGCCAGGTCGAAGGGCCGGCCCGCCTCGTCCGCGGCGCGGCGTGGCAGCGCGGCCTCGCGCGCCTCCGCCGACAGGTGCGACAGATCCTCGCGGGCAAGGGGATGCACGGCGTCCCCGATCACCTGCACCGGCGCGCCGCGGACGCCGCGGAAGACGGTGCGCAGCGCCTCGTGACGGCGCACGACCCCGGCCAGGGCGCGCTCCAGCGCCTCCGCGTCCAGCGGGCCGCGCAGCCGCACGGCCGTGGGCACCACGTACGCGGCGCGGTCGGGCTCCACCTGGTCCAGCACCCACATCCGCTCCTGCGCGAACGACGCGGGCGGGTCGCCCGCGCGCGGCACCGGCACCACGGGGGGCGCGGCGCGCTCGCCCCGCGCCGCCTCGACGCGGGCCGCCAGGGCGCGCACCGTGGGCGCCTGGAAGATCGCGCCCAGCGGCAGCTCCACCCCGAACGCCCCGCGCAGCCGTGAAAGCGCCCGCATGGCCAGCAGCGAGTGTCCACCCAGCGCGAAGAAGTCGTCGTGCGCGCCCACGCGCTCCACACCCAGCACCTGTGCCCAGAGCGCGGCCAGCACGCCCTCCACGGGGGTGGCGGGCGCCGCGTGCTCCGCGGCGCCGGCGCCCCAGCGGGGATCGGGGAGCGCGCCGCGGTCGGTCTTGCCGTTGGCGTTCAGCGGCAGGCGGTCCAGCACCACGAAGGCGGCCGGCACCATGTACTCCGGCACCCGCGCGCGCAGCAGGGCCCGCAGCGCCTCCCTCTCGATCCCCTCCCCCGCCACGTACGCCACCAGCCGCGTCCCGCCCTCCGCGTGCCGCGCGACGACGACCGCGTCGCGGACGGCCGGGTGCTCGCGCAGCACGGACTCGATCTCCCCCGGCTCGATGCGAAAGCCGCGGATCTTCACCTGGAAGTCCGCGCGCCCCAGGTACTCCAGCTCGCCGTCCTCCGTCCAGCGGACGCGGTCGCCCACCGTGTACATCCGCTCCCCCGGCGCGCCGAACGGGTTCGGGATGAACTTCTCCGCCGTCAGCCCCGGGCGGCCCAGGTAGCCGCGCGACACGCCGGCGCCGGCCAGGTACAGCCCGCCGGGGACGCCGATCGGCACGGGCCGCAGCATGGCGTCCAGCACGTGCGCCCGGCACCCGCGCACCGGCCGGCCCACCGTGACGCGCGTGGCCCCGGCGGGGACGTGGCTGTGCGTGGAGTAGGTGGTGTCTTCCGTGGGGCCGTACAGGTTGTGCACCTCCGGCACCCCGGCCTCGTACAGCGCGCGGGCCAGCTCGGGGGGGACCGCCTCGCCGCCCAGGTTCAGCCGCCGCACCGTCCCCGGCAGCGCGCCCGCGGCCAGCAGCTCGCGCGCGGCGCTGGGGGCCATGCTGGCCTGCAGGACCGGCGGCTCCGCCGGCAGCTCGGCCAGCGAGAGGGCGTTCCGCACCAGCACCAGGGTGGCGCCGGAGACCAGCGCGTGGTGCAGCTCCGCCACGTGCACGTCGAAGCCGAACGAGGTCGAGCCCAGCACCCGGTCTCCCGGCGCCACGGGGAACCGCTCCGCCATCCACGCCAGGAAGGTGGCCACGCCGCCGTGCCGGATCATCACCCCCTTGGGCGTGCCGGTGCTTCCGGAGGTGTAGATGACGTGCGACAGCGAGGCGGGATCGACGTCGATTGCGGGGGATGCGGACGACTCGGCCTCGATCGCCGCCCGCACCGCGTCCGCGTCCAGCCGCAGCGCCCGGCAGGAGGGCGCGAGCCGGACGGCGTCCACCGTCGCCGAGGCGGCCAGGAAGACGGCCGCGGCGGCGTCCCGCATCACCCCCGCGATGCGCTCCGGCGGAAAGTGCGGCTCCACGGGGACGTAGGCGCCGCCGGCCCTGAGAATCGCCAGGGCGGCCACGCACAGCTCCGGCGTGCGCTCCAGGCACAGCCCCACGCGCACCTCCGGGCCCACGCCCAGCCGCCGCAGGTGGTTGGCCAGCCGGTTGGCGCGCGCGTCCAGCTCGCCGTACGAGATCCGCTCCGTGCCGAACTCCAGCGCCACCGCGTCCGGCGCGGCCGCCACGGCGCGCGCCAGCCGGCGGACCACCGTCTCCGGCGCCGTGTCCGCGCCGCCGTCGCCCCACGCCGCCAGCGCCGCCTTCTCCGCCTCCCCCCGCAGCTCCACCGCCAGCGCCGCCTGGTGGGGGTCCGCCGCGAACGCCCGCAGGAGGGCGCGCAGGTGCCCCAGCAGCCGGTGGATGGCGGCCGCGGAGAAGCGGGCGGGATCGTAGGTCAGGATGAGCTGCAGCTCCGCGCCGCCGTACGCGGAGAAGGTCAGCGGCGCCGCGGGCTTGCGCAGCACCTGCACCTCGCGCGCGGCCCAGCCGCCGCCCAGCGCGCGCATGGCGTCCGTGGTCGGCCGCGTCTCGAAGACGGCCAGCGTGTCCCACAGCCGGCCGGGGGCGCCGCGCCACGCCTGGATCTGCTGCAGGGGCACGTGCTCGTGGGGGCGCATGTCCACCCACTGCGCGCGCATGGCCTCCGCGGCCTGCAGCAGCGTGGTGTCGGGCGCCAGCCGCAGCCGCGCGGGCACGGTGTTGACGACCACGCCCACCAGGTCGTCCGCGCCCCCCGCCGCCGAGCGCCGGCACGCCCGCGTGGTGCCGAACACCACGTCGTGGGCGCCCGCGTGGCGGGCCAGCAGAACGCCCCACGCCGCCTGCACCAGGGCGTTGAGCGTGAGCCCGTGCGCCGCGGCCGCCGCCTCCAGCGGCGCCTGGGGCGTGGTGGTCCGCCCCTGCTCGTACGGCTCCCGGCCGATCTCTCCCGTGGCGGCCGCGCCGGCCGGGAGCGGCGTGGGCTCGCCGAAGCCGTCCAGCGCCCCGCGCCAGAACGCCTCCGACGCGCCGAAGTCCTGCGCGTGGAACCACTCCAGGTACGCGCGGAACGGCCGGTCGCTGGTGAGCGCCGGGGCCTCCCCGGGCGGCGCGTCGTACGCGCCGAACACGTCGCGCAGCACCAGCAGCCACCCGCGCCCGTCCAGGATGGCGTGGTGAAAGGTCCACACCAGCGACCAGTCGCCGTCCGCGCGGCGGAACGCGGCGGCGCGCTGCAGCGGCGGCGCGTCCATCGCGAACCCGCGCATGCGGTCCGCGCGCAGCCACGCCGCGAACGCCTCCTCGCCCTCCCACCCCACAACCTCGAACGGCATCCGCACCCCGGTCCACACCACCTGCTCGGGCGCTTCGGTTCCCGCCCAGCGGAACGACGTCCGCAGCGCCTCGTGCCGGTCGGTGGCCCCCTGCCAGCACGCGGCCAGCCGCGGCGCGTCCAGCGGCTCGCGCAGGCGAAACACCAGCTGCTGCACGTCCACCCCCGCGCCGGGATTCAGCAGCGCGCTGACGAGCATCCCCTGCTGGAGCGCAGAAAGTGTACGCACCGTGTCCAAAACGGGGCGCATCTCGCCGGCGTTACGGCCGGGGGGCGTGAAGGGGGACGGCGGGGTCGTCATTCTGCGGCTGCGATCGGTCGGGCGCGGTGGCTGCGGGTGGGGCCCCTCCCCGGCGGCGCGCCGGGGCGGGAGAAACGCAAGTGTCTTCAGGGCCCGCCGGCCGCCCCTTTGCGAACGTGACGTTCGTTGGCCTAATAAGAGCGCACCGTCTACGCGGCGGGTCCGCGGCCGGCGGGCGACGGCCGCCACCTGGGCCCGGGGGCGGAAAGGAGATGGCGGCCGGCCGGGGCACGCGCGAAAAAAAAAGAAAAAACGCCTCCCCGGCGCTCCGAGCCCCGTGGATGGCGGTTTTTCCGCGTGTCCACGGTGCAGGTGGGTGTCGCTGAGGAGAGCCCGGAGAGTGCTGCTCGGGGCGGCATGCGCTGGATTATGGCGGAAACCTAACCGATCCGGTGGAGGGGTGTCAATCCCGGCAACAGTGTAAACCCTTGCAGCATATGTCGGATTATGGTTGACAAGCACCCTCCGTGCAGCGACATTCATGGCACACGCCGGTCCAACCCCAGTCGAGCACCCCTCCGCCGCAACGCAGCCCGATCCGTCATGGATCGGGCCGCCAGGGGTCCCCGTGCACCCGCGGCTGAAAGCGACTGTCGCACCCCGCAGAACGCCTCTTCCACGAAGGGGCGCCGCGGCCTTCGCGTGCCCCGGCTCTCCCCGGCGGCCCGCGCCGGCGCGACGGCGCGACGGCGTTCTCGCGGAGACCGTCGCATTGCGTCTGCGTGCCAGGAAGGGCCGCCACGGCAGTCGGTGTGCGTGACGTGTCGCAAAGCGATGGAGACAGACAGCGCTCCCCATGCGTCACCGTGCGAACGGTTTCGGAGGCGGCGCGGCGGTGGAGGGGGCGGCGGCGGGCGGGCGCGCAGGTGAAGGGCGGCACTCCATCCAGGCGGACGAGGGGGATGACGGACACGCACACCGGGACGCGGGCGCTCGTCGTGGGCGCGGGACCGGCGGGCTCGCTGATGGCGATCCTGCTGGGCCGCCGCGGCATGCAGGTCGAGGTCTACGAGCGCCGCGCCGACCCGCGCCCCCTGGCCGACGAGGCGGTGGAGCGCCGCTCCATCAACCTGGGGCTGTCGCACCGCGGCATTACCGCCCTGGCGCACGCCGGCGTCCTGGACGACGTGATGCGGACGGCGGTGCGCGCAAAGGGGCGGGTGATCCACGCCAGCGACGGGCGCACGGCCTTTCAGCCGTACGGCAAGGACGAGCGCGAGATCCTGTACTCCATCTCGCGCAACGCCCTGAACCGCGCCCTCATCGACCACGCCGAGCGGCTGCCCAACGTGCGCTTCCACTTCGGCGAGCACCTGGCCGAGATGGACCGCGACGCCGGCGCCTGCGTCTTCCGGCGCGCGGAGGGGGCCACCGAGCGGGTGCAGGCGGACTTCATCGTGGGGGCAGACGGGGCGTACAGCACCGTGCGCCAGTGGATGCACCGGAACGAGCGCGCCGACTTCGCGCAGGAGTTCCTGCCCTGGGGCTACAAGGAGCTGCTGATCCCCCCCGCCCCGGGCGGCGGGTCGCCCATCGAGCTCGAGGCGCTGCACATCTGGCCCCGCGGCGACGCGCTGATCGTGAGCCACCCCAACCCCGACGGCTCGCACACCGCCTCGGTGTTCATGCCCTTCGAGGGCGAGCGCTCGTTCGACGCGCTGCGGACGGAGGCGCAGGTGGCGCGCTTCTTCGAAGCGGTGTTCCCCGACCTGCCGGCGCTGGTGCCGGGGCTGGCCGGCGAGTTCCTGCGCCACCCCACGGGGACGCTGGTGGCCACCCGCACCGCGCCCTGGTACCACCGCGACCGCTGCGTGCTGCTGGGCGACGGGTGCCACGCCGTGTGGCCCTTCTACGGGCAGGGGATGAACGCCGCCCTGGAGGACTGCCTGGTGCTGGACGCCGCCATCGGGCGCCACGGGGCGGACCGGCGGGCGGCGTTCCGCGCCTACCAGGACGCCCGCAAGGCCAACACCGACGCGCTGCTGGAGCTGGTGCGGCACAACTTCGACGAGCTGCGCGCGGGGTCGGACCACCCGGCGTTCGTGGCGCGCAAGAAGCTGGACCTGCTGCTGCACCGCCTTTTTCCGCGGCGCTGGGTGCCGCTGTACACCATGGTGGTGCACACCACCATCCCGTACGCCGAGGCGCTGGCCCGCTGGCGCCGCCAGCAGACCCTGCTGCGCCGCCTGGGCGTCGACGCCCTGCTGGGGGCGGCGTTCTTCGTCCCCTTCGCCCTTCGCCGCGCGGCTGCCGCCCGGCGCCCCGGGCCGCACCCCCCGGTCCCCTCGAGCAACGGGCTTCGGCTCGCACCTGAACCGCCCCACGAGCCCTCATGCTGAGCCACCCCACCGATCCGCGCCTCGTCCTGGTCGAGCAGCGCGACCTTGACGGAGAGTCTCCGCCGCAGCTGGTCCGCGACAACCTGGAGCCCCTGCGGCAGGTGCTGGCGTGGGCCCGCGACTACCTGTGCCAGCCGCACCCGGAGCTGGGACGCACCGGTCCGGTGTGCCCGTTCGCCCGCCCCTCCATGCGCAAGGAGCTGTTCTGGATGGCCGTGTGGCGGGGCTCCGAGATGACGCAGCCGCAGGTGGCCGAGGTGGTGCGGCTGTACCGCGCCTGGTTCATGACGATGGAGCCCCTGGACCCCCGGCTGGCCCAGTACAAGAGCATCAACATCCTCTTCCCCGACCTTCCCCAGTCGCACTGGAAGACGCTCGTCGAGGCCACGCAGGAGGAGCTCAAGGCCGAGTACGTGCCGCACGGCATCATGATCGGCGAGTTCCACCCCGGCCCGCCGGAGAAGGAATCGCTCTGGAACCCGTCGTTCCGGCCGCTCAAGAGCCCGCTGCCGCTGCTCTCCATCCGGCACATGGTGCCCACGGACTTCGCCTTCCTCAAGGGGCGGCCGGACTTCATGCGGTCGTACCTGGCGCTGCACGGACACCGCATCCCCGGCCCCATGCTGGCGGAGGTGCGCACGGTGGCCGCCCGGTTCGGCATCCCCATGCCGGCCGACGCCGGGTCGGTGCGGGCGCAGGTAGAGGCGGTGATCGCCGACGCACCCCTCGTCCCCGGCAACTGATCCCGCACCCGCCGAAGGCCGTGTACGGAAGACCGGTGTCGTCCCGAGCTCGTGCCGGTGCCCTCGTTCCGGGCCCGGCGGCCTCGCCGGCGACCGGTCCGCCTCGTCCGGTTGCACGGGAGGTAGCGGAGGGGCGCGGCGGGCCGGCCGGGTGCGGGTCGGCCGGTTTCGACGGCAGGGCGCACGGCGCGAAGGGTGGATCGGCAGGCTCTCCCCGGCCACCGGAAAAGGT
>Ga0190267_10000311_pt1 | contig 10824 bp, 10 predicted proteins | sample Popmic239T_FD_140332 | JGI IMG/M metagenome (GOLD analysis project Ga0190267, IMG submission 140332) | Populus adjacent soil microbial communities from riparian zone of Oak Creek, Arizona, USA - 239 T | ecosystem: Environmental > Terrestrial > Soil > Riparian zone | place: USA: Arizona... | reverse complement strand
TCGTGTCGATGCGATTGATCCGCGCCATCTCGCGCAATCCCTCGAGGGTGAGCGGGAGATCGAGGTTTCTGGGAATTGCTAAAGGCATGCCTTCAAGCTCTCGACAATAGCTTCGGCGGGGAGATCGTACAGGCATGCACGAATGGCTGCTCGGCGCTCGCACAGGTCAAGTGCTTCCGGGCATTCGCGATGCAGTAGCGCCGGTGACAGGGGTGAGCCTCAGAACTGTTTGCCTTGCGCATGTACATGAAACAGGATCCAGGACTCTCGCGCGATCTTCCCGGATCGAGGACACAGCGTCCGGGCGCCTAGATGGGAATCGAGTATGTCTTAGGCTCTTACCTATTGTCAAGTATGATGGTATGAAAGGTATATATCCAAGTGCTTTGCAGGGGAGGTCCCATTGCTAAGCCTTGCATCGGGCAGGTACTTGCAGAATACTGCCCCCTATCAAAATGCATGATGGTATGAAAGCTGGAAATGAACGACAGGGTGACCATTGATCGCCGCAAGCTTTTCGAGCAAGTGGCGGCGCATATCCAGCGCGACATCCTCGACGGCACCTTGAAGCCTGGCGACCGCCTGCCGCCCGAGCGCGATCTGCAGAACCGCTTCGGCGTTGGCCGGCCTGCGGTGCGCGAAGCGCTGATCACCCTCCAGAAAGCCGGCCTGATCGAGATCGGCAACGGCGCGCCGGCTCGAGTCTCCATGCCGACCGCAGAGGGTGTCGTCGCCGGCCTGATGCCGGCCGTCCTGCAGATGCTCCAGTCGGCGGATGGGCAGAGGCACTTTCAGGATGTTCGCCTCTTCGTGGAAAGTGGCCTCGCCCGCCGGGCGGCTCAAGCGGCGACGGATGAGGATATTGCAAAGCTCAAGGCGGCCTTGGAAGCCAATCATAAGGCAATCGGCAACAGGCGACGCTTCATCGAGACCGATGTCGCGTTCCACTTCGCTCTGGCCGAGATGACACGTAACCCCGTCTTCATCGCTCTCCACGACGCCATGTCCACGTGGCTGAGGCAGCAGCGAAGCGTCAGCCTAGGGATGCCTAGGCAGGAGGAGATCGCCTACGCGGCCCACCGCCAGATCTTCGAAGCGATCGAGGGGCGTGATCCCAATGCCGCCGAAGCTGCCATGGTGGATCATATCGTGCAACTCAGCGCTTCGTACTGGAGCGCCCTCGAGAAGTAGTTCATTTAGGATGAAAACCTCGCCCTAAAGTCGTGATGTACCAGCCCAACCTTTCATACCATCATACTTGACAACAGCAGGCCTGAGGCACAACATCGTCCGGCAAGTGCCGTCATGGCCACCGTTCAAGCAAGGTCGCGAGCCTGAGTCGCGAACCTGATCGGAGCAAGCCTGTTTTTAAGCAGGCCAGGGAGGTAGGAATGAGGATTGCTGTGCTCGGCGGCGGCGGAGCCATGGGCGGTCTATTCGGCGGCTGGCTCGCCGATGCTGGCAATGAAGTAACGCTGATCGATGTATCGGCTCCAGCGGTCGAAGCCATCAACGCCAATGGGTTGACCATCGAAGAGAAGGATGGGTCGCGGCGCCATGTCCGGGTGCGTGCTTCGAGCGACCCGGCAGCCGTCGGCTCGGTCGATCTCATCGTCAATTTCGTCAAGTGCTACCATACCGATTCCGCCATCCGCTCGGCCATGCCGATGGTCGGGGCGGACACTGCGATCTTGAGCCTGCAAAACGGCTGGGGCAACGCTCCGCGCATCGCCTCGATCGCAGGCGAGGAGCGGGTTCTCGTTGGACTGACCTATCACAGCGCGACGTTGGTTGCCCCGGGGCACGTGAAGCATCCAGGTTTGGGCATGACCTTCATGGGCGAGCTCGACGGTCAGGCGTCGCCGCGGCTGCAGCGTGCCGTAGACACCTTCAAGGAGGCTGGCTTCGAGAGCACGCTTTCGACAAGCATCCTCAACGAAGTCTGGAAGAAGCTTGCGCTCAATGTCTGCACGTTGCCGACGGCGGCGCTCCTGCGCTTCCAGGCTCACGAACTCGTCGAGCACGAGGGAATGATGGCTACGATGAGGGCGCTACTGACTGAGGTGGTGGCCGTCGCCAAGGCGCAAGGCATCCAGATCGACTTCGACGAACGCTGGGAGGCAATCACCGGCCTGCTGCGGCGAGCCATCGGCGCAAAAGCCTCGATGCTCCAGGACGTGGAGGCGCGCCGTCGAACCGAGATCGATGTGATCAACGGCGCCATCGTCGAGGCCGGGCGGCAGCATGGGATCCCGACACCCCACAACGACACCATGGTGTGGCTCGTGCGATCGCTTGAGGAGACGTTCTCGACGCAGGCCAAGGCGGCCTGAGCCATGCGCATCCGCCCCCTGTCAGGGAAGGGTGCGACCGTCAACGGTGCGCCCATGGACGACAGCGGCACAGCATTCTGAGAGGTCCCGATGGCTCCGCGACTTGAGGCCCGCTCGATCACCAAGCGCTTTCCTGGCGTTCATGCGCTCGACCGCGTCTCGATCACCGTCGAGCCCGGCGAGGTCCATGCGCTGCTCGGCGAGAACGGCGCAGGCAAATCCACGCTCGGCAAGATCATCGGCGGGATCTACGACCGGGACGAGGGAGAGATCTTATATGATGGACGACCCCTTGGAGCCATCAGCGAGCCGGAGGCTGGCGCGCTCGGCATCGCCATCGTCCACCAGGAGGGCAGCCTGGTCCGGCAGCTCACGATCGCCGACAACGTTTTCGCAGGACGGCAGCCGACGGGCCTTTTCAACCGCGTCAACGAGAAGGCGATGGTAGCAAAGACCGCCGAGTTGATGCACCAGCTCGGCGTCGACATCGACCCTCGCCGCCGCGTTGGGGAACTCTCCTCGGCTCAGGCGCAGGTGGTCGAGATTGCCAAGGCTCTGTCGCAGGATGTGCGCCTTCTGATCCTCGACGAACCGACTGCCGCTCTCACACTGACGGAAACGGACCGCCTGTTCGACGTGATCCGTCGTCTCACGAAGGCCGGAGTGTCGGTGATCTACGTTTCTCATCGCATGGCCGAGATCTTCACCATCTGTGACCGCGTGTCCGTTCTCAAGGATGGCCGTCTGACTGGTGTGCGTAGGGTTGCCGAGACCAGCACGGATGAATTGATCCGCCTCATGGTCGGGCGCGAGGTGCATTTCGCACGGGAGACGACAAGTCGAAACGCAGGCAAGGTTCGCTTGAAGGTGGAACGTCTATCGGCAAAGCCCTTCGTCACCAATGCGAGCTTCGAAGTGCGAACGGGCGAAATCGTGTGCCTTGCAGGCCTCGTGGGCTCCGGGCGCTCGGAAACCTGTGAGGCCCTCTTCGGAGCGCGCCCTCGTGATGGTGGAGCGGTGCAAGTGGACGGAAAGGCCGTGAACTTCAAAGGACCCTGGGACGCCATGGCAGCAGGCATCGGCATGGTCCCGGAGGATCGAAAGGATGCCGGCCTGTTCCTGTCGATGGATATTGCCCGCAACATCTCGGCCACCGTCTTAAGCAAAGTGTCGTCGGCGTGGCTCGTGTCGGAATCCTCGGCGGAAGCGTTGGCGAACCGATTCATTCAGGACCTGCGGATCGCCACTCCCTCAGCCAAGCGAGCTGTGGGAGACCTGTCCGGCGGCAATCAGCAGAAGGTTCTCCTCGCCAAGTGGCTCGCCACCGAGCCTCATATCCTCATCGTCGACGAGCCGACCCGCGGGGTCGACGTGGGTGCGCGCGCCGAAATCTACCGCATCATGCGTGAGCTTGCGGCGAAAGGCATGGCCCTCCTGGTGGTCTCCTCCGATCTACCTGAGGTGCTGACGCTCGCGGATCGGATCGTCGTGATGGCGGATGGGCGCACGGTCGGCGAAATGCCTGGTGAGGGGGCGACCGAAGAGGCCGTGCTCCGGCTCGCCACTCAGTTTACCTCTCTCCAGACTCCAGCCGTTCAAGCAGGAGCCCATCCATGAGCGACAGCGTGATGAAGACTGCCCCATCGTCTCTGCCGGTCGAGAGCCCTCGGCAAACCCCGGCACTGCTTCCGAGCCGCATTATCCTGAAGCTTGCCAATTCGCGGGAGTTGATGCTGTTCGTGCTCATTGTCCTGCTCGCAGGATCGATGGCGATATTCTATCCCAACAACTTTCCAACGAGCTACAACATCTCCGCCGTCCTGCTGAACGCCGCACAGAATGGGATTCTCGTCACTGGCATGATGCTTCTGATGATCGCGGGCGGCTTCGACCTTTCGGTAGGCTCTACCCTGGCCCTTGCCGGCGTCTGGGCGGGCGTGGTGGTCGGCTGGTGGGGCTGGCCGGCCGAGGCCGGTCTCGCGGTTGGGCTGGTGGTCGGGGCGCTGGCCGGGCTCGTCAACGGTCTCATCGTCACCCGGCTGGGCATCAACGCGCTGATTGCGACGCTCGCCACCATGACGATCTTTCGCGGGCTCACCTACCTCACGGCCGGCACCGGTGTCACGCCGATCGGCAACGACTTCAAGGCCTATGGCCAGTCCGTGATGTTCGGCATCCAAATGCCGTTCTGGGTCATGCTTGCGGTCGTGGCGGTCGGCGCATGGTCAGTCGCTCGCACACGCTATTTCCGCCAGTTCTATTTCATCGGCGGAAACACCCGCGCCGCGAAGCTTTCCGGCATTCGGGTCGAGCAATTGACGACGGTCGGGTTCATCCTGATGGGCGTGCTTGCAGGGCTGGCCGGCGTGCTTGGCGCCTCGCGCCTCAACAGCGCGGTCGTGTCCGCCGGTATTGGGGTGGAACTCTCGGTCATCACGGCAACGGTTCTCGGCGGCGCCAGCCTCAAAGGAGGCGAGGGCACGGTGATCGGCGGCGTTCTCGGCGTGCTGTTCATCGCCCTGGTGCAGAACGCGATGATCATCAACGGGGTCGGCATCTACTGGCAGAACATCATCATCGGGCTTGTGCTGCTCCTCGCAGTCTCGCTCGACAGGTTCAAGCAAGCTCATCGCGCCTGATGATAGTGCGTGGCGAATGGCTCTGGAGCGGACGTCCTCCGGCAGCCCTGGCAATGAAATCGACGTCCGTGGGAGAACGATCATGAAGGGATGGATGGGGTTGACCGCGGGCGCGCTCCTTGCGGTGGGACTGGCGACGGGTGCTAGCGCTCAGTCGCAGTTCGGACCTTCCGATGCCAAGGAGATCTACTACTGGGTGTCGAACAAGGCGAACTTGCCCTTGTTCGTTCAGTACGATTATGTCGGCATGAAGCGTGTCGCCGAGGAGTTGAAGGTGCAGGTGCGGGTTGCCGGCCCGACCGACTTCGACATTCCGGGCTTCATCGCTGCGGTCGAGCAGGTTTGCGCCCAGAAGCCAGCAGGAGTCTCTGTGGTAGGGGGCTGGGATCCGTCCCTGACGGAGGCCGTGAACAAGTGCATTCAAATGGGCGTGCCGACCGTCGTGGACGATGGCGATCTGCCTGATTCCAAGCGCATCGCTTATATCGGCACGAATTGGACGAAGATCGGCGAGGCGCAAGCCAGGAAGATGATGGACGTGCTGCCCAATGGCGGCAAGCTCGCCATCATGTCGATCATCAATGCCGGCAACATGCGCGAAGGGGTGAAAGGATTCGTCGATTACATCCAGGCAAACGGCAAGGGCAAGTACCAGATCGTCGCCAACGAGGACGACAACGGCGACTCCGCCAAGGCCGCCCAGGTCACCTCGGCAATCCTGGCCGCCCACCCGGATATCAAGGGTTTTGCTGGAATGGATTCCGAGTCCGGAGCCGGCATCGTCCGCGCCTTGCAGGAAGCCGGCAAGAAGCCTGGCGACATCAAGGTCACATCTATGGAGCAGACACCGACCTTCTTCAAGACGGCGAAGGAGGGCTGGGTTGACGGCATTGTGGTGCAGAACCGCGAGCTTTTCATCTACTACGCGGTCAAGACGCTCTATGACTACAACCATAATGGTCTGAAGACCTCCGGCTTGGTTGGCAAGGACGGCGGCATTCCCGTTCCGCCGACCATCGATACGGGTGTTCTCGTAGTCGACAAGACGAATGTCGACCGGGTGCTTGGCGCTCTGAAAGTGAACTGATGACGTGGGGCGGCCCGGCGAGGGCCGCCCTTTCATCCGGGCTGCCTTGGTTGATATCGACGGTATGAGAGGATCTATCGCGATGGTGCGCACTGATTTCACCCGCATTCGCTTCTTCGGCGTCGCCGCTTACGAGATCGTGACGCGCGACGGCGTCCACATCCTGATGGATCCCTTCCTCGACCAGAATCCCGGCAGTCCCGTGAAGTCGCACGAACTGGACAAGGTCGATCTCATCGTCGTCTCCCACGCGGCTTTCGATCATCTCGGCGACACGGAAGCGATTGCCAAGCGCACCGGCGCGCCTGTCATCTGCGGCGGCGAGGTGAAGGCTTACCTGATGGCGAAAGGCATTCCGGCCGAGCAGATCCGTGCGACGACCTGGGGTATCGTCGTCAAGGTCGCGGGCATCCGCGTCCAACCTGTCGAGTGCCATCACTGGTCCCAGATCAGGATGCCTGACGGCACCTTCGCATCCGGAGTCCCAATGGCTTTCGTCGTTCACGCCGACGACAACGTGCGCTTCTACCATTACGGCGACACGGCCATTTTCTCCGACATGAAGCTTCAGGCCGAGTTGTATAAGCCGACCATTGGCTGTATCGGCATTGCGAACCCACAGGAAATCCTGCATCTCAACCCCATGCCCGGCGAAATGCTGACGGCGGAAATGAGCCCGCGCGAGGGCGCTCTTGCGGCCGAATGGCTCGGCCTCGAAACCGTGCTGCCTTGTCACTACATCACGCCCGATCAGGACGTGGACGAGTTCCATCGGCATCTTGCCGATGCAAAGGCAAAGGGAGCGCGGGTGCCGCATTCAATCCTGCTGCAGCCCGGCGAATGGATCGATGTGGACCCGAGCGGCCGCGTGATCGCGCAGGAGGCCGCGTGATGCGCGCTGCAATCTTCGATCAACCCTTCAGCCTGCAACTCACCGAACAGGCCCGGCCTGAGCCGGGTCCGGGCGAGGCCTTGGTTCGGGTGGGCGCCGCCGGCCTCTGCGCCGGGGACCTCTACATCTATCTCGGCAAGAGCCCTTACGTGAGCTATCCACGGGTCGGTGGCCACGAGATCGCCGGAACGGTGGTCGCGCTGGGACCTGATACGCATGGACCCGCGCCAGGAGTGCGCGTGGTCGTCGAACCCTTCATCGGCTGCGGACATTGCTATCCCTGCCGAGTCGGCAAGAGCAATTGCTGCGCGAACCTCAGGATCATCGGCATCCACCGCGAGGGCGGGTTCGCCGAGTTCGTCTGTACGCCTGTGGAAAAGCTGCATCCGGTGCCTGAGGGTCTCTCCATGGTGGAGGCCTCCTTCGCGGAGCCGCTTGCCATCGGGGTACAGGCCTGCCGCCGGGGTGAGGTCGGAGCCGGAGACCGGGTGCTGATCCTGGGCTGCGGCCCCATCGGTCTTGCGCTCATCGAGGTGGCGCGCGCCTATGGCGCTGATGTGTGGGCGACAGACGTTAATCCGGCCCGCCTCGAAACCGCCGCTTGGCTCGGCGCGACGCCGATCGAGGCCAAGAATCTTCTCGACGAGGTGCTCAGGCTCACCAACGGCGAAGGTATGCCCGTGGTCATCGAAGCGACAGGTGTGCCGAAGGTGATGGAGCAGACCATCGACCTTGTGACCGCCGGTGGACGCATCGTCATTGTCGGGCTCGCCAAGAAAGGGGAGGGCGTCACGTTCCCAGGGCTCGATTTCACCCGCAAGGAGGTGACGATCCTCGGATCGCGCGCTTCCGTGGACTGCTTCCCGGAGGCGCTGCGCCTTCTGTCCAACGGCTCGATCCGCTACACCTCGGTAGCGACTGCGATGCCGCTCGCCGAGGCGCCTGAGGCCTTCGCGCGCCTGGCCAAGGACCAGGGCGCTTTCCACAAGGCCGTGTTCGTTTTGGAGTCCAACTGATGAAGCTCTACACCTTCGCTGCCAATGGCGACGCTCATGTCGGTGCCCTCGATGGCGGCCACCTTGCAGACCTCACCGCCGCGGGCGTCTCAGGATCGATGATGGACATCATCGCCGGTTGGCCAGGGAGCCTGGATCGAATCCGGGCGGCCATGGAAAGTGCGCCCAGATACGCCCTTGGCGACGTCAGAATCCTCGCGCCAATTCCACGACCCGGCAAGATCCTATGCTCCGGCATCAATTATCACAGCCACTTCGCCGAAAACCCCAAGGCAGTGATGCCGGCGGAACCTTTCTTCTTTGCCAAGCTCTCTACCTCTGTGATCGGACATGAGGATCCGATCGAGCATTCCGAACGCACGAAGCAGCTCGACTACGAGGTCGAGTTCGCGGCCGTGATAGGCCGTCGGCTTCATCGGGCGAAGGAGGAGGACGTGATGCCGGCGATCTTCGGCTACACGCTCTTGAACGACGTATCGGCCCGCGACGTGCAGTTCAAGGACGCGCAGATCACCCTCGGCAAGAACTTCAACGGCTTCGCGCCTATCGGTCCCTGCATCACCACGGCAGATGAAATGACCGAGCCTGGCAAGGTGCAGGTCCGTGCGGTGTTGAATGGGAGGGTCATGCAAGATGCGAACACCTCCGAATGGCTGTTTCCGCTGCCGCGTCTGCTCTCGTTCCTGTCGCATGTGATGGCGCTGGAGCCAGGGGACATCGTCACCACCGGCACGCCGGCGGGCGTGGGCCTGTTCCAGAACCCGCAGGTGTTCATGAAGGCCGGCGACGTGATCGCCATCGAGGCGGATGGAATCGGCCGACTCGAAAACCGGATCGTGGCTCAGGCGGCTTGAAGGCTGCGGAGGAAGGACGACGATGGGAAAGAACATTCGCGGCGCCGTGATCGGATGCGGGTTCTTTGCGCTCAATCATCTCAACGCTTGGCGTGATCTTGGGGTCGATCTGGCCGTGTGCGACAGGGATGCCGACAAGGCGCGCCAAGCGGCGACGGAATTCGGCGCCCGCGCCTGGTACACGGATGCCGCCGAGATGTTCGCTCACGAGCAGCTCGACTTTGTCGATATCGTCACCACCATGCCTTCCCATCGTGCCTTGGTGAGCCTCGCGCTGGCGCATCGTGTACCTACCATCGTGCAGAAGCCGTTCGCGCCCACCTGGGATGATTGCGTCACTATGGTCGAGCAATCGCGATCCGCCGGCGTGCCGCTCATGGTGCATGAAAACTTCCGCTTCCAGACCCCGATGCTTCGCGCGGCGGAGATCGTCCATTCCGGTGAGATCGGCGAGCCGACCTGGGCCAGAATCAGCTTTCGCACTAATCACGATGTCTATGCAAACCAGCCCTATCTCGCGGAGGAGGAGGAACTCATCCTGCTTGATCTTGGCATTCACCTGTTCGATCTCGCCCGCGTGTTCATGGGTGAGGTTGAGACGGTCTCGTGTATGACCCAGCGCGTGAACCCGCGTGTACGGGCGGAAGATCAGGCGACAGCCCTGCTGCACCACGCAAGCGGTGCCGCCAGTATCGTCGATTGCAGCTTCGAGAGTCGACAGGAGCGAGAGATCTTTCCACAGACTCTGCTGCACGTGGAAGGCCGCCGCGGATCGGTTTCGATTGAGGCAGATTTTGCCATGACGGTGGTCTCCGATGGGATTGTACGCAAGGAAAATCCGGCTCCCTGCCCCCGCCCCTGGGCTTCGGGTCCTGCCCTCGTGGTGCAGGAGAGCGTGGTAAATGCCTGCGCCCATTGGCTTGAGCGCCAAGCGCGTGGCGTTGAACCAGCCACGTCCGGGGAGGACAATCTCAAGACCTATGCCCTCGTAGGCGCAGCCTATGAATCGGCACGGTCCGGCACGCTGGCCCGCCCGAGAGTCTTGATGCCCCGCGAAACCCCTCCCACCGCGAAAGCCATGGCGTCATGAAACCCAAGCAAAGGCCCGATGGCCGCTACGCGATCATCGTAGAATTCGACCTTCACCCCGACGCTTATGAAGAGTTCATGGACCACTTGGCGGAGAATGCGGAGACCTCGGTCCGCAACGAGCCTGGCTGCTATCGCTTCGATGTCCTCACACCGCGGGAGGGTGACCCGGCCCGCGTGACGCTCTACGAAATCTACACCGACCGCTCCGCCTTCGATGACCACCTGCGCACGCCGCATTTCCTCGCCTTCAAGGAGGCGGTCGGCAACCTGGTGCGGCGGCAGAGCTTGATCGAGTTCGACGTGAGTGAAAATGCCAAAGCTGCCTGAGCCGCGAGACAAGACGCAAGCCTCAAGCCTCACCTCCGGCAATCCGATGATCCTATACGGTACCGACGAGCGGCCCGCACCCATGCGCCTGCTTCGGGCTGGGCCTATGTCCGCCTCTCTCGATCAGGGCAACCTGCGCTACGTTCGATGCGGCGAGGTAGAGGTCATCCGCGCCATATCCTTCATCGTGCGCGACACCGCCTGGGGCACCTACACACCTCGGATCGAGGATCTTCGGATCGATGAATGCGATGAGGCTTGTCGGGTCGCCTATCGAGCTATCTGCGCGGGGCCGGAGGGGATCTTCCGCTATTCGGCAAGGATCGAGATCACGGCTGAAGGTGGGATTGTCTTCTCCGCGCAGGGCGCTGCCGAGGCGGAATTTCCGACGAACCGCACCAGCTTCGTTGTCCTTCATCCAATCGAGGGTGTGGCCGGAATGCCCGTGCAAGTGCTGCACACGGATAATCGGATCGAACAAGCCCGTTTTCCTGAACTGATCGAGCCGTGGCAGCCCGTCTTCGACATCCGCTCTCTCTCCCATGAGCCGAAGCCGGGTCTGCGCGTCTCCTGCCGCATGGAAG
>Ga0190267_10000310_pt1 | contig 10860 bp, 10 predicted proteins | sample Popmic239T_FD_140332 | JGI IMG/M metagenome (GOLD analysis project Ga0190267, IMG submission 140332) | Populus adjacent soil microbial communities from riparian zone of Oak Creek, Arizona, USA - 239 T | ecosystem: Environmental > Terrestrial > Soil > Riparian zone | place: USA: Arizona... | reverse complement strand
GCCCCGAAGAGGTGCGCGAGGCGATCGACGAGCAGGTCAGCGCGATCGTCGACTCGGTCATCAAGTGCCTCGGCGGCGCGCCCCCGGAACTGGCCCAGGACCTGATCGTGCAAGGCATCCACCTGGTCGGCGGCGGCGGCATGCTGCGCGGCCTCGACCACCGGCTGGCAGAGGAGACCGCGATTCCGGTCCACCTGGTGGACGCGCCGCTCGAATGCGTGGTGCTCGGCGCGGGCCGCTGCATTGACCACTACGACTCGCTGAAGCAGCTCTTCATGGGCACCAACCGCTGACAAGCGACTAGGGCAAAAAGTCCCTTCAAGAGTGACGAGTGCCACATTGGGGTAGGCGGCGGTGTGCAAGGATGCCGACGCAGATGAAGACCTCGTCTCTCGAAACTTCATCGATCCTCTCTGTACACGGCCTGGAGGTCGTCTACAGCGACGTGATCCTGGTGTTGCGCGGCGTCAGCCTGGACGTCCCGCAAGGTGCGATCGTGGCCCTCCTCGGGGCCAACGGCGCGGGCAAGACGACCCTGCTGCGAGCGATCACCGGCCTGCTCCGCGTGCACCGCGGCGCCATCACCAAAGGCACCATCGAGTTCGACGGGAAGTCGATCACCGGCCACGACCCGTCCGCGATCGTGCGGTCCGGCGTGAGCCAGGTCATGGAGGGCAGGCGGGTCTTCGCCGAGCTGTCGGTCGACGACAACCTGCGCGCCGGCGGCTTCACCCGTCGGGACAAGACCGAGTTGAAGAACTCTTACGAGCGGGTCATGACGCTGTTCCCCCCGCTCCAAGCACGGCGCAAGCACACGGCCGGCTACCTCTCCGGCGGCGAACAGCAGATGCTGGCCATCGGGCGCGCGCTCATGCAGTCGCCCCGGCTGCTGCTGCTCGACGAGCCGTCGCTCGGGCTGGCCCCGCTGATCGTCGAGCAGATCCGCCAGATCATCGTCGACATCAACTCCCAGGGCACGAGCGTCCTGCTGGTCGAGCAGAACGCCACCATGGCCCTGTCGATCGCGGACTACGGCTACGTCATGGAGCACGGCCGAGTCGTCAAGGACGGCCCCGGCAAGGAGCTGCTCGAGGACAAGGACATCCAGGAGTTCTACCTGGGCGTCGGCGAGGCGGGCCGCAAGTCGTACCGCGACGTGAAGACCTATCGGCGGCGCAAGCGGTGGAGCGCGTGACCGAGCCGCTGCTGGTCGCCGACGGTGTGACCCTCCGCTTCGGCGGCGTCTCGGCGCTGACCGACGTGAGCTTCCACGTCAATCCCGGCGAGCTGTTCGCGGTGATCGGCCCCAACGGCGCGGGCAAGACCTCGATCTTCAACTGCCTCTCTGCGGTGTACCGGCCGCAGGCCGGGACCATCAAGTTCCAAGGCCAAGAGCTCATCGGCAAGCGTCCGGCCGCCACCGCGCAGATGGGCATCGGCCGCACGTTCCAGAACCTCGGCCTGTTCATGAACCTCGACGTGGTCGACAACCTCATGCTCGGGCGCCACATCCGCATGAAGACCGGGTTCCTGTCGGGCGCGCTGTGGCTCGGCCGGGCCAAGCGCGAGGAGATCGAGCACCGCCACAAGGTCGAGGAGATCATCGACCTGCTCGAGCTCGGCCTCTACCGGCACAGCCACGTCGGGGCCCTTCCGTACGGCATCAAGAAGCGCATCGAGCTGGGCCGGGCGCTGGCCATGGAGCCCACCCTCCTGCTGCTCGACGAGCCCGTCGCGGGCATGAACCTCGAAGAGACCGAGGACATGGCCCGCTACATCCTCGAGGTCAAAGCCGAGCTCGACCTCGCCATGATCCTGGTGGAGCACGACATGCACATGGTGATGGACATTGCCGACCGCGTGATGGTCCTCGACTTCGGCCGGGTCATCTCGACCGGCCTCCCCGAAGAAGTGCAGTCCGACCCGCGGGTCATCGAGGCGTATCTGGGGCAGGCGTCGTGACCGCCGTCGCCGAGCCCGCCGCCTCGCCGTCCTCGTCGGCGCCGTCGCTCGAAGGCGAGGGCCGCACCCTTCCCGGCCAACTGCTGCGCCTGGCCGCCCGCCGGCCCAAAGCGGTGGCTATGCGCAAGAAGACGCTCGGCCGCTGGAAGGAGTACACGTTCCAGGACTACGCCGACCGGGCCGCCAAGGTCGGCCTCGGGCTGGTGCAGCTCGGCGTCGAGCCGGGCCAGAAGGTCGCCATCCACAGCGAGAACCGCCCCGCCTGGGTCATCGCCGATCTGGGCATCCAGGGGATCGGCGCAGTCCCGGTCGGCATCTACCCGACCAGCCCGTCCGCCGAGGTGCACTACATCATGGAGCACTCGGAGTCGGTGGTCTTGATCGCCGAGGACGAAGAGCAGCTCGACAAGATCATGGCGGTGCGCGAGAAGCTCCCGAAGCTCCGCCACATCGTGGTCATCGACATCCGCGGGGTCCGCAACCTCGACGACCCGATGCTCATGACGTTCGCCGAGCTCGAGCGGCTCGGGGAGCAGCAGCCCGCCGCCGAGTGGGCCCGTCGGGCCGAGGCGCTCGACCCCAGCCAGACCGCGATCATCGTCTACACGTCCGGCACCACCGGGCCGCCCAAGGGGGCGATGCTCAGCCACGCCAACCTGGTCGCGGCGGGCCACATCTTCACCCAGGCCTTCGACGCCAGGCCCGACGACGAAGTGCTGTCGTACCTGCCGCTGTGCCACGTCGCCGAGCGGCTCGGCTCGACCATGAACGCCATCCGGGTCGGCTACGTCGTCAACTTCGGCGAGGGCGGCGAGGCCTTCATGACCGACCTGCGCGAGGTGCAGCCGACGATCTTCCTCGGCGTGCCCCGGGTGTGGGAGAAGATGATGGCCGGTGTCCAGATCCGGCTTGGCGACGCGTCCCGCCTCAAGCGCGGCATCACCCGGTTCTGGCTGAAGAAGGGCGCCAAGCTGGCTCGCCGGCGGATGGACGGCAAGCTCGGCGTCGGCGGCCGGGTCATGGGCTGGCTGGCATGGGTGATGGCCTTCCGCAGCCTGCGCGACAAGCTCGGCCTCGGCCGGGTCCGCATCGCCATCTCCGGCGCGGCGCCCATCGCCCCACAGGTGCTCGACTTCTTCTGGGCCATGGGCATCCCGATCCGCGAGGGCTACGGCCAGACCGAGGGCACCGCGCTGGCGACCTATACGCCCGCCGAGGACGTGCGCATCGGCAAGGTCGGCAAGGCCCTGCCGCAGTGCGAGATCCGCATCGCCGAGGACGGCGAGATTCTCGTGCGCGGCCCCGGCGTCTTCCCTGGCTACTTCAAGAACGAGCAGGCCACCGCGGAGACCATTGACGAGGACGGCTGGCTGCACACCGGCGACGTCGGCGAGCTCGACGAGGACGGCTACCTCTCGATCACCGATCGCAAGAAAGACATCATCATCACCGCGGGCGGCAAGAACATCTCGCCCTCGGAGATCGAGAACCGGCTGAAGGTCTCGCCGTACGTGCGGGAGGCCATCGTCATCGGCGACAAGCGCAAGTACCTGACCGCGCTGATCGGCATCGAGGCCGACACCGTCGGCGACTGGGCCACCCGCAACCGCATCGGCTTCACCACCTATGCCGACCTGGCCCGCAAGCCCGCGGTCAGGGAGCTGGTCCGTGCGTGGGTCGAAGAGGTCAACACCGAGCTGGCCCAGGTGGAGACGATCAAGAAGTTCGAGCTGCTGACCAAAGAGCTCGACCACGAGGAGGGCGAGCTGACCGCGACGCAGAAGGTCAAGCGCGCCGCCATCGCACGAGAGTTCAGCGACCTCATCGAAGGCATGTACTCGTGACGGCCGCGACCCCGCCCGCCCGCCACTCTGGAGGACATAGCCACCTCATAGGTGTAGCCATGTCCTCCAAAGCCGGGAGGAGCGCCGCGTGAGGGACTTCCTGCAACTGTGTTTTGCCGGTCTCTCGGTCGGGTCGTTGTATGCGCTCGTCGCCCTCGGGTTCGTGATCATCTTCAAGGCGACCGGCGTCATCAACTTCGCCCAAGGCGCCCTGCTGCTCGTCGGGGGCTACCTGGCCTACAACGTCCACAACACCTGGGGGGTGCCGTTCTATCTCTCGATCCCGGTCGCCATGCTCTTATGCGGCGCGCTGGGGGCGGTGATCGAGCGGGTGATCCTGCGAAGGATGGTCGGCCAGCCGGTGTTCGCCGTGATCATGGTGACGATCGGCCTGGTGTTCATCCTCGACCCGGTCGTCACGACGATCTGGGGCTTTGACCGCCTCGAGCTCGGCGACCCATGGGGCGTCGAGACCATTGGCGCCGGCGATCTGCGCCTGGCGGTCAAGGACGTGTGGACCATCGGGCTGGCCGCCGCCGTGATGGCCGCCTTCTTCGCCTTCTTCCGGTACAGCAGGCTCGGCGTCGCCATGCGGGCAACCGCGTTCGACCAAGAGGCGGCCATTGCCAACGGCATCAGCGCCCGCCGCGTGTTCGCCCTGTCGTGGGCCATCGCCGGCGCCGTCGCCACGCTGGCCGGCGTGATGATGTCGGCGGGCGGTCCTGGCGTCCGGCCGGACATCCAGTTCATCGCCCTGTTCGCCTTTCCCGCCATCATCCTGGGCGGTCTCGACTCGCCGGGCGGCGCAGTGGTGGGCGGCATCATCATGGGCCTCACCCAGACCCTGACCGCGGGCTACCAGCCTCGTTATGCCGAATGGCTCGGCGGCGGGTTCGACGGTGTCATGCCCTACGTCGTGATGGTCCTCATCCTCCTGGTACGGCCGTACGGGCTGTTCGGCACGAAGGAGGTCCGGAGGGTCTGATGGCGCGCCTTCGCAACCTCAACATGACGCTGAAATACGAAGACGACCTGCGCCTGTTCAAGTCGCGCTGGAGCCGCGCGGCGATCCTCGCCCTGCTCGTCCTGATGGTCGTCCTCCCGCTGTCCTACACGGACACCTTCTGGCTGCGCGTGTTGAACCTGGCCGTGATCGCGGCGATCGGCGCCATCGGCTTGAACCTCCTCACCGGCTTCGCCGGCCAGGTCTCGCTGGGCCATGCCTTCTTCATCGGGGTCGGCACCTACGCCGCCGTGTACTTCGGCGAGGATCAGTCCTGGCCTCTGCCCCTCTGGTTGCTGGCCTGCGCGGTCATCGGAGGCGTGATCGGCGGCATCGTCGGGCCGTTCGCCCTGCGGCTTCGCGGCAACTACCTGGCGGTCGTGTCGCTTGGGCTTGTGTTCCTCGGGATCCACGTGTTCAAGAACTGGGAGTCGGTGACCGGCGGCCCAGGCGGGACCGGCGTCAACCCCCCGGTGACACTGGGGTCGCTGGACTTCAACGAGCTGTCGCTGTTCGGCTACACCTACTCGCGCGAGCAAGGCTGGTTTTTGCTCATCTGGCCGTTGGTGGCCGTCACCGCCCTGTTGGTGAAGAACATCGTCCGGACGCGTCCCGGCCGCGCCATGCAGGCCGTGCGAGACCGGGACGTGGCCGCTGAGGTCATCGGGGTCAGCCTGGCCCGCTACAAGATCGGCGCCTTCGTCGTCTCCAGCGCCCTGGCGGCGTTCGCAGGCGGCCTGTACGGGGCGTACAGCCAGTTCGTGACCCCCGAGAACTCGTTCAACCTGCCACTGTCGATCACCTACATCGCGATCATCATCGTGGGCGGCGTGGGCACGATCTTCGGCTCGATCATCGGGGCCATCTTCATCGGCGGGGTGCCGGAGATCGTCTCCAAGTACAGCCACAGCATCCCGTTCGTGAGCACGTCGCCCAGCGAGGCCGGCTTCAACCTCACGGTGTTCCAGCTCAACCAGATCATCTTTGGCGTGCTGATCGTGGTGTTCCTGGTGGCCGAGCCGCTTGGCCTGGCCGCCGTGTGGTTCCGCATCAAGGCGTATTTCAAGAGCTGGCCGTTCTCCTACTAAATCCCAAGAAACGAGGAGGAGCATGAAGCAACACAAACTTCTGCGGCTGATGGCGGTGGTCGGCGTCATGGCGCTGCTCGCCGCCGCCTGCGGCGGAGAGAAGGAAGACGAGCCCACGGCGGGCGGCGACGACGGCGAGAAGAAGACCCTCACCAACGGCCCCGGCTTCAACGGCTCGACGATCAACGTCGGCGTCATCACCCCGTTGAGCGGCCCGGTGGCCGTCATCGGCAACCCGCTCACCGCGGGCACCGAGACGTGGTTCAAGTACTACAACGAGGAAAAGGGCGGCATCGCCGGCAAGTACAAGGTGAACATCCTCAAAGAGGACAGCCAGTACAAGCCGGACCTCGGCGTCGCGGGGTACACGAAGATCAAGAACGACGTGACGTTGTTCGCCCAACTGCTGGGCACGCCGATCACCAAGGCCGTCCTGCCGCAGTTGGAGTCCGACAAGATCGTCGCCGCCCCGGCGTCGCTCGACGTCGACTGGGTCGCGGAGCCGAACCTGCTTCCTGTGGGCGGCCCGTACGAGATCCAGATGATCAACGCGGCCGCCTACGTCGAGAACGAGGGCGGCGGCAAGGGCAAGGTCAAGTGCTCGATGGTGCAGGACGACGCCTATGGCCAGTCCGGCCAGCGGGGCATCGAGTTCGCGGCCAAGGAGCTCAAGTACGAACTCAAGACGACGGCGCGGTTCGCGGCCGGCTCCGCGGACTTCACTGCGCAGGTCACGAGCCTCAAGCAGAACGGCTGCCAGGTCGTGTTCCTGACCGCCACCCCGAGCGATACTGGCAAGATCCTGAGTGCCGCCGCGGGCCAACTCCAGTTCGCCCCGCAGTGGGTGGGCCAGTCGCCGACGTGGACGGGGACGTTCGCCAAGTCGCCTGCGCTCGCGCCATATATGCAGACGAACTTCCTGCTCGCCGCCGAGGGCACGGAGTGGGGCGACACGTCGGTGAAGGGCATGGCCGACATGCTGGACCGGCTCCAGAAGTACACGCCGTCCCAGCAGCCGGACATCTACTTCGTCTTCGGCTACTACCAGGCCCGTGCGGTCACCGCCCTTCTGGAGAAGGCGGTCGAGAACGGCGACCTGTCCCGTGAGGGCGTGCTGAAGGCCCTGTCCCAGCTCGGCACCGTCGAGTTCGACGGCCTGACCGGCGACTACCAGTACGGCAGCAAGATTGCCGACCGGAACCCGCCCCGCGCGACCACGATCTACAAGGTCGACCCGGCCAAGCCGGGCGGTCTGGCCAAGGTCAAGTACGAGTTCACCTCGGACGCGGCCAAGAAGTACGAGCTCAAGGCGCCTGGCGCCTAGGTCTCGTTGAGTTGGTGGAGGGGCCTCGCCTGCGGGCGGGGCCCCTCTTCGCATCCCCTACTCGGCGGTGAGGTCTTCGGCCGCTTGGCGCACCTGCCAGTCGCGGTCTTCGAGGGCGGTATGCAGGGCGGCGTCGACCTCCGGCCCGTCGAAGGGGGCGAGGGCGAGCACGGCCCGGCGGCGGATGGCGGGCTTGTCCTTGGTCGCCGCGAGGATGGCGGGCAGGCCGGCCGGGTCGCCGATGGCGCCGAGGGCAGCTACCGCCGCCTCCCGGCAGAGCGGGTCGTCGTGGCCCGCGGCCATGGTCGACAACGCAGGGACTGCGTCGGCCCGCTGTTGCTCGCCCAGCGACCACGCCGCCATCTCGGCCACGCCCGAGTCGGGGTCATCGAGCACGGGAAGCAAGTCGACGTCGGGAACGGCAGCGGCCAACTGGCAGGCCCGGCGCCGCACGACGGCCTGGTCATCCTGCAGGGCCGCCCGTACGTCTTCAGTGGTGAGTCGGCCCATGCGGGCGAGCGCACCGAGGGCGGTGGCGCGCACGGAGTCGACTGGGTCGGACAAGGCGGCGCGGGCCGTAGGCTCGTCGTCGGCGTGGCCGGCCACAGCTACAAGGCGTCGGCGGCGAGCCGCCTCAACTAGCTTCGAGGGGTTCAGCATCGGTGGGGGAATCGTTGACGGAGCGGATCACAAAACGCCAGCAGCGGGCAGCGGCCACCGCCGAGCAACTTTTGGCAGCGGCCCGCGAGGTCTTTGAGAGCAAGGGCTATCAGGCCACCACGGTTGGCGCCATTACGCAGGCGGCCAACACCGCTCACGGCACCTTCTACCTCTACTTCAAGAACAAAGAGGACGCCTTCGCCAAGGTGATGGCCCAAGTGGTCTCCGAGATGTTCCAAGAGGCTGGGGCGCCCTGGACCGACGACCCCCGCGAGACGCTGTCCCGGGCGACCAGGGGCTTCTTCGCCGTGTTCCAAGCCCACAAGGGCCTGTGGCGGTGCCTGCTCGAGGGCATGCACCAGTCCGAGGCCATCGAGAAGATGTGGCTGGAGCTGCGTCGGCCGTTCATCGAGCGGATCGCTCGGAACCTCGACCGGTCGGTGGCGTCGGGGATGGCGCGGCCGATGAACACCGAGGTCGCCGCCCACGCGCTGGCGGCCATGACGGAGTGGACGGCCTTCGCCCACTTCGAACTGGGGGCACCGGGGCCGGGGCGGGTCAGCGCCGACGAGTTGGCCGACACGGTGACCGACCTCTGGTACCACGCGGTCTACGCCGGGGCGTACGACGCGCCGAAACAACCTGCATGAAGCCGAGGGCCGCCGCGCCTGACACCCGTCGCCTGCTGCTGGTGCTGGCCATCGGGTTGTTCGTGTCGGGTGCGGGCCTGATCGTGATCGAGCAGTCGACGTCGGCCGAGGCCCAGCCGAAAGACAGCCCGGTGCTGGCTGCGCCGGTCACGACGACAACGTCGTCGGTGGTCGAGCCCGCCGCCGCGCCTGCGCCCAAGCCGGTGGCGGTGCCGAAGGACCCGTACGCGGCCGAGCCGATTCAGGAGATCGGCACGATCGAGATCCCGAAGATCGGGCTGCACCACCGGGCCTTCCACGGGATCACCCTGCGCAACATCGACAAGGGGCCGAGCCACTGGCCTGGGTCGGCGATGCCGGGCGAGACTGGCAACACGGTGTGGGCCGGGCACCGGGTGACCCACTCGCATCCGTTTCGGCGCATTCACGAACTGGTGCCCGGCGACCAGGTGATCTTCACGGTGGCGGGGGTGCGGTCGGTCTATGTGGTGACCCGGCACGAGATCGTGACGCCGAAGGCGGTGCACATCGCCAACCCCACGCCGACGCCAACCGGGACCCTGTTCGCCTGCCACCCCCCGGGGTCGGCCAAGTACCGCTACGTCGTCTATCTGGCCCTGCTCGCCGACGGCTAACCGAGGGCTGAGCCCTTCGTTTCTCAAGGTGGGGGGTGGGACGGCCGATCACCCTCGCGGGAAAGGAGTCGGCAATGTCGCACATGGTCATCTTCCGCACGGCCGAGGGGAAGCCGGGCTATCACCAGTCCGAGAACCTCGACGAGGCGGTGCGTTTCGTGGAGCACCTGCGCAACTCGGAGAACGTGCCCGAGGCACGCATCTTCCGCATGCAGGAGGTTCCGATCGAGTTCAAGACCTACGTCCGGGTCGAAGTGGCCGGGGTCGAGGATGCGCCTGCTGCTGTCGCGCCTGCGCCGGTGGCTGCTGCGACTGTCGCGGCTGGGCCTGCGCCGGTGGCGCCGGTCGGCAGCGCCGGTGCGCCTGCCCCGGTATCGCCGACGGTGGTCGACAAGAGCGAGAAGCACGACGACGTGGTCGTCGACCCGATGCCGGTCGGCGGCGCCGCTCCGGGCGCCGGGGCTGCGGGCAACCGCTTCGGCCGCTTCAACCGCGGCTAACACCCCCGCCTCGCCCCCGTTCTGCCGACTCTGGAGGACATAGCGAACCGTTTTGGTTCGTTATGTCCTCCAAAGCGCGTTCGGGGGCTTTTCGGCGGGTCAGCCGACGGCGCGTTCGATGGCCATGCCCGCCATCGTGAGAGCCAGCACGATCATGGCGGCGGCGACCGCGCCGACGAGCACGGCGACGACGAGCAGCGCGATCGCCGACCGAACGCGCTTGCTGACGCTCTCCGGCTCGACCAGGCGACCCCGCTCCTGGGTGCGGGTCTGCGTCGGGGCCGGTCGCTGGGGCCGGGGTCGCGGTCGGGGCTGCTGGGGCGGTGCCGGGGACGTGACCGTCTCGGGCCGGGGCGCGATCGGGGGTTCGACCGTGGTCGCCACCGGGGCCGCGAAGGTGACCGCCGGCGGGGTGACCGGCGTGGGCAGGACCGGCTCGGGCTCAGGCTCGGGCGCGGGTGGGCGCTGGGGGAGCGGCGGGCGCAACCACGACGGGGCCTCGGCCACCGGCTCGGGTTCGGGGGTTGCTGCCGGCTCGGGCTCAGGCTCTGGCTCGGGCGCCGGGGTCGGTTCCGGTTCGGCGGTGCCTGCTCGCAGCCAGCTCGGCGGCTCGGGCGCGGCCTCGGCCTCGGGTGCAAGCTCAGGCTCGGGTTCGGGTGGGGCGGCGCGCAGCCAACTGGGCGCTTCGGCCACCGGATCGGGTGCCGACGGCCGCAGCCAGCTCGGCGTCTCGGCGACCGGCTCCAGCTCTGGCCCTGGTGCTGGTGCTGGGGTCTCGGCTGGTTCTGGCGACTCGGCTTCGGTCAGCCAACTGGGCGGCTCGTCGGCGGGGACCTCGGTCGACGGCTCGACATCGGGTGCCGCCGACCCCAGCCAGCCCGATGTCTCTGCCGGCTCCTCGGCGTCGGCCTCCCGCAGCCAGCTCGGCGTCTCGGGCGTCGGGTCGTCCTGGCGCTGCCAGCTCGGCGTCTCGGCCACCGGCTCCGGCTCGGGATCCGGCGCCGGGGCGCGCAGCCAGCTCGGCGTTTCCGCCACCGGCTCCGGCTCGGGCTCGGGCTCGGGCTCGGCGACGGGCTCGGGCTCGGGCTCGGCTACGGGGTCCGGGTCGCGAAGCCAGTCGGGGGCGGGGGAGTGGGCGGCGGCCTCGGGCTCGGGGGTCTCCTCGCGCAGCCACGACAGCGCCGACTCAGCGGG
>Ga0190267_10000309_pt1 | contig 10879 bp, 12 predicted proteins | sample Popmic239T_FD_140332 | JGI IMG/M metagenome (GOLD analysis project Ga0190267, IMG submission 140332) | Populus adjacent soil microbial communities from riparian zone of Oak Creek, Arizona, USA - 239 T | ecosystem: Environmental > Terrestrial > Soil > Riparian zone | place: USA: Arizona... | reverse complement strand
GGGCCTCCTCCAGCGGCACGCTGCGATACGCATAGCTGCCGTGCGCGACGGGCTGCGGCAGCCCCCGCTCGGCGGGCGCCGCGACGCCCGCGTAGAGCGTCAGCCTGCCGGGCGTCCGCGGGCGCGTCGCGTCGAGGTTCCACTCGACCTGCACCGCGCCGGGACCGCAAGCCACGACCTCCGTCCAGCGCGTCAGCGGAACGGGCACGGCGGGCAGGGGCACGGGCCGCCCAAGGTGGGCGTCCGCCGCGGCGATGCCCTCCAGCGGCTCGCGCTCCTCCACCCGAGCGATGCTAACGCCGCGACCGCCGGGCTATGCGGGCACCGGCAGCGGATGGGCCCGCAGGGCCCGCGCGACTGCGAGGAGGTTGCGTGCCGCCGTCTGGCCGGTGCTGATCGACCACTCGCGCTCGTCGGTCGTCAGCCATTCTTCCTCGCCGGGACCCGGGCCCTTGTTCCAATAGGTCCAGGCCTGGCCCGGGATCGTGTAGCCGATGTCGATCAGGGCCCCGCTGATCTCCGAGATGCAGTGGTGCGCCCCGTCCTCGTTGCCGACGACGACGACGCCGGCCACGCGGTTGTAGGCGATCGGCGTCTCGCCGTCCGCACGCGTCTCCGACAGGAACGCGTCCATCCGCTCGAGCGCGCGCTTGGAGACGCTCGAGGGCTGGCCGATCCAGGTCGGCGTGGCGACCACCAGGATGTCGGCGGCGAGGATCCGCTCGCGGATCGCCGGCCATTCGTCGCCCTCGGCGACGGCCTCCGAGACGACGCCCGCGTCGATCCGGTGGTCCACGAGGCGGATCTCGTCGGTCTCCACCGCAGCCTCGCGCAGCGCGGACATGACGACGTCGGCCAGCGAACCCGCGTTGGATGGTTGCGGCGAGGGCTTCAGCGTGCAGTTCAGGCAAATCGCCTTCATGGCTTGAGCAGGACCTTGAACGCGTTGTCCTCCTTCTTCTGGAACATCTCGTAGGCCTGCGGGGCCTCTTCGAGCGGCACGTGATGGGTCGCGAAGTCGTCCACGCCCAAGGGGTCGTCGTCGCCGGACAGCAGCGGCAGGATGTCGTCGATCCAGCGCCTGACGTTGGCCTGCCCCATCCGCAGCGTGATCTGCTTGTCGAACATCTGGATCAGCGGCATCGGGCTGGCGGCGCCGCCGTAGACGCCCGACAGCGAGACCGTGCCGCCGCGCTGGACGAGCTCGATCGCCAGATGCAGCGCGCTGAGGCGGTCGATGCCCATCTTCTCGGTCACAGGTCGGGCGAGCGCGTCGGGAAGCATGCCGGCGATCCGGTGGGCGAGCTTGCCGACCGGCGCGCCATGAGCCTCCATGCCGACGGCGTCGATGACCGATATCGGCCCGCGACCGTCTGTCATCTCGCGCACCGCCTCGGGCAGGTCACCGTCGTAGTCCGCGAGGTCCAGCGCCTCGACGCCATGTGCGCGGGCGCGCTGCAGTCGACCGGGCACGAGATCGAGCGCGATCACCTTGCCCGCGCCGCGGTGCTGCGCGACGCGCGTGCACATCTCGCCGATCGGGCCCAGGCCGAGCACGAGCACCGTGTCCCCCTCCGCGACGACGGCGTACTCGACCGCCTGCCAGGCGGTCGGCAGCACGTCCGACAGGTAGACGAAGCGGTCGTCGGGCGGCCCCTCGGGCACCTTGATCGGCCCGTAGTGGGCCTGCGGCACGCGGAGGAACTGCGCTTGGCCTCCCGGCACCTGTCCGTAGAGCTTCGTGTAGCCGAACAGCGCCGCGCCCGTGTCCTGCTCGTGAACCTGCGTCGTCTCACACTGCGACTGTAGGCCCTTGTCGCACATGAAGCAGTGCCCGCAGGAGATGTTGAACGGGATGACGACGCGGTCGCCGGGCGCGACGTGCGCGACCTGCGCCCCGACCTCCTCGACGATCCCCATCGGCTCGTGCCCGAGGATGTCGCCGACGTCGATGAACGGGCCGAGAACCTCGTAGAGGTGCAGGTCCGACCCGCAGATCCCGCTCGACGTCACGCGGATGATCGCGTCCGTGGCCTCCTCGATCTTCGGATCCTCGACCGTGTCGACGCGTACGTCGCGGGTGCCGTGATAGGTGAGCGCCTTTATGACTTGCTCGTCTCGGGTTCGGCCATGTCGCGGTGCATAGCGGCCTTGGCGCTGTCGGGCAGGATGCGGCTGGCACGGCCCTGCGCCTTGGTCTTCAGCGAGTGCGAGACGACGCGCTCCTTGCCGGCCATCAGTGCCCCGAAGCCGTCGCGGGCGACGTCCGCCGGGTCGTCCTTCTTGCCCGATCCGACCTTCGTGTCGAGCATGTCGGCGCGCTCGAAGAACTCGGTGTCCGTCGGGCCGGGCATGAGCGACGTGATCGTCACGTTCGTGTCCTTGAGCTCGTTGCGCAGCGCCAGCGCGAAGGACTGCACGAAGGACTTCGAGGCGTTGTAGACCGCCTGGAAGGCGCCCGGCATCGTGGAGGCGATCGACGACGTGAACAGGATCTTGCCCTCGTCACGGGCGACCATGTCGCGCACCAGGTGCTTGGCGAGGTGGACCGTCGAGCGGACGTTCAGGTCGATCAGTCGCAGCTCGTCCTCGAGCGCCGTGTCGGTCGCGAAGGCGCCACCGGCGCCGATCCCGGCGTTGAGCGCAACCGCGTCGACCGGCCTGCCGAGCGTCATGATGCGTCCGTAGAGCTCATCGACGCCGCCGGCGGACGCGAGGTCGATCTGCAGCGGCTGCACGAGCGCGCCGGAGCCCTCGAGCTCGTCCGGCACCGCGTCGATCGCCGTGTCCTCGGCGACGACCAGCAGGTCATAGCCGTTCTCTGCGAACTGGCGTGCCAGCTCCAGTCCTATGCCGCTGGATGCGCCGGTGACGACGGCCAGCGGCCTGCTGCCAACTTCTTCCATGGGCTTGTCTCCCGTGATCGCGTTCACTGCTTGCGCGGGTTGCCCGCGACGCGTGGACCGCACACACAACCTGCCCGCTTGGCACGGCTGCGATCGCGCCGCTCAGCGTCGCATACAAGGCTCGCTTCCAACCCGCGCTGGCAAAGTTCGTGTTGACGACCTGGTAGCGATCGTCGAGCCCGTGGAGATAGATCGCCAAGGGCAGGTGGTCGAGGACCGACCTGCAGCCGCGCCTGGTTCGCGCGCGCTGCTGGCCAGCGCGTACGCGACCATGGCGACGCCCGCCAGTCCCAGTTCGCTTTGTGCTGGCGGAGTGGGGCAGCAGATCCGTGCGCAGGGCGAGCGTGGCGCCGGCGGCGAGCAGTCTGGTGGCTTGGGCCGATCGCGAGGAGGAGAGGTAAGAACCAACAGCCGGTAGTTCGAACGCACCGATACTAGGCCCCGGCCGCACCCGTACTGGCCGGGCGGCCGGTCAGCCCAGGTCGGCTGCGTGCGCAATCGTCCTCAGCACGGCGCCGTGCTTGTTCAACCAGCGGATCTCGCCGCGGCCCAGCGACCCGCTGTAGATGAAGAAGTTCTGCTGGACGTTCACCGTGCTGGTCGTGTTGTCGGCGAGGGTGATCTTGATCTTGTCCACGCCGTCGGGAACGAGGCCGTAGACGCGGCGTCCCAAGCCTGCGATCGCCCGGCCGTGCAGGAGCTGCTGTGTGCTGTAGCAGCCAAAGGCACCGCCCGCGGGACGGCCGTGAGCCTGGTCGGCAGCGAACAGGCACAGCCCGTCGGAGCCTGCGCGCCTTCGCAGGCGCTCTTGCATGCTCGCCGGGACGCCCGCTGGCGCCAGGCCATATCGCCCCACCGGGATCAGCACGATCGCTCGACCGTCGGGCTCGACGTGCAGCAGCCGGATCTCGGTCGTGCGAACGTTCGCGACCGAGGGCCGAGGAATTTCAGCGCATGCCTCGTCTTCGCTCCGCGGTCAGCCGGCTGTTGCGGGCGTCGAAGGACCGAGAGAACCGCCCGCTGGCTCTTGGCAGCGGGGGCGTCGCTGGCCGTTGGCGCGGCGCCGTTGCCCAGCAGCGGCCGCCAGGCGACGGTTGCGGCCACGGCCGGCGCGGCAACGAGCAGGACGAGCAGTGCGGCGACGATCTTTCTGGTGGCCACCCGAGCGCGCGGCGCGGAAGCCGCCGGCGAGTTTTTAGTTGGCGCCATGCAGCCTGCCGCAGCTGCTCGCCGTACTCGGAGACGAAGTCGCTCATGTGCTCCTCGCAAGTCTGTGTCGTAGGGCGCGCAACCCGCGGCTGACGCGCTTGCGGATCAGCGCTTCCGAGCAACCGGCATCGCGGGCGATGTCGCGGTACTCCTGCTCGCCCAGGACGTGCGCGAGCACGGCTTCGCGTTGCGCCGCGGGCAGCTCGCACAGCGCCACGAGGGCGTGTGGATCACGCCCGACGTCGATCAGCTCGGTCACCCGCGACAGCGCGTCGTCATCGAGGCTCATGCGCTCGAGGCCAAGCTTTGCGCGCGCCGCGTGCTCGACGCGACCTCGCCGGCGACTGTCGGCCAGCTTGTGCTGCGCGATCCCAAACAGCCATCCCAACGCCGGTCCGCGCGCGCGGCGAAACCGCGACGCGCCCAGCAGCGCCGCGGCCAATGTCTCGGCCATCAGATCGGCGGCGTCCTCGGGGTCGCGCGTCCGCGCCGCGAAGAACGCGAGGATCGTGCGGGCATGCCGCGCGTAGAAGACCGCGAAGGCATCGGGGTCACGAGCCGACTGCTCCAGCAGCGTTTCGTCGTCACGGCGTCGTCCAGGGGGCGCATCATCAAGACCTACTTCGGCGCACCCTACGTCTTGTGACATCGCCCCCAAGGCGCGACGCGGACCTCGCGGTGCTGCTCGACGGCGCCGCCTCTTGAGCTCACACGGCCGTCGCGCACTGAGCGTGTCGCCGAAGACTCGCGCCCGCACGAAGCCGGCCCTGTCATCCTCGTCCGCGGATGGCCGACGCGATGTCCCTCACCCTCGCGATCGTCGCGTTCGGCGGGGCGCTCGTGCTGCTCGCCCGGTACGGCTCTTTTGCGACGGCGATGGTCAACGCGGGACTTGTCGCGCTGCTCGCGCTGGCGCTCGTGCTCCAGAGCACCTTAGACGGTCCCGCCGTCGCCTACGTGGCCTTTGCGTTGGCGGCGATCTCGTTCGTCGTGCGTTGGTTGGCGAACGGCGCACTGTTGCTGGGAGCGCGAAGAGCTCGTGCTCGGCCTTCAGCAGCCGGGCGAGGCGGACGACGACGAGCTCGGCGACCGGCGCGTCGCTGACGATCGTCGGCCCGCCTGCGCCGTGGTCGACCCGCGCAGCGCAGCCGTCGGGCGTCGCGTCGGACGCGAGTGACGATCACGGCGTCAAGGAACGATGACGAGCTTGCCTTCGGGCGTGCCAGCCCGCGAACGAGCCCCGGGCGATGCCGAAGACCTCGCCGTTCTCAGCTGAGGACTACCACCTCGTCGAGCTGACGACGGAGCACATCCTGCAACCCGGCTACAGCTACGCAAACGAGTTCGAGTACGGCCTGGGCCGCATCCTCGACAGCCTCGAGGCGAAGCTGCACGGATGAGCGAACGTGCCGAGAGGGGGAGGCCAAGCTCCCGGGCTCGGCGCCCGCACGCTGAAGACGCGCTGAAGGATTTTTCAACAAGCCGGCCCTTGAAGATGTTCGATCAGCGCACCGGAAATGAGCCGTTGTTGGTAGTTTTATTCTAGAACTTCTACGCTATAGTTGCCGGAACGGTGGCGAATTGGAGCTTTCTGACCAACCATGCCCGTGCGCTGGTCTGCATCGCGCGCGATCCCGGCGTGCGTCTAAGTGACATCGCCGCCGCGCTGGACATCACCGAGCGCAGCGCCTACGGAATCGTCGCCGAGCTTGCCGCCGCGGGCTATGTCGTCAAGGAGAAGAACGGCCGGCGCAACCGCTACGAGATCCAGGGGCACCTGCCATTGCGCGGGGCCGTTGGCGGCGCGCGAGCCATTGGAGAGATACTCGACGTGCTCGTCGAAGCCAGCCCGCCCCGCCGGCGCAGGCCGACCCACATGTGACGGCGAAGCATTCGCGGTCCTATGTCAGCCGCTCGCCTCCCATGCGAGCGCTCGGTATGGAGTGACCCGTCGATCTCCGCGCGTGTCACGTACCGCATCCGGGCGTGCTCGTCGTACTTGAAGATCGCGACCCCAAAGGGGCTGGTCGTCGTTCAAGTAGGTCCAGCTGTCGATCTGGCGCTCGCTATGCCAGATGAGTGCTCGCAGGTGTCTGGGGTGGTAGTGGATGTTGCGACCGTCGCGCGCCACCACGATGCTGCCCCGAGCGTCAGGCTCCTCTCGTCTCGACGGCGTCGTGTGTCTGTCCCAAGCGTCCACGGCATGACGAGAGGATCAGCCGCCTTCAATGGCCGTCGACCGCGTAGCGCGCGAAGAGCTCGTCCTCGGCCTCCAGCAGCCACGTCAGCCGGGCGCCGATGGGCTCGGCGACCGGCGCGCCGCTGATGATCGTCAGCGCGCCCGCTCCCCCGGCGATCTTCGGCACCGTGGTCAGAAAGAGCTCGTCGATGAGGCCGTCGACCATGAGCGACGCGTTGAGGTGCGGGCCGCCCTCGCAGAGGATCGAGCGCACGCCGCGCTCCTTGCGCACGCGACCGAGCGCCACGCCGAGATCGACCGGCTCCAAGCGCAGGTACTCGATCCGGGCCGCGCAGCCCGAAAGCGTCGCATCCGAAGCGGTGACGATCACGACATGCGAGTCGCGATCCTGCAACAGCGGCAGGTCCGCGGACAAGTCGAGGCGCCCCGTGACGACGATCGCGATCGGATCCGCCGCCAGGCCCGCCGCGACTCGCTGCTCGCGCCGGCGCCGGTCGCGCACGAGGCGGCCGTAGCGCTCGATCCGCAGCGTGCCCGCCCCGACCATCACGGCATCCACGCGCGTACGCAGCGCGTGGAACATCTGGCGGTCGGCGACCGACGAGATCGGCGCGGTGCGGCCGGCCACCGTGGCGCGGCCGTCGACGGTCGCGACCATGTTCACGGCGACGAACGGCCGGCCGTCGGGGGCCATCTCCCAGAAGCGCAGCGCGCGGACGGCCTCGTCGGCCGTCAGGAACCCCGGCTCGGGCAGCAGCCGCCGCAGCGTCACAGGCGGCTCGTTGCGCGCGGCGGTCAAGCGGAATGGCCGGGATCGACGTACTTCACCTGCTGGAAGTACAGCGCTTCGGCGCGCTCGTCGTACTCCCCGGCGAACGGGTCCAGCAGGAAGCCCATGTGGTCGCCCAGGTCGTGACGCGCGACGATCTCGCCCGCAAGCCAGGACGGGCAGTCGTCGAGGATCGGCAGCCCGCGCGGCCCCGAACGCCACGAGCAGCGCTCGAACTTGTCGATCTCATCCCCCGTCTGGCCCCCGAACAGCTCCACGAGCGCGGCGCCGTCGGCGGGCACGACGTGCACCGCGAGCGCGTCGACCTCCCAAGCCAGGCGGTAGGTCCGGTTGGCCCGCGACAGGCACGCGAGGAAGCGCGGGGGATCGAAGCTCGACTGCGTGGCGAAGCCGATCACACACCCTTCACGCCGCTCGCCGGCCGTCGCGGTGACGATGAAGACCGGGTAATCGAGCGATCCCGCGAGCTGCAGAAACGTTGAGCTTGGCTCACTCATTTCCAACGCAAGCTATCCATTGTGGGATGCTCGCCGGGCACCGGCTAGCTGGGAGCTGCATTTGACCGAACGGCTCATAGGCGTGGATGTGGGCGGCACCAAGATCGCGGTGGCCGTTCTGGAAGGCGTGGCCCTGGACGAGCCGCGCCTGCAGCCGACCGACACCCATTCCGGCGAGGGGCTCATCGAGCAGCTCGTCGCGGCGATCACGGCGGCCGGCCAGGTGAGCGCCGTCGGGGTCGCGGTGCCATCGGTCGTGGATTGGGAGAGCGGGCGCGTGCGCTCCTCGGTGAACATCCCACTGCAGGACATCCCCCTGCGCGAGGTGCTGCGCCAGCGGCTGGCCGTGCCCGTCTACGTCGACAACGACGCCACGTGCGCCGCGCTGGCCGAGGCCTATGACGAGGAGGGTGTGCTCGTCGCGCCCAATCTCGTCATGTTCACCATCGGCACCGGCGTCGGCGGGGGCATCGTGATCGGCGGCCGCGTCTATCGCGGCGCGACCGGCGCCGCCGCCGAGCTTGGCCACACGATCGTCGGCGCCGACCTCGCCCGCATGCCCTTCGCGCACGCCGAGGACTTTCCCCAGCCGGGGTCGCTGGAGTCGCTGGCGTCGGGCACGGCGCTGAACCGGATCGCGCGCGAAAGCGGCGTGCAGGCGGGGCGCGTCATCGACGCCGCCCGCAACGGCGACGCGGGCGCCGAGGCGGCGATCGAGCTGCTCGGACGGTGCCTGGGCATCGGCATCGCCAACGCGATCAACACCTTCGACCCCGACCTCGTCGTCGTTGGCGGCGGCGTCTCGGCAGCCGACGAGATGCTGCTCGCACCCGCGCGCGAGGAGGCCGCGCGCTTCGCGCTGACCGGCTGCGGCACCAAGACGCAGATCAAGCGCGCGCGCTACGGTCCGCTGGCGGGCGTGCGCGGGGCTGCGCTGCTGGCCGGCCAGGAGCTGGAGATCGAGCGCGCACGCGCCGCGGACGGGGCAACCGCGCGATGAGGATCGCGCTCGCGGTCGACCATGCCGGCGTGCCCCTGCGGGAGGTCGTCGCCGACACGGTGCGCGATGGCGGGCACGAGGTCGTTGACCTCGGCCACCACGACGACTATCCGGACGTCGCGCTCGCGATCGGCCGCGCGGTCGCCGGCGGCGACGCCGATCGCGGCGTGCTCGTCTGCGGCTCTGGCGCCGGCGTCTCGGTCGCCGCCAACAAACTTCCCGGCATCCGCGCGAGCGTATGCCACGATCACTACACGGCCGGCCAATGCGTCGGCCACGACGACTGCAACGTCCTGTGTCTGGGCGCGCGGGTCATCGGACCCGCGATCGCCGCCGAGCTGACGGAAGCCTTCTGCGCCGCGCAGTTCAGCGGAGAGGAACGACACGCGAGAAGGCTGGGGAAGATCTCGATCATGGAACGCGATGGACTGGAGGCCGACTGGTGAGCGCAACGGTGAACATGAACGAGCGCCTGGCAGCGCTGACCGCCGCGGGGACGTCCGCATGGCTGGACCAGATCCGCCGCACGCTGACCCAGGGTGGCGAGCTGCGCCGGCTCGTCGATGAGGACAGCCTGCGCGGCGTGACCTCCAATCCCGCGATCTTCGAGAAGGCGATCCTCGGCTCGCAGGACTACGACGAGCAGATCGAGGAGCTCGCCCGCGGCGGCGCTCTGGCCCGCGCCATCTACCAGGACATCGCGATCCAGGACGTCCAGGAGGCGGCCGACATCCTGCGCAGCGTCTATGACGAGTCGGGCGGGGTCGACGGCTTCGTCTCGCTGGAGGTCGATCCCGATCTCGCCTTCGACACCGATCGCACGCTCGCGCAGGCGCGGGAGTACTGGGGCCGCGTCGACCGCCCCAACGTGATGATCAAGATTCCGGGCACGCCCGAGGGGCTGCCGGCGATCGAGCAGGCGATCTACGAGGGCATCCACGTCAACGTCACGCTGCTGTTCTCGACCGAGGCCTACGCGACCGTCGCGGAGGCCTACATCAAGGGCCTGGAGCACCGCCAGGCCGAAGGCAGGTCGCTGGACGTGCACTCGGTCGCCTCGTTCTTCGTCTCGCGCGTCGACACCGAGGTCGACAAGCGCCTTGAGGCGATGGGCCGCAACGACCTGCAGGGCCAGGCCGCGGTCGCCAACGCGCGTGCCGCCTACCGGCGCTTCGAGGAGATCTTCCGCGGTGAGCGCTTCGGGGTGCTCGCCGGCGCGGGCGCCCCGGTCCAGCGCCCGCTGTGGGCCTCGACGGGCGTGAAGAACCCCGCCTACAAGGAGACCAAGTACGTCGAGGAGCTCGTCGGGCCCGACACGGTCAACACGATGCCGATGCCGACGCTGCTGGCCTGCGCCGAGCGCCTGGAGGTCCACGGAGAGACCGTTCGCGAGGACCCCGTGCCCGTGCTCGAGGCCCTCGCCGAGGTCGGGATCGACATGAAGGAGGTCACCGACAAGCTCCTGCGCGAGGGCATCGACGCCTTCGTGACGCCGATGGAGAAGCTGCTCGCCGGCATCGAGGCCAAGCGCGAAGCGATCTTCACCGGCCGGCCCGAGACGATCGACGCCTCGATCCCCGACGATTACCTGCCGGCCGTCGCCGAGATGGTCAACCGCGCCGAGCGGGCGGAGGTCGCGCGGCGACTGTGGAAGAAGGACGACACCCTGTGGGGCGCGGCTGGGCAGCCCGAGGTCGCCGACCGGCTCGGCTGGCTGACCGCGCACGAGACCTACGACGACCACATCGATGACCTCGAGGCGTTCGCCGCCGCGGTCGCCGGCGAGGGCTACACCGACTGCGTCCTGCTCGGCATGGGCGGCTCGTCGCTCGCGCCGGAGGTGCTGCGCCGCTCCTACGGTGCGGCGGCCCAGCACGGCCGCCTGCGCCTGCACGTGCTGGACTCGACCGATCCCGGCGCGGTGCTCGCCCAGCAGCGGGCCGTGGACCTCGAGCGCACGCTGTTTGTCGTCTCGACGAAGTCCGGCGGCACGATCGAGACGATCTCGCTGTTCGAGCACTTCTGGGCGCTGCGCCCGCACGGCGAGCAGTTCGTCGCGATCACCGATCCGGGATCGTCGCTGCAGGCGCTGGCCGCCGAGCGCGGGTTCCGGCGCACCTTCTGCAACGACCCCGACGTCGGCGGGCGCTACAGCGCGCTGACGCTGTTCGGCCTCGTCCCCGCAGCGTTGATGGGGGTCGACCTCGACACCCTCCTGGAGGGCGCCGGCGTCGCCGCCGAGGCGTGCTCGGTCGGCTCGACGGTCGACGGCAACAG
>Ga0190267_10000308_pt1 | contig 10886 bp, 14 predicted proteins | sample Popmic239T_FD_140332 | JGI IMG/M metagenome (GOLD analysis project Ga0190267, IMG submission 140332) | Populus adjacent soil microbial communities from riparian zone of Oak Creek, Arizona, USA - 239 T | ecosystem: Environmental > Terrestrial > Soil > Riparian zone | place: USA: Arizona... | reverse complement strand
GTCGACGATGCGGTGGGTGAAGGCCAGGCGGTCGAGGTCTTTGAGCGGGCCGCGGTCGACCTGCTCGGTGGGGACCGCGTGGGCGGCGGCGATGTCGGTCGCAGGGCAGGTGCGGTCCACGACGACGACGTCGACCGGGATGCCGGCTTCGAGGATGGCTTTCAGGACTGTCCCGCTGCCCGACGCCAACACCCCGATGCCCACTGGGCCGAGGCTACCGTGCCGGCGTGGGCGTCATCGACCATCTGATCTACGGGGTGCCGTCGTTGGACGAGGCGGCCGAGCGGCTGGCCGGGATGGGGCTGACGTCGTACGTCGGCGGGAGCCATCCGGCGCTGGGGACGTCGAACCGGATCGTGCCGCTGGGCTCGTCGTACATCGAGCTGCTGGGGCCGGCGCCGTTCGCCGCCGACCGGTGGGTGGGGTGGATGGTGCGGGACGTCGTCTTGGGGCCGGACGCGGTGCCGATGCAGCGGGTGATGCCGGACGGGACCGTGCTGTCCTGGCGGCTGGACGGGCTGACGGCGGCCTCGCTGTGGGAGCTGGACCCGCTGGCGCCGGTGCGGATTGCGTGGGACGAGGGGGTGCCGCTGCCGGGGTCGGTCTCGCCGATCGGGCGGCTGGAGGCGGTCGTGTTCGGGCCGGGGCGGCTGTCGGCGGCGCGGGTGGTGCTGAACAGCGGGCGTGAGGTCGTGCTGACGGGGTAGGTAGCCCTGCATGATGAAGAAGCTTCTTGGACTGCTGGCCATCGGCGGGGCCGCGTGGGGCGCCCGCAAGCTCAAGGGGCGCAAGCCCGACACGGCCAAGGTCGACACGGCCAAGATCGACACGGACCAGCCGCAGAAGACGGTGCAAAAGGTCGAGGCCGCCGTCGGCGAACCCGTCCGCCCGTAACCCCGCCAGCGCTGCGTCGGGCCCGGTCGGCCCTGGTCGTTTCCGAACTTTGAACGCTCAGCCCGCCGTGGGCGGGCTGACCGTTCAAAGTTCGGCTAGAGGCGGGACCCCGGCCAGCCCGACCAGCCGCACTGTCTGGGTGCCGTCCGGGCGGGTTGGCCGACAGATTGGCACCCAGACGGGCAGCGACGTCCCGGCCGCCGCCGAACACGCTGCGTCTGGGTGCATTTCACAACCGCCACGGTCGTCGACGGCACCCAGACGGCGGAGCACCGGTGTCCTGGAGGCACGCAGGCCCCCTCGGCGCATTCTTTGAACGACTGCCCGCGCTATGCGTCGGTCAGCGTTCAAAGTTCGGCTTGGGGCAGGCTAAAGGGCGGGGTCGATGCAGCTTGGGCTGCTGCCGCCGCCTGAGCCGGCGGGGCTGTCCCGCGGGTAGGGCTCGGTGAACCCCGAGCCTGGGTCCTTGGTCGTGAGGAAGCGCAGGATGCCCCGCGCCACCGCTTCGCCTTCCACGCGCTGCACGTCGGGCCGGCGGTAGAGGGCCTCCTCGGGCGGGTTGCTGATGAACCCCAGCTCGGCCAGCGATGCGGTCACGCCCTGGGTCCGGCGGAGGATGGCGTAGTAGTCGTCGCCCTTGACGTTGCGGCGGTACTTGGCGCCCGCGTCGGTGTCGGCCACCCAGGCCACGTCGTACTGCGACAGGGCCTTCACGACCTCTTCGTAGATCAGCCCCGACAGCCGCTTCGACTCCGCATTGCCCACTTGGTAGTACGTCTCGGCGCCCGGCCTCGGGAACGGGCCGTCGGGCTCGGCGTTGTGGTGCACCGAGACGAAGGCGCTCGGCTTGACCGTGTGCACGAAGCGGCCGCGGGCGTCGAGGGTCATGCGGTAGTCGCCGGTCCGCGTCAGCACCGCCGAGACGCCCGCCCGCTCCAGCGCCGCCTTGGCCTCGAAGGCGACGGCCAGGTTCAGCTCCTTCTCCTTGTACCCGGTCGGGCCGACGGCGCCGGGCTCGATGCCGCCGTGTCCGGGGTCGAGCACCACGTGCATGGCGGGCAGCAGCGTCCCCCCGTTGACGACCGTGGTCCGGCCGCACGGCGTCATCACCTTCCAGGCCCCACCCGGCTCCTGGCCCTGCACGGCGAGGGTGACGCCGCTGGGCGAGACGAGCACCCTGGCCTCGTTGGCGCTGACCGGCGGCGGGGGCGGCAGCGTCGTGACGGGCTGGGTGACCTCGGGGGCGGCGGGCGCGGTGGTGGTCGTCTCGGGGACGGTCTCGGGCACCGGCAGGGTGGTGGAAGGCAGCAGCGGGCCACGGGTGGCGTTGACCGGCCCGGAGTCGTCGCGCACGTTCACGACCGCGGCGGCGAGCACCGAGGCCACGAAGAGGACGGCGACCCAAACCCGCAGATGCACCTGCCCCAAGGTACCGGTGGTTGCCGGCGGTATCGTGCGCGGCCATGGGATTCGTGCACGACGGGCCGTACGAGCCGATGGTCGGGGACCCCGACGACCACCGGCCGGCGACGGTCTGGCGGCTGGCGGTCGACCCGGCCGGCGAGGTGCCGATGGCGCTGCTGTTCGAGCGCTGCGCGGTCGGCGACCGCATCCCGCTGCACCGCCACGACGTGGACGAGGTGGTGACCGTGCTGAACGGCGAGGGCGAGTACACGCTGGGCGACGACGTGCGGGCGGTCGGTGCCGGGGACGCGGTGTTCATCCCGGCCGGGGTCGTGCACGGGACCCGCAACACCGGCGACCGGGCCCTGCACGTGCACGCCGTCTTCCCGGCGACGAAGGTGCAGATGCAGATGGTCGACCGGAACCCCGCTCCCGGCACCGAAGCCGACCCCCCGCTCACGACCGTCTACGACTTCGCCACCGGCACCTTCGAAACCCTCGGCCCCACCACCAGCCTCTAACCCTCCGACAATCCACAGCACCTGCTGCTGTGGATTGTCGGAGGGGTTAGGCGAGCGACGTGAGCCAGGCGGCGGTGGCGGTGGCGAACCGGGCGGCGGCTTCGGGCTGGTCCTTCAGGAACAGGTAGGGCTCGGTGACCTCGAGCTCCATCAACAAGGGCGAGCCGGTGTCGGGGTCGGGCACGGTGTCGACCCTGGCGTACAGGCACGGTCCCGGCGAGGCGGCGACCACCGCCAGGGCGAACTCGGCCAACTCCTCCGAGACCGGCGTCGGCCCCACCCGGTCCACCGACGACGCAGTCGGCGAGTCGGCGGGCGGGGCGCCCCGGTCGAGGATCCCCATCTTCCGGATCGCATGCGACACGACCCCGCCGAACACGTACGTCCCGGTCTCCCCCACCGACTCCACCGTCGGCACGAACGGCTGCACCAAGGCGATGTCGCCCGACTCGTGGATGGCCGAGACGTGCCGGGCCGCCGACTGGACCGACGTGTGCCGGGCCGCCATCCGAGCCCCCGCCGACACGGCCGGCTTCACCACGAACTCCCCCTCGGGGAACTCCAGCGACGCCGAGTCCGACCACCGCGTCGAGATGACGGGAACGCCGGCGCCGGCCAGGTCCCGCAGATAGCGCTTGTCGGTGTTCCACCGCAGCACCTCGGCCGGATTGGCCAGCGGCACCCCGCCCGACACCGACACCGACTCGCACCACGCCAAGAAGTCGTCCCGCGCGTCGATGTAGTCCCAGCACCCCCGGACCACAGCGGCGTCGAAGCCCGACAACTCGCCGCCCCACGGCACGATGGCCGCGTCGATCCCGACGTCCGACAACGCCGACAGCAGCAGCGGCCCGTCCTCGAACAGGTCGGCGTCGACCCTCGACGTGAGCAGCGCGACCCGGGCTACAGCGACTTCACGACCTCCGCCATCAGGTCGCCCGCCTCGGTGGGGTTCAGCCCGACCTTCACGCCGGCTGCCCGCAGCGCGTCCATCTTGGCCTGGGCGGTGCCCTTCGACCCCGAGATGATCGCCCCCGCGTGGCCCATCTTCTTGCCCGGCGGCGCGGTCACACCGGCGACGTAGGCCACCACCGGCTTCGACATCTCCTTGGCGATGAACTCGGCCGCCTCTTCCTCGGCCGACCCGCCGATCTCGCCGAACATGATCACCGCACGAGTCTCCGGGTCGGCCTCGAACGCCGACAGGCAGTCGATGAACGACGTGCCCGGCACGGGGTCGCCGCCGATGCCGACGCACGTGGTCACCCCGATGCCCTTCTGCTTCAACTCGTACAGGGCCTGATAGGTGAGCGTGCCCGAGCGCGACACGATGCCGACCGGGCCGCCCTCCAGCGCGATCTCGCCCGGCGTGATGCCGATGTTGCACCGCCCTGGGCTGATGATCCCGGGGCAGTTCGGCCCCAACAGCCGGGTGCCGGGAAAATCGCGCCGAAGCACGTTGAACACCCGGGCCTCGTCCTGGGCGGGGATGCCCTCGGTGATGCAGACCACGAACGGGATGCCCGCCTCGGCCGCCTGCAGGATCGCGTCGGGCGCGGCCCGCGGCGGCACGGCCACGAACGACGCGTTGGCGCCGGTCGCCGCAACCGCCTCGGCCACCGAGTCGTACACCGGCACGCCCTCGACGTCTTGGCCGCCCTTGCCCGGCGTCACGCCCGCCACCACCTGCGTCCCGTACGCCTTGTTGCGCAGGCCGTGGAACTTGCCCTGCGAGCCGGTCAGGCCCTGCACCAGGACCCGAGTCGTCTCATCGACGAAGACCGCCATTACTGAGCACCTCCCGCGAGGGCAACCGCTTCGCGGGCCGCCTCCAACATGGTCGGCTTGGACCGCAGCCGATCGGACAGATGGGGTTGCAGGATGGCCCTGCCCTCCTCGGCATTGGTGCCGTCGAGCCGGATCACGATCGGCGCCCGCAGGTCGACCTGCCCCAACGCCTGCACGATCCCGTTGGCGACCTCCTCGCCACGCGTGATGCCGCCGAAGATGTTGATGAAGATCGCCTTCACCTTCTCGTCGGAGTTGATGACCTCCAGCGCGTTGGCCATGACCTGGGCCGACGCGCCGCCGCCGATGTCGAGGAAGTTGGCGGGCTGCCCGCCCACCTGGTTCACGACGTCGCACGTCGACATGGCCAGCCCGGCGCCGTTGGCGATGATGCCGACGGTCCCGTCGAGCCCCACGTACTGCAAGCCCTTCTCGTGGGCCAGCTCCTCCCGCGGGTCCCGCACCGTGAGCCCCTCGAACTCCTCCCAGTCCTCGTGCCGGAACCGGGCGTTGTCGTCGAGCGTGACCTTGGCGTCCAGCGCGTGCACCTCGCCTGACGGCGTGAGGATGAGCGGGTTGATCTCGGTGAGGTCGCAGTCGCCCTCGGTGTAGCAGCGGTACAGCTTCAGCAGGATGTCGACCGCGCCGTCGGTCGCCCGCGGGTCGAGCTGCGCCCGCTGCACCCATTCCCGACAGGCGTTCTCGGTCAGCCCCTCGGCCGGGTCGACATGGATCCTGGCGATCGCCTCGGGCGAGGTCTCGGCGACCGTCTCGATCTCGACGCCGCCTTGGGCCGACAGCATCCCGAGGTGCTTCTTGGCCGAGCGGTCGAGGGTGAACGAGGCGTAGTACTCCTGCTCGATATCCGACGCGTGCTCGATCCACAGCCGCCGCACGACGTGGCCGCGGATGTCCATGCCGAGGATGTTGCCTGCATGGGTCCGCACCGCGTCGGCGTCGTCGGCCAGCTTGATGCCGCCCGCCTTGCCCCGTCCGCCGACCTGCACCTGGGCCTTGACGACGACCGGGTACCCGACCCGATCGGCCACGGCCACTGCGGTGTCGACGTCGTCGGCCACGTCGCCCGGGCTGACCGGGATGCCGAAGCGGGCGAAGTACTGCTTGCCCTGGTACTCGAAGAGGTCCACTCGCTACTCCCGTTCGTCGAGGGCCCCTTCGAGCCACTCGGAGATCTGCGGCAGGGGGGTGCCGGGGCCGAACACCGCGGCCACGCCGGCTTCCTTCAACTTGGGGATGTCGGCCTCGGGGATGATCCCCCCGCACATCACCAGCACGTCGTCGGCCTCGCGGTCGCGCAGCAACTGCACGACCTTCGGCACCAGCGTCATGTGGGCGCCCGACAGGAGCGACAGGCCGACGGCGTCGGCGTCCTCCTGGATCACCGTCTCGACGACCTGCTCAGCCGTCTGGTGGAGACCGGTGTAGATGACCTCGAACCCGGCGTCGCGCAAGGCGCGGGCGATGACCTTCGCGCCGCGGTCATGGCCGTCGAGCCCGGGCTTGGCGACGACCACGCGGTAGGGACGGTTCACGGGGTCGAGATACTACGGACCCGACCCCGTGACCCTCGACTCGACCGCTTTCCTAGTGGTAGGTGCCGCAGTACTTGATCGTCTCCTGCGTGCTGTCGGCGTAGGTGACAAGCGCGACCGCACAGAGTTCGAGCGGCGGGGGCGGGTTGGAAACCGACACGTGCGGCACCGTCGTAGCGACAGGGCCGGCCTGGACCGACGGGGCCGACGTGGCCCACAACGCGTTGGTGCCGTCCCGCAAACGCGCCTCGCAGGTGTGGAGGTCGACGGCGGCGGTCGGGTCGTCTACGGCGGCGTTGCACCAGAAGGTGAACACCGTTCCCGTCAGGGTCGACGAGTAGTTGGCATAGATGATGGCGTCAGCCGCTCGGGCAGGGGTCGCAAAACTCCCCAGTCCGACGAGGCTGACTGCCGCCATCCGATGGCAAGCAGTTTTCTCATGCTTGCTAGACGGATTACTCGCTGACAAAGGTTGTCCGCTAATTGCAGACGTATTGCGTGAGGAACTCTCCGGTCGTCAGCTTGGCGATGGCAGCCCGGCAGACCGTGATCCGGCCGCCCAACGGGACGACGCCGGTCCAGCGCGTGCTCGATGCGGTGTTGGTGTTGCTGCGCGCCGGGGCCGACTCCGCCACCAGCAGGCCGTCGCGGAACGCCTGGCACAGGTCGACGCTGACCCCGACTGCCGTCGCGTGCTCGACCGTCGCCGTGCACTGGAACGACATCACCACGCCCACGCGGCTCACCTGCGGTTCCAGCACGAGCGTGGGAACCCGCTCCTTGTCCAGCCCCTTGCCTTGGCCCCGGCCCGGCTCTGCCGTCGCAGGGCCGACTGCCAGACCCGCCACCACGAGGGTGGCCGCCGCCGTTACCGACAATCGCCTCATGTGGAAACAATTCGACAGCGGTGGCAGACAACCTGTGCCGCCTAACGTCTGGCCGCGCCATGGACCTCCTGCACCCCCTTGTCGAGACGTGGGACGACGACGTGTTCGGCACCAACCCCCTCGGCTTCCCCGGCTACACGCCGCCCGACGCCGAGTCGGTCCTGACCGGCCGCACCGAGCACTACGCCTTGGTCCACGGCCGCTTCGACGTGATGGGCGGGTCGATGGGCGCCGCCCACGGCGAGCGGGTCGCCCGGGCCTACCGCCGGGCCGCCGACCTGCGGCTGCCGATCGTGGTGGTGACGTCCTCGGGTGGGGCCCGCATGCAGGAGGGCATGGTCTCGCTGATCCAGATGGCCCGCACCGCGGCGGCGGCCCGGGCGCACTCGGAGGCAGGCCTGCTGTCGATCGCCCTGCACCGCTCCCCCACCACCGGCGGCGTGCTGGCGTCGTACTCGTCGTTGGCCGACGTGCGGGGTGTGGTGGCCGGGGCGACGATCGGCTTCGCGGGGCCGCGGGTCGTGGAGTTGACGACGGGCAAGACGCTGCCGCCGGGCTCGCACACCGCCGAGGGCGCGCACGGGGCCGGGCTGGTCGACGAGGTCGTCGCCGCTGACGACCAAGCCGCCTGGGTCGAGACGGTGCTCGGTCTGCGGGACCGGCCGCTGTCGGCCGAGTGGACGACGCCGGTCGCAGTCGATGGCGTCGACGGCGACGACGCCTGGGCCAACGTGGTGCGGTCGCGGGCGGAGGGCAGGCCGAGCGGGCGTGCGTGGGCGGCCGCGCTGACCCGGAGTTGGACGCCGCTGCACGCGGCCGACCCCGCGTTCGTGGCCGGCATCGCGACCCTGCGGGCATCGGGCCGGCGCGTCGTCGTGGTGGCGATGGAGCGGGGGGCGCCGCTCCCGGTCGGCTACCGGCTCGCGCAGCGGGCCTTTGCGTTGGCGGGCCGGCTGTCGCTGCCGGTGCTGACGCTGGTGGACACGCCGGGGGCCGACGCCGCGCCGCGGTCGGAGTCGCGCGGCATCGCCCAGGAGATCGCCCGCACGTTCTCGGCCATGGCCGGCATCCCGACGCCGACGGTCTCGGTCATCGTCGGCGAGGGCGGCAGCGGGGGGGCGCTGGCGGTGGCGTTCGCCGACCGGCTGTTCCTGCTGGACGGCTCGGTGCTGTCGGTGATGCGGCCCGAGGGCGCGGCCGCCATCCTCGACCGGGACGTGGCCGCCGCGCCGCAGCGCGCGTCGCACTTGCGGTTGCGGCCCGCCGACATGGTGGAGCTCGGCATCGCCGACGGCGTGCTGCCCGACGACGACGTGGACGCGGTGGCCGCCGCTGTCGACGCCGCCTTCGACGAGGCCAAGGCAGGCGACCGGCTGACCCGCTTCGACGACGCCACCTTGCGGACGCTGCGATGAGCTCGCGCCTGAAGACCGTCATCGTGGCGGTCGGGCTGTTGGTGCTGGCCGGCGTCTTCATCCTGATCTTCGCCCTGCGGCTGTCGCAGTCGCCGGACACCGAGCTGCGCCTCGGCGACGACACGTTCGAAGTCGGCAAGGTCCGCCAGTTGGCGCCGCCCATCGACCGGGACGGCCCGCTGCTGTTCCAGGACCTGCTCGGCAAAGGCCGCCACATCTATGTGCAGCACCTCGGCAACGACCCCCTCGAGGGCTGGATCGCGATCCTCGCCGTCGTGCCCGGCCAGCCCGAGCGGTGCACGGTGGCATGGGACCAGAAGCGGGGGGTGTTCGAGGACCCGTGCACAAAGGCGACCTATCCGCCCGAAGGCGCCGGTCTTACCCACTACCCGACAGAAGTGAATCGGGAAAAGAAGGGTGGACCCGTCCTGATTGTCGACCTGAGAACTAGTAAATAGAAACTATTTTGTAAATGGATATCGCTGGGTATCGAGTCGGCGATGTCGGGTGTCGAGAATCCAGGCGTGGGTGTGATCACGACGGCGCTCAGGCGGCCGCACACGTACGTCGGCCAGCTACGAGAGGCGATGGGCATCGCCCGGGCGGTGGCCGCCTACCCGCGAGGGTTCTTCGAGTCGAAGATCACCTGCGGCAGCCCGCGCGGCGATGTCGTCCACGACACACCCGTATTGCTGGTGCACGGATTCGGCCACAACCGCTCCGCGTGGATGGTGTTGGAGCGCCATTTGCGCAAAGCCGGATTCAGCAATGTCCACACGCTCAATTACAACCCGCTGCTGCAAGACGTCCCCGAGATCGCGGCGCGGTTGAAAGAGCGGGTCGAGTTGTTGCGGGCCATCACCGGCGCGCCGCGGGTGCACCTCGTCGGGCACTCGCTGGGCGGCCTGGTGATCCGCTGGTTCGTGCAGGAGCTGGGCGGCTCGGCGATGGTCGACACTGCCATCACCGTCGCCTCCCCCCATCAGGGCACGCTCGCCGCCCTGGGCGCAGCCCCGTTTGGGAAGACGGCCAAACAGCTCCTGCCAGGGTCTGACGTCATCACCCGCCTGAACTCCCGGCCGTTGGCCAAGGCCGCGCCGGGCGTGCGGTGGGTCGCCTTCTACTCGAACCTCGACCTGCTCGTGCAGCCAGGGTTGAGCGGCAAGCTGGACGGCGCCGTCAACGTGCTGGTCAAGGATCACGGGCACCTGTCGATCCTGCTGTCGATCAAGGTGGCCCGCTCGATCATGGAGCAGCTCGAGGCGTCCGAGGGCGCGGGCTGCCCGGTGGCGCGGATCGCCGCGTAGCGGAGCGGCTTTGGGCGGTCTTGCGGCGCGGCTTGCGCTAGCTGACTTCGAGCGCGTTCACGTCCTCGCGGTCGGCAAGCGGGGCGAGCAGCTCCTCGATGCTGATGCCGGGCAGGCCTTGCAGGTCGGCTTGCAGGACGGTCTCGTCGCCCCGGTCCCGCACGATGAGCGAGCGGACCTTGATGCCCTGGATCTCGTTGATCGCCGACACCACCGGCCCCGGCTCGGCGTCGCGGGTCAGGTGGATGACGACGGTCTCGTTGGCCCGGGCCAGGCGGCGGAAGATGCCCCAACGCTGGGGGCGGCGCAGGACGGTGAGGCTGAGCAGGACGATCAGGGTCGTGGCGGAGGCGAGGATGAACTGGCCGAGGGCGCAGGCCAGGCCGATGGCGGCGGTGACCCACAAGCTGGCGGCGGTGGTCAGGCCGCGGACTTTGGCCCCCTCTTTGAGGATGGCGCCGCCGCCCAGGAAGCCGATGCCGGTGACCATCGTGGAGGCCACCCGGGTCGGGTCGACCTGGTAGTTGGTGTCGGTGCGGAGAGCGTCGAAGCCGGCGAAGCCGTAGCCCGACACCGCGCCGAACAGGGCGGCGCCGAGGGCGAGGGCGATGTGGGTGCGCAGGCCGGCGGGGTGGTCGGAGAGCTCGCGCTCCATGCCGATGACGCCGCCGAGCAGGGCCGCGACCACGATCCGAAGGACGAGCTCGCCTTGGCTGGGGAAGTCCATACCGCCCGTCTTACCCCACCCCACCCCGACTTTGGAGGACATAGGTACACCTATGCGGTACCTATGTCCTCCAAAGTCGGTGGGGGGCGGGCGGGGGGCGGGCTGGTCGCCAGCTTTGGAGGACATAGCTACACCTATGCGGTACCTATGTCCTCCAGAGCTGTGGTGGGGGGTGGCGGGGGGCGGGCTGGTCGCCAGCTTTGGAGGCATAGCGAACCAATCTGGGTCGCTATGTCCTCCAGAGTCGGTGGGGGCGGCGCGGTCGCCTGGAGTTGCCCCGGTTCCGTGGACAGGTTGGATCACTCGCCTGACGCCTCCGCCGGAACGTCGTTGTAGTGGTTGTACTCGAACTCCGCCGGGCTGAGGTAGCCGAGCGTGGAGTGCCGCCTT
>Ga0190267_10000307_pt1 | contig 10927 bp, 11 predicted proteins | sample Popmic239T_FD_140332 | JGI IMG/M metagenome (GOLD analysis project Ga0190267, IMG submission 140332) | Populus adjacent soil microbial communities from riparian zone of Oak Creek, Arizona, USA - 239 T | ecosystem: Environmental > Terrestrial > Soil > Riparian zone | place: USA: Arizona... | reverse complement strand
TGCATCGGCGACGTGCCCACGCAGGAGACGATCGCCGCCGCCGCGCTGCTGCGCGAGCACGTCCCCGAGTTGCGCTTCCGCGTCGTCAACGTCGTCGACCTCATGGCGATCGCTCCCCAGGAGGTCCACCCGCACGGGATGCCCGGCGAGCGCTTCGAGGCGCTGTTCGGCGAGTCGACCGACGTCGTGTGCGCCTTTCACGGCTACGCCCGCGCGATGCACCAGCTCCTGCATGGGCGGCCGAACGCAGGCCGCTTCCACGTCCACGGATTCAGCGAGCAGGGCACGACGACGACGCCGTTTGACATGGTCGTCCTCAACGAGATGAGCCGCTACCACCTCGTGCTGAACGCGCTGCGCCAGGCGCGCCGGATCGCGCCCGGCGCGCGTGCGCTGGAGCGTCACTGCGAGGCGATGCTCGAGCGCCACCGCGCATACATCCGCGAGCACTTCGAGGACATGCCCGAGGTGCGCGACTGGACCTGGCCCGAGCAGACCGCCTGAGGCCGCGGCGGTGCGCGTCCTCGTCGTCAACGCGGGCTCGAGCAGCCTCAAGCACGCGCTCGTCGACGCGACCCACGACACGATCCTGCGCCGCGGCGAGGAGCGCTGGGAGCCAGGCACGAGCGCCGGTCGCCACGCCCGCGCGCTGGACGCGGCGCTCGCCGACGCCGGAGGCGAGGCCGAGGCGGTCGGCCACCGCGTCGTGCACGGCGGGGCGCGCTTCGGCGGCCCAGCACGCATCGACGCCGACACGCGCGCGGCGATCGCCGCGCTCGCGCCGCTCGCGCCGTTGCACACGCGCGCCGCGCTGGAGGGCATCGACGCGGCCGCTGCGGCGCTCCCCGGACTGGCGCAGGTCGCCTGCTTCGACACCGCCTTTCATCGCACGCTCGCCCCCGAGGCCGCGACCTACGCGCTGCCGCGCGAGTGGAGCGAGCGCTTCGGACTGCGACGCTATGGCTTTCACGGACTTAACGTCGCTCACTGTCATGAGCAGGCGGCGCGGATCCTCGGCGCCGAGCGCTGCCGCCGGCTCGTCGTCTGCCATCTGGGCAGCGGCTGCTCGGTCAGCGCCGTGCTCGACGGCCGCTCGATCGACACGACGATGGGCTTCACGCCACTGGACGGAGTGCCGATGGCGACGCGCGCGGGCTCGCTGGACCCTGGGCTGCTGCTGCATCTGCTCGCGTCCGGCATCGAGCCTCTAGAGCTCGACGAGGCGCTCAACCACCGATCGGGCATGCTCGGCATCGCGGGGCTCGCGGGCATCCGCGAGGTCGAGCGCGCCGCGGTCGCGGGCGACGAGGGCGCGCGGCTCGCGCTCGACGTCCTCGTGCGAGGCGTCAGCGGCGCGGTCGCCGCGATGACGACGTCGCTGCGTGGGCTGGACGCGATCGTCTTCACGGCGGGAGCGGGGGAGGGCTCGTCGCTCCTGCGCGGGGAGATCTGCGAGCGCCTCGGCCAGCTCGGCGTCGCGCTCGACGCGGGCGCCAACGCGCAGCACGCCGAGCGGATCGCCTCCGGCGGCGCGGCGGTCGCCGTGCTGGTCCTCTGCGCCGGCGAGGAGATCGTCATCGCACGCCAGACCGCGCGGCTGCTGGCGAGCTAGACATCGCGACGGCGTCTTGCCGGGGCCGATGAGTTCTCGCATTGCGGGCGGTCTGAACTGAGAACGACTTCGCGAGGAGGGGACGGACGTGAACCAGGCAACGCCGCCGGACGCCACGGTGCACTTTCGCGCCCCGCTGCTGCAGGGCGCAAAGATGGCCACGGGCATCCGGGTCCCGCCCGAGATCGTCGCCGCGCTCGGCCCGACCAGGCGGCCGGCGGTTCGCGCCACGATCGCCGGCTACACCTACCGCAGCACGGTGTCCTATTCCAACCAGCTGCGTTTCGTGCTCTCGATCGACGGGCCAGGACCGCGCAGACGCGCCAGCGGCGCATCGCCAAGGCTGTCGGCTCGCTGCGAGAGGGCCGCAGGTAGCGCCGGACGGACTTCGAGGTGTCGGCGCAGCGCCAATCAGATCCGCCCCGCCGCATGGGCATCATGGTGATCGTCGGCCCGATCGACTTGCCGGCGCTCTGTGAGCGTCTGCGCGTCCTCGTGACCGATGGCGACGTCGAGGTCGTCGTCTGCGACGTCCGCGCGGTCGCGGCGGACGCCGCCACCGTCAACGCGCTGGCCTGCCTGCAGCTGACCGCCCGCCGCCTCGGCGGCCGGATCCGGCTGCACCGCGCCTCGCCCGAGCTCGATCGGCTGCTCGGGTTCTTCGGCTTGACGGAGGTGTTCGCCGTTGGTCGGAAGCTATGCGTCCAAGCGCAGCGGCAGACCGAAGAGCGGGAACATCCGTGCCGTGTCGAGGAAGGAGTTGATGGCGGCGATCCGACCGCCTGAGATGTCGATGACCTGTAGCGCCCATGGCTCATGGCCGCCTTCGGGAGTGCGGCGGTACTGCCCGAACGCGGGCGCCCCGTTGGCATTGGCTGCCATCAGCCGAGAGCCGCGACATTCCGAGCCCGTGCCGAGGAACCAGCGCTGGACGTCGAGGCGCCCGCGCAGCCACAGCTCGTACGGCGGCATCGACAGCGTCGCCTCTTCGTGCAGCAGCGACACGAGCGCATCGATGTCGAACTCCTCGAAGGCCTCGACGTAGCGCTCGAGCAGCGCGCGGTCGTCCTCCTGCATCGGTGGCGACGGGTCGCTCATGTCGACGTTGCGCGCCGCGAGCGTCGCACGCGCGCGCTGCAACGTGCTGTTGACCGACTGGACGCTCGTGTCCAGCAGCTCGGCCACCTCGGTCGCCTTCCAGCGCAGTACCTCGCGGAAGATCAGCACGGCCCGCTGCCGGGCCGGCAAATACTGCAGGGCGGCCACGAAGGCGAGGCGCAGCGTCTCGCGCGACATCGCCTGCTCGGCGGGGTCGGCCTCGGCGGTCAGGATGAGGCCGTCGGGGATCGGTTCGATCCATGTCGCCTCGGGGAGGGTCGTGAGCGCACCGTCGATCGTGCTCGCCGGGCCGAGATCCATCGGGCGCGCGCGGCGCCCGCGCCCGTCGAGCATGGTCAGACAGACGTTCGTCGCGATCCGGTACAGCCACGACTTGAACGCGGCGCGGCCTTCGCAGCGATCCAGGCTGCGCCACGCGCGCAGCAGCGTGTCCTGCACGGCGTCCTCCGCCTCGAAGGCCGATCCGAGCATGCGGTAGCAGTAGCCCGTCAGCTCCGGCCGGTACTGCTCGAGCTGCGCTTCCAGATCGCCGACCGCAGGCGTCACCTCGGTCGCACCAACGGCTGCTGTCGCTTCGAGGTCACCCATCTGGTGGTCGCTCCTCTCGCCTTCGGGGATACAGACCATACGGATGCTAGGGCGGTGGCGCATGGGGCTGCGCGCCTCGAGGTAGTACAACGTTTTTGCGAAACTCGACGCGCCGCATGAGCATGAGCGACCACGACGACTTCGACGAAGACCAGCGCTCGCTCGTCGAGCGGATCGTCGGCCGGGATCTCGACGAGAGCGTTGGCAAGGGCCGGCCGCTGTCCAGCCGCGCGCAGCAGCGCCAGCGCTCGATCGAGGCCTACCTGAAGGTGGGCGTTCGCCCGCGCTGGATGGAGCGCGTGGCGGACATCGACGCCGGGATCGCGCGCGAGCGCCGGCGCCTGGAGCGGACCTATCGCGCGCTGCGCGAGGAGTACGCGGGAGCGCCCGAGTCGTTCGCGGAGCGCTGGCTGGAGGTCATTCGGGCGTGGCCGTTGGATCGGCTCAACGAGCTCATCGACCAGCACAACCAGTGGTATCCGATCGAGCGCCAGCTCGCGGTCAACCCGCGGACCGGCGAGTACGTGCGCATCGCCGGGCGCTCATACCGCCGGCCCGTGCTCGACGAGGCATGGGTGCTCTCGCAGTTCCCGGCCGATCTTGACCCCAACGACCCGCAACGGCGCCTATGAGCATCGTGAAGATCAACGCGATCACCGTCCCGCGGGGGAGCCGTCTAGGATGGCGACTGGCACCGCGTCACGGGTGTCTTCGACGGCGCCACGATCCGCGTCTACGTCGACCTCAACGTGACACACCGCCGCGATGGGGCTAACGCTTGACGAGCACGTTCGCCGCCCCGACCAAGGTGTACCCGCCGTCGGTGTTGGCGTCAACGAGGCAGGCCACGCGGCGCCCGCGATCGGCCCTGCGAACCTTGTAGGTCTTGCCGTGTGCGACGGGCCTTGGCCGGACGTACGCGCCGCGGCCGGGCGCAAGGAGCGACCACGTGTAGCCGGTCTTGACCCCGTCCTCGGGTGTGTATCCGCGCATCGAGCACGTGAGCCTGCGGCCCGTGAGCGGCTTGCCGGACACTACGACGGTGCCCGTCGGCGTCGCCGTCGGCGCCCAGGTGGGCGACGGGTCGGTGATGAAGTCGTGATACAGCGCCACGTCGGCGAACACCGAGGGCAGGTGATCGGCTCCGCAGCGGTCCCCGCCCCAGCTGACGACGCCGAGCTGCACCGGAGCCTGCAGCGTCCCGGTCCACAGCGGCCCGCCGCTGTCGCCGTTGCAGCCCGAGTACAGCGGCTCGCGACCATCGGCGTCGATCGAGCACCGCATCCGCGCGTCGAAGCGCTCGAGCGTCGAGCCCCTGTAGCCCTTGAACGCGCGCGCGCACTCGGCGTCGCTGATCGTCCGCAGCGGTGCGGTGCGCAGGCTGCCGTCGAGCGTCTGCGCCTCGCTGTGCCCCGTGCCGGGCGCGAACGGCCGGCCCGTTCCGAGGATCATCGCCTGCGCCGCGGCCACGCCGCCGAGCGTGACGAGCGGGACGCCGGTCACCGGCTGGTCGAGCTCGATCACGGCGACGTCGTCGAAGAAGTTCGCGGTCCCGTTGCGGTGGCGCCAGCCGGGATGCATCGCATAGCGCGTCGCCCTGCGCACGACGGTTCCGACCGTGACCTGGCTGAGCTCGCGTGCCACGGAGGCGCCAGCCACGCAGTGCGCGGCGGTCAGCACGCGGTTGGGCGCGACGAGCGTGGCGCCGCAGCCGCCGGCCGACCCAAACCACGGCACGGACGCGGGATCGACCTTCGCGCCGTTGACGACCGCGCCGGCCGGCGCGGAAGCGCCGGCGCACGCGGCGACGACGCCGAGCAGCGCCACCGGCAGGAAACAGCGCTTCGCATTCATGGTGAATCTCCAGTCCTTTGGATCTCGTCAGGGGATCTCGACATCGCGGACGCCGGTGACGCTCGTCCGCTTGCGCACATAGCGCGGCAGCAGCGCGAGCGCCGCAGCGGCGTCGGCCGCCTCGACGCGCCACCACAGCGCATGGCCGCCGGCCAGGCACGTCGAAGCGGCCTGGCGATGGCGCAGCGGGCTGTCGAAGCCGGTCCAGGCGGCGAACGCCGCGGCGCACTCCGCCGCGGCATGCTGATGATGCAGGAGAAAGAGGGGCATGCGTGCAGGCTGCCCGACCTCGCGCAACCGATCATCAGGGACGGTCCCTGAACCGGCGCCACAACGACCGGCGCCCGCCGGTGAGGGCGGGCGCCGAATGGGCAGTCGATGTGCCGGGGCAGGCCTACGCCTTGGCCGCCAGCACCTCGCCCTCGTGGCGGATGGCCGGCAGCCGGCCCAGCGTCTTTGGCAGCCACCAGTTGTGCTCGCCGAGCAGCTTCATGCTCGCCGGCAGCAGGACCCCGCGAACGAGCGTGGCGTCGAGCAGGATGGCGAAGGCCAGGCCCACGCCCATCTGCTTGAACATCATCCAGGAGAGCGTCGCGAAGACTCCGAAGACGCAGACCATGACGATGGCGGCGCTCGTCACGACGCCCGCCGTGCTCTTGATCGCCGTCGAGACGGCGTCCTCGGTCTTCATGCCGCCGGCGTAGAGCTCTCGGACCCTGGTGAGGATGAACACGTGGTAGTCCATCGACAGTCCGAACAGCACCACGAACATGAACAGCGGCAGCCAGGACACGATCGGACCCGTCGCGGCGACGCCGAGCTGAACCACCCGTGCTGGAAGACCAGCACCAGCAGGCCGTAGGCCGCACCGACCGACAGCAGGTTCAGGACAATCGCCTTGATCGGGACCACGATCGACCGGAACGTGACGAGCAGCAGCACGAACGCGGCGAGGATCACGAAGCCGAACACGAGCGGCAGGTGCGAGATCATCGAGTCGTTGAAGTCGCGATCGATGGCGACACCGCCGCTCGAGTAGGCCTTCAGCCCGCCGACCTGGCCGAGCGTCGCGGGAACCAGGTCGTCGCGCAACGCGTCGAGCGCCTGCTCGGCCCTGGCGTCCTTGCCGACCGCGATCGTCAGCGTGTCGACGGTCTTGGCCGGGTTGACGTCGTGCTCGAACGTGCCCGTGCCGGGAAACAGCGCCGGCTGCCGGCGGGTCGCCAGCTCGAGCTCGCGGATCGCGCCGGTCACAGCCGGGGCGCTGACGTCATCGGCCTTGACGACCACGTTGAGCGCGTCGGTCTCGCTCGGGAACGCCGCCGCGAGGTGCTCGAACTTCTGGACGACCTTCAGGTTCTTGGGCAGCGTGTCCGTCGCCGGGTTGCCGGTGTCCATGTGCAGCGCGGGCGCGGCGAGCGCCAGCAGCAGCGCCACCGACAGCCCCGCCCACAGCAGCGGGCGGCGCATGACGCCGTCCACGACACGTGACCACAAGCCCAGCGCGGCCATCCGCGCCTTCACGCGGCCCAGGCCGGGAACGCGGCCCTTGTCCACGCGATCGCCGCAGAGCGACAGCATGGCTGGCAGCACGGTGAGCGACCCGAGCATCGCCACCGCGACAACGGCGATCGTCCCGGTCGCGAAGGAGACGAACGTCGATGCGCCGCCGAAGTACATCCCGGCCATGGCGATCATCACGGTCACGCCCGAGATGAGCACAGCGCGCCCGGACGTCGCGGCCGCCGCTTCGATGGCCGCTTCGTTGCTGCGCCCGGCGGCACGCTCCTCGCGGACCCTGCGCAGGTAGAACAGCGAGTAGTCCACGCCGACGGCGAGACCGATCAGCAGGATGACGTGGTTGACGGAATCGTCAACCGGGGTGATCTGGCTCAGCGGGCCGACGAGGCCCAGCGTGGCCACGACGCCGGTGATCGCCAGCAGGAGCGGGATCCCGGCTGCCACGAGCGCGCCGAACGCGACGAGCAGGATGAGCAGGGTGATCGGCAGCGACGTCGTGCCGGCCGTCTGGAGATCCGTTGAGAAGACCTCTTGGAACTCGCCCTCCGAGCTGCCGCTTCCGGACTGCTCGACGCGCACGTCCGGATGCGCCTTCTGGACGGCATTGACGGCCGCGACGGTGGCGTCCACGGTCTTGGTGACCGCGGCGTTCTCGGTATCACCCGGGATCCGGAAGGTCACGAGCAGCGCGTCGTTGTTCGGCGACACGGCTCCAGCGGTTCCGTTGTACGGGTCGGAGATCCTGGTGACGCCGTCGATGCGGGCAAGGCGTCCGGTGACCTCGGCGACGATCGCCCGGAACTGCGGATCGTGGGTCTTCAGCGTCTTGCTCTGGACGAGGACGAGCTCGTCGACGCGCTTGGGATAGGCGTCGGCGACGACCCGGGCGGCGCTGCCGGACTCGCCGACGCCGGTCTGCTCGTTGGTCAGGGTGCTCGTCCCGACCTTGCCGCCGACGACGAAGGCGAGGACGACGAAGGCGATCCAGCCAAGAAGCGCCGTCTTGCGGTGCTGGGCGCTCCAGCGTCCGGCGCGGGCGGCGATGTTGCGGGACGGGTGCATGTGGCTCTCCTCGCTCGGTGTGCGCGGCATCTCGGTCAGCCTGCTTGCGTCCGGGCCGGCGGACATCGGTGGGGGACCCTGAACCGAGCCCCTGAGCCGATGGCGAGAACGAGGGATGCGGGCCTTTTCTGGACGAACGTTGAGCCGGCGGCGAGCGAGGGAGGCGAGGCGTTCGTAGACGGATGTTCGAGCGGCTTGCGCTGGTAAGTGCGGCTCGTGTCCGCTAAAACGTAGTTCAGACAGGGATGTTCATCTGACTCGTCGAGCACGATGCTCGCGAGCACTGGAGCCGAATCCGGCCCCAACGGACAACAGAAAAGAGTTGGCATGGAAGCCACTGCAGCAGTCCTCAGACGGCGCACGTCGTCGTCGCTCCTCGCGACGATCGCGGGGCTCTTGATTCTTGCGCCGGCGGGCGCGCAGGCCACCGGGACGATCACCGCATCGGCCGGTGGGACGCGCAGCACCGTGAACACCGACAGCGACTACGCCAGCGGCCTCGCCGGCGTCAACTTCCAGAAAGCGGCCTGGGTCAGCGATGCGGCGAACGCGAGCTGGTCGGCGCTGTGCACGACGGGCGCGAGCGGTGCATGCACCTCGGCGACCGTGGCCAACGGGCGCTACCTCGTACGTCAGACGCCGGGCGGCGCGCCGGCCGGCTACCGGGCGCTGACCCAGGCAGCCTGGGGCGGATCGTCCTCGGGCGCGAGCCCGACGCGCGACTACGTAGGCGACGCCACGGTCTACGGCGGCGGCGCCACGGCGCGCCCCTCCACGGCATGGTCGCCGACGGCGGCCTCCTCGGGCTCCGGGCGGTTCATCGCGGCCAAGGACAACCCGGTGCTGCCCGAGCGCTGCGGCCTGGACGTGCTGCTGCTGCTCGACCGCTCGGGCTCGATCAGCGCGCAGAAGAGCACCTACCGCAACGCGGCCAAGAAGTTCGTCTCCACGCTGAGCGGCACGCCGACGCGCCTGAAGATCTCAAGCTTCGGCCCGGCCGCGACGGCCGACCAGGCGACGTTCGTCGACCTCGACGATCCCGCCGACGTCGCAACGGCCAACGCGAAGATCGACAGCGTGTACTCAAGCCCCGCGGGCGGCACGAACTGGGACGCGGGCATGAAGCTCGCAGCCGGTGCCGGCGTCGACGTCGTGGTGTTCATCACCGACGGCAACCCGACGCAGCACGACACCGGCGGAGACGGCTCCAACGTCAACCTGCTCGACCTCACCTCCGGGATGGCGTCGGCCAACAAGGTCAAGACCCAGGGCAAGTCCGCGCTCGCCGGCGCGACGATCCTCGCGGTCGGCGCCGGCACGGGCGTCACCGCGAGCACTCGCCGCGATGTCCGGGCCCATCGAGGGCACCGACTACGTCACGTCGAGCGTCGCCGGGCTGGACACCAAGCTGCAGGAGCTCGCCAACAAGCTGTGCGGCACGCGGATCCATGTCCGCAAGCTCACCAACGAGGGCGACGCCTCGGTACCCAAGGCGGGATGGACCTTCACGCCCGGCAAGCCGTCGGCCTCGCCGGTGACGTTCACGCCGGGTTCGGTGACGACGGCCGGCAGCCCCGCTGAGTCGACCATCGCGGTCGGCCAGATCCCGGCCGGCGGCATCTCGGCGATCACCGTCGCCGAGACCCAGCAGGCCGGCTACGCCTTCGTGGCCTCGCAGTGCCGGACCGGCAGCTTCGCCGACGTGACCGCCGGCGGTGCGGCCACGGCGACGATCCCGACCCTGCAGCGCAACGAGGACTGGTACTGCACGTTCCGCAACCGCACGCTCAACGGTGCGGTCGCGATCGCGAAGACGGGCACCACGTGGGCCTACCACGGGGACATGCTGAGCTTCAGCTTCGCGGTCACCAACGCCGGCGAGACCCCGCTGACGAACGTCGCTGTCAGCGACAACCGCTGCAGCGCGCTGACGCTGAAGGCCAAGCGCAACAGCAGCGGCAACCCGGATCAGACGCCGTCGGTGCTCGACCTGACCGACACCTGGATCTACGAGTGCTCGATGCCCGCTCCGGCGCACACCGCCGGGGAGCAGAACCCGATCGTCAACACCGCCACCGTGGCCGCACGGGACCAGCTCGACCGGCCGGTGTCCGACACCGACCAGCACTCCACGCTGCTCCTGCACCCGGCCATCGACATCGACAAGACCGGACCCGCTACGGCGCAGGCCGGACAGCCGGTGCACTACCAGCTCGTCGTCACGAACCCGGGCGATGTGCCATTCGTGGCCGCGAACGTCAACGTCAGCGACGCGCTCTGCCAGGCGCCGCCGGTGCTGACGACGAAGAACGGCGACCCGTCGCCGGGGCAGCTCGATCCGGGCGACGCGTGGACGTACGCGTGCACAGTCCAGACGCTCGTCGGCCAGACCGTGGTCAACAACGTCGGGGTCGTCATCGCGACGGACAGCTACGGCGGCCGCGAGGTGACCGACAACGATCCGGCCAGGACCGTGCTGACGGCGCCGCCGGTGGCGCCGCCGCCCGCACCGCCCGTCGCGGGGCAGGGCGCGGACACGCCCACGCGGGTCGGGCTCGCCCTGGCGACTGGTACGGCGCGACTGACCGGCAACAGCCGCTGCGCCTCAAAGCCGTTCTCCGCCAAGGTGACCGGCGCGGGGATCGCGCAGGTGCGCTTCCTGCTCGACGGCAAGCACCTCAAGACGGTCAAGAGCAAGGCCGGCCAGAGCGTGTTCACGGTGCGGATCACCCCGAGCGGGAGCGCCAGGAAGACCCACCGCGTGACCGCGCGCGTGACGTTCAAGCGCTCGGCCAACACCCAGGCGCGCACGATGCGCTTCGTTTACGTCGGCTGCGCGCGCCAGGCGATCAAGCCGCAGTTCGCGGGATGACGTGAGGGTTCGCTCTCGCATCTCGGTCGGCACGGCCTGCGCCCTCGCCCTTCTGGGCGGGGGCGCGGTGCGCGCGGCCGGCGACCGACACGCGGCCGGTGCGCCCACCCGGCCTTGCGACCGAACTCGGCACGGAGCGCCTGTCAGACGAGGAGCGCGTCACGCGCGTCGCCAACGCGGTGCTGCGCGCGCCCGTCCACCGGCTGGCGACGACGAGCTCGCCGCGTGTCGGCCGGCTGTCGCTTCGGACCGAGGACGGGCCGCTCGAGGTCTACCTCGTGCTCGAGAGCCAGGTCGAC
>Ga0190267_10000306_pt1 | contig 10957 bp, 9 predicted proteins | sample Popmic239T_FD_140332 | JGI IMG/M metagenome (GOLD analysis project Ga0190267, IMG submission 140332) | Populus adjacent soil microbial communities from riparian zone of Oak Creek, Arizona, USA - 239 T | ecosystem: Environmental > Terrestrial > Soil > Riparian zone | place: USA: Arizona... | reverse complement strand
CGCCAGAACTGGGCCGTGGCCAGCGTGCCCGCCGAGGTCGGGATCTCCGGCGCCAGCTCGGCGAATCGGGCCGTCGCGTCGTCGAGGAACGACGCCACGATCACGTCGTCGCCCCGGCCGTACTCCCGCAGCACGGCGGCCAGCGCGGGCTCGTAGGCGGGCACCGCGGGCGCGGTCTGTTTGATGTCGAGGTTGAGGAACGTGCCGGGGAACTCCTCGAGCACCTCCCGCAGCGTCGCCACGCCGAAGGCCCGGTCTTCCGGCGCCCGCCCGGCCAGCACAGGCCAGGCGGCGGCGTTGTCGAGGGCCTGCACCTCGGCCAGCGTCATGTCCACGATCCGGCCAGTGCCGTCGGTGGTGGCGTCCACGGTGGCGTCGTGGCACACCACGATCTCGCCGTCGGCGGTGGCGTGCACGTCGAGCTCGATGGCGTGGGCGCCCGCGGCCAGCGCTTGGCGCATGGCATAGAGCGTGCTCGACGGCGCCTCTTTGGCCCCGCCCTGGTGGGCGTAGTTCAACGGGCGCCGGGAGAGCCAGGGGTTGGCCACGAGGCCCGACGGTAGCGCCGCACCCACCGAACTTTGAACGCTCAGCCCGCCAGGGGCGGGCTGAGCGTTCAAAGAATGCCGGGGCGGCGCGGGCGGGCGGAAGGGGAGGCGGGGACGAGAGCGCTCCTACGGCAGGAGGCCGGCGTCTGCGGCCAGGCGGGCCAGCGAGACCTGCGGCCTGGCCCCCACATGCGAGATCACCTCGGCCGCGGCCAGACTCCCCAGTCGCCCACACCGTTCGAGCTCCAGCCCCCGCACGAACCCGACGAGGAACCCCGCCGCGTACAGGTCGCCCGCGCCGGTCGTGTCGACCACCTCAGCGACCGGCTCGGCCACCACCTCGACCACCGCCGACTTCGACGCGATCACCGACCCGAGCGGCCCGCGGGTGACGGCCACCACCGGGCACATCGTGCGCAGCTCCTCGACGGCGGACTCAAGCGAGTCGGTCTTGAACAGCGACTTGGCCTCTTCTTCGTTAGCGAACAGCAGGTCGACGTTCGACTCGATCAGCGCGATGAACTCGTCTCGATGGCGGTCCACGCAGAACGGGTCGGACAGCGTGAACGCCACCGAGCGGCCCGCGTCCTTTGCCACCGACACCGCCAGCCGCAGCGCGTCGATCGCCTCCGGCGGGTCCCACAGGTAGCCCTCCAAAAAGGTCACCGCGGCCCGGCGGATCAGGGCCTCGTCGACGTCGGCCGACGTCAACCCGGCGGCCGCGCCGAGGTAGGTGTTCATGGTCCGCTGGGCGTCGGGTGTCACCAGCACGAGGCAGCGGGCGGTGGCCGGCCCGGTCGCCGCGAACGGCACGTCGAAGCGGACGCCTGCGGCCCGGATGTCGTGCGCGAACACCGCGCCCAACTGGTCGTCGCGCACCTTGCCCACGAAGGCGGCCGCCGCCCCGAACGACGCCATGCCCACCATCGTGTTGGCCGCCGCCCCGCCCGAGACCTCCACGCCAGGGCCCATCTCGGCATAGAGCGACTCGGCCCGCTCGGCGTCGATCAGGGCCATCGTCCCTTTGACCAGCCCCTGCTTGTCGATGAAGTCGTCGTCGGCATGGGCGAGCACGTCGACGATGGCGCTGCCCAGCGCGACGACGTCCAGTTCCGCGTCCAGTGAGGTCACCCGGTAGACCGTAGAGCCAGGGCGCCGCGTGCCGACAACGCCGTTAGCCTGAACGGCGTGCCCGATACAGACCAGTACCGCCTGCCCCGCACTGTCACGCCCGTCCGGTACGACATCGCCCTTTCGCCGGACCTGGCCCGCGCCTCGTTCACCGGCGAGGTGCGGATCGAGGTGGAGATCCACGAGCCGGTCGACGAGATCGTGCTCAACGCCTTGGAGCTCGAGCTCGCGGAGGCCGACCTCGACGGGACCGCGGCCGCCGGCATCACCCTCGACGAGTCGACCGAGCGGGCCACGATCAGCTTCGCCGAGCCGGTCCAGCCTGGGCACCGGCACCTGCGCATCGCCTTCACCGGCACGCTGAACGACAAGCTGCGCGGCTTCTACCGCAGCACCTTCACCGACGACGACGGCAACGAGCGGGTCATCGCTACCACCCAGTTCGAGTCGACCGACGCCCGCCGGGCCTTCCCGTGCTGGGACGAGCCGGACCTGAAGGCGGTCTTCGGCGTCACGCTGGTGGTCGAGGACGGGCTGCTGGCGGTGTCGAACTCGCCGGTCGTCGAGGAGCGGGACCTGGGCGACGGGCGCCGTGAGGTCCGCTTCGGCGACACGATGAAGATGTCGACGTACCTCGTCGCCTTCGTCGTCGGCCCGCTCGAGGCCACCGAGCCGATCGACGTGGACGGCGTGCCGCTGCGGGTGATCTGCACGCCGGGCAAAACCCACATGGCCGACTTCGCGCTGGAGATCGGCGCCCACTCGCTGCGCTACTTCGCCAAATACTTCGGCATCCGGTACCCAGGCGAGAAGCTGGACTTCGTCGGCCTGCCCGACTTCGCCATGGGCGCCATGGAGAACCTCGGCGCGGTGACGTTCCGCGAGAACCTGCTCGTCATCGACCCCGAGCGGGCCACCCGCAACGAGCTGGAGAACGTGGCCGACGTGGTTGCGCACGAAGTCGCCCACATGTGGTTCGGCGACCTGGTGACGATGAAGTGGTGGAACGGCATCTGGCTCAACGAGGCCTTCGCCACGTTCATGGAGCTGCTCTGTGTGGACGACTTCCGGCCCGAGTGGGACCGCTGGGTCACGTTCGGCCTCACCCGCGGCGCGGCCATGGTCATCGACGCCATGGAGTCGACCCGGCCGGTCGAGTTCGAGGTCCACGCGCCGGAAGAGGCCGAGGGCATGTTCGACGTGCTGACATACCAGAAGGGCGGCGGTGTCCTCCGCATGCTGGAGCAGTACCTCGGCAGCGAGCCGTTCCGCAGCGGCATCGTCCGCTACATCGACAAGCACCAGTACGGCAACACCGAGACCACCGACCTCTGGGACGCCATCGAGGCGGCCACCGGCGAGCCGGCCCGGTCGACCATGGACACGTGGATCTTCCAGGGCGGGTACCCGATCGTGTCGGTGGAGCCGGGCGGCGAGGCGGGCGAGATCCGGCTGTCGCAACGGCGTTTCCGGTACGTCGAGTCCTCCGACGACTCGCTGTGGCAGGTGCCGATCCTGTGGCGCGCCGGCATCGGCGGCGAGGTCGCGTCCGGGCGGGTGCTGCTGTCCGAGCGGGAGGCGATGGTCACGCTTCCGGGCAAGCCGGACTGGGTCGTGGTGAACGCGGGCGGCTGGGGCGTCTACCGGGTGCGGTATGCGCCGGAGCTGCTGCGGGCGCTGACCACCGACATCTCGCACCTCGACAAGCTGGAGCGCTTCAACCTGGTCAGCGACACGTGGGCGTCGGTGCTAGCGGGCACCACCGCGCCGGCCGAGTACGTCGAGCTGGTGCGGCTGTTCCGAAACGAGAGCGACCCCGCCGTGTGGGGCGCCATCGCCTCGTCGTTCTCGATCCTGCGCCGGACGATCCCGGTCGCCGAGCGGCCTGCGTTCGAGCGGTTCGTCCGTGACCTGTTGCGCCCGCAAGTCGAGCGGCTCGGATGGGAGCCGAAGGCGGGCGAGAGCGAGTTGGACGCCGAGCTGCGCGGGTCGCTGCTGGTGGCGCTGGGCTGGCACGGCGCCGACGCCGAGGTCGTGGCCAAGGCGCAGCAGGTGCACGAGCAGTACCTGGCCGACCCGACGAGCGTGGAGCCGAACGTGGCCGAGGCGGTGGCGACCCTCGTCGCCCGGCACGGCGGCGAGTCCGAGTTCCAGGCCTACCTCGACCGCTGGCGCAACCCCACCACGCCGCAGGAGATGGTCCGGTACCTCTACCGGCTCGCGGACTTCCCGAACGAGGGGCTGGCCCGACGGGTGCTCGACCTGGCCATCACCGAGGTGCGGTCGCAGAACGGGCCGTTCGTGATCTTCTTCGTGCTGATGTCGTCCGAGCACAACGCGCTGGCCTGGGACTTCATCGAGGAGCACTGGGACGACATCCACGCCCGCTTCACCGAGCCGCTCATCCCCCGCATGCTGGAGGCGGTGGCGTGGGTCACCGACGCCGACCTGGCCGCCCGCATCCGCTCGTTCCTGACCGCGCACCCGTTGCGGTCGGGCCAGCAGACGATCGAGCAGGCCATGGAGCGCATGGACGTGCACGTCGCCTTCGCCCGGCGCGAGGCCGCCCAGCTCGCCTCCGCCTTCGACGCCTGACGCCCCGCCTTCCCGCGGACCCCGGCGTCTGCCGAACTTTGAACGCCTGGCCCGCCTCTGGCGGGCTCAGCGTTCAAAGTTCGGCAAGGATCTAGCGTGGGTGGCATGACCACGCTGGCCAACCGGTCGAACACCGCACTGCTCGTCGTCGACGTCCAAAACGGCGTGATGGAAGGAGCGCACCAGCGCGACGCGGTCGTCGCCAACGTCGCCAGCCTGGTCGAACGGGCCCGCCAGGCCCGCGTCCCGGTCGTCTGGGTCCAACACGCCGACGACGGCCTGGTGAGGGGCAGCGACGAATGGCAGATCGTCCCCGAACTGGCCAGAGACGAGGCCGAGCCGCTGGTCGAGAAGAACTACGGCGACTCGTTCGAGGACACGCCGCTCGAGATCGTGCTGTCCGACCTCGGCGTCGGCAAGCTCGTGGTGGTCGGCGCCCAGACCGACGCCTGCATCCGCTCCACGCTGCACGGCGCCCTCGTCCGGGGCTACGACGCCACTCTCATCAGCGACGCCCACACCACCGAGGACCAGACCCCGTGGGGCGCGCCGCCTCCCGACCAGGTGATCGCCCACACCAACCTCTACTGGAAGCACCAGACCGCGCCCGGTCGCACGGCGGGCACCGTCGAGACCAAGGACGTGGACTTCAGCGCCTCGTGACCTGAGTCAGAAGCTCAGCCGGCCGCGTCCTCGGCGGAGGCGGGGGCAGCGAGCTTGTCGATGCGCTCTTGCACTTTGGCCAGCCGCTCCGACGCCGCCGCGTGCAGCACGCCCGCCCGCTCGTAGAGCTCGGCGGCGGCCTCGATGCCGATGTCGCCCGCGGCCATGCGCGCCGTCAACGACTCCAGCTCGGCGAGCAACTGCTCGTAGGTCATGGCGTCCAAGTCCGCGTCGCTCACTGCCGCTCCGTCTCCGTCTCCGTCTCCGTCTCCGTCGCTTCGACCCGCGTCGACATCCGGCCGACGGCGACCTGCACGTCCAGGACCTCGCCCGCCGCCACCATGCCGACGTCGCGCACGACCGATCCGTCGGCGCGCCGCACCACCGCGTAGCCGCGCTCCAACACCCGTACCGGGCTCAGCGCCTCGACCTGCCGCCACTCCGCGGCCAACCGCTCGCGGGCTTCGGCCACCCGCCGGTTCGGGTGCAGCAGCGCCAGCCGGTCGCCCACCCGCTCCAGCCGACGGGCCGCAGTCACCACGCCGGCCCGCAGGGCGCCGTCCCTGTCGACCGCGGCGAGCCGGGCCGCGGCCGCTTCGACCCGACGCCGGGCCGCCTCGTCGAGCACCGCCCGCATCGACGCCAGCTCCGCCACCAGCGCGCCGCGGTCCGGCACCACCGCGTCGGCGGCCAACGACGGCGTGCCGCAACGCAGGTCGGCGACGTCGTCGCACAGCGGCCGGTCCCCGTCGTGACCGATGGCAGACACGACCGGCGTCGTCAGCGAGCACAGCGTGCGGCACAGCGCCTCGTCGCTCCACGGCAGCAGTTGCACGCCGTCACCGCCGCCGCGGGCCAGGATGATCACGTCGACGTCGGGCGCCTCGTCGAGCACCTGCACCGAGCGGATGATGGCGTCGGACGCGGCCGAGCCGGTCACCAGCGTGGGCACGAAGGTGATCGGGTAGCCGGGGAAGCGGGCGGCCACGACCGACTCGATGTCGGCCTGCACGGCGGCGTCGGTCCCGCATACGACCCCGATCCGGGCGGGCAGCCGGGGGATGGGCCGACGGGGCCGGTCGAGCAGGCCCTCAGCGGACAACCGGGCCCTGGTCTCGGCGATCATCGCCGCGATGGCGCCCTCGCCGACCGGCACCACCTCGTCGGCGCTGAGCTGCAACTGCCCTCGCTCGGGCACCCACTCGGGCTGGCCGGTCACCTGCACCCGCTCGCCCGCCACGACCCGGCAGCGGTTCTTCCGGCCCGCCGGGCAGCGCACGACGATCTGGGCGTTGCGGTCCTTCAGCGTGAAGATCACCAGGCCGTTGCCGCCCACCCACGGCTTCACGACCTCGCCCTCGACGGCGACCTTGCCGATGGCGACGACCGCCCGCGCCACTTCGCCGGCCAGCCGGGTCAGGCTGACGCGACGAGGCTCGTTGAACAGGGTGGGCGACGGCTCCGCGTGCGACACAGCGCCGCCCAGCGTAGGCCCGCTCCCGCGGAGCTACGCGGTGCGGGAGGCGGCAGCGGTGGCCAACAGGCCCTCGACGTCGGCCGCCGGGGCAGGCCGGGCGAAGAGGTACCCCTGGGCCAGGTCGCAGCGCATCGCCCGGAGCCGAGCGGCCTGCGCCTCGGTCTCCACCCCTTCGGCCACCGCCCGCAGCCCGAGCCGCTGGGTCAGCCCGACCACCGCCGAGACGATGGCGTCGTCCTCCTCGGCACCGGGCGCCCCGCTTAGCCCGAGCCCGGCCACGAACGACCGGTCCACCTTGACCGCATCGACCGGGAACCGGCGCAGGTAGGACAGCGACGAGTAGCCGGTCCCGAAGTCGTCGATGCTCAAGCGCACCCCGAGGTCCTTGATCGCACGGAGGGCGGACAGGGCGGTGACGCTGGCGTCGATCAGCACGCCCTCGGTCAACTCCAGACAGAGCGACTCGGGGGCCAGCCCGCTGTTGCGCAGCGCGCCCGACACCACGTTGACCAGGCCATGTCGCCCCACCTGGCGGGCGGAGAGGTTGACCGACATCGAGCACGCCCGCCCGTACCGGCGGTGCCACATCGCGGCCTGGGCGCACGCCTCCTCCAGCACCCACGCGCCAATGGGGACGATGAGCCCGGTCTCCTCGGCCACGTCGAGGAACTCGCTCGGCGGCACCAGCCCGCGCTCGGGGTCCTCCCACCGCACCAGCGCCTCGAACCCGTCGACCAAGCCTGAGGCCAAGTCGACGATCGGCTGGTAGTGCACCCGCAGCTCGCCCCGCTCCAACGCCCGTCGCAGCCCGCTCTCCGTCCGCAGCCGGGCGATGGCCTGGCCCGCCAGCACGTCGTCGAACACCTCGACCCGGCCGCCGCCGCCGTCCTTGGCCCGGTACAGCGCGGCGTCGGCGTCGCGCAGCAACGCGTACGGCGATGCGCAGCCGTTCGACATGACGATGCCGATGCTCGACGTGACGACCATCTCGTCGTCGCCGATCGTGCAGGACTCGGCCAAGACCTCCTGCATGCGCTGGGCGACGGCGATGGCCTCCTCCTCGCACACGTCCTCGCACACGACGACGAACTCGTCGCCGCCAATCCGAGCGGCGGTGTCGTTGCCCCGCAGCACCCGCTCCAACCGCTGCCCCAACTGGACGAGCAGGGCGTCGCCCGCGTCATGCCCCAGGCTGTCGTTGATGACCTTGAAGCGGTCGAGGTCGCACAGCAACACGGCGACCTCGCTGCGCCGCCGCCGCGCCCTGGCCAGGGCGCGGTGCAGCCGGTCGAGCAGCAACAGCCGGTTGGGCAGCCCGGTCAGTGCGTCGTGGAGGGCCAACTCGGTCAGCCTGGCCTCGGCCTCCTTGCGGTCCGTGACGTCCTCGGCGTGCAGCACGGCATAGGTCGGCGCGCCGTCGTCGTCGTGCACGATGGCGGCGCTGAACGACGTCCACACGACGGCGCCGTCGGGACGCACCAGCCGCCGCTCGGAGCGGAGGGCCTCGCGGCCTGCGGCCAGATCGCGCAGCATCGACTTGGTGGCGAAGCGGTCCTCTTCGTGCACGAGCGACACCAAGTCGCCCTGCAACAGCGCCAGCGCGTCACGGCCCGCCATCCCCGCGAAGGCCCGATTGACCTGCAACAGCTCGCCCGCGGCATCGTCGGCCAAGTCGACCAGGGCCATGCCGATCGGCGCGTCGTCGAACGCCTTGCGGAACCGGCGCTCCGACTCGCCGAGGCGCGTCAGCGCGGCAGTCCGGTCGGCCAACAGGCGGTGGCGCGACATGTGGGCGGCCGACTGCTCGATGGCGACGGCGGCGAACCCGGCCAGCAGTTGGAGGGCGTGGAGGTCGGCGGCAGGGAAGCGGCGGCGCGGCGGCGTCGCCACCCGCAACACGCCCGAGACCCGTTGGTCGTGGACGAGGGGGAGGACCACTTCGCCGGGCGCCGTCTCGTCGATCGACGCCGCCGGCCGCTGTCTCCCGATCCAGGACGCAGACGTCCCTGTGGCGGCCCGGACGACGAGGTGCTCGTCCTCCAGCAGCTCCAGCGCGGCACCCGCGCCACCGGTCAGGTCGTGGGCGTGTTCGACGACGAGGACCATCGTCCGCCCGAGGTCTCCGGCCACGGCGGCGATGGCCGACTGGGCGCGCACCACGGCCGCGAGCTTCGCCCCGTCGGCGGCCTTCTGACCCTCCATTGCCATCACAAAGAGCGTCGTCAGTCGGAGTGCATGGCCTCAATGGCTAGAGCGAGCCATTGTCACGCGCCCGATCGGCCTAGCCCGCGGCCGACATTCGGGGCATGGCTGGCCTTAGCCCCACAAACGGGCTCGCCGCGGAGCCGCCCGTTTCAGCGCCGACCGCGGCGGAGGACCACGGTGCTGTCGCGCGGGTCCGGCGTGAGGTTGACCTCGAAGTCCGGCTCCGGCATGCCGTCGGCGTCGGCGACCATCACGATCTCGTTGCGCCGGTTGCCGTACAGCGCCTGCTCCAGGCCGAGCAGCCCGGCCGCGATGAGACCGGTGCTCCGGCGCTTTCGCGGCGGCGCGTAGACGACCTCTTCGATTTCCTCGACCTCGTCGTCCACGGGCCCAGGGTACGCCCGCGCCGTCACCTTTCGACACAGTTCTCGAAGGCCACTGGCGGGCCGGGCACGACCTTGCTGCGCGGCTTGGTCGCCGCCCACTTGGCGATGGCGTCCTGCAGCTCCTGCGCGTCTTGCGCGGTGTCCATCACGAGGGTCACCGCCACGCACACGTCGGCGTTCTCGCGCCACGCCACGTACCGGCCGCCGCCCCAGCCCGCGCCGACCTGCCTGGCCACGTCGTTGCCCGCGGCGCGCGAGACCAGCAGCCGGAGCAGCAACTCGCCGAACACCCCGCGCTGGACGACCGTGCGCCCGCGCGGCAGCGGCTTCGCCACATTGCGGGGCGGGTCGTCGGCCCGGTACTTGTCGGGGTTCAGGACGTGCTCGGACGTGGTGGGCGGATCCTTGAAGGCGCGGTCGATGGCCTGCATCCCGTCCCGCTGCACGAGGTTCTCCACGAAGTTGCGTCCGGCCGAGTACGGATAGGAGGCGAGGAAGAGCAGGGCCTCGGGGACGCTCGGGGGCGGCGATGCTTGGCGGGCGGCGTCGACCGCGGCCCGGTCGGCCTCGCTCATCGACGCCTCGTAGAGCTTCTCGACGTAGTAGGCGTCGCCTTCGGCGAGGGCGCGAAACGACGTGGCCGACTCGTCCGGGATCAGGCGGTCGGTGCGCTCGCTGAAGCGCAGTTCGTGGTGCTCCCCGTCGAGGGCGTGGGTGAGCTCGTGGACCAACGTGAGCCGCATGCGGGGGGTGACCGGCCCCGGCCGCACGACCAGCGTGTGCTCGTCCGGCCTGTAGACGCCGAGCACGTCGTTGCTCAGTGCGGTCGTCGCCGCCAGCGGGTCGTAGGTGGTGTCGACGAGGCCAAGCGCCCGCAGCACCGCGGCCTGGTCGATGGCGGCGTCGCGGTCCTTCTGCTCCTGCGACGCGGTGTCGCTCTGCTGCAGGCCGGTGGTGAAGCGGCCGAGGTCGTCGGACTGCTCGATCTTGACCGGCTTGTGGAAGCGGCGGCCGCGGGTCTTCTCCACGAAGCGCTGGAGCTCGGGGATCACGTCGGCCAGCTCGCCTGGCGCCTTCAGCGTGATGGGGCGGGGCACGATCGTGATGCCGACGAGGTCGCCGAGCAGCACGAGGATCAGCGCGATGCCGACGTGGGTTGTCGTGAGGCGATTCGTCAGGCGCTGCGTGAGGCGCTTCAGGGCGGTCACTGGTCGAGGTCCACGCAGGCGATGGTCGGGCCTTGGCGGCGCAGCCTGATGGCCTCGTCCGACCCGGCCGCGCACGAGGTGGACGCGTCGACGAGGTTGAGGACCTTGCCGTCGTGCAGCTCGTTGCAGTCGACCAGCGTCATCCCGTTGCGGCCGAGGTTGACGCACGCGCCGGTGGGGTCGGTGGGCGGGGTGTCGGCGCCGATGAGGTAGCTCAGGGCGAGGAAGAGGGCGACCGGCACCCACAGGCCAGGGCGGGCGAAGACCGGGCGGCCCTTGTCGAGCGGGGTCACCGCGGCGGCGCCGGCCGGCTCGTCGAGGTTGGCGATCCGGTACCACGACACGACGTTTTTGCCGATGGCGTAGAAGTTGGCGAAGAAGGCGAGCAGCCCCCACCAGCCCTTGACCAGCGTGGCGTTCTGGCGGTCCCGGAACAGGGCGGTGCCGCAGTCCTTGCAGAAGGTGCCCTTCAGGACCGCGTACCGGGCCAGCACGACCATGCCGGTGTGCTCGCGCAGGTCGAGCCGGGCCGAAGGGGCGCGGCCGCAGTGCAGGCAGGGCTCGTGCAGTCGCAGCGGGCTGGACACTGCGCCCTGTCTACCGCAGCCACCCCTCCCACCCCCGCGCGCACGGCCCCCTCGCGTTTTCCACAGCAGCAGGTGCTGGGGAAAACGCGCGGCGGGGTGACGCGGGCCCGGGGGGCGGGGGCGGGGGCGGGGCGGGGGCGCGGGCGCGGGGCGGGGG
>Ga0190267_10000305_pt1 | contig 11002 bp, 8 predicted proteins | sample Popmic239T_FD_140332 | JGI IMG/M metagenome (GOLD analysis project Ga0190267, IMG submission 140332) | Populus adjacent soil microbial communities from riparian zone of Oak Creek, Arizona, USA - 239 T | ecosystem: Environmental > Terrestrial > Soil > Riparian zone | place: USA: Arizona... | reverse complement strand
GCCGTTGGTCGAGGCCGGGCTGACGCTGATCGGGATGTTCGCGATCGCGATCCTGATCGACTGGCAGCTGGCCGTCTTCGCGATGGTCGTGCTGCCGTTCCTGGTCTGGTCGTTCGGCCTCTACGGCAAGCGCATCGTCCCCCGCCTGCAGAAGGTCCAGAAACTCGAGTGGGAATCGCTCTCGATCGTCCACGAGGCGATGGCGATGATGCGGGTGATCGTCTCCTTCGGCCGCGAGGACCACGAACACAGGCGCTTCCGCGAGCAGGGCCAGACCGCGGTCGACGAGCGGGTGAAGCTGACCGTCGGCCAGAGCCTCTACACGCTCGGCGTGCAGACGATCACCGCCGCCGGGATCTCCGTCGTGATGGGGATCGGCGCCTGGCACGTGATCGAGGGCCAGCTCTCGATCGGCGAGCTGGTCGTCCTCATCGCCTACATCTCCTCCGTCTACCAGCCGCTGGAACAGATCAGCACCACGGTTGGGATGGTGCACGAGGAGCTGGTCCAGTTCGACTCGACGGTGAAACTGCTCGACACCGAGCCCGAGGTGGTCGAGCGCGAGAACGCGGTCGAGCTCGGCCGCGCCCGCGGCCACGTCCGCGCCACCGGCGTCAACTTCGCCTACCCCGGCCGCCGCCAGACCCTCTCGGGCATCGGCTTCGACGCCAGGCCCGGCGAACGGATCGCGATCGTCGGCCACACCGGCGCCGGCAAGAGCACCCTGATGAGCCTCTTGATCCGCTTCTACGACCCCAGCGGCGGCCGGATCGAGGTCGACGGGGTCGACCTGCGGGACCTGCAGCTGCGCTCGCTGCGCGAGCAGATCAGCGTCGTCCTCCAGGAGCCGCTGCTCTTCTCCGGCACGATCGCCGAGAACATCCGCTACGGCCGGCTCGAGGCGACTCAGGAGGAGATCGAAAGCGCCGCCCGTGCCGCCAACGCCCACGACTTCATCGCCGCCCTGCCCGAGGGCTACGAGACCGTGCTGGGCGAGGGGGGCTCCCACATCTCCGGCGGCGAGCGCCAGCGCATCAGCGTCGCCCGCGCCTTCCTCAAGGACGCGCCGATCCTGATCCTCGACGAGCCCACCTCCTCGATCGACTCGCGGACCGAGGGGGTGATCCTCGACTCCCTCGATGATCTGATGGAGGGACGGACCTCGTTCATCGTCGCCCACCGCCTCTCGACCGTCCGCCACGCCGACCAGATCCTCGTCCTTAGCCAGGGCGAGGTGGTCGAGCGGGGCACCCATGAGGAGCTGCTGCGGACCGGCACCGTCTACCGCCAGCTGCACGAGGCCCAGACCCGCGAGCGCAAACGGCGCGGCAACGGCAACGGACGCGAGGCCCGACCGAGCGGGCAGCCGGAGGACGTGATCTGGACGCAGGTCGAGAGCGGCAGGTGAGCCGCCCGAAGATCGTCCTGCTGGGGATGATGACCCCGATGCCGGTGGCGGGGGTCGTCTGGCAGAACCTTCACTACCTGCTCGGGTTCGAGCGCCTCGGCTTCGAGACCTATTACGTCGAGACGCACGCGCGGACGCCGTCGATGCTGATGTCGAACCGCGAGGACGACAGCTCGGCGCTGGCGGCGGAGTTCATCGCCGGCGTGATGCGGCGCTTCGGGATGGCCGACAGCTGGGCGTTCCGGGCGCTGCACGACGACCGCCGCTGCTACGGGATGAGCGAGCTGGCGCTGGAACGGCTCTACGGCGAGGCCGAGCTGCTGGTCAACCTCCACGGCGGCACCCAGCCGCTGCCCGAGCTCGCCGCCACCGGCCGGCTCGTCTACCTGGAGACCGACCCGGTGCAGATGCAGTTGGAGCTGCGGCACGGGCTGCAGGAGACGCTCGACTTCCTCGAGCCCCACGTCGCCTTCTTCACCTATGCCGAGAACTGGGACAACCCCGACTGTCGGCTGCCGCGCAGCGAGCGCTTCCGCTTCCACCCGACGCGCCAGCCGGTCGTCCTCGACCTCTGGCCCGACTGCTCCACCCGACCCGCCGACCTATACACGACCGTCGGCAACTGGCGCCAGGACTGGCGCGAGGTCACCTTCGAGGGCGAGCGGTACACCTGGAGCAAGCACCACGAGTTCCTCAAGTACCTGGACCTGCCGCAGCGCACCGGGCTCGGCTTCGAGCTCGCCCTCAGCAGCTGCGCGCCGGAGGACCGGGAGATGCTGGCGGCGCGGGGCTGGGGGGTGCGCGACGGGCTCGAGGTCTCGACGAGCATCGACCGCTACCGCGACTACATCGGCGCCTCGCGCGGCGAGTTCACCGTTGCCAAGGACCAGAACGTGCGGCTGCGGACCGGCTGGTTCAGCGACCGCAGCGCCACCTACCTCGCCTCCGGGCGGCCGGTGGTCAACCAGGACACCGGCTTCGGCAGCGTCCTCCCGACCGGCGAGGGGCTCTTCTCCTTCGACTCCCCGGACTCGGCGGCGGCGGCGATGGCGGCGATCGAGGCGGACTACTCCCGCCACGCCGGCGCGGCGCGGGAGATCGCCCGCGAGCACTTCGCCCACGAGGTCGTCCTCGGCCGGATGCTGGAGGACCTCGGGATCGGCACCAGGACGCGCAGTCGCCAGCCGCGGCCGGCGAGCGTCTTCCCGCTCGAGATGGAGATGGAACCGGTCTCGCGGCGGCCGCTGAAGCTGGCCCGCAGCACGGTGGAGTCCGCCCGGACGGCGCCGGTCACGGTCCACGAGGACGCTCCCGCGCTCGGCCCCGGCAGCGCCAGCATCGTCGTCCTCACCCACAACGGCCTCACCTTCACCCGGCTCTGCCTCGAGTCGGTCCTCGCCCACACCGCCGAGCATGACTTCGAGCTGATCGTCGTCGACAACGCCTCCGACGACGGCACCCGCGCCTTCCTGGCGAAGCTGGCCGAGGCCGACGCCCGCGTCCGGGTCCTCTTCAACGCCCGGAACCTGGGCTTCGCGCCCGCCTGCAACCAGGGGCTGGGCCTGGCGCTCGGCGAGCACCTGGTCCTGCTCAACAACGACACGATGGTGCCGCCGGGGTGGCTGTCGCCGCTGCTGGCCCACCTGCGCGACCCGGCGATCGGCCTCGTCGGGCCGGTCACCAACCGGATCGGCAACGAGGCGGAGATCGAGACCGACTACCGGACCTGGGGGGAGTTCCTCGAGTTCGCCCGGCGGCAGGCGAGCGCCCACGCGGGGCAGTGGCTGGCGATGCGGACGCCGGCGATGTTCTGCCTGGCGCTGCGGCGGCAGACCTTCCGCCACCTCGGGCCGCTGGACGAGCGCTACGAGGTCGGCCTGCTCGAGGACGACGACTACGCCGACCGGGCGCGGGAGGCCGGCTACGAGCTGCGCTGCGTCGAGGACTGCTTCGTCCACCACTTCGGCGAGGCCTCGTTCGGCAACCTCGTCGCCGACGGCGAGTACAGCCGCATCCTGCGCGCCAACCAGCAGCGCTACGCGGAGAAGTGGGGGCGGCCGTGGGAGCCCTACGGGCGCCGCTCCAACCCTCGCTACGAGCGCGAAACCGAGCAGCTGCGCGAGGCGGTGAAGGCGGCGATCCCGGCCGGTGCGGAGGTGCTGGTGATCAGCCGCGGCGACGACTCCCTGCTGGAGCTGAACGGCCGCCGGGCGATGCACTTCCCGCAGGACGAGAACGGCGGCTGGGCGGGCCACCATCCCGCCGACAGCCGCGAGGCGATCGACCACCTCGAGGCGCTGCGGGCGCGCGGCGCCGGCTACCTGGTGGTGCCGCCGACCTACCGCTGGTGGCTCGACCACTACGAGGGCCTGCGCGAGCACCTGGAGGGCCGCTATCGGCCGGTGGTGGTCGACGAGCGGGCGGGGGCGATCTACGAGCTCGCGGAGGGCGCGGGGTGAGCGCCGTCTCGGTCGTCATCCCCGTCCACAACCGCGCGCACCTGACGGAGCGCTGCCTGGACCTGGTCTTCGGCGAGCTCCCGGAGGACGGCGAGGTGGTCGTCGTCGACGACGCCTCCGACGACGGCACGCCCGAGCTGCTCGACCGCTACGGCGACCGCATCCGCACGGTCAGGCTGGACGACAACGCCGGCTTCGCCCGCGCCTGCAACGACGGCGCCCGCGCCGCCACCGGGGCGCAGCTCGTCTTCCTCAACAACGACACCGAGCCGCGGGCGGGGTGGCTTGAGGCGCTGCGAGGCTACGCAGGCCAGCACCCGGCCGCCGCGGTCGTCGGCGCCAAGCTGCTCTACCCGACCGGGGTCGTCCAGCACGCCGGCGTCGTCTTCGGCCAAGACGGCTACCCGCACCACCTCTACGCCGGCTTTCCCGCCGACCACCCGGCGGCCTCCCACCCGCGGCGGCTGCAGGCGGTGACCGCCGCCTGCATGCTGGTCGACCGCGAGGCCTTCGAGCGGGCGGAGGGGTTCGACGCCGGCTTCCACAACTCGCTCGAGGACGTGGATCTCTGCCTGCGGATCGGCGCGGCCGGAGGAGAGGTCCACTACTGCCCGGAGGCTGTAGTCGTCCACCTCGAGTCGGCCTCGCGCGGCCGCGAGGACCGCTTCGAGCGCAGCGTCGCCCTCTATCGCGAGCGCTGGCGCGAGCGGGTGCGCCGCGACGACCTCGAGGTCTACGTCTCCGACGGGCTGCTGGCGGTCGAGTACGCGGACTCCCATCCCGTCCGGCTCACGGTCGACCCGCAGCTGGCGATCGTCGACCGGGGCCGCGAGGAGGGGATCGAGATTCTGCTGGAGGCCTACGCCCGCCAGGCCGCGGACCTGCTGCAGGAGGTGGTGCGTCTCAGCGCCTCCCCGCACGTCGCCGACGGGACCCGGGAAGCGCCTGAGCCGGAGGGGCCGGAGGGGGGTCTCGACCGCGAGGAGTTCCTCGCCCGAGTGCGCCGGCTCGAGGAGGAGGCCCGCCGGCTCCAGCTCGCGGCGCAACCGGCGACCGGCGTCGAGCCGAGCGGCCGGCTCGGGTACCGCTACCTGGTCGAGCAGGTCCGCGAGGCCGTCGACGAGCACGTCCCCGCCGGCGCCAGGGTCCTCGTCGTCAGCCGCGGCGACCGCGAGCTGGTGCGCCTCGGCGAGCGCGCGGCGGCGCACTTCCCCCAGGACGGCAACGGCGGCTACGCCGGTCACCACCCGGCCGACAGCGCCGCGGCGATCGCCGAGCTGGAGCGCCTGCGGGAAGCCGGGGTCGAATACCTGGTGTTCCCGCCGACGGCCCGCTGGTGGCGCGACCACTACGAGGGCTTCGCCTCGCATCTCGGGGAGCGGTACCGGCTCCTGTCCTCCGATGCGTGCGAGATCTACTCCCTCGTAGTGCCTGAGTCGACCTCCGACGTAAATACGATGTCAGCATGACTCCCCAGGCTTCAGTGCGAGTGGAGAATCTGACGAGCGCTCTCCCTGTCCCGGAGATGTGGGGCGCGTTCACGGTCAACAGCACCGAGGGCAATCGGCTTGAGGTATTGGGATGGGCTCTCGGAGCGAAGGCCGAGGTGGAGCGGATCGAGGTTCTGGCAAAGGACGTCGTCGTGGCTTCGACGGAGCCTTCCCTGACGCGAAAGGAACTCGCGGAGCAGTTCCCCGATCGCGAGTCGGCCAGGAACTGCGGCTTCCGGATCGAGATCGAGGCGCAGGGCAAAGGAAAAAGCACTTTGCAGCTTCGGGCTGTTCTCGAGGACGAAATTACGGTGCCCATGGGTCAGATATCTGTGGTAGCCCCCGCACGGCGGTGGGGCAATGTCCTCCGACGCACCTAAGCCCCTTTCTCCAGCGCGTGGCGTGTCCGACCGTGAGCCTCGCCGCTCTACGTTGAGGAAGGGGGGCGCGATCGAGATTCGGGATCTCGTAAGAAGCCCGGAGGTGGACAACGACGGTAGGGGAAACTTCACTGCCTTTGTCGACGGGCGAGGGCTGACGGTCCACGGCTGGACGTTCGGGAACGAGAGCCGCGCTACGGGTGTTGAGCTCCTCTCCGAGGAGGGGGAGGTTCTGGCAGGGGCGCCGATCTGCCTTGATCGGCCGGATGTCGTCGCTGCAATCGGCGATCTTCCCGGGGCGGCGAGTTCAGGATTCATGATTACGGTGGAGCCGGCGCACTCCGGCGTTTTCCGGCTTGGGTTGCAGGTCATCTTCGAAGACGGAAAAGCTGTGTGCCTCGGGAACGTTGAGGTGGGGGTGGCCGTGGAGAAGCAGGCCGATGACGTCGAGAACGGCCCTCCTTGGATGAGCTTCGATAACGCTGCCATGCGCAGGAAGGTGCTGACCGGACGCAACGGGTGGCTTTTTCTCCAAGGAGACACCAACGATGCAATCGGGCAGCACACCGGTCGCATCCGCTTTTCCGACAAGGCGAAGACGACCCTGCTCGCGCTGTTGGAAGACCGTCGACGAGCAGCTGCCGCGGCGAATGCAGCTTGGATCACGGCCGTCGCACCCGACAAGGAGGTTGTGTACGCAGAGCATCTTCCGGAAGGGATCGTGATGGTGGAGAGGCGGCCCATAGACGATGTTCTCGATATCGCCGAGAAAGCCGAGGCGCCCTTCGTCTACCTGCTCGACCCACTTCGCACGGCCAAGTCCAAGGGCGAGCTCTACATGAGGACGGATACGCATTGGAACCACCGCGGAGCATTTATCGCCTACGAAACGATTTGCACTGAGCTGGTCACGCAGGGAGTTGCACTGGAGCCCATCAGCGAAGAACAGTTCGCTTGGAAGGAGGTACCCGTCCTCGGCGATCTCGGCGAGAAGCTCTACCCCCATCCACTTGAAAGCACCGACGTTCGAGCGCTCTTGAAGTCACGGGCCCTGCAGGTGTATGACAACAAAATCCGAAATCACGGGCGGGTCGTCATCTACGAACAGGAACTCGAGCCCGGCCCGACCTGTGTCGTGTTCGGCGAGTCCTTTGCCCGGAAGGTCGTCTTCTTCCTTAAAGAGTCCTTTCAGAGGCTGGTCTTCGTCCACACGAGCATGTTCATCGAGGAGGTGCTCGAGATGGAGAAGCCCGATGCGGTGATCGGACTGCCGGTCGAGCGGTTTCTCATCGATGTTCCCGATGACGCCGAAGCCCTGGCCCGGCTCACCGAGACCGCACGCTCTAAGGGCGGCGAGCTGCCCTGGCGGGTTTAGCGGTGGCAGCACGCCTTGTTTCGCAGTCCGAACCAGGGGAGTGGGCACGGGCGCTGGAGGGGGTCCCGCACGTCTTCGGCCACACCTGGGGGAGCTGCCACGCGCTCAGCCTCGACGGCAGGGGGACGCCGCAGCTGTTCGTGGTCGAGGGGGACTCGGCCTCGGTCGTCTGCCCGCTGATCGAGCGGGAGATCGACGGGCAACTCGACATCGCCACCCCCTACGGGTTCTCCGGCCTCACCGGGACGGGGTCCTGGCCGGGCTTCGTCGACCACTGGCGGGACTTCGCCGCGGCGCGGGGGTACGTCGCCGGCTACCTCGCCGTCAACGCGCTCTTCGGCGACGACACCTACGCAGACCCCGCGACCGTGACGGTCGCGAACCAGACCTACGTGCTCGACCTGCGGGAGGGGACCGACGCCGTCTGGGCCGGCCTCTCCACCAACCGCAAGCGGCAGTTGCGCGACTGGCGGGCGGAGGACTACGAGGTCGACGGGGACGGCTTCGCCGAGTTCTTCGTCGAGCACTACCCGCTGACGATGGAGCGCAAGGAGGCGGCGGAGCGGCACCGCTTCCCGGCCCAGACGCTGGCGGCCCTCTGCGAGCTGCCCGACACCTTTCTCGTCGGCGCCCGCGTCGAGGGGACCGTCGAGTCGGTCTCCCTCTTCGGGCACACGCCCCACGCCGGCGACTTCATCTTCAACGCCGCGCTGCCCGGCTGCGCCCACCACTCGGTCGGCCTGATCTGGACCGCGGTCCACCGGCTGGTCGAGCTCGGGGTGTCGTGGCTCAACCTCGGCGGCGGGATGAGCCCGGGGGACTCGCTGGCCGACTTCAAGGCGCGCTTCGGCGCGACCCCGCTGCCGATGCGGGCGGTGAAAGCCGTCTACGATCCGGCCGCCTACGAGGAACTCTGCCGTCGCCACGGCGCCGACCCCACCGATCGCGACGGATACTTCCCGGCCTATCGCCATGTCTAGCGGCGTCCCCTACGAACACTCCGCCCACCTGTACGACCTGATGTACGTGCGGCGGGACTACACGACAACCGCCGAGGAAATCCACGCCATCGCCCGCGAGCTGCTGCCCGGGGCGGAGGACCTGCTGGACGTCGGCTGCGGCACCGGTCGGCACCTGGAGGTGCTCAGCACCTGGTACCGCGGCGAGGGCCTCGACATCAACCCGAAGATGCTCGAGCTGACCCACGCGCGCTGCGCCCAGATTCCGCTGCACGAGGCCGACATGCGGACCTTCGACCTCGACCGCTCCTACGACGTCATCACCTGCCTCTTCAGCGCGATCGGCCACGTCGAAACGGCCGAGGCGATGCGCCGCTCGATCGAGCGCATGGCCGCCCACCTCCGCTCGCCGGGCCTGCTGATCGTCGAGCCCTGGTTCACCCCGGAAAACTTCTGGGACGGCCACCTCGCCGCCAACTTCCAAGACGAGGCGGAGACGAAGCTCGCCTGGATGTACCGCCAGCGCCGCGAAGACCTGATGGCGGTCCTCGACATCCACTACCTCGTCGGCGGCGAAGGCCAGCCCGAGTACATCCGCGAACGCCAAGACCTCGGCCTGTTCACCCCCGACGAGATGGCCGCGGCCTTCGCCGACGTTGGGCTCGAAGCGAGCTACCGCGAAAGCGATGTCTGGAACCGCGGGCTCTATGTGGCCCGGAAGGGCTAGGGGACTGCTTGGTCTTATAGAACCCCTCGATTAGCAGGGAGTTTCCTCGACGGGGAGACCCAGGACACGACGCTAGAGACTCCGCTCGCGTCTGAGGAGAGAAATTTGCGGGTAGTCGAGATTGAGATCACCTCTCAAGGAAACTATGAAACAGCCGAAACATCGTCTACACTGCCACAGCGTATGACCGACCAAGGGGAGTCCACATGGCATCTACCACGACGGTCAGGATCTCGAAGGAGCTAAGCAGCGAAGTTGCCAAGATCGCAGCGCTCAGGGGCCAAACGTCAGGCGACTTGCTGGCGAGGGCATGGAAAGAGTTTCTGGCACGAAACAAGGACGCATTCGCGAAAGATATGGAAGAGGCAGCAAAGATCATCAGGACGGGGACTACGAAGGAGTTGGCGGCCTTCCTCTCCGAGGACGTAGACGCTCACGCAGAGGCCGCAGCGGAGCAAGCACAGCAAGCGCAGCGCTAACGCTGCCGCTTGTTTTGCTGCGGTGTTCCTGTAGCGGTTCATTTGCGTACCATCCCCGACCGTGTCTTCACGGCAGGGGGACGAAACGGAATTTTTCGCGGGTCAATCTCTCGTGCTCGCAGACAAGGAGCTGCGAGTCACGCAGCGATGCTTGGTGGAGGATCTCGGAGGGGAGAAGGACACCACTCTTGAGGACGTTTCTAAGCATCCCGTTGTGAAGGCGTTTCTTCGGGAGCGGAAGACCAAAAACACGGGTACCCGGACGGTCGGGCAACTCAGTTCCGGCAAGGAAATTTGGGTTCTAACGCAGGCCCAGCGCCACCGAGGCGGGACTTGGTTCGAGTCCACGCGGGACATTGTTTGGCTCGTCGCCGCTGGTCACCATGAATCAGGCTCTAAAGACGACTTCTTCCCCTATTGCCGGCAGCTCGACAAAGAAGGTCGTCTAGCGCCTTCCAAGGACGACTACGCCGCTCTTATGCTGGCCCAGAGGGAGCGTCTCGCAGCTCGCATAATGATCGACGCGCCACTTCTTCGTAAACAGGCGCGGGAGTCCGAGGGCGAAGTAACTGGCCAGATCGGGGGGAAGTTCGGAGTGAACCTCGCTATTGAAGTGGCGGACGAGATCGAAGAGATATCCGTCGCCTTCGACCTCCGGACGCTGGAAGACCCTCGATATATGTGGGCGATCCTCGCCGCCATAGAGGCTGACGGAGAATGGGAGCACACGGACAAGATGCCGTCGCGTCCCTTGGAGCACTATGAGGCGGCATTCAGCCACATGGGCATCAGTGGATGACCAAGCATTTCGAGATCAAAAATTTGATTGCCATCAGGATTGGAATCGATCGCCACAACGCAGAATGCCCTATCCCTCCGGAAGCAATCCTGATGAATCCGATTGATTGCAAGCTGATGGATCATCCAAGGCTTTGGGGGATCCCGGTATTGCCGGACCCATCTGTGCCGACTAAGCGTTGCCGGATTCAGTGTGGAGGTTCAGCCGAGGAAATTGATGCTGAGCTGGCGCTGTATATGAACGACCACTGATGCTGTTATGTCTAGAGGCGCTGCCCGGCGCCTTCGACGCGTTGCTCCAGCGCACGCGGTGCCAACCGGTCCTGCGGATCGAGGAAGACGAGGACGTCTCCAGACGCACCCTCCGTGGTAGGCACGACCTCCAGCTTCCCGTAGGTCTGGGCGCGCACGCTGGTGAGGGCCTCGCCGGAGGCGTTCAGCGGAGCGGCTACCGAGACTAGGGGCGCCTTCGCCGGGTCCACGGCACTGCGCCAGGACCGGGTCCAGTCGATGCGCCCGAGGGGCGCGCGGGTGCCGTCTTCGAGCACTGCCCGGATCTCGACCGGGACATCCGGGTCTCTGCCGACCAGGCTGACCACCGTGCTGAAGCCGGAGTTGCCGATGCCGGTCCGCTCCGGGAACGCCTGCTCGAGGTCGGGGCGGGGTTGGTCGACGGGGGCGCTTGCGACCAGGTCGTCCCCGTGGACGATCTCCACCGCCACGGCGGGGAAGCTCTCGCCGATCGCCCAGCCGGCGACCTCGAGCGAGTGCGCGTCGGTGCTGTGGCCTATAAGCGGCAGGTCGAGGTGGGAGCCGAAGAGGTGCTCGGACGGGGGTGCGAAGGTCACCTCGCTCACCTCCGCCCGCGCGCCCATCGGCAGGGGCGCGTCGGCGGCGAAGGTGACCTCGCGCAGGGCGCAGATCTCG
>Ga0190267_10000304_pt1 | contig 11018 bp, 9 predicted proteins | sample Popmic239T_FD_140332 | JGI IMG/M metagenome (GOLD analysis project Ga0190267, IMG submission 140332) | Populus adjacent soil microbial communities from riparian zone of Oak Creek, Arizona, USA - 239 T | ecosystem: Environmental > Terrestrial > Soil > Riparian zone | place: USA: Arizona... | reverse complement strand
GCGCCGATCTCGCCGATCTCGCGGTCGGAGAGCTCGCCGTTGTGGGCGAGGCGGGCGAGCGTCGAGCCCTCGACCAGCTCGGTGACGAGCAGCGCGTTGCCGTCCTCCTCCCCCAGCTCGTAGAGGGTGACGATACCGGGGTGGTTGAGCCGCGCCGCGGCCTGGGCCTCGCGGAGGACGCGGCGGCCGGCCTCCCCGCGTTGCTCGATCGCCTTCACCGCGACGGGACGCTCGAGCCGGCCGTCCCAGGCCTCGTAGACGACGCCGAAGCCGCCGCTACCGATGCGGCGCTCGATCAGAAACCGATTGAGCACGAGCGAGCCGACCATCCCTGCATCAGAGTTCGCTGCGACACGGCCGTTTCCTGCGCTTGGGACTGGGAAAAACCCACCGTTTGCGGGCTCTCCTGGCGTGGCGGCCACCCCAGCGTTCATACTCTCGGCCCCGTGGAGGACTTCACCTCACGCCCGCCCCGGCGGGAGCGCCCCCGTCGTCGACCAGAACGCCAGCAGATCATGCTGCGGCGCGCGCTTGCCCTCGGCGGCGGTCTGCTGCTCCTGATCCTGCTCGTGCTCGGGGTCAAGGGCTGCCTCGACGCCCGCGCCAACCGCGAGCTCAGCGACTACTCCCGCAACGTCACCCAGATCGTCGAAGAGACCGAACAGACGAGCAAGGACTTCTTCAACAAACTCGAGGACCCCGGCAACCTCTCGGTGACCGACTTCATCGCCGAGGTCAACGCCAACCGCAGCGCAATGGACAACTACCGCGCCCGGATCGAAGACCTGGGGACGCCGGGCGACATGAAGCGGCCGCAGGGGAACCTCGAGCTCGCCTACGCGCTGCGGGCGAGCGCGATGGGTGAGATCGCCGAAAAGATGAGCACCGCCCTCGGCGACGCCGGCGCCGAGAAGGCGATGGCGGGGATCGCCAAACAGATGCAGAAGCTGCTCGCCGCCGACATCGTCTACGAAACCGTGGCGCGGCCGGAAGTCGACGGCGTCCTCGCCGACAACGGGATCTCCGACAGCGACCTGCCGAAAAGCACCTTGCTCCCTGACGAGAAGTGGCTCGAAGAGAGCACCGTCAGCGAAGCGCTCGGCGCGATCAGCGGCAACAGCGGCAGCGCGACGCCGGGCGTGCACGGGCTCGGCCTGGTCGGGGTCAGCGTCAACGGCTCCGAACTGGTCGAAGGCGGGGCGACGACGGTGGCCGGCGAAGAAGGCGTCGAAGTCGAAGTCACGGTGCAGAACCAGGGCGAATCGACCGAGAACGGCGTCTCGGTCTCGGTCAGCGTCGAAGGCAACACGACGAAGGGCAAAATCGACGAAATCGCCGCCGGCGAAGAAGGCACGGCGACGATCCCGCTCACCCCCACCCCGAGCGGCGAAGTCACGCTCGAAGTCGAAGCGGAACCGGTGCCGGGCGAGCAGGTCACCGAAAACAACGAAGCGACGTACACGCTGCTGGTCGAATAGCGGCAGGGCCGGGGGTGGCTCCTACCGGACCCTCTGCTTTGATCCGCCGATGCGGATCGCTTACCTAGGACCGGCAGGGACGTTTACCGAGGACGCCCTCGGCGAGGTGGTCCCTGACGGCGGCTACGAGCCGCTGCGAACGGCGACGATCCCCGACGCGGTGCTCGCGGTCGAGCGCGGCGAGGCGGACCTGGCGCTGGTCCCGATCGAGAACTCGCTGGAGGGGTCGGTCCGGCCCACGCTCGACACCCTCGCCTTCGATGTCGAGCGCGTGACGATCGTCGGCGAGCACGACTACCGGGTGCGGGTCCACCTGATCGCCCGCGAGGGGGTGGAGACCGGCGACGTCGAGGCGGTGCTCTCCCACCCCCAGCCGCTGGCCCAGTGCGCGCGCTTCCTGCGCGAGGCGCTGCCGGAGATCGAACTCCGCAACGCCAGCAGCACGGCCGCGGCGGTGCGGATGGTGAGCGAGTCGTCGCGGCCCTGGGCGGCGCTCGGCGCGAGGGCGGCGGCCGAGCTCTACGGCTGCGAGCTGCTGCTGGAGGGGGTCGAGGACTCCGACGACAACGTCACCCGCTTCGTCTGGATCGCTCCCCAGGGGACCGAACCGATCGGCGACGGGCCGTGGAAGACCTCGCTCGTCTTCTCCGAGCTGGGGGCCGACCATCCGGGGGCGCTGGTCGACGCACTGAGCGAGTTCTCGAGCCGCGGGATCAACCTCTCGCGGATCGAGTCGCGGCCGCTGCGCCAGGGCCTCGGCCGCTACATGTTCTTCTGCGACCTCGAGGGCAAGGAGGACGATCCGGCCGTCGCCGAGGCGATCGAGCAGCTGCGGGGAAAGGCCGACTCGGTCCGCATCCTCGGCTCCTATCCGCTGGGTTGAAGGGGACCGGGCGCCGAGCGCCCTACAATTTCCTTCAAGCATGGCCAGGGTGCTGGTACTCAACGCGACGTATGAGCCGATCAACGTCTGCACGTTGAGGAGGGCCGCTGTCCTTCTTCTCAAGGAAAAGGCCGAGCTCCTGGAGCGGCGAGAGGGCGCTTCGCTGCACTCCGAGCGGATGACGATGGACCGCCCCGACGTGATCCGCCTCACCAACTACGTGCGGATCCCGAGAGAGGCGCACCGCCGCAAGATCACCCGCCGCGCCGTCCTCGCCCGCGACTCCTGGACCTGCCAATACTGCGGCTCGACCAAAGCCGGCCTCACCGTCGACCACGTCATCCCCCGCTCCCGCGGCGGCGAATCCGTCTGGGAGAACATCGTCGCCGCCTGCCCCCCCTGCAACCGCCGCAAGGGCAACCGCCTCCCCCGCGAGATCCACATGCACCCCGCCACGACCCCCAAGGCGCCGCCGGCCACCGTCTTCATCCAGGTCGCCAGCCCGAAGATCCCGGCGGCCTGGCAGCAGTACCTGCCGGCTGCGGCTTAGGGCCCTTGAGAATCGGCCCCGTCCACTGGAGGGGACGGCTCCTCACCTCGTGACCGGCGTACCCGGACGTAAGGGAAACCGAGCGGGCTCGAGAGGATTTCGGCGTAATCGAAATACGCGCATCCGTAGAGGAGATTCAGGCCCCAAGCCACGATTACGAGGCCGGGAGAAATGCCCACCGGGCCGGCGGTCCGGAAGAACCACGTGACCGCCAAGCCACAGAACACCACCGTGACCCCCATCACCCCGAGGAGCAAGCGCGCGTATCCGTTGCCGGGAGTGGGGGGAAGGTGGGCGGTAGTCATCAAGTCACTCCAACTCGTTCAAGGTTTGCGGTGGCTTGGTCACGGAAGCGGTCGGCTCGCTGAAGTTCGTCCACGGTCCCCCGCTCACAGAGGTATCCGGCTTGCTCCAGCACGGTGGCGATCCGGCGCTGGACATGCCCGTCGGAATCAGTTGAAAGCGCCACCAGCCAGCTTTCACCAAGCCAGGTCACCCAGGCGACGCTCACTGCCAGTTCGGGATCGGCCAAGGTCTGCTGGAAACCCATCAGAGCTGAGCCCTTAACGAGAAGGAGACGCTGGTTGGTCGCCAGTTGGCCCGGCTCGTCACGGTCCCTCCCGGTCTCTTCGAGGAGGTCGTCAAGCGCGACTCGCGCCGGATACGTCAGCCGATACGCCGTCCCGCGCGTAGGCGGAGCCGGATCGGTGTCCGCTTCGAGGATGCCCTCTCCGTGCATCCTCTTGATCAATCCGTAGACGGAACCAGTCTCGACCCCGTTGGCCCGCGCGATCTCTTTGGCCGTACTCCACTCCCGACAGGAGTTGGCCACGTAGAGCCGTCTACCAGAGAAATGGAATGCGGAAGTCACACCTCGTGTATACCAGGTGCGTACATATCGCACAACCAAATTCTGGTTGCACGCGCAACCGCGTTATCCCGCGATGTAGATGGGGTTCAACACTATGCCCCGATTTCCTGCAAGCATTTCAGGTATCGCAGACGGAACTTTTGGGAGGAGCTACTCGCCGGCGCCGTCGGGCGATGCCTCGACCAGCGGCTCCTGACCATCGTTCTCCGCCGCGTCGGCGGCGCCCTTGGAGTCTTCGGAGTCGACCACCAGGGCGACGGCGCTGACGCGGTCGTCGTCCTTGATGTTCATCACCTTGACGCCCTGGGTGGAGCGGCCCATCTGGGAGATGCCGCTGACGGAGGTGCGCTGGACCATGCCGTTCTGGGAGATGAAGAGGAGGTCCTGGTGCTCGGCGACGATCAGGGCGCCGGCGAGGCCGCCCTTCTTCTCGGTCAGCTTTGCGGTGAGGACGCCTTTCGTGCCGCGGCCCTTGATCGGGTACTCGGAAACCGGGGTGCGCTTGCCGTAGCCGTTCTCCGTGACGACGAACAGTTCGGTGTCGTTGCGGGCGATGTCCATCGCCAGCACCCGGTTGTCCTTGCCGGAGACGTTCATCCCTTTGACGCCGCTGGTGTCGCGTCCCATCGTCCGCACGTGCTCCTCGGAGAAGCGGGAGGCGTGGCCGGAGTGGGAGACCATGAGGATGTCGTCTTCGCCCGAGGTCAGGCGCACCTGGACCAGCTCGTCGCCGTCGCGGACCTTGATCGCGATGATCCCGTCGGCGCGGATCGGCGTGTTGTAAGCGAGGAACTCGGTTTTCTTGATCAGGCCCTTGGCGGTGGCGAAGGCGAGGTACTTGTTCTCTTTGAAGTCCCGGGTCGGGATCACTGCCATCACCCGCTCTTTTTCACGCAGCGGCAGCAGGTTGTTCAGCGAGCTGCCTTTGGCGGTGCGCGAGCCCTCCGGCAGCTCGTAGACCTTGAGCCGGTAGACCTTGCCGCGGTTGGTGAAGAAGAGCAGATAGTCGTGGGTGGAGCAGATGTGGAGGTGGGCGATGTAGTCGTCGTCTTTGAGGTTCATCCCCATCACGCCGACGCCGCCGCGGTGCTACTGGCGGTAGGTCGCCAGCGGCAGCCGCTTGACGTAGCCGGAGGCGGTCAGCGAAATCACCATCTGCTGGTCGGCGATCATGTCCTCGATCCCGACGTCGCCCTCGAAGTGGGCCAGCTCGGTGCGGCGTTCGTCGCCGTAGGCCTCAACGATTTCGGCCAGCTCGTCTTTGACCAGCCCCATCACCCGGGCTTCGTCGCCGAGAATCGCCCGCAGCTCGCCGATCCGCTCCATCAGGTCGGCGTGCTCGGCCCGCACCTTGTCGGCCTCGAGCGCGGTCAGGCGCTGCAGGCGCATGTCGAGGATCGCCTGCGCCTGCTCGCGCGAGAGCTCGAACTGCTCGATCAGCCCGTCGCGGGCGGCGTCGGGATCGCTCGAGGCGCGGATCAGTTTGATCACCGCGTCGAGGTTGTCGAGCGCGACCAGCAGCCCCTCGAGGATGTGGGCGCGGGCCTCGGCCCGGCGCAGTTCGTACTGAGTGCGGCGGGTGACGACCTCGCGCTGGTGGTCGACGTAGTGCTCGATCAGCTCCAGCAGGCTCAGCGTCCGCGGCACGCCGTCGACCAGCGCCACCATGTTGGCGCCGAAGGTCGACTGCATCGCCGTTTTTTTGTAGAGGTTGTTGAGGACGACCTTGGCCGGCGGTCCGCCGCGTTTGAGCTCGATCACGAGCCGCATCCCGGAGCGTTCGTCGCTCTCGTCGCGGAGGTCGGAGATGCCCTCGAGTTTCTTGTCGCGGGCGAGATCGGCGATCTTGGTGATCAGGCCGCCTTCGCCGCCCTTCTTGACCATGAACGGGAGCTCGGTGACGACGATCGCCTCCTTGCCCCCCTTCAGCGGCTCGACATGGGCGCGGGCGCGGACCTTGATGCTGCCGCGGCCGGAGGCGTAGGCGTCGCGGATCCCCTCGCGGCTCATCAATCCGCCACCGGGGAAGTCCGGGCCTTTGACGTGCTCCATCAACCCGGCAAGATCGATCGCGGGGTTGTCGATGTAGGCGGCAACGGCGCCGGCGACCTCGCGCAGGTTGTGCGGCGGGATGTTGGTCGCCATCCCGACCGCGATACCGGAGGTGCCGTTGACCAGCAGGTTGGGGAACCGGGCCGGCAGGACCTGGGGCTCCTGAGTCGATTCGTCGTAGTTGGGCCCGAAGTCGACGGTGTCGGCGTCGATGTCCCGCAGCAACTCGGTCGCGAGGCGACCGAGGCGGGCCTCGGTGTTGTGGCTGACGAAGCCGTTGGTAAGGAAGGAGTGGTCTTCGCTGTCGACGCGGAGCGAGTAGACCGGCTGCACCCCGGCCGGAGTCACCGACTCGACCTCGGCGTAGAAGTAGTCGCCGGTGACGAGGGGCTCGACGACGTCGCGGACCTCCTGCGACTCGATCCGCTCCAGGATTGCGGTACCGCCCTGCTCCCAACGCTCGATCCTGTCGATGTTGTGGCGGCGCAGCCAACTGCCGCCGTCATCGTCCCCTCCCGCCTCGCTGCGGACGTACTCGGCTATGTAGGGGACGTGGTCCCGGCTCAGGGCGCGGCTGCTGCGAGGGACGCGGGCTAGGTCAGCGCTCAGCTTCGCCTGCTTGGCGCCGAGGAAGCCGACGTTCCGCTCGAAGATGCGGGCGTTGCGGCGGTTGCTGACGACGACCTTGTACTCCCCCTTCGCGTACCGGCAGATCCGGGAGACGACTCCCGCCTCGAGCAGAAGGATCTGAACGTCGCGCGCCAGCTGCTCGCTGTAGGTCGAGTACGAGATCTGGATGGTGTTCCGCGGCAGCAGCGAGGAGGACCCGTCACCGGTGAACAGCGCCCGCAGGAACTCCCGCTTCATCGCCGCGCTTGCGCGCCAGACGAACTCCGGCACCACCTTCTCGCGAGCGGAACCCCGAAGCTCCGCGAGCGGCGACCGCCGGAACGAATCGAGGTTTTGGACGTCAAGCTCGTGCAGCAGGCTGCCCGAGGCGATCGTCCGCGAGTAGACGTACCGCGCTCCACCGACGATCGAGTCATAGGCAGCGACGACCGCGTCGAAGAAGCCCTTGTCGACGTTGTTGAACCCGAGCCGCTTCGGGCCGACCCATCCCTCGGAGACGAACGCGCCGGCCAGCAGGGCAAGCTGCTGTTCCTCCTCGGTCAGCCCCCCGGCCTGCTGCTCCGTCCGGGAGATCAGGACCCGGTCGCCAGGCTGGATCTCCTCCAGCAGCTTCCAGAGCAGCAAGGGCACGCCCGCCATGTCGACGAGGCAGAGGACGGGATGGTTCTCGGTCCCGGTCAGCTCATGACCTTGCGCCGTCCGCAGACGCAGGGTCGGGTGCTCTCCGGAGTGGAAGAACTTGCTCGCGTGAACGGGACGGCCGAGGCGGTCGAGGACCTCGAGGTCGACGTCTGAATCGGACTCAGGCTCAGCGCCCTCGACGATCGAGTCGATCCTCATCGTCCCCTGCGGGGTCGCGACCCGGGTGTCGCCGGTGACGCAGTACCGCATCGCGGCAGCCGGGTCGTCGTCGATCGAGCCGAAGTTGCCCTGGCCGTCGACGAGCAGGTAGCGCAGGGAGAAGTCCTGCGCCATTCGCACCAGGGTGTCGTAGATCGCCGAGTCGCCGTGGGGGTGGTACTTACCCATCACCTCGCCGACGATGAAGGCGCACTTGGGGGAGGGCCGGGTCGGCTGCAGGCCGATGTCGTGCATCGCGTAGAGCACGCGCCGGTGCACCGGCTTGAGGCCGTCGCGCACGTCCGGCAGCGCCCGGCCGACGATCACGCTCATCGCGTAATCGAGGTACGACGAGCGCATCTCCTGCTCGAGCCCGCGGTCCTCGATGTTGCCCGTCAGGGCGTCAAGAGCCATCAGTTCGCCTCCTTACACATCAAGGAACTTCACCTCTTTCGCGTGTGCCTCGATGAACTCTCGTCGTGGCGCCACCTGGTCGCCCATCAGCATCGAGAAGATCGTGTCTGCCGCGGTCGCGTCTTCGAGCGTGACCCGCGCCAACGTCCGCGAGGCCGGATCCATCGTCGTCTCGCGCAGCTGTTTGGCGTTCATCTCGCCCAATCCCTTGAACCGGGTGAGCTGGACGCCCTGGCGGGCGAGCTCCAACACCGCCCCGCGCAACGCCTCGAAGGAGAGCGCGATGCTTCGTTTCTCGCCGCGCTTGACTTCGAAGGGCGGCCGACCGACCTGTTTCAGCAGCGCCGCGTGGACCTCGGCGAACTTGCGGTAGTCGTGGTGCGCGAACAGGGTCGCCGGCAGCCGGTGGGTCCTCGCCAGCCCGCTCTTGCGCTCGATCGCCTTCACCGTGACACAGTCCTCGCTGCTGTCCAGCACCTCGGTGTCGAACGGCTCGTTCTCGTCTTCCCCACGCTGAAGTAGATCGCGGGCGCCCTCCACGCTCGCCACCTGCTCGTCGAGCAGGCTCGACTCCTCGAGGAAGCGCACCACTTCGTGACCGAAGTCGGCCTGCAGCGACGAACCCCAGCCCTCGTACTCTTTCGAGCGCCGGATGTAGGACTGCCAGCGGCTCGGCGTCAGCTTGCGGGTCTCGCCGCTGGCGTCGGTCAGCTCGAACTGCTCCAGCTTGTCGCGCAGGAGCAGCTCTTCGAGTTCGGACTCGCGCTCCAGGTAGGTCTCCTGGTTGCCCTGTTTCACGCGGTACAGGGGTGGCTTGGCGATGTAGACGTAGCCCTGGCTGATCAGCTCCGGCATCTGCCGGTAGAGGAAGGTGAGGACCAGGGTGCGGATGTGGGCGCCGTCGACGTCGGCGTCAGTCGCCATCACGATCTTGTGGTACCTGGCGTCCTCGATGTTGAACTCGTCGTGGACGCCGGTGCCGATCGCCGTGATCAGCGCCTGGATCTCGTTGTTGGCCAGCACCTTGTCGATGCGACTCTTCTCGACGTTGATGATCTTGCCGCGCAGCGGCAGCACCGCCTGCGTGTTGCGGTCGCGGGCCTGCTTGGCCGAGCCGCCGGCGGAATCGCCCTCGACCACGAAGATCTCCGCCAGGCTCGGGTCCTTGACCGAGCAGTCGGCGAGCTTGCCGGGCAGGGTGGAGTTCTCGAGCGCCGACTTGCGGGTGAGGTCGCGGGCCTTGCGCGCCGCCGAGCGGGCGCGGGCGGCGTCGATCGCCTTCATGATCACGCGTTTGGCGTCGGCGGGGTTCTCCTCGAGGTACTCGCCCAGCTTGCGGTTGACGATCTCCTCGACCAGGCCACGGATCGGCGGGTTGCCGAGTTTGGTCTTGGTCTGGCCCTCGAACTGCGGGTCGTGGAGCTTGACCGAGATCACCGCGGTCAGCCCCTCGCGCACGTCCTCGCCGGCGAGGTTGTCGTCTTTTTTCTCTTTCAACAGACCTTTGTTGCGCGCGTAGGCGTTCAAGGTTCTAGTCAATGCCGCCCGGAAGCCGGAGAGGTGCGAGCCACCCTCGTGGGTGTTGATGTTGTTGGCGAAGCTGAAGATCGACTCCTGGTAGGAGCTGTTCCACTGCATCGCGATCTCGACCTGGCCCTCCTCTTTGCCACCCTCGAAGTAGACGACCTTTTTGTGGACCGCGTCCTTGTTCTCGTTGAGGTGGCGGACGAAGTCCTCGATGCCGCCCTCGTACTGGAAGGTGACGCTGTTGGTCTCGCCGCGCTCGTCGACCAGCTCGATCTTCAGGCCGCGAGTGAGGAAGGCGGTCTCGCGCAGGCGCTCGACCAGGGTGTCGAAGTCGAACCCGATCTCTTCGAAGATCTCGAGGTCGGGCAGGAAGGTGATCTTGGTCCCGTGGGCGTCGGTCTTCTCGCCTTTGGTGAGGTCCCCCTGGGGCTTGCCGCGCTCGTAGTCCTGGCTCCAGACGTAGCCGTCGCGGCTGATCTCGAGGTGCAGACGCTCAGAGAGGGCATTTACGACGGAGACGCCGACGCCGTGGAGGCCGCCGGAGACCTTGTAGCCGCCGCCGTCCCCGAACTTGCCGCCGGCGTGCAGGACGGTGAGGACGACCTCGGCCGCCGGGCGACCCTCTTTGGCCATCGTCTCGACCGGGATGCCGCGGCCGTTGTCCTCGACCGTGCAGCTGTTGTCCGGGTGGAGGACGACGCGCACCGCGTCGCAGTGACCGGCTAGGGCCTCATCGACCGAGTTGTCAACCACCTCGTAGACGAGGTGGTGCAGGCCGCGCGGGCCGGTCGAGCCGATGTACATGCCGGGGCGCTTGCGAACTGCCTCCAGGCCCTCAAGGACGGTGATGTCCTTGGCGCCATAGGAGTCGCCGCTGGCTTTTTTCTCAGGCAATGAGTCCCTTCCGGTTGACACAGAAACACACAAAACCCCGACGCCCTGGAGTTCGCTCCACCATGGTCGGGGCCGTAATGCGAGTTGCCATAAGAATACCAGTTGAAGGCCGCGGATAAGCTGCTCGTTCCAGCTTAATTCCCTGCAAATCGTGCAAAAAGAGTGTCTAAAAAAGCGCTGAGTTGACGCGAAAGCGCAACGTCCGCGGCGCCTGCTCCCCCAAAGCCGCCCGCAGCCGCTCCAACAGGCTCTCCTGCATCAGGTCGAGCTCCTGCGCCCAAACCGCCTCAGCGCACTCGATCGTCAGCGTTCCCCCGCGCTCGGAGACGGGGATCGCCACCGCTGCCAACTGCTCACCCACCGTGCTCGCCCACGCAGCCTGAACCGCTGCCAGCGGCGTCTTCGGGGCAGCCTGCTGGAGCGCAGCGTGGAGCGCGTTCGCGGCCGGGCGGGGAGCGCGGCGCCTGCTCATTGCTCGATACCTTCTGTCTGCGAAGGCGGGAACCTGACGATCCGCTCGCGCGCGGCGGCGGGCACTGATTCTTCGTCGGCCGCGGTGATCAGCACCTGGCCTCCGTCGCCCAAGCGCGCCACCAAACGCTCACGCCGGCCGGGGTCGAGCTCGCTCATCACGTCGTCGAGCAGCAGCAACGGCGTCACCCGCCGGGCCGTCAGCAGGGCCTGGCGCTCGGAGAAGAGGAGGGCGAGGAGGGCAGTGCGCTGCTGGCCCTGGGAGCCGTAGCGTCGCAAGGACTTCCCCGCCGCCGAGAGCTTCAGCTCGTCGAGGTGGGGGCCCCACGAGCTGCGGCCCATGCGGATGTCCTGCTCGCGGCGCTCCTCCAGGCCCGCCCTGAGCTCCTCGGCCGAGCCCTCCGCCCG
>Ga0190267_10000303_pt1 | contig 11028 bp, 7 predicted proteins | sample Popmic239T_FD_140332 | JGI IMG/M metagenome (GOLD analysis project Ga0190267, IMG submission 140332) | Populus adjacent soil microbial communities from riparian zone of Oak Creek, Arizona, USA - 239 T | ecosystem: Environmental > Terrestrial > Soil > Riparian zone | place: USA: Arizona... | reverse complement strand
ATTAAGAGCGAACGAAATGTGGTCGCGATCGGCCACCCGTTGCATTTCCGCTCTGGAATTCACTCACTGGAAGTCGGACTCGGTTGCGCCGCCGGACCCGCGCGTGTTACCCATCCACCGCGCCGCCCATCCATCTCCCTCCCGCCCCGCGACCGATGAGCACCGCTGCAAGCTCCATGGTTCCACTGGACTTTCAGCATCTGCCGGAGGAGGAGATGCTGCGCCGCGCGCGCGACTTCCATGCGGAGATGAACCGGCGGCGGACGACGCGGCACTTCTCCGATCGGGCGGTGCCGCGCGAGCTGATCGAGAACGCCATCCGCACGGCGGGCACGGCGCCCTCCGGCGCGCACCAGCAGCCGTGGACGTTCGTCGCCGTCCGTGATCCGCGGATCAAGGGGATGATGCGCACGGCGGCGGAGGAGGAGGAGCGGGTGAACTACGGCGGGCGGATGCCCCCCGAGTGGCTGGAGGCGCTGGCGCCGCTGGGGACGGACGCGGTCAAGGAGCACATCACCACCGCGCCCTGGGTAGTGGTGCTCTTTCGGCACGTGTACGGCGTTCGGCCGGATGGGACCCGCCGCACGCACTACTACACGACGGAAAGCTGCGGCATCGCGGCCGGGCTGTTCATCGCCGCGATCCACCGGATGGGGCTGGCGACGCTCACGCACACGCCGTCGCCGATGGGCTTTCTGTCGAAGCTGCTGCGGCGGCCGGAGAACGAGAAGCCGTTCCTGCTGATGCCCGTGGGCTACCCCGCCCCCGACGCGCGCGTCCCCGACCTTTCCCGCAAGCCGCTGGACGAGATCTCCGCCTGGTTCGAGTAGGCGAGATCCCTCAAGGACTCACACCCTCTGCCGGATCCGGTATCACAGCTTGTTGCCCGCGGGGTCCCACTCCACGCGCACGGATGCCAGCTCCAGGCGCACGGGGCGTGGCTCGTCGCCGCGCAGCACCTGCACGGTCCCCTCCTTCCGGCCGCGCGCGGGCACCAGGTTCACCACGGCGTTGGTGTCGAGCACCCGGCCGTCCGCGGCCATCACGCGGAACACGACGTCCTCCAGCGGAACGGCCGACGCGTTGAGCACGGTCACGTCCACCGAGTTGTAGGGGCTGAAGTCGTGCGTCCGCTCCCCGCGCACCTCCAGGCGCACGGAATCCATCGCCCGGGCCGCCAGCACCAGGGCGCGTCCATCGTTCGCGATGTGCTCGAAGCGCTCGCGGTACCACGGCGAGAGGCCCGCGAAATCGCGCACGATCTCCTCGGCGACGGGGCGGCACGGGCGCGGATCGTACTGAAAGGGGCAACGGGCGAAGATGGTGTCCCAACGCGCCAGGAGCAGCCCGACGCGGTCCGCCTGCAGCGGCAGCTTCCACCCTTCGCGTGTGCGCACCAGGCGCACCTCGCGCGCGCCGGTGATGCGCGGCAGCGCCTCGATCTCCGCCGGTGTGGGCTCCGGCACCGCGAGCACGGACCCCCCAGCCCTGCGCGCGGCCGACTCCCAGTCGTACCGCTCCCAGTTGGGGTGCCGGCCCCAGACCATCCACACGGCCGTGTCGCCCTTCACCTCCGCCAGCACCGCGGAATCCGCGGTGAACCACCGCATCTGCCGGTCGGGAAACAGCTCCTCCACCACCAGGCGGCCGCGCTCCGTGCGCTCGTCCGCCGCCACCAGGATCTGCATCTGTTCGATCACGTCACCCCGCTCCCCCGCCTGGAAGAAGCGCAGCAGGTCGTTCCGCGCGGACTCCGGCCCGGGCGCACGGCACGCCGCCAGCGCCGCCAGCAGCGCCAGCGATACGGGAGGGACGGATCGGTGCAGGCGATGGAGCATGGATACGAGGCGCGGTGATGGGTGGACCCGGGAGCGACAGAACGGGGCCGGGAAAGAAATGTTTCATGACGGCGAACGGAGGCAGCCGGGGAATGGGGATGGCGCCGGCCCATCCCCGTTCCCCGGCTCCCTCTGCGTCAGCCTTCTGCGTTCGTTATTTGGAGAGCAGCTGATGGACCCCGTCCCATTCCTCCGACGGGGGGCGGATGACGTACTCGCGGCAGCGTTCCAGGTGCACGGCGGTGGGCCCGTCGTGCGGGTGGCGCTCCGCCAGCGCCTGGAACGCATCGAGCGCCTCGCCGTACTGCCTGTCGCGGCACAGCGACAGCGCGCGGCCGAAATCCGCCAGCAGCGCGGCCGTATCCGCGTCCACGCCAGCTTCACGGGTGGCGATGAGCTCGTGGACCGGCACCGGCTCGTCCCGCCCCACCACGTGCACCCGGTCGATCTCCCGCCCGATGAAGTGCGCCCCGACCTCCCGCCAGGTGAAATCCGACACCATGATCTCGGTGCCGTACTCACGGTTCAGCCCCTCCAGGCGCGACGCCAGGTTCACGTGGTCGCCCATGCAGGTGTAATCCATCATCCGAAAGCTGCCCAGGTTGCCCACCAGAACCGGCCCGGTGTTGATGCCGGTGCGGGCGTGCAGGGCCGGCATCCCCCTGCCCCGCCACTCCTCGCGCAGCCGGCGCAGCTCGTCGCGCATCCGCAGCGCCACCCGGCAGGCGCGCACCGCGTGGTCCTCCAGCGGCACCGGCACCCCGAACTCCGCCATCAGGCAGTCGCCCATGTACTTGTCGATGATGCCGCCGTGCTCCACCACCACGTCCGTCATCGCCGTCAGGTACTCGTTCAGCAGCGCCACCAGCTGGGTGGGCGGCAGCCGCTCGGCCACGGCGCTGAAGCCCTTCACGTCGCTGAACAGCACCGTGGCCACTCGCTCCTCGCCGCCCAGCGACAGCAGCTCCGGCCTGCGGATGAGCTCCCGCACCACGGCGGGGGGCACGTACTGCTGAAACATGCCGCGGATGCGCGCCTTTTCCCGCGCCTCGTCCGTGAACAGCACCGCCGCCGACCCCGCGGACGCCAGGCCGACGCCCAGCACCGGCGCCACCGTCCACAGCCACACGCCCTGCTGGGTGAACAGGAGCCACGCCGCCCCCACGGCCACGGCCGCCAGCGCGCCCGCCGCCACCGCGCCCCGCCACCCTCGCAGCCGTCCCAGCGCCACGACCGCGGCGGCCGCCAGCAGCAGCACCCACGCGTACTGCGCGGCGCGCGGCAGGGGGCGCAGGTGGTGGCCGGCCAGCAGCGCGGCGACGGCCTGCGCGTGGATCTCCACCCCCGGCATCAGCACCGCCCCAGCCGTTCCGGCGGCGTCGCGCACGGGGGTGGCGTGCAGGTCCTGGTGCTCGGGGACGGTGGTCCCCACCAGGACGATGCGGTCGCGGAACGCGCCGTCCGCCGCAAGGTCCTCGAACGAGTCCAGGTCCCACTCGCCCACGTCGGTGCCGGCGTCGTCCACCACCGTCACGTACGAGTGGATGGGGATGGAGCCGGTGGGGCCCAGCCAGTCCACCAGCATCCCCCCGCCCGGCCCGGCGGGGATCCGGCGTCCGGCCAGGCGCCAGCCGCCCGCCACCGCGCGCAGCGAGTCCACCGGGAGCCCCCGGGCGCGCAGCACCGCCTGCACGCCCAGCTGGGGGACGACGCGCCCGGGATACGCGTGGAGCAGCGGGTACTCGCGCACCACGCCGTCCACCGCGTCGGGCCGCACGTCCACCACGCCGGCGGGCGCACCGCGCAGCACCCCCGCCGGCTCCTCCAGCCGGAATCCCCGCGCGCCGCGGCGAAAGACGACGTCCGTCTTGGCGCCCAGCACCGCGATCCCGGTCTGGTCGATGGCGGCGCGGAAGGCCGTGTCGGCCGCCGGAAAGGGATCGGCGAAGGTAAGGTCGAAGGCGACGACGCGGGCGCCGGCGCGGTGCAGGTTGCGCAGCAGGCGCGCGTGCCACTCCCGCGACCAGGGATAGCGCCCCAGCGACGCCTCGGAGTCCGTGTCGATCGCGACGACGACTACGCCGTCCGGGCGCGGCAGGGGCCCGCGCAGCGTGAACCAGCCGTCGTACACCCGCCGCTCCAGCGCCCGCCCCACGCGCGCCTCCGCCACCGCCAGCGCCATCAGCGGCGCCAGCAGCGCCACCGCCGCCAGCAGCACGGTCCGGCGCTTCAAACCAGGGGGACGGGGGATGGGGATGGGCAACGGAAGGTCTTGCGGTGGATGAGCGGACAGCGGAGAAGCGGATGGATGCGCTTCGCACCCGATCTGTCATTCCGAGGGAGCGCCGCACGAAGGTTTCCGGTTCGCCGGAATCAGGGCGCGACCGAGGAATCTACTGTCGGCTGCTCGTGGCCGGACGAAGCGGGGCTGATCTCGCGGCGTCCCGCCGGGGCTTCGTCCGGCTACGTGCAGGCGGCGGCTCTCGTGCGGGCTGCCGCATCCACCCTCCAGGTGGCCGACAGCAGATTCCTCGGCCCTGCCACCTCTGGAGTGACGGATGGTTTCGCCCGGCCGGGCCACGGAATGACAGATGGCGGCGACGGATGCGTCGCGCCGCTCAGAAGGCGCGGCTCAGGCGGAGGCGCATCACCAGCTCCCGGGTGTCCAGCGCGGGCGTGCGTCGGTCGGTGTAGGTGACCACGCCGGCGGTCAGGGTGACCAGCGCGTCGGGGCGCCACGCGAACTCGCCACCGCCCAGCGCCTCCGTGCGCATGTAGCGCGGCGTGGCCGTCACCGCCGCCGCGGAGCTGCGCGCGGCGGTGACCCCGCCGTCGAAGCGCGCGGCCCAGCGCTCCGTGAGCTGCCGCCGCCCCGCCGCCGACAGCCGGTCGAAGGTGGTGCGGCTGTCGGGAAGGCCGGGGAAGTCGGAGCGGTTCTGCCCCGCCAGCATGGAGAACATGGTGCCGCGGGACTCCGTCTCCCCCTGGACGCCAGCCAGCAGGTACAGGTCGCGCGTGTCCCCCAGCGGGTTGGCGGGGTCGGTCCGCTCCACCCACGAGCCGTTCAGGCTCACGCGCGTGCGGAACGCCGCCAGCAGCCCTACGGGCACGGCCACTCCGCCCGACGCGGCCACGGTGGCCTGGTCGCGCGCGCCGGGTGCATCCGCCGCCAGGCCGTTGCCCCGCGTGGCCAGGCGCAGCGAGCCGGTGACGAGCACGTCGCGCGGGGCCTGCCAGGTGAGCGCGGCGAAGCCGCCGCGGCCGCGGGTGGTGGCGGCGGCGGAGCCGTCCAGGTTGTCGCGGTCCTGCTCGTACCCGGCCGTCACGAACAGCGCGTCGCGCAGCAGCGAGAACGAGTCGCGCACCCGCACCCCGCGCCAGTCGCGCTGCAGCCCCGGGTGGCCCAGCGTGTAGTAGTCCATCCCCACCGAGCGCCACTCCGCCGACAGCAGGTGCCCGCCCGCGCGCACGCTGGCCCGCGCCTGGTGCGCCATGCTGGTGAGCCCGGTGGGGTCCAGCGGCAGCAGCGTGGCGTTCAGGATGAAGAGCCGCTCCCACCGCCCCGGGTCCAGCCCCAGCGGCTCGCCCCCCGCGGCCACGACGACGGAGTCCAGCTCCGCCTCGGTGCCGAGCCGATCCGAGATGTCGCGCGCCAGCAGCGAGGCGGCGTTCTCGTACTGCAGCACCACGCGGCCGCGCGCCAGCCGCAGCGACGCGTCCAGCCCCGCCACCAGGTTGTCCCGGGGCGCGGGGTTCACGGCGCGGGTGCCGCCGTCCGCCGAGACCGCCTCCGTACGCAGCGCGGGGATGGAGCCCACGTCGTCGCGCACGTTCATCACCGTCAGCCCCAGCCGAAAGCCGCGCGCGCCCAGCGACGGCCGCACCGCCACCAGGCTCTGCCCGTAGGTGCCGGCGCGGAGGATGGAGGTGGAGTCCAGCGGGTTCAGCGCGCCGGTCACGGCCCGCAGGCTGCGCCCCGCCACCACGCTGAGGCCGACCGGGCCGGCGCGCAGGTCCACCTGCCCGCCCCGCACCCGCCGCCCGGCCAGGATCACGTCGTGCAGCACGGGATTCACGTCGCCCACGGCCAGCGACACGCCCGGCGTGCGCAGCTCCGCGCGAAAGCGGTTCACCGGCTGGCGGTCGCGGCTCTCGTAGCCGCTCAGGTGCGCGCGCGCCGTGTACCGCCACCCCGGCCGCACCTCGCCGCCCGCCGTCAGCCACATCCGCGGCGCAAAGTCCTCCTCGCGGCGAAAGGCGGCGCCGGGGCCGCTCACCGCGTTCCCGCCGCCTTCCATCACCAGGCTGCCGTGCGGCACCGCGGGCGAGCGCCGGCGCGGCGCGGGGAGCGCCGCGCCGCCCGCGACGGCCACGCGCGCCGCGGGCGCCACGGTGAAGGTCCACTCCACCGGCGGCAGCGCGGTGCCGTCCGCGCGGCGGGCGGCGACCACCACGCGCTGCGGCCCGGGCGGCAGCGGCTCCGGCGGCGTCCAGGTCAGCACGCCGCCGGAGAGCCGCGCCTGCGCGCTCACGTCCCGCGCCCCCACGCGCACGGAGACCGCGGACGAGTCCGCGCCGGGGAGGGAGACGGCGACGAGCACCTGGTCCGCGGGGATGCGCTCGCCCGGGTCCGGCGACAGGATCAGCGCGCCGGTCGGGGCCTGCTGTGCCGCGGCGCGCGCGGGGAGCGCCACCGTCCAGGCGGCGGCGACGATGAGGGTCGTGTGGAGGAATCGCATCCTCAGGGCCGCCCCTCGATCCGGCCGCGGAGCGCCTCCGCCGGCACCTGGATCATCAGCGTGCGGGCGCGGCCGGTGGCGTCCTGCAGCTGCACCTCGATCCACGTCCCCGCCGCGGGCGCGGCGCCATCCTCCCCACCGCCCGCGTCCTCCGCCCTGCGCAGCTCCTCCGGCGTCGCGGCGGTGGCCTCCGGCGCGTCCGTCATCGACCGCGCCTCCACCTTCTGCCCGGCGCCGACGTCCGTCCGCCCCGCGGAGTTGAAGAACTCCACCACCCCCTCCAGGGTGATGACCGTGGTCACCGAGTCGGCGTCCACGCGCACCAGGAACTCCGTTCCCTTGACCGCCGCCACTCCCGCCGGGGTCTGCACGCGCAGGTTGGCGCCCTCGCGGCGGGTGACGCGCAGCCAGATCTCGCCGAACTCCAGCTCCAGCGTGCGCACCACCGCGCCGCGCTCGTCGCCAGAGGTCAACTGCACCTGCGAGCGGGGGTTGATGCGCAGGATGGAGCCGTCGTCCGTAAAGCGCAGCGCGGCCCGCGTGTTCTCCGAGGTGACCACCTCGTCGCCGTTGCGTAGTCGGTCACCCAGCCGCGCCGTGCGCATCGTGGGGGTGTTGGGATTCACCACCATCTGCCCGCCCTGCAGCAGCCGGTACACCAGCGCCACATCCGGCCCCTGCGCCTGCGCCCGCCCCGCCACGAGGCTCGCCAGGAGCGCCATCGCCGCCGTCCATCTGCGCATCATCGATCTCCCGGGGTCAGCGGAGGCGAACGGAAAGCAGGGCGATCTCGCCGGCCACGATGGCGGCGAGCAGCTCTTCCAGGGCCTGCAGGGGGAGCACGCGGCCGTCCTCCAGCGTGGCGCCCACGGGGGTGAACCCCTCCAGCTCCGACAGGCCCAGCGCCCGTAGCAGCGCCGCGAACTGCGCGTCCGCCGCCACCGCGCCCCCCGTGCCGTCCACGCGGAACCAGTAGATGGGGCTCTCCACCGCCTCGTCGCCGCCGCTGGTGCCCAGCTCGCGTGTCACCTGCCACGCGTACGTGGCGCCCGGCTCCAGCCGCAGCGCCTGCACCGAGGCGGGGTAGAGCGCGGAGGTCGCCGGCGTGACCGTCTCCCACGCGGGGTAGCCGGCCTGCATGGCCTCCACCGCCGACGCGGCGCCGTCCACCTGCACCACCCGCAGCCGGTACCGCGCCCCCGCCTCATCCCCGTCCGCGCTCCACAGAAAGCGGGGCGTAGGGCCGGGGACGCTGGGGGGCGCGCCGGCGTCGGCGGGGGCGCCGGGGGCGAGCAGGTCCACGCGCGAGGCGACTCCCAGCGTCAGCCGCAGCTCGTCGCTGTCCAGCACGGCGCCGTCCGGCGTGCGCAGGGTGACGGTGAACAGGTAGGTGCCCGCCGGCAGCCGCCCGCCGCGCGCCCCGTCCGCGGTCAGGGCGTCGACGTTCACGTCGGTGGAGGTGAGCGCGAAGTCGCCCCCCGTGGCCGCCAGGTCGCGGCTGGTGATGTGCCGCACGGGCTCCTGCACCACGAACGGGTCCGTGGTCCCGCGCAGGATCTCCACCGGATCGGGATCCTCCCGCGCCACCGCCAGCTCCAGCACCACGGGTCGGGACTCGCCGTGGCCGATCAGCGTGATCCCCAGCAGGTCAGGGCGCAGGTCGGCGGTGGCGGGGAGCAGGTCGGCCACGTAGATCGCCTCCACGGGCGCGAGGCGGCGGATGGACACCTGCACCTGCGCCGCGGCCGGGGCGCTCCACGCGGCGCCGCCCGTCAGGAGCGCCGCCGCAAAGAAGGCTCGGAAGAAAGCACGCATGGAGGTCGTGGGATGGAGACGACGGAAGGATCGGCAGCGGTGCGCGGAACTGCTGCATCGAACCGTTGCAGCATACGATAGCCCCCGAGGCTGCCCGGAGCCAAGAGAATTCTTCCGGCGGTCAGGCCGATCGACGAAAACAGAAAGGCGCAGAGGAATCTTTCGATCCCCCGCGCCTCCTCGTTTCTCCTGCCGCGGTCCCGCAGCGGGTCCTACAGGCCGCGCCCCTTGTCGCGCTTGCCGATCTTGCCGATCTCGATGTGGCACTGGGTCAGGTCGCCCACTGCGTCGGCCATGTCTTCGGTGACCTCGATGACGGCGCGCACGCCGTCGCCGTAGACCTGGCCCACGTAGCAGTCGCCGGCCTTGAACAGGATGCGCTGGGCTTCTTCCAGGCGCTGGATGGCCTCCCACACCATGTCGGCGGCGCGCTCCAGGTGCTCTTGCGCGTCGGGTGCCTGGTCAGCCATGCGGGGGCGGTGCGAAACGTGGGCGGAGTGCCGGGCGGCCCGGCGTGACGCCGCAAGTATATCAGTTTACTCCGCGCGTGCGATACCCCGGGGGTTCGGGGACGGCGGGGCGAGCCTCACGTCCAGCGCGACCCGCCGCGCCCCCTCCGGGCTCGTAAACCTCGCCCACCTCCCCCAAAACTGCTGGGGGAGGTTGGATGTGGGGCCGGGTTTTCGGTGGTTCGGGAAGGCTGCGCGAGATGGTGGGCCACGCCCCTCCCCGGCCCTCCCCCACAAACTGCGTGGGGGAGAGAGAACGGTAAAACCAGTGTCGAAGCGCGATCGAATTCTCCCCCTCTCCCGCGACAGCGGGGGAGGGGGTCGGGGGGAGGGGGCCCCGTCGGGCGCCAGTTCGATCCAGGCCGACGAGTCCCGATCCAAGCGGCGCCCCGCCGGGCTCTGCCGCTCACGAAAACGCATCGGCAACCACAATCGAATTCTCCCCTCTCCGCGAGGAACGAGCGGGGAGGGGCCGGGGGAGGGGCCCCCCGCGGGCGCAGTGCGATCTCCGTCGCCGAGCCACCGATCCATCGGCACCCCCAACCTCCCCCAGCAGTTTTGGGGGAGGTGGGCGAGGTTTACGAGCCCGGAGGGGGCGCCGCGCAGAACCCTCCGCAGCACAACGGGCTCGAGCCCCTGCCGAGGGCCGGGCCCGTCTCGACCCGATAAAGATCCTTCGGTCGCGCGCAGGCGGTGGCGTGTCTTCCGGCTATACGTGGTGCGCTCCCTCAGGATGACACGTGTGCTTCGATCTCAGAACGTCCACGACCCCGAGAGGCTCAGCGCGCGGTACTGGTACTCCGCGCCGACGCTGGGGGAAAGCCCGCTCAGGCCCGCGTTGGCGAAGATGCCGCTGAGCACCAGGCGCCGGCCGGGAGCGAGCACGTAGGCCACGTTGCCGCCCCCGCGGAACGAGCCGGTGGGCTCGCCGTCGCTGCGCACCTGCTGCACCCCCGGCGCCAGCTCCGCCTCCAGGCTCCAGTGGCGCCACTCGCGCAGCCAGCGCGCCGTCACCTCCGCCAGGCCGTAGAAGTCCGGATCGAAGTACCCCTCGTTCAGGTCGCGCTCGAAGCCGAAGACGCGCGCGCCTACGCCAAGCGTGATCGGCCGGCTGATGCGCCGCGCCACGTTCAGGTTGCCGTTCACGCGCCGGTTCTCCTCGCCCGACGCGCGCGCGGTGAAGAGGGCCGTCCCCGCGCCGCCGGCCACCGTCCACCCGCGCGCGGGCACCCAGCTGGCGTTGGCGGCAAGCTCGTCCAGGTACACCTGGCGGTTGATGAGGATTGCCGTGGCGTCCATCGCGTAGTGCGCGTACGACACGCTCCCCCGCACCGGGTACCGCCCCGGCGACGACACCGCCGCCCGCCAGGTGGGGATGACGTCGGCGTCCTCGTCGTGCAGCTCGCTGGCGCCCACGGTGCCGGAGAGCGCCCAGCCGGGCTCCAGCAGGGTCCACAGCGTCACCGCGCCGCCCGTGGACGACCGCTCGTCCGCTGTGCCGCCGTCGGGGTCGTAGCCGGCCAGCCGGTGGTACAGGTCCAGCCGCACGTCCACGCTGGCCGCGGGGCGCACGGCGGCCGAGGCGCTGGTGGTGCGGATGTCGTTGCCGTCCGTGTCCCACTCGTTCACGAACGTCGCGCTGGTGCGCGGACTCACGGCCAGCCGCGCCCAGCGCAGCGCCTCGCGCGCGTCCTTGTCCGTGGGCGAGACGGCCAGCGCGCGCCGCGCGGCCTGCAGCGCCGCCGCGTCGCGCCCCTGCCAGCGCAGCGTCTGCGAAAGGCCCACCCACGCCGCCGCGTCGTTGGGGTTGCGGGCGATCACCTCGCGCCAGCGGCGCTCGGCGGGCACCAGCCGCCCGCTCCACCCCGCCGCCCGCGCCAGGCCCCGCTGCGCCTCCACGTTCCCCGGCTGCAGCTCCAGCACCCGCTGGTACACCGTCTCCGCCGAGTCCAGCTGCGACGCCCACGCCAGCACCGTCCCCAGCCCCACCAGCGCCTCCACGTCGCGCGGGTTCTCGCGCAGCAGGCTGTCGTACGCCGCCACCGCCGCGTCGAAGCGCGACGCCCAGGAAAGCACGCGCGCGCGGCTCAGGCCGATGCTGCGGTCCTCCGGCGTGATCTGCTGGAT
>Ga0190267_10000302_pt1 | contig 11068 bp, 11 predicted proteins | sample Popmic239T_FD_140332 | JGI IMG/M metagenome (GOLD analysis project Ga0190267, IMG submission 140332) | Populus adjacent soil microbial communities from riparian zone of Oak Creek, Arizona, USA - 239 T | ecosystem: Environmental > Terrestrial > Soil > Riparian zone | place: USA: Arizona... | reverse complement strand
TCCAGCGCGTCCGCCGTCGTCCTGAAGTTCGTGGCCGGGACGTCCTTCAGCGGCGCGGCGGGCGCCGTGGGGCATCTCCATGCCGGAAGCCCCAGCTTCGTCGTTCTCCATGCGGAGCTGTGACATGTCAGCAACCTCCTCCTCGCCGTCCTTCGAACGCTCGCTTGCCCTCGTGCTGCTGCATGAGGGCGGCTTCGTTCACCATCCCGGCGATCGCGGCGGGGCCACCAAGTTCGGCGTCACCCGCGCAACGCTGTCGCGGGCCAGGGGCCGGCCGGCCTCCGTGGAGGATGTCCGCAGCCTGACGGAGGCCGAGGCCGCCGCCATCTACCGGCGCCTCTACTGGGATGCGGTGCGGGCCGATGAATTGCCGCAAGGCCTGGGCCTCGCCGTGTTCGATCTCGCGGTCAATTCCGGCCCCTCCCGCGCCGTGCGGATGCTCCAGAACGTGCTCGGGGTCGAGCCGGACGGACTCGTCGGCCCGCTGACCCTGAACACCGCCCGCGCGGCCGATCCCGCCGAGACCATCCGCCGCCTGACGCGGTCCCGGCTCGGCTTTCTCGCCCGCCTCGCCACCTGGCCCGTCTTCGGACGGGGCTGGCGCAGGCGGGTTCTCGCCGTCGAGCAGGAGGCCCTCCGGCTCGCCGCCTCTTCACCACCTCAAGGAACGAATGACATGATCGACACGAAGACCATTCTCGCAAGCCGCACCATCTGGGCCAACCTCATCGGGCTGGCGTCCCTCGCCTTGAGCCTCCTCGGCTTCGACGCCTCGGCCCTGAACACCGGCGCCTTCGTGGAGGCGGCGGTCCAATTGGTGGCGGCTGCGAGCTTTGTCGCTTCCACGGTGTTCCGGATCCTGGCCACGAAGCAGATCCTGAACTAGAACGACATTCAGACTTCGTTCAGCGCCGCAAGGACATGGTCCTCCCATGCGTCTGGTTTGCCTGGTCATAGCGTTGTGGGGATCGCTGGGGAGCGCGCATGCGCAAAGCGCGTCGGCCGCCCTCCAGAATTGCCTGCCCCCCCGCGAGATGCAGGAGGCGGTGGCCTCCAAGGGCGTGATCGCGCCGGCCTCGGCCGTCATCACGGCCCGCCGCCAGGTTCCCAATGCGGACGTGGTGCGGGCCAACCTCTGCCGCAGCAGCGATACACTGGTTTACGTCATCATGGCCTTGCAAAAGGATGGCCGCGTCGTGCAAGTGATGATCGACGGGTCCTCCGGACGCGTGAAATCGGTTCATTAAGGAAAGCTCGAAACGTGCGCCTTCTCGTTGTCGAGGACGACAAAACCCTCAATAAGCAGATCGCCACCGCCCTCGAACAGGCGGGCTACGCGGTCGATACGGCCCTGGACGGCGAAGAGGGGCAGTTCCTGGGCGATACGGAACCCTACGACGCCATCATCCTCGATCTCGGCCTGCCCAAGGTGGACGGCGTCTCGGTCCTGACGGCCTGGCGCCGGGAGGGCCGCAAGACCCCCGTCATCATCCTCACGGCCCGGGACCGCTGGAGCGACAAGGTGCAGGGCTTCGACGCCGGCGCCGACGATTACGTGACCAAGCCCTTCCACATGGAGGAGCTTCTCGCCCGGGTGCGCGCCCTCCTGCGCCGCGCCACCGGGCACGCCACGAGCGAGATCGCCTGCGGCCCGGTGAAACTCGACACCCGCTCCGGCCGCGTCGCCGTGGACGGCAACCCGGTGAAGCTGACCTCCCACGAGTACAGGCTTCTGTCCTACCTCATGCACCACACGGGCCGCATCGTCTCCCGGGGCGAGCTGACCGAACATCTCTACGATCAGGATTTCGACCGCGACTCCAACACGATCGAGGTCTTCATCGGCCGGCTGCGCAAGAAGCTCGGCGTGGACATCATCCAGACCGTGCGCGGGCTGGGTTATCTCCTCGACGCCAGCCAGACGAAGACGTGATCGATCTTCATCCGCTCCTCAACCGGTTCGCGGGACGGCCCATCGCCGTCCGGCTCGCAGTCTCCGCCGTCTTCTGGAGCTTCGTGATCCTGCTGATCGCGGGGCTGATCCTGTCGACCCTCTATCGCGACAACACCGAACGGGCCTTCGACCAGCGCCTGCTGGTCTACGCCAACACCCTGGCGTCCAACCTCGTGGCCCCCGGCGACCCGGACCGGGACCTGGGCCCCATCGGCGATCCCCGGTTCGAGCTGCCCCTGTCCGGCTGGTACTGGCAGGTGGCGCGGCCCAACGCGGTGCCGGGGGAGATCCGATCCTCCAAGTCCCTGTTCGGCGGGCAGCTTCCGAGCCTTGCCACGGCCGACGACGAGCGGTTCGGCCAGATCCGCCGCGGCTACGACAAGGCCCCGGACGACCGCAGCCTCCGCCTCATCGAGCGGGATATCGATCTCGGCGAGGACGGGCGCTACATCATCCGCGTAGCCGGTCCCGCCGACGAGATCGACGCGGGCGTGCGCGACTTCATCTTCGCGCTCACCATCACCTTCGCGCTGCTGGGCCTCGCGCTCGGCTTCACCACGCTTTTGCAGATCCGCTTCGGCCTGCGGCCCCTGGCGAACCTTCGCAGCGCGCTCGGGACGATCCGGCGCGGGGAGGCGGAGCGGATCGCGGGCGAGTTCCCCCGGGACATCTCGCCGCTGGCCGGAGAGCTGAACCTGCTCCTCGACACCAACCAGGAAATCCTGGAGCGGGCCCGCACGCAGGTCGGCAACCTGGCCCATGCCCTCAAGACGCCGCTCAGCATCATCGTGAACGAGGCGGAGGGCGCGCCGGACGAGGTCGCCGCCCGCATCCGCGAGCAGGCCATCCTGATGCGGGATCAGGTGAACTATTACCTGGACCGCGCCCGGGCGGCGGCGCTGGCGGGAACCTTGGGCACCCTGACCGAAGTGGAGCCGGTGATCGCCGGGCTCGCCCGTACCTTCGCCAAGATCTATCGCGACAAGAATCCCGAGATCGAGCTGGCGATCCCGCAGGACCTGCGCTTCCGGGGCGAGAGGCAGGACCTGGAGGAAATGGCCGGCAATCTCATCGACAACGCGGCCAAGTGGGCGTCACGCAAGGTGGTGCTGGCCGTCGAGGTGATCCGCGAAGATGCGGAGCGGCCGCGCTTCCGCCTCCTGATCGACGACGACGGCCCGGGCCTGCCGGAAGCCGCAAGGGCCGAGATGCTCAAGCGCGGCCGCCGTCTCGACGAAACGAAGCCCGGTTCGGGCCTGGGGCTTTCCATCGTCAGCGATCTCGCGGCGCTTTATCGCGGCTCCCTCAACCTCGAAGCCTCGCCGCTGGGCGGCCTGCGGGCCGTGCTGGAGCTGCCGGGCGACAGGGCAGATACTATGTAATTTTACGCGTGACACCGTGCCACCATCGTGCTTGACGGGGACTCGCGGTAATTAGGATTTTATGGTGATCTGGATAATCCTTGTGGCAATGACGGCGCTGGCCGTGATGGCGGTCCTGTGGCCGTTGTCGCGCCATTACGCCGTGGGCCGGCAGGCGGATCCGGATACCCAGTTCTACCGCGAGCAGATCGCCGAGATCGAGCGCGACCGGGAGCGCGGCGTGCTTCTGCCCGCCGAGGCCGAAGCCGCCAAGGCCGAGGCCGGCCGGCGGCTGCTGCGCGCAACCGGCCTGCAAGGCAGGAGCTCCACTGCTTTGGGAGAGCCGGCCCTGCGCCGCCGCCGCGCCGTATCGGCCCTGGCGCTCTCCGCCATTCCTATCCTGGCGCTCGCCGTCTACGGCGCCTATGGCTCGCCCCATCTTCTCGCCCATCCGCCGGGTCCCCAGATCCAGGAGCAGGCGGACAAGCTCGATCTCATGAAGGCGGTGGCCCAGATCGAGACGCATCTGGCGCAAAACCCGCAGGACGGACGGGGCTGGGAGGTGGTCGCTCCGGTCTATCTGCGCATGGGGCGGGTGGATGACGCGGTGAAGGCCTATGAGGCGGCTCTGCGCTATCTCGGGCCTGATGCGAACCGTCTTTCCAATTACGGCGAAGTCCTGGTGATCGCCAAGGACGGGCTCGTCTCGGCGGACGCTCAGGCGGCTTTCGAACGGGCTCTGAAGCTCGACCAGGCGTCGCCCAAGGCCCGCTTCTATCTCGCCCGGGCCGCCGAGCAGGATGGCCAGATCGAGAAGGCGAAAGGGGCCTATTCGGATCTTCTGGCCACCTCGCCGGCCGATGCGCCCTGGGCTTCCGCCGTCAGGCAGCAACTGACCCGCCTCGGCGCATCGGGCGCCGTTGCAGGGCAGGGCACCGAACCCCAGTTGGGGGCCGAGGATATCGTCCGCATGGTTGCCGGCCTCGCAGGCCGCCTTGAAGCGCAAGGCGGGACCGCCGAGGAATGGGCGCGCCTGATGCGCTCCTACGTGGTCCTGGGACAGCGCGACAAAGCCGTCGCCGCGGCCCAGCGCGCCCGGCAGGCCCTGGCGCAGGACGACAGTGCCGTGAGGGCCATCGATACCATGGCCCGTGACCTGAAACTGACCGACGCCGAGCAATGACCAGGAAACAACGCCGACTGACCCTGATCGGTGCCGCCGGATGCGTCCTGGCGCTTGCGCTCGGTCTCGTCCTCTTCGCCATGAACGACACCATCGTGTTCTTCAATTCGCCCGCCGACATCCAGGCGAAGAACGTGCGGCCCGGCACCCGCTTCCGGCTCGGCGGCCTCGTGAAGGAGGGAACGGTCCGGCGAAACAGCGATCAGCAGGTGACCTTCGTGGTCATGGATGCGGAAGGTTCGATCGAGGTCAGCTACAAGGGATTGCTGCCGGACCTCTTTCGCGAGGGGCAGGGAATCGTGGCCGAGGGCGTGCTCGAAAGCCCGAGCATTTTCCGGGCCGACACGGTACTGGCCAAGCACGACGAGAACTACATGCCGCGCGAAGTGGCGGATACCCTGAAGCGTCAGGGGCATTGGCAGGGCGAGGCAAACGCTTCGCCCCGGACGCAGTAGCAAGGGAGCATCCGCGTGTTGGTCGAGGCCGGACATTTTGCACTCGCGCTGGCGCTGGGGTTGTCCCTGATCCAATTCGTCGTGCCGCTCTGGGGCGCGCGGGCGAACGATCCCGTCCTGATGGCGGTGGGACCCGCGACCGCCGTTGCGGTGCTGATCTGCATCGCCTTCTCGTTCCTGAGCCTCACGGCGGCCTATGTGACGTCCGACTTCTCGGTGCTGAACGTGGTCGAGAATTCGCATTCGACCAAGCCGCTGATCTACAAGATCTCCGGCGTCTGGGGGAACCACGAGGGCTCCATGCTCCTCTGGGTGCTGATCCTGGCCCTGTTCGGCTCGGTGGTGGCCCTGTCGCGGAACAGCATTCCGGCGCGGCTGCAGGCCAATACGCTCGCCGTTCAGGCCGCCATCACCATCGCGTTTCTTCTGTTCGTTCTCACCACGTCCAATCCCTTCACCCGGGTCGTGCCCGCGCCCGTCGAGGGGCAGGACCTCAACCCTCTGCTCCAGGACCCCGGCCTCGCGATCCACCCGCCGCTTCTCTACATCGGCTATGTGGGCTTCTCGATCTCCTTCGCGTTCGCCTGCGCCGCCCTGATCGACGGGCGCATCGATGCGGTCTGGGCGCGCATCGTCCGCCCCTGGACCCTCGGCGCCTGGGCCTTCCTGACGCTCGGCATCGCCATGGGCTCCTACTGGGCCTATTACGAACTCGGCTGGGGCGGTTGGTGGTTCTGGGATCCGGTGGAGAACGCCTCCCTCATGCCCTGGCTCGCCGGCACGGCCCTGCTGCATTCCACCGTGGTGATGGAAAAGCGCGACGCCCTGAAGGTGTGGACGATCCTGCTCGCGATCCTGACCTTCTCCCTGTCCCTGCTCGGAACCTTCCTGGTCCGCTCCGGGGTGCTGACCTCGGTCCATTCCTTTGCGGTCGATCCGGCGCGGGGCACCTTCATCCTCGGCATCCTGATCATCTTCATCGGCGGGTCGCTGGCGTTGTTCGCCTGGCGCGCGCCCCTGCTCAAGCAGGGCGGCCTGTTCGCGCCCGTCTCCCGCGAGGGGGCGCTCGTGGTGAACAACCTGTTCCTGGCCACGGCCTGCGCGACCGTTTTCATCGGCACGCTCTATCCGATGGCCCTGGAGGCGCTCACCGGCGAGAAGATTTCCGTCGGCGCGCCTTTCTTCAACGTCACCTTCCTGCCGCTGATCGTTCCGCTCCTGCTGCTCCTGCCCTTGGGACAAACGCTCGCCTGGAAGCGGGGCAACTTCCTCGGCGCAGCCCAGCGCCTCTATGTGGCTTTCGGTCTTGCCCTGCTGGCCGCACTTGCCCTGCTGGCCTTCGAACATGGCGGACCGGTCGCCGCTCCCTTGGGGATCGGCCTGGGCCTTTTCCTGGTCCTCGGCTCTCTCAACGAAATCGTGACCCGCTCCTGGAGCAGGGGCAATTCCCTTTCGACCGTGTGGCGCAGGGCCTCGGGTCTGCCGCGTTCCGCCTGGGGCACGTCGATTGCCCATGCGGGCGTCGGCCTCACGGTCATCGGCATTGCGGCCACCGCCTGGGGCGTCGAAGGCCTCGGGACTCTCAAGCCCGGCCAGAGCCTCAAGGCAGGAGCCTATGAGGCGAGGCTCGAACGCCTCGTTCCGCGCATCGAGGCCAACTACCGGGACGATGTCGCCGTCATGACGATCTCCCGCGGCGGACGGGAGCTCGGAACCCTCGAGACCATGAAGCGCCTCTACGTGACCCGCGGCATGCCGACCACGGAGGCAGGGATCATGACCGTCGGCCTCGGCCAGGTTTACGCCAGCCTGGGGGAGGTGCAGCCGGACGGCTCGGTGGGCGTGCGTCTCTATCACAAGCCCCTGGTGCTGCTGATCTGGCTGGGGTCCGTCGTCATGGCGGCGGGCGGAGCCCTCTCCCTGACGGACCGGCGCCTGCGCATCGGCGCTCCGGCGCGGGCGAAACCGGGTCCGGCCGCAGCAGTGCCGGCGGAGTAGGGCATGCGCTTCGTTCTGGCCCTCCTGGCAGCTCTCATGATCGGCGGCGGGGCTCGCGCCGTGCAGCCGGACGAGGTGCTGAAGGATCCGGTTCTGGAACATCGCGCCCGCGAGATTTCATCGGGCCTGCGCTGCCTCGTCTGCCAGAACCAGTCCATCGACGATTCCGACGCGCAGCTCGCCAAGGATCTGAGGCTGCTCGTGCGCGAGCGCCTCGTGGCCGGCGACTCGGACGAAGCGGTGAGGCATTACCTCGTTCAGCGTTACGGCGAGTTCGTCCTGCTCAAGCCCACCTTCAAGGCCCATACCCTGCTGCTCTGGCTGACGCCCGTTCTCGTTCTCGCACTCGGCGCAATCGGGGCCTACGCGGCCTTGAGACGCCGCCCGCCTCCGCCGTCCGCCCTCGACGACGACGAGCAGAAGGCGCTTGATGCGGTGCTCAAGCGCGACGCGAGCGCGTGACAGCCGTCGCCGCGTTCCGGGAGCATTTTTCCTTCATGGGCCATGTTTGGGGACAGTTGCCCACTAAATGGTGAAAATTCCTAGGCCGCGGAGCAACACCGAACGTCCTTCTTTCGGCATGCCAATTTGTCGCTGTGCCAAGGCGCGGCCCGGGTGATATCGGCCGTCATATCCCCCGCCAATTCGCCAGAAAGATACCGTCTTGAAGCCAGCGATCCTCCTGGGTTTGATCCTGCTCGTCCTCCCCTTTTCGTCCAAGGCGGACGAGAACCTTGTGGCCAAGCGCGAAAGCTGTCGCCAGGACGCGAGAATGCGTATTTTCCCGAAGGGAAAGATCGGCGTCGACGAGTACCAGCGCATTGTGGGGTTGCGGAATGCCCACGTGACCCAATGCATGATGGGCGCGCTCAAGCCCTCGCCACTCCCGCCGCGACGGGAGGCTTCCAAGGTTCCGGACGCCGGGCAGGAGACGCGCATCTTCGTCGTGAGCAAAAAATCCCGCCGGGTTGCGCAGCGCGTGGAGCGGCGTCGACCCAAAGCGCGACTGCGCCGACAGTATTGATGGCACCAGGGAGCGCATCAACGGCACATCTGGCGCTCTGAAAAAGCGTTACATTGAAGGATGACAAAGTTTCGGTAAGCATCATCCGTCCGATCGGCAGATATAACAGGACGTTGTGACGTTCTTCTGTTTCTTCCCGACTGTTCTAAGTCAGCAGCACTGCCAGTTAGACCATCTGGCCTAATAGTAAAGCCGAGGAAACACTAGTAATGTGTGCGTCGGTCGATCCAGATGAAAACACAAAAAAAAGCGCCTCATATCTGCGGCGCTTGAGGATCGACCGATAGGGGCAAAATAATCGGTCGGTGGACATGTCTAGCGCTGGCGCAACTACTTTCATAGGCCCTTGCGGATCTAATAAGAGGTAGGGCTTTGGTCTGGACGGGTCGAGCAACGGCTTCTCGGAAACGAGAATATCTGGACTACCGTAGGGGCAGCTACGGGCCAAGGGCCGCGCACGAGGACAAGAACAAGTCCAGGCGCGGCCCTTCTCATGTGGCGATCCGCGAGGCTTGTAGCGCCGCCGGCGATCGCCACCTCTGCCGTGGTTCGCCCCTGGCCTCCGGCGAACCTTACGAAGATTTCATCCTGAGGTGAGAGCGCCGTAAGGCGCCCGGCCCCATGTTCCTCTCACGACGAACCCAGAAGGGTTCCTCAAGGAGAGACAGACATGTTGGACAAGGTTTCCAATTCCCCCCGCAAGCGCACCGCAAAATGGCTCGGCGCGGCGGCCGTTGCCGCGTTGATCGCGGGCGGCGCCGTCCAGAGCGGTGTGGTTGCCCCCAATGCCGCCCATGCGGAGCTGCGCTCCATGGCGCAGCCGGTCCAGAACGTTCCGTCCTTCGCCGACGTGATCGAGCAGGTGAAGCCTGCGGTCGTCGCCGTGAAGGTCAAGGTGCAGAACGTCGCCGACCGTGACGACGACAGCGATGCTCCTCAGTTCTCGATGCCCGACCTTCCGCCCGGCCATCCCATGGAGCGCTTCTTCCGCCAGTTCCGTGACGGCCAGCGCGGCCAGGAGCGCGGTCAGCGTCAGGAGCGTCCGCGCCAGTTCGGCCAGTCGCTCGGGTCCGGCTTCTTCATCTCGGCCGACGGCTATGTGGTGACCAACAACCACGTGGTCGACAAAGGCTCCGAGGTCCAGGTGACCATGGATGACGGCAAGACCCTCGACGCCAAGGTGATCGGGACCGATTCGAAGACCGATCTTGCCCTTCTCAAGGTGGAAGGCAATGACTTCCCCTATGTTCGCCTCGCCGGCCAGAAGGCCCGCATCGGCGACTGGGTAGTGGCCATCGGCAATCCGTTCGGCCTCGGCGGCACGGTGACGGCCGGCATCGTCTCGGCCCAGCACCGCGACATCGGCGCCGGTCCCTATGACGACTTCATCCAGATCGATGCATCGGTGAACAAGGGCAACTCGGGCGGTCCCACCTTCAACCTCGCTGGCGAGGTCGTGGGCGTGAACACCGCGATCTTCTCGCCGTCCGGCGGCAATGTGGGCATCGCCTTCGCGATCCCCGCGAGCACGGTCGATCAGATCGTCGCTTCGCTCAAGGACAAGGGCTCGGTGACCCGCGGCTTCATCGGCGTGCAGATGCAGCCGGTGACCAAGGAGATCGCCGAGGCCATCGGCCTCAAGGAGCCGAAGGGCGCCCTGGTGGCCGAGGCCATCAAGGACGGACCTGCCGCCAAGGCCGGCATCAAGACGGGCGACACCATCGTGGCCGTCGACGGCCAGCCGATCAAGGAGGCGAAGGATCTGTCCCGCAAGGTGGCCCAGGTCGCGCCGGGCAAGTCCCTGTCGGTCACGCTCTACCGCGACGGCAAGGAGCGGAACGTGACCCTCGAGGTCGCAAGCCAACCGAAGGGCGTCTAACCCTTCGCAAAGCGTAGGGCACCAGGCTTAATTGTTGATTGCCCCCGACGTCTGGTGTCTTCTGCCCGCGGCAGGCTGGCCTGTTCCCCTCCAAGGCCGGCCTGCCGTCGGGTTCAAACTGCGTTACACTGAGCATCATGCGGATTCTTATCATCGAGGACGACCGAGAGGCGGCCTCCTACCTCGTCAAGGCGTTTCGTGAAGCCGGCCATGTGGCGGACCATGCCGCCGACGGCCTGGACGGCTACGCCATGGCGGAGGCGGGAGGCTACGACGTGCTCGTGGTCGACCGCATGCTGCCGAAGCTCGACGGCCTGTCCCTGATCCGCTCCCTTCGCGAGCAGAAGGTCGAGACGCCGGTCCTCATCCTGTCGGCGCTGGGCCAGGTGGACGACCGGGTGAAGGGCTTGCGCGCCGGCGGCGACGATTATCTCCCCAAGCCCTACGCCTTCTCCGAACTGTTGGCCCGCATCGAGGTTCTCTCGCGCCGCCGGGCCGCAGCGCCGAATTCCGAGCCCACCCTCTACCGCGTCGGCGATCTGGAACTCGACCGCCTGTCCCACCGGGTGACGCGTTCCGGCCATGAGATCATCCTGCAGCCGCGCGAATTCCGGCTGCTCGAATACCTGATGAAGAACGCCAACCAGGTGGTCACGCGCACCATGCTGCTGGAACATGTGTGGGACTACCACTTCGATCCGCAGACCAACGTGATCGACGTTCATGTGTCGCGCCTTCGCGCCAAGATCGACAAGGGTTTCGACAAGCCGCTCATCCACACGATCCGCGGCGCCGGCTACATGGTCCGGGTCGGATCGGACGGGAGCGAGGAATGAGGGCGCTCCGATGAACGCCCCCGTGAACACCGCGATGGGCGCCCTTGGCAAGCTCTTCCGGACCACGGCCTTCAAGCTGTCCTTTGCCTATCTGGTCATCTTCACGGTCTTCGCTTTCGTGACCCTGGGCTATGTGGCCTGGAGCGCCCAGAGGCTGCTCACCGAGCAGTTCGTCTCCACTGTCGAGGCGGAGATCAACGGCCTGTCCGAGCAGTACAGGCTGGGCGGCCTACGCCGGCTGGCCAACGTGGTGGAGCGGCGCTCGCGCACGCCCGGAGCATCCCTGTACCTCGTCACGACCAGTGCCGGCGAGCGGATCGCGGGCAATATCGGGGCGCTGCCGTCCGGCATCATCGATCAGGTTGGTCAGTTCGAAAC
>Ga0190267_10000301_pt1 | contig 11078 bp, 12 predicted proteins | sample Popmic239T_FD_140332 | JGI IMG/M metagenome (GOLD analysis project Ga0190267, IMG submission 140332) | Populus adjacent soil microbial communities from riparian zone of Oak Creek, Arizona, USA - 239 T | ecosystem: Environmental > Terrestrial > Soil > Riparian zone | place: USA: Arizona... | reverse complement strand
TGCCGGTGTCGCCCTTGGCGCCGGCAGCACCGGTCGTGCCGGTGTCGCCCTGGATGCCCTGGATCCCCCGCAGGCCCTGCGCTCCGGTCTCGCCCTTGGCGCCGGTCGCGCCGGTCTGGCCCTCGGGGCCCTCGGCGCCAGTCGCGCCGGTCTGGCCCTCGGGGCCCTCGGCGCCAGTCGCGCCGTTGGCGCCCGTAGCTCCGGCCACGCCTGCCACGCCCTGTGAACCCCGGGCGCCGGTCGCGCCGGTCGCGCCCGTCGCGCCCTGTGAACCCTGTGAACCCCGGGCGCCGGTCGCGCCAGCCGGGCCCTGCGGCCCAGTCTGATTCCAGAACAGCTTCGTCGCGTACTCAGCATCCGTGCAGATCGACTCCGCCGTCAAGGGCGCGCCATTGGCATCCACGATCCGCGATAGCCCGGACTGCTGCGCGATGCAAGCGTAGATCAGCGGCTCGGCGGCCGCGGCCGTCCCTACCCCACTGGCTGCGACTACCGCCGCAGCAACGACGCCCGCGAGTGCGCTTGTCTTGAACTCTGGCATGACAAATCCTCCGAGGTATTGACGACGAGCCGCGATAGGGAGCGGCATGTATCCCTCGTCCCCTCATCCAGAGCCAATGCAACTCGGCCGAAGAGCCGGACAAACCCATGATGCCGACCCAGCTGAACAGCCACAATGGGCCATACGGCCCAAAATATTTTGTGCATATCTGGTTTGCTCCGTGAGTGTGTTCACGGAGGTTGGTCGGGTAGGCGAGAGGCGCCTACTTAACCTCCCGACGGCCGCGCCCTCACCAGACGCGGCCGCCGCGCTTTCGGTGCTCAGGCGTTTATCCGCGGAAGTAGGCTAGGCGGGCTGGATGCTGCGGATCCGCCAGCGGCCGCTTTGACGGACGAAGAAGATCGTGGAGGTGTGCTTGTTGCTCGCCTCTTTGATTACCGCGGTCGCGTTGGCGGCATTGCTGACGTTGATATCCTGGACGGCTAGTCGGGTTGTTGGTGAGAACACATTCTTTCTGACTTCCTTCGCACAGCTACCGCTCCGAGCGGATTTCGTCACCGAGTTCGCAAGCTTTGGTGTGAAGATTTGGGTGCAGATCCGGTTGCCGTCGCCGGCTACGCTAGCTTGCTGAAGCTGGTTGAGCACCTTCCTGATGGCGGCCTCGTCGGTTTGTCGCGGACTCGGCGTGTCGTCGGAGCCTCCGCAGCCCGTGAGAACCGCGCCGCTGACTGACATTGCTACCGCCATAGCGGCCAGGGGCTGCCTGCCGATCTGCACGGTCTCCCTGCTAATCATGGCTGGCTCGCCTTTCTGTGTGTCATGCGGTTGATGCGCCACTGACCGCCCTGCTTGACGAGATGCAGCGTCGTGGTGTCGTTCTGCTCGCGGATGATGGCGGAGGCGGCGGTTCCATTCGCCCGGATTGCTCGTTGGACGGAGATCGTCTGCTCCCGTGTGAAAAGACGCTTGCGCACCTCCGTTGGACAGCCCCGTTTTGCGCTTGCTTCGATCAAGCGGACGAAACTCTTCGTGAACAGCGTTTCACAGATCCGGAGGCCGTCGCCGCGGCGGACTGCTGCTTGCAGGGCGTCGATGGTGTCGAGGATGCGTCGCTGTTCTGGCTGCACCGTTGCCGTCGAACGGATTGGCTGTGCTTCGTTATCCGATGCGCCGCAACCCAGCAACGCCGCGCACGTAAGCACAAGCGCGGGTTCTTGCAGGCGTGGTGACACGGTTACGGATGCTACCAATGGGCAGGCCACATGAAGACGGAGGTCGGGCCGAAGTCGCTCTTCAACCACTCGAACACGATCAGGTTCCGGCGATCACGAGAAACGACGTCGCCATCGGCGGGCCGTCCGCGCATAGCGCATGGAAGTAGGACCAGACGATGCACAGGCTCATCGCCGTCGTCTTGTCGGAGTCGTCGTCATCTTGATCGCAAGCCCTTGGCGCTTGGGGGCTGGATCGTCATGCGTGCTCAACGAATTCGACGAGATCCTTGAGCTCACGGACCGGCTCGAGCCTCAATGAGCTAGATAGTGGAGCGTCCTGCGCGTCAACAAGACCTGACCGCACGGCCAGCACGGCGGCTTGGGTACGGTTGTCGACGCGGAGCTTGTCCAGGATGCTCGATAGGTGGTGCTTGACTGTGCCCGCGCTGACATGAAGGCGCGCGGCAACGTCCCTGTTCTCGCAGCCGTCGACGATGAGATGCAGCACTTCAAGCTCCCGCGGGGAGAGCTCGGGGATGGCGATCGCGAATCGTGATGCTAGATGGTGAGGACGGGCCATGACTTCTCCTGTATGGGAGCGGGTTGTGCAGCATCTGCGACCAGTGGGGGGCGGTGGTGAAGGACAACCGTCTGCGCACGCGGCGTTGTGTTGTGCACGGCGTTGGCTAGCCCGGGACGCTAGGCATCGAGAACATGTTGCAGTGGTCTTCTGCAGGACTCGACGCGCAAGGTCGAGTGCGCCGCCGTGGCAAGCGACCAGCGCCTCGCATTCAGAGCGGGAGAGACGGCGGGCAGACTTGCGCCCCTCGTTGTGCTCACGCAGCTAGATCAGCAGTGAGCGGGTGCCCTGTTTGGCGTTTACAGCAGGCAGGTGTAGGTCGGCGGCAGCGGGTTGATGAACGTTCCGCCGCGCCCCGTGCAGATGTTGCGGGCCTCGTCGACGCGGGGGTCAGCGTTGAAGTTGAGGAACACGCAGGCGTATCCCACCGGGGACAGGGTGATGTAGAACTCACCGCCGGTGGTGTCGCACAGCGTCGTTGCGTTTGCGGCAGCCGAGCCCGGTCCGCTCGCTGGCGGTGGGGGCGTGGTCTCGCAGCCGTTGACGATGTCCTCCGGGGGTGACTGGCAGTTGTCGGTGCCGTCGCCGCCGTTGAGGGTGTCTTGGCTGCCGTCGGCGCCGGAGCCGATCAGGGTGTCGTTGCCGGCGAGGGCGGAGATCGTGTCGCCGCCCAGGCCGCCGTCGATGGTGTCGTTGCCGGTGCCGCCGGTGATCGTGTCGTTGCCGTCACCGCCGTTGATCGTGATGCCGAGGTTGTTGCCGGTGATCGTGTCGTTTCCGCCGTTGCCGTTGATCGTCGTGACGGTCGTCGCGCCGCTGCAGTCGATGGTGTCGTTAGCGGGACCGCCGGTCACGGTCGTAGATGTCTGCGTCGCCGACCCCGTGGCCGGAGTCAGGACGCAGGGGGCTGCCTGCGCTGCGGCGGTGCTGCCGAGCAATCCGATCGCCATGACGATGGTGCCGGCGAGAAGGCTGCTGCGGATGCGGTGGTGATGAAGATGGTTCATGAGGGTCTCCTCTTGGAGGCGCGGCGAGTTGGCAGACAGTCCGCGGGCGCGCTGGGCGCCAACGACGTTCTGCGGTCAATGGCCGTCAAGGCCGATGTAGAAGCGCCAGAGCGCTGTGTCGCCGCTGTGGCTGCGATGGTGCTGCCGTGTGTCCTCCGAGCAGCACTCGCCAGGCCGTTGGCCCCTCGAAGGGTCACAGCTCGGCGTGCGCACCCGCATCGTCGCGGGCGCACCAGTGATGTCGTGAGGATCGGACTGGTCCGCGTGCGTCGGCCGACGCAGTGCTGCTGCATCCATGCGTCCTGGCGCGAACCCGAGCATCGCCCGCCGAGGGTTAGAGCAGAGCGACCATCAACCATACACCCGCAACCAAGCGGCGCAGACGATGCACCCAACAAAAAGCTACGATGCGCCGCTGCGCGAGCCGATGCGCATCGAGCGGGTGAGAAACGGCGGATCCTTGAGCTCGTGCTCCCACTCAGGCCGGTAAACGTTAGGATCGCTCACCGGATCATCCTCACGCCGCCGCTTGAACGCGCTGCTCGGGGGGCCAAACTTAACATTCTCCCGCTGGCGTGACCCCGGTGGTTCGGTCCGGTGCTTGTGAGAGTTCTACGTGCTCACGATGATGGGCGAGCGAGGACTCACGATGAAGCGACGCAGGCATACGCCGGAGCAGGTCATTCGCAAGCTGCGCGAGGCCGAGCGGCTGCTCGGTGAGGGCAAGACGATCGCGGAGGTCGCCAAGGCGCTGGAGATCAGCGAGCAGACTTTCCATCGCTGGCGCAACCAGTACGGCGGGATGAAGGCCGATGACGCCAAGCGTCTGAAGGAGCTTGAGCGTGAGAACGCGCTGCTGAAGCGGATCGTCGCCGCTAAGGAGCTTGAGAACGTCGCGCTGAAGGAGATCGCCAAGGGAAACTGGTGAGCCCAGCCCGCCGGCGCCGGGCGGTCGCGATGCTGCGCGACCGCCTGGATGTCAGCGAGCGCTGGGCCTGCCGAGTCGTGGGGCAGCACCGCTCCATGCAACGCTACGAGCACACGACGGCCAAGGAGGACGCTGTGCTGCGCGCCCGGCTTCGTCAAGTCAGCAGCGATCGGCCGCGGTAAGGGTATCGCCGCGCGCATCAGTTGCTGGTCGAGGAAGGCTGGCAGATCAACCGCAAGCGCACCCAGCGGCTGTGGCGCGAGGAGGGTCTGCGGGTGCCCCGGCGTGTGCGCAAGCGCCGACGCCTCGGGGAGTCCGCGGTCGCGGCCAGGCGGCTGCGAGCCGAGCGTCCCGGGCAGGTGTGGGCACTAAACTTCCTGCAGGACCAGACCGCCGACGGCCACGCGCTGCGGCTGCTGAACATCGTCGATGAGTACACCCGTGAGGCGCTTGAGATGCACGTCGATCGCAGCATCACGGCCGACGAAGTCGTGACCGTCCTCGAGCGTCTGGCCGCCAAGCGTGGCGCGCCCGCCTACCTGCGCTGCGACAACGGGAGCGAGCTGGCCGCGCACGCCCTGCGCGACTGGTGCCGATTCACCGCGACGTCGACGAGCTACATCGATCTGAGATCGCCGTGGCAGAACGCGTTGGTGGAGTCCTTCAACGGCCGCGTCCGCGACGAGCTATTGAACGTCGAGGAGTTTTCTTGCCTGGCCGAAGCCCGCGTCGTGTTCGGCGACTGGCACGAGGACTACAACACCCGGCGACCACACTCCGCGCTGGGGATGCGCACCCCGGTCGCGTTCGCGGCCCCCTGCGCGGCCCGATCCCCGGCCGCCGCCTGACCCCCGGCGGCATCGGACGCGGACGCAAGCACGGCGGCCTCCTAGCGTGCTGGCACTACATCCACCGACTCTCACAGCAAGTGGACCGAAGAACGGGGTCCGGTCGCCGCACCTCCGACCATCTCCATGGGATATCAATACCCTCGATCCATGCAACCTTGATAAAAGCTAGACAACGTTACGCTGTGCGCTGGCCTCCCATCACGCTGACTACGTGGCGAGGCGGGCGAGGCCTCGGCGCTGCTGCGCAGCGGATTTGATCGCGTCCTCGAGGCGTTCGTCGTTGACGTCGGTGTAGATGGTGGTGGTGCGGATGGCGGCGTGGCCGGCGAGCTGGCGGATCACGTCGATCGGCGCGCCCGTGTTGGCGAGGTGGGTGTAGAAGGTGTGGCGCAGCACGTGCGGTGTGCGTCGGTTTCGCGCAGCCCGGCGAGGGTGGCGTAGCGAGGGACGATGCGCCCGACGTCGCGTTTGGTCAGTGGCTGGGGCTCGCGACGGGTGCGTGGCAGCGAGACGAGCAGTTCGCCGTAGGCGCAGGTGGGGCGCACCTTGATTCAGGCGGTGATCGCATCGTGCTCGAGCGGGATTTGGCGGGTGCGCCCGCGATTGGCGTAGCGCACGGGGACCCACCAGGCGCTCGAGGGGTACGGTCAACATAAGCCCAGAAGGTGTAATAGGGCCGTCGATCGACCCGAATCGCCGCGTTGACGCCACCTTAGGCGAGTCGCGTCCGCACCGATGACCCGGCAGATCGGCGTCTGCGCGGTCCTGCTCGACGGCTGGCGATTTCATCATGGCCAAGAAGATGGCTGAGTTCAGCGATGTTCTTCACGGGCGGCGCACGGTAGGGATGTGCGCAGCGGTCGTGGCTGTCGCACGGGTGTGGGTGGGGGGGTGGATGGGGGCTGGGGGGTGCTTGGGTAGGAGGCGGTGGCCGTCGACGATCGCGCTCGCGAGGTCGATCAGTTTGCGGTTGTCGGTGCGCGCGTGTTCGCGCAGGATCTCAAAGGCGGTTGTGGCGTTGATGGCGTGGCGTTCCATCAGGATTCCTTTAGCGCACTCGATTAACGCGCGGCGTCCGAAGGCTCCTGCGAGGTCGTGGTATTCGGCGAAGCGGCGCAGCACGATGTCGATCGAGCTTTGCCAGTCCTCGACGTCAGCGTCATTGATGTGCGCGAAGATACCGCGCTTGGATGCCTCTTTGACGAAGGCAGGATCGCGGGCGTGGATGAGAACGATCACCGGGCAGGTCGCTTCGTGCACGATCTTGTCGATCAGCTCAAGCGCGTGCTGTGAGTTTTCGCCGAGCCCGACGAGCGCGACATCGGGGCGCTCGCGGGCTGTGAGGGCACCGACGTCCTGGACGTCGACCTCGCGCGCGATCACCTCGTGTCCCAGCGCGACGACGATCGGCGCGACGAGCGCGAGGCGGTCCTTGCGCTCGTTGGCGATCAGGACGCGCAGGTGATCTGTCTCGCGGTAGTGCACGCAGGGCCTCCAGTCAGCGTCGCGATAATAGCTTTTGCGGTGACATCGTGTGCGTCGCTTGGTCGCGGGTGTATGGTTGATGGTCGCTCTGCTCTAACCCTCGGCGGGCGATGCTCGGGTTCGCGCCCAGGACGCATGGATGCAGCACCACTGCCTCGGCCGACGCACGCGGACATTTTTGATAGCCCTCCGATCGCGCCCTCAGCAGGACCCGATCACTTCGATGCACATGGAGCACAGCGGACGACCGCTTCCGGACGACCGCTTGCCCGGAGGAGATCTCATGACCCGTACTTCCCGCCCACGGAACCTGGCGCGTCGTGGCGTGCTTGTCACATGCGTAATTGTCGCCGGCGCCGTGACTGCCACCGTAGGCGTCAATGGCGCCGTTGCCGCTCCGCCCCAATGTGTAGTCGGCCCCAACGTGGTGCAGACCTCGACGACCGTTACCGGAAGCGGCGCGAACGATACCATCAACTGCGGCGCCGCAACAAACGCTATGACGATCAATGGCAACGGCGGCAACGACACCATCACCGGCTCAAACTTCGCCGACACGATCAACGGCGCCACCGGTAATGACACCATGACCGGTGGCGACGGCAACGACACGCTGACCGGCGGCGACGGCGACGACACGCTGACCGGCAGCGGCGGCGACGACACGCTGACCGGCAGCGCTGGGAACGACACGCTGACCGGCGGGTTGGGCAACGACAGGCTGACCGGCTCCAACACCGACCTGAGCGTCGACAATCTCGACGGCGGCCCCAACCCCCTCCCTGTCCCCTCCAACGGCGACAGCTGCACGGGATCCCTGCCGGATGGCGACGCCCGCGTTAACTGCGAGTTCCTAATCCTTTAGCCATTCAAAGGAAACGCTGTAGAACCGGCCGCGGACCCTCAGGGGTCCGCGGCTTTGGCGCCTTCGCCCCTCACTCACCGGCCTTCAAGTCCTATGATCGTAGCGCCGCGACGCTCGCGCAGATCGAGGCGGTTGTCGAGAAGATCGACGCCGTCATCGAGGATCTCGCGTTCTCATGATGCCGAACATCACGCGTGGCGGGCGGATGTCGGGGCTGATGGCGTACCTGGCTGGCGCGGGGCGCTCTAACGAGCACAGCGAGCCGCATCTGGTCGCGGGTGACGCGGCGATCATGGCGTGGCATGACGACGCCGAGCTGAACCATCACGCGGCGTTGCAGATCGGCTGGCAGCTGGACGCGCCGCGGCGCGCGTTTGGTACCAGGGTGACGACCGCGGTCAAGGACCGCGAGGGCCACAACGTCGGCGTTAAGGACGCGCACGTGTGGCACTGCTCGTTGAGCCTGCGGCCCGACGAGCCCGAGCTTAGCGACGAGCGGTGGGCGCACATCTGCACCGAGTTTGTCGCCGGGATGGGTTTCGCTGACGCGGCCAGCGATGACGCGTCCTGTCGCTGGGTCGCGGTGCGTCACGGCCAGTCGAAGGCCGGCAACGATCACGTTCACGTCGTCGTCGGACTCGTGCGCGAGGACGGCAGTAAGGCGAAGGTCTGGAATGACCGCCCGAACGCGCAGCGACTGGCGGGCGAGCTTGAGCGCAAGTACGGCCTGCAGGTCCTCTGCTCGCGTGAGGCCGGGACCGGCGGGCGCGGTCAGAAGCCCGCGGAGGTCGAGGTCGTCGTCCGTGACGAGCTCGCCAAGACTGTGCGCGCGACAGCGGCCGTCAGCGACAGCGAAGTGGAGTTCGTCAGCCGCATGCGCGAGACGCCCAACGTACGCATCCGGCCGCGCTTTGTGGCCGGCCGCGAGGATGTCGTGAGCGGCTACTCGGTGGCGTGGGGCGCACCCGCGGGCGGTGCGTTGAACTGGTATGGCGGCGGGAGCCTGGGCGCGGACCTGTCGCTGCCTAAGCTGCGCGCGGAGTGGCCCGATACGCCGCAGGACGCGGCCGCGGCGATCCCGCAGTGGCGCAGCGCCAAGCGCAACCAGCGCGTCACGCCCGACGCGACCCGGCCGGCGGTCGCCGTCCCGAGGACGCCCGCGACCAGCTCGCGCTGGCCGTCCGCGCGTGCAGCGCGGCGGCCGGCGATGAAGCTGAGTTCGTGCGCCGGGTGCGCCGCGCCGGTGTGCGGATTCGGCCGCGCTTTGCGAAGGGCAGCACGAGCGTTGTGAGCGGCTACTCGGCCGCACTGCGCGACGGCCCGGCCGCCGGCATCTGGTATGGCGGCGGGCACCTGGCCCGCGACCTGACGCTGACGCGGCTGCGCGCCGACTGGCCGGCAACGCCGGAGACCGCGGCGGCCGCGGTCAGCGAGTGGACGGCGGCGCGGCGCGACACGCCAAGCGTGGGCGCGGGCCGCGAGACGTTGACACCCGATCGGCAGCTGTGGGCACGCTACACCAGTGAGGTCACGGCGCTACGTGAGCAGCTGCGCAACGTGCCCTGCGAGGACCGTGATCTGTGGGCGCACGTCGCGCGAGAGACGGCCGGCGCGTTCGCGGCGTGGTCACACAGTGTCGAAGGCGGCGGTGTCGGCCCGCTGGCCGAGACCGCGCGCATCTTGGCGCGTTCGGCGCAGTTGCGCGCGTACCAGGTGCGCCCGCAACGCGCCGGCCTGGCGTCGGCGCGCGGCGCCGCGCTTTTGTGCGCGTCGCTCGCTGCGGGCGGCAGCGGCACGGTTGCGCAGACTGTGCTGCTCAGGCAGCTCGCTAAGACCGTCAAGGCGCTGCACGACGCCCACCAGGCCGCCGGGGACCTGCGGCGCGCCAACGAGATCCGCGACGTCGTCCTGCGGGGCCTCACGGCGGTGCACGCCGCGCTGCCAGCCGAGCCGGCCGTCGTCGGCGTCGCCGACGCGCCGGCGGCGGAGGCCGCGCGGGTCGCCGCGCAGGGCCAGCTGTCACCGCGTGCGCCGGGCTCGCCGATCCCGGGCAGCCTCGACGTCGCGCCGACGCGAGCTGTGCAGCGCCCCGGCGTGCAGGGACCTGACCGAAGCGAAGTCGACCGATGAAAGGGACCGTGACCAACCATGCTTGAACGACCGGCAAGAGCAGAGGTCAGCGCTGCGTTGGCTGATCGCATCATGCATCACTCAGACCTCATCGAGTTCACTAGCGCGGGCTACTCGCGGCGGAGCTGCGGGCGGGCAGGACCGCGAATGCGTGGGACTGCCTCAATCAGAACGGGGGCGTGCTCGAGTTCGCGGGCAACACGGCGAGCGCCGAGATCATGTACGAGCTCGCCCACGCCGTATGTGATCTTGAGGCGGCGTCCAGTGATTTGGCCAGTCGTGAAGCGCTTGCAGCGGCGCGCGTCGCCAGCCAGGGTCAAGTGCCGGTGAGGGCAGCGAGTCAGCCGCCGACATTGCTAGATCTCGCGCCACGCCAGTCCAGCCTGCGGTCGGCGATTCAACGACCCGGCAGAAGTCAAGTCGACCGATGAGAGAGGACGCCAGTCACATGACAACACACCTGGGGCACATCGTTGTACTGCTGCGAGGTAGCGATACGGTGCTGCAGCTGGCAGCACGGCGTGTGCACCAGCAGAGCGCCGCGGACGCTGCAGACACGCTCAGAGCAAGCTCGACGCGACCTCGATTGATGAGAGGACAGTGAGCGTAGATGGCTGAGCACGAACCCGACGGCATCAACGAGACCTTCCAATCGGCGGCGCGCGTCGCGATCACCGCCGGTGGCCTGATGGCCGAGCGCATGATGCGCGCCCGCGAGCAGGCGATGCGCGAAGCGCAGGCACAGGGCGAGCAGCACGCCCGCGAGCTGCAGGCCCGCGTCAGCAGTGAGCGGGCCGCGGCCCGCGCATCGCTCAGGCCCGTCGACCGTGACAGGTGGTGGGAGCAGGCCAGCAGCGAGCAGCTGGGCGTCGCGTGGCAGACGGCGAACGCGTGGCGCGACGTCGATGGCGATGCCGCGCGGACAGTCGATCACATGCGCGAGCAGCTGCGCAGCCGCTACGCGATCGACCCCGACAGCCTGGGCGCGGACCCGGCGCCATCCGGGATGCCCTCGAGCGCCGCGAACGCGCGCTGCGCCTGTCAGCGCAGGCCCGCGAGCAGGCGCGCGTCGACGAGGCCGTCGCCGCGGCGCTGCTGGTGTCCGCCGCCGCTGCTGAGCGCAACCAAGAGCGCGAGCAGGACGAGCGCGATCACGGCCGCGCGGGCCAGGAGCGCGCCGCGGCGCTGTATGACAGCGCCGACAGTCGCCAGGACGCCGCCAACGCCCTGCAGGGCATCGTCGAGGACGGGACGATCGAGGCGCGCGTCGTCGCCGACACCAGCCAGGCGCGACCGGCCCAGGACGCCGTCGCGGGCAGCCCGACGCGCACACCCAGGGCGCGCCGCGCGCGCGGCAAGGGCAGCCAGGTCCGCAGCCCGGCGCGGCGCCCTGACCGTGGCCGCTAGCGGTGCGCCGCCGATACTCACGGCGACCGCGGCGGGCACCTTGCAGCGCGCTCGCCCGTAGGGTTCGCCGCTGCGCATGGCCAAGCCAAAGCGTCCGCCCGACGACCCT